>Ga0134125_10008700_pt1 | contig 11454 bp, 9 predicted proteins | sample KB31751_FD_96464 | JGI IMG/M metagenome (GOLD analysis project Ga0134125, IMG submission 96464) | Terrestrial soil microbial communities with excess Nitrogen fertilizer from Kellogg Biological Station, Michigan, USA - KB3-175-1 | ecosystem: Environmental > Terrestrial > Soil > Unclassified ... | reverse complement strand
TGAGATCCGCCGTATTGGGGAACGCGACCACCTTCGCGGCCCCGAGTCGCACCACGAGATCGTCGGTGACATCGAGCTTGGCGGCGAATGAGGGCAGGAACTCGTTGTCCTGCCGTGTGTAGGCGGTCGGAGTCGCACCTCCGGCAGGGTTGATCAGGTTGCCGACGGAGGTCAGGTCGCGGTGCTCGAAGCGCAGACCGACATTGCCCGCAAGCTTCATCGATCCCAGCGGCGTGCCGAAATCGAGCTTGCCGTAGCTCTCGGTGAAGCGCTCCTTGATCTGGAAGGTGCTCGACAAAGCGTTGGTATTGTCGACCGGATCGAGGCATTGCGAGTTCTGTGAGATGGCGGGAATGCTCGTGAAATCCCCGCAGTACTGCAAGCTATTGGCCTCCGCCAGATACGTACGCGGCAGGCCGGCGAACTCCCCGGAAGCGAAATCGCTGTTGGAGTGGAGGGTCAGGTATTGCGACATCTGGGTGGCGGGTATTCCGCCGGCCGGGCGGATGTCGGCGCGCAGCGGATTCTGGGTGGAATCCAGATCGTCGAAGCGCGCACCGACGGAAAACGATTTGAGCCCGGGCAAGTCCAGATCGTAGGTCCAGTCGTTGCGCACGGCGGTCGCATCGGTCCTGGCGCGATACAGGTTGTCGAACAGGATCGTGAAGCGCAGCTGGCTGGGATCGGTGAGATTGATGCCGTTGATCTGGTAGCTGCCGAACGCCCCCTGGGTCAAGTCGAAATTGACGCTGGAGTTGATCCCGGCCACCGGCTGCAGGCGGAAGTAGTTCTGATGGTAGGTCGAGGTCGAGCGGTCGAAGGATACTTCGGCGCTGCTGTGCAGGCGGTCGGTGACCTCGAACTTGCCCTTGAGCGCGGACGACCAGGTGTCGGCCTTGGTGTTCGCAAACTCGGTGTTGGTCAGTACCGGCCCGGTCGCGGTGCCGGCCAGCAGAATATTGTCGGGGGAATAGACGGCGTTGCTGAGGCCCGCATTCGGCGCGAACGACAGCCACCAGCGCCCCCGATCGGACTTCAGGTTGGAATAGAAGCTGTCGGCGGTGATCTCGACGCCCGCCGTGGGTTTCCACTGCACCACCGCGTCGAAACCCAGATTCTGGCGAAGCTCCTCGATCTCCTCGGGGCGCGCATCGGAGTCGCCGTAGCGCACCGTCCCCGTGCTATCCGTGTAGCGCGTGTAGCCGGAAAAGGTGTCCAGACCCTGCTGCGACAGATGGCGACGATCGTAGGAGCCGGAGAACATGACGCCCAGCGTATCGTCGGCAAACTTGTGCGACAGGAGGCCGAACACGTCAGGGCCGGCCTGGCCGGCCAGATCGGAGTAGTTGGCGCCCGCCTTCAACGCAATCTGCTCGGGACTCTCCAGCGGCATCGGCGTGCGGATATCGACGATTCCGCCGAGCGCGCCGGCGAACTGATCCGCCGAGGCGAGCTTGGTCACGTCGAGGCGTGAGATGAGCTCCGAGGGCACCAGTGCAAGCAGGCCGTAGGTCGAGGTCCCGAGCTGGTCGAGGCCCTGGCCGCCGCGGCCCGTGGCATCCAGGATCTCGCGCCCGTTGAACAGGAATACGTTCTGGCGCAGACCGCGAATCGAGACGCTCGTCCCCTCGGCAATACCACGATCGACCTGCACGCCGGAAACGCGAGCCAGCGATTCGGCGACGTTCCGGTCGGGTAGTTTGCCGATGTCATCTGCAACGATGGCATCGACGAATTGCTCGGAGTCGCGCTTGATGTCGCGGGCGGCATCGAGGCTGTGGCGAATACCGGTGACGACGACCTCCTGCAACTCACCATCCGCGGCCGTCGCGTTGGCCGACTCAGGCGAGGCCGGACCGCCGGTGGCTGCTGCCTCATCCGCCAGTACCGGTGCTGCGACGAGAATCAGCGACCCCATCAAGCCCCGCATGACCCGCTTTTTCATACGCCCCCTCGTGCCGTAATGTATCTATTAAAGCAACATTAGACCAAGGAAGTCGCGAACGCAAGCCGCTCTCAAATGGGGTCATCGCTGGATTGTCGCGCTTTTCACCGAACGCGCCGGGTAGGAGCCCTTGGTGATCCGCTCCGATTTGTGCAACTATAGCAACACATTTGGAGAATCCGGGGAGCCAGGATGTTGACGATGAGGCACCGATGGCGGCGTTGAGCGGCGTATTGCCCATCCTGCCCACGATCTTCGATTCAAGCGGCGCGATCGATGAGCGGGGCATGCAGCGTGTTCTGGAGTACATCATCAGCTCGGGCGCCCACGGTGTCGTCTATCCGGGGCTGGCGAGCGAGTACGAGCTGCTCAGTCGCGAGGAGCGGCTGCAACTGACCCAAGTGATCGGCCAATGGATCGGCGGCCGCACGCCCTTTGTGGTGGGCGCCAGTGCAGCATTGCCCGAGGATGCGCTGGCCTATGCGGTCGCTGGCGCGGAGGCGGGCGCGTCCGCCGCGATGATCCTGACACCCCGGTCGCTCGCCGAGGATATGGACGCGATGGCCGATTTCTTCCGCTCGGCGCATGAGGGATCGGGGATCGACATCATGCTGCAGAATGCGCCGGCGCCGATGGGAATCGGCCTGCCGCTGCAGAAAGTGGCGGCGCTGGCCCAGGCGGTCGATGGGATCGTCTACGTGAAGGAAGAAACTCCCCCCTCGGGTCAGCGCATCATGCACCTGACCGAGCTCGCGCGGGGCTCGCTGCGCGCGGTGTTTGGAGGCGCCGGAGCCCGCTACCTGATCGATGAACTGGCGCGCGGTGCCAAGGGCACCATGCCGGCTTGCGAGATCACGGAACTCCATGTCGCCATGCTCGAGCTGTTCCGCGCTGGTGATGAGACCGGTGCTCGCAACCTGTTCGAGCGGACCTTGCCGCTGCTGAACATGCAGGCGGTCTTTCGCTGGCGGCTGACCAAGGCGGTCCTGTGCAGGCGCGGGCTGATCGACAGCGACTTCACTCGTGCGCCCGGACCCGAGCTGGATCGCTACGACCGGGCCGAGCTCGACGCGCTCCTCGCGCGGATGGCGGATCTCGGCTCATTCGACAGAGCGCGCACATGAGTCGGCGTGTCGTCTCGATCGAAACATTCATCGTCACAGTCCCACGCGACACACCCTACCTGGGGCCCCTCGCAGCGGGTGAATTCGTCAACACGCGCGGCTACGTCGTGCGGCGTGGCAACGGAACCCTCTACCCGACGCAAGACCGCTCCATCGTCGTGCGGGTCGCGACGGAGGATGGATTGATCGGGTGGGGCGAGACGTATGGTATCTGCGCTCCGCGCGCCACCTGCGAGATCATCAACGACCTGCTGGCGCCAGTGGCCATCGGCGCAGACCCCGAGGAGGTCGAGGAGATCTGGGATCAGCTCTACGGGCTCATGCGAGTGCGCGGTTGCACGAGCGGCTTCCATGTGGACGCCATCACGGCAATCGACATCGCTCTGTGGGATCTGCGCGGGCGAGCCGCAGGCCGGCCGCTGCGTGATCTTCTCGGGACGACAGTCAATACGGATGTGCCCGGCTACGTTTCGGGATTGCCGGCTGCGACCCTCCAGGAGCGCGTTGCGCTCGCGGTCGCGATGTATCGCGAAGGGCACCGCTCGTTCAAGATAGCGACCGTCGTCAGCCACGAAGGGATCGTAGAGGAAGTGGCGGCGCTGCGCGCAGCGCTCGGCGATGCGGCCGAGCTGTTGATCGATCTCCACTGGAAATTCTCGGCCGATGAGGCGCTGGCGCTGGCTCGAGCCCTGAAGCCCTATCGCCCCGGGTTCATCGAGGCGCCGGTCAAACCCGAAGATCTCGCCGGCCTTGCCCGCGTCGCGCGCGAGAGCGTCGTCCCGGTTGCCGCGGGCGAGGAATGGTACACCGCCTATGAAGTGGGCAATCGCCTCGCCTGCGGCTCGCTCGCCTTCATCCAGCCGGAGATGGGGCACACGGGCATCACTCAGTTCAAGCGTATCGCCGCACTGGCCGCGGCCCATTCCGTCCGGGTCGCCCCTCATGCGACGATCGGTGCCGGTCTCTTCCTGGCCGCCAGCCTGCAGCTGTCGGCCACGTTGCCCAACTTGTGGAAGCACGAGTGGCAACATACGATGTTTGCGCGCAGCCTCGCGTTGCTCGAAGGTGACATGGGCTACCACGGCAATGCGTATGTGCTGCCCAAGGGTGCCGGCCTGGGGGTCGCCCCCGGGCCAGCCTTCTGGGAGCGCGCCGAGAAAGTCGAATGAGCCGTCGGCCACCGTGTGCTGGCACCGACTAGCCGGATACCATGCGTCCCAAACTCAACTCACAGCCGAATCAAAGCCTCATTGACGGCATCGCCACGCTGCAGGCGCTGGCGACCTCGTCCGAGCCGACCGGCTGCCGCGAGCTGGCGCGTCGGCTCAACATCGACGCAACCAAGGTCAACCGGCTGCTGAAGACGCTCGCGTATCTCGGCATTGCCCGTCAGACCGCTGACCGCAAGTATGCTCCCGGGCCCGGCATGCACGTGCTCGCGGCGCAGAGCCTGTTCGCCTCGGGACTGATCCGACGCGCGCTTCCCGTGCTGGAGGCGCTGCGACGCTTCGGACACACGGTAGCCCTGGGCGTGTTGTGGGAACGGAACGTGAGCTACCTGTTCCACGCGCCTCCGGGAATCGAGGCGTCGCGCGGGCTGGGGCGCATCGGTCTGCTTCCAGCCACGACCAGCGGCATCGGCATCGTGCTGCTGTCCGAGCATGAGGACGAGGAAGTGCGTGAGCTGTATGAAGGCTCGGACATTCCGCAGTTCCCCGCGGGCATAGGGCAGTTGCTCGCCAAGCTCGATGAAGTGCGGCGGCTGGGGTATGCGCGCGTGCATGTCGCCGATGATCGGGATCATCATGTCGTCGCGGTATCCACCGGCCACCCGGCCCACGCCGGTGTCGCGGTGTCGGGCTGGATCCCCGAAGCGGCGACGGCACCGATCGTAGAAGCGCTGCAAGCCGCCGCGGCGGAAATCGGCGGGTGACCTTGCAGAAAGGGAGGTCGGCAGGGTGGTGGCGCTGGGCGATCCTCGGCCTGCTGTTCCTCGCCGGCATCCTGAACTACGTCGATCGACAGGCGCTGTCGATCCTTGCTCCGCGCATACAAAAGGATTTGGGGATCGACGATCTCGGCTATGCCCACATCGTGCAATTCTTCCTGGTGGCCTACAGTGCATCGTACCTCGTGTCGGGATGGGTCACCGACAAGCTCGGCACGCGACTCATGCTGGCGCTGTGTCTGGGCTGGTGGTCCGCGGCGAACATCGCGACCGGACTAGTGCGCGGCATCACTTCTCTAGGTTTCGTGCGCACCCTGCTCGGCCTGGGCGAGTCGGGTCTCTACACGGCCGCTCCCAAGGCGATCGGGGAGCATTTCGAGCCCGAGCGACGCGGTTTCGCGTACGGCTTCTTCACCGCGGGAGCCATGATCGGCGCAACGCTTGCGCCGCCCTTGATCGGCGGATTGGCGATTACTTACGGCTGGCGTGCCGCGTTCGTGGTCACCGGGGCGGCGGGGTTCGTGCTGGTAGCGGCGTGGCTCGCCATCTATCGCAGACCTCCCGTCAATGTACGGCAGGCCGGCGCCGGCGATGCCATCGATTGGGCGCCGATACTGCGCGATCCCAGCGTCTGGGGCCTGGCGGGTGCGCGGCTGATCGCCGACCCGGTCTGGTATTTCTATCTCTTCTGGCTCCCGAAATATCTCGCCGATGCCAGGGGCATGAGCCTGCTCGCAATCGCACAGCTCGCCTGGCTGGTCTATCTCGCCTCCGACATCGGCAGCATCGGGGGTGGATGGTTCTCGGGTCGGCTGATCCGTCGCGGCACGACCCCCGTGCGCAGCAGGATGATCGCGATGACCCTCGCGGCCGCACTGGCGCCATTCGGCATGTTCATCGCCGGTGGCGTCGGGATCGGAGTGACGCTGGCGCTCGCGGCGTTGGTTGCATTTGCGCATCTGGTGTTTCAGGTCAACATGGGTACCCTCATCGTTGATCTCTATCCGCAGCGGACGGTCTCCACCATCTTCGGCATCATTGCGGCCGGCAGCGGCCTGGGCGGGATATTCTCCACCGAGCTCGTCGGTCATCTCGCGAGCACCGGCGCGTACGACCGCGCATTCCTGATGATGGGTCTGCTGCATCCCGTGGCCTGCGCTCTGGTGTGGGCGACTGTGGCGCTGCGCAGGCGCACCGCAGCTCCCATCACAGCTCCGGAGCCTCCCGAGACACTGGAGCGCATCCAACACTGAGGGCGTCACGAGGGCCAGTGAGGTGACACGCAATTTGTCATAACCCTCCGACGCCGGTTCCCAAGTCGTAATCGATTTCGCCGGCGCCATGCATCCATCGCCCGCTCCGGCCGGCCCCGTTGACGCCGAGCGCCGGCCACGCTTAATGTTAGCGCTAACTACAGCAAGAATCTCGGGGTCTCCATGTCGGTCCGACTGAAGAGAGCCGGGCAGTTGATGCCGGCCGTGGTGGCTTTGTGTCTGGCTGCCTGCGGTGGTGGCGGCGATGGTGGGTCTGGTGGCGGAGGGGGACCGCCACCGCCGACGCTAAGCGTCTCGCCGACCAGCCTGACCTTCCTGGCCAATGGGCCGAACGACGCTACTCCCGCAGCGCAGGCCGTGACGGGCACGGTCACGAATGTATCGAGCGGCACGCTGTACGTCACCATCGTCGGCTCGGGTCAGGCGATTTCGAGCATCTCCACCGTCATGATTACGAGCAACACGAGCGGCCAATCGTTTGTCTCCGTTCCCGCTCCGGCATCGCTGGGCATCGGCACATATACCGGCTCGATCAAGGTGACCGCGTGCCTGAACGATCCCAACTGCGCGACCGGCATGTTGATGGGGAGTCCGCAAACGATCAGTGTGAGTTACAGCGTCGCGGGAGTGAAAACCTCCGCCGCATCGCTCGCCTATACCGTCACCAACACGCCCCAGCCCTCTGACCTGACCAGTCAGATGACCGTGACGACCTATCCTTCGCAGAACTGGACCGCGACCACCTCGGCCGCCTGGCTCGCGGTGACCGCCAGCGGCAAGAGCGGCGACGTCCTCAATGCGAATCTGGTTCAAGCCGCGCTCGACGCCTTGGACGACGGCACCTATAGCAGCACCATCCACGTGGTGCCGGCCAGCAACGGGCACCCGCTCGACATTCCTGTGACCATCACTGTGAAACGCACTGAGGTCGACTATGTATCGCCCTATGTTGCCTACGTCGGCAGCAGCGGCAACGTGATCATCCGCGGGCAGGAGTTTTCCCAGCTAAGCGGCCCGAGTGCGCTTCAAAACGTGCTGTTCGGCACGACACCAGCGGTGTCGTACACCGTCGTCAGTTCCACCGAGATTCATGCAACTTACCCCGCGACGCTCGCTGTTGGGCGCTACCCCGTCGTGCTGCAGAGCAGCTTCACGGGAACCCACCAATTGGCAAATCTCGTCGTGGTGGCTCCGCCCGCGTTCAGTGCCGCCCTGATCCAGTACCCCGATTCCTCGCCCAAGCAGCCCACGGCCCTGTTTTACGATGCCGAACGTCAGGCTCTCGCTGTCAGCGCCTGGTACACCAGCACGGGTGCGACCTCGGTGCTGCGTTTTGCTTACTCCGGCGGGTCCTGGCAAAGCCCGACGTCCGCATCCCTCCCGAACAGCTTTGCCCTCGCCCTTTCCGCCGATGGCGCCGACTGGATCGCCGGCACGAACGAAAAGGTTTCCAATCTGGATCCGCAGAGCCTGGCGGTGCTCGCGACGACGCCCATCAACCAGTTCTATGACGGGGGTCTGCAGTCGGTGTTCGACGCCGCAGTGACCAACGACGGCACGGTCGCTGTGACGACATTCATTTCCGGCAACTGCGGCTCCGCGCTGACGTTCTACAACGCGCGAAAACTGTCGAATACGTTCCCCGCGTATTCGTTTTGCCGCGCTCGAGTCGGCGTCTCCGGCGACGGCTCGCGACTGGTAGTGATTGACGGGGGTACAGACGCCAACTCGGATGCCGTCTATGTTGCGGATACCACCGCTGGCACCTTGACTGCTACAGGCCTGCAGGAGATCACCAACTTCGATCCGGTGCTGGATCGGTCAGGTGATCGCATCGCGGTGAATCTGGATTTTGGCGGCATCCTGCACTGGGAAATATACGATGGGAGCTTCAACGACCTGGGTTCTCTGCCCACCTCGACGCTGGTCATGAAGCTAAGCCCCGATGGGCACAAGGCCTATGCGTACGACCAATCTGGATTGCTGCTCACCTACGATCTGACGGCAACTCCCGTTGCCGGTGTATTTCCACAAACCGGCACCGGGATCACCCTGGCCGGCAGTCCGGGAGCGCCCGGGGTTCTCGGCATTGACATTGGCAGCAACGCTCAACCGCTGTACATGGCCATTACGCCGGATGGCAAAACCGTGTTCATCGCCGGCACCGACGCATTGGTGGTGCAACCCGTTCCCTGATGGCCTGCTGCAAAATTGTCGTACCCAACCCAGTCATCCGCCAGCGGCCGGTAGATTCGGACAAAGCGGGCCCAGCCGCGCGCGTCTTCTGAGCACATCCGCTCGCGGCACGTTGTGCCCGCCCTGGCGAACGCGAGCCGCAATCCGGTGACCTGCGATAACATTCGTTCACGACTCGCTGGCGAGCTCGCGATCGATGGATCACTGCGGTCGGCTACTCTCGCGAGGCGGGCGAGACCCTTGCGCAACTGCATTCTGATAATCCCCCAGGCGCTTCGCGTCTTCGATTGACCCGTGATGGTGCATCTGGCGCCAACGACCGTCCATCCGCTGGAAAATTCGTGTTGTCCGAATGTCGAGGTCTCTTACGACCTTCCCATCGCGGTAGGTGCCGCGTTCTCGCCCCACGGCCCAAAATACATCCTCGGTGCCATGAATGGTGTAGTCCACAAATTCAACATGCACGTCCGCAGTGCTCTTGAATACCGCCTCATACATCTTATGCGGCTGGTCCGCGCCACGCCGAATTCCGCCCAGAGGATTGTCGATCGCGACTGCATCAGAGTCAGCGAAATTCTCGTCCATCATGTTCAGATCGCGGGTGTTAAACGCACGATAGAATTGCGTCAATGCCTGACGAGGCTGATCGAGGTCTCCGAGTGGCTCATTCCCCGTGATGGGTTCCTGTATGAGATTCATTACGTTCACTCCAGTCAGTGATGCTCCAGTGGGTGGATGCCGAACCAAGCGGCGGGCCAGACTTGCCCGACGAGCCTGACGAGGCGCCCCGAATCATCTCGCGCTCAGCCATCGCAACGGGGACGAGACCTGCACCCTGAGCCGCGTACGGCGCGCGCCCGCGGACCCATTCATCAGACACAACTGCCATGAGCGAGCTGGGGGCAGCCTTTCAAGCGGACCCGGCAGGGAGCTCTCCCGACGGACCGGGCGACCTGAGTTGGCCTCCGGCTTCACCGTGGCCGAACTGAAATCCAACTTCCTCGGAACCGTGCGGGAGGCTGCGGTTTCTTGTCGTGCTCACGTCGTTCACGCCGGCCGCACTACGCAGTTCTGGGACGCAGCAGTGTTCGGCGAAGCATCCGGGAAAACCATCGCGCTGTTCCGATGCACACAGATCGTCCTTTACCCGCAAGCGGAGGATTGAACCATGAGCCGTCCACCCATCTCGACCGAGGAAACGTGCTTCCGTAAATACATCCATGTGCTGGGTGTGCCGATGGCCTACGTCGATATTGGCGTGGGCGATCCCATTGTGTTTCTGCATGGTAATCCGACCCCGTCCTACCTATGGCGAAACATTATCCCCTACCTGCTGCCTTACGGACGCTGTCTCGCGCCGGACTATGTGGGGATGGGAAATTCGGGCCCGGCGCCGGACGGGGGCTACCGGTTCTTCGACCACCAGCGCTACCTCGATGCCTGGTTCGAGGAGCTCGATCTCAAGCGCAACGCCATCTTGGTCGTACATGACTGGGGCTCGGCGCTCGGCTTCGCCTGGGCGCAGCGCCATCCCGAACGGATCAAGGCGATCGTATACATGGAAGGGATTGTCCGGCCTTTCCAGTCATGGGACGAGTGGCCCAGCCTGACCCGCGCCTTCTTCGAGGCGCAGCGCTCGCCTGCCGGCGAAGACCTCATCCTCGAAAAGAACCTGTTCATCGAATATCTGCTGCCGCTTCGCGGCGTCTCATCCGAAGCGATCGAGGTTTATCGGCGGTATTTCCGAATCCCCGGCGCATCTCGTGCGCCCATACTCGCCTGGACGCGCGATCTGCCGATCGGGGGTGAGCCAGCCGATGTCGTGGCGGCCGTCGCGTCCTATGCGAATTGGCTGTCAAAAAGCCAAATCCCGAAGCTGTTCATCGATGCCGAACCGTCCGGCTTTCTGATCGGTGCACAGCGCGAGTTCTGCCGCCGATGGCCTAATCAGGAACGTGTCGTCGTCGAAGGCGCGCATTTCCTCCAGGAAGAGGCGCCTGAAGCCGTGGGACAGGCCGCGGCCCGTTTCGTCGCCAAGGTGTTAGCGGGGCAGATCAAGTGATGGACTAATGATGGAGGCGCGCATGGCGGAACTGACACCCTTCAAATCAGGATACCGGACAGCGTTCTGTGGGGACCTGCGGATGCGCCTCGCTCGCGTCCGGTGGCCGGATAGGCGCCGGAAAGCGGCTGGGGCCAAGGTGCGGATCTGCATTTCATCCAGGAAGGTCGGCCGGCGAGTCCCAGCCGTGCTGGAGAGATCGCGCGCAACGTAGAAGCGCCAAGTCCTCGTCCCAACCAGCCGAACCAAGTCAGAGCAGCCCGTCGCGTGAGGGAACCTTTATCTGGAAGAACGGTTTTCCTTCAGAGCGGCGTCTGACAGGTTTCGCACGGCCGTGCAACCTGCAAGAGGGACCAACGTGATGACAGAGGTCAAGGCCCAGGCGACAGGCAATGTAGCGCCGGAGCGGCTACGCGAAATCGAAGCTATCCACCATCGCTGGAACGAGGCCCTTCAGCGCAAAGACGCCGATGCAGCGGCGGCGTTGTACGCGCCGGACACGGTCCTTGAAAGTCCTCTGGTCCGCCACGTGCTGAAATCAGAGGAAGGCATCATCCGTGGGCGTGAAGAGCTGCGAGAGTTCGTCCGAGAGATATTCACCCGCACCCCCGCAAGCCGGCAAATCTACCGTACCGCGTTCTTCACCGATGGCGAGACCGTATTGTGGGAATATCCGCGACAGACGTCCAACGGCGAACAGATGGACTTCGTCGAAGTTATGCAGATTAGAGGCGGCCTGATAGCGCGCCACCACGTTTATTGGGGCTGGTACGGCGTCAAGATTCTCGAAGAGAACCGCTACTGGCGATAGCGCTTCTGACGCATGCCGTACTCTTGCGACGCGCTGGGCGAGCTCAAGATGCCGGAGCTGGCCTAAGTTTTCGCGAGCGAGCAACGGAAGAAGG
>Ga0134125_10008698_pt1 | contig 11454 bp, 8 predicted proteins | sample KB31751_FD_96464 | JGI IMG/M metagenome (GOLD analysis project Ga0134125, IMG submission 96464) | Terrestrial soil microbial communities with excess Nitrogen fertilizer from Kellogg Biological Station, Michigan, USA - KB3-175-1 | ecosystem: Environmental > Terrestrial > Soil > Unclassified ... | reverse complement strand
CGGGCCGCATCCCACTGGCCGCGCGGCACGCTCTCGATGCTGCCGCGCACGATCTCGGCATAGAATGCGCCGCCATAAAGCGAGAGCACGCTGACGGCCGCGACATGCGCCGGGATGTTGACTCCGAGCACGACCGGAAAGGCGTAGTAGAACCAGATGATCTGCACCAGCAGCGGCGTGCAGCGGAACAGCTCGATATAGGCGATCAGCAGCCAGTCGATCACCGGCAAGCGCCCAAGCCGCATGATACCGACGAACAGCCCGATCAGCGTACCGAGGACAATGGTGCCGACGGTATAGGCAACGGTGATACCGAGCCCGAGCCAGAACAGATGGCTGTACTTTGAGAGAATCGCAAAGTCCCAGACGTAGTGCATGGCGGGCTTCGCTTGTTAAAGGTAGCGCGTCGGTGCAAACGCAGACGTATCGAAGGAAGGCTTCGCGCCGGCTATCATGGCGGCGATGGCATCGCCCGTCGCGGGTCCCGTGGTGAAGCCGATATGCTGGTTGCCGAAGGCGAGCCATAGCCGAGGATGCCGCGGCGCCGGCCCGATCATCGGCAGGCTGTCGGGCAAGGTCGGCCGCGCCCCGCGCCAGACCTCGCCGACAGGTTCGCCGAATTCGACGACGCTGCGCGCCAGCGGCACCACCGCGTCCAACTGGGCAAGGGACGACGGCGCATCGCGATCGGTCAGCTCGACACCTGACGTAACCCGGATACCCTGCTCCATCGGCGTCATCAGGAAGGCGTTCTCGGCGTCGTGGATCGGACGGCGGAGCGGGCGCGAGGCGTTCGGCTTGAACTCGCGGTGATAGCCGCGCTCGGTCGCAAGCGGCACGCGATAGCCGAGCGGCCGCAAAAGATCGCCGGACCAGGGCCCGAGCGCGACCACGACATGGCGCGATCGGATCTCGCCGTCCGCGAGCACCACGCGCCAGCCGTCCCCATCGGGCGCGACCGACTTGATTTCCGCGTGGCGCACCTCGCCGCCCGCGCCCGAAAACATCCGCGCGTAAGCCTTCGTGACATTGCCCGGCGAATCCACCGAAGCGGTCTCGGTATGCAGCAGGCCGACACTGTAGACGGGAAGAATGTTCGGCTCGAGTGCGGAGATCGCCTGACGATCGAGCAGCTCGCTCTGGATGCCGTAATCGCCCAGCGCCGCCTGGTCCGCTTTCGCCGCGGCGATATTGTCGCTGCGCCAGGCTTTCAGCCAGCCGGTCTCGCGGATGCGGTCGCCCGCGCCTGCCTTGACGATCCATTCGCGGTGCAGTTGCAGCGATGCCCTTATCAATCCCTGCAGCGCGAGCGCGCGGGGCCGCACCTGCGACTGCGCGGAATTGGCGAGAAAGCGCGCGATCCAGCCCGGATGGCGCAGCGCCCAGCCCACGTCCCAGCGCAGGGCCGGATGCCGGTTGGTCAGATATTGCGGCAGCTTGCCGAGCAGGCCGGGCTGGTTGAGCGGAAAGATCGAGCCGCTACTGAGAATGCCGGCATTGCCATAGGAAGTCTCGCTGCCGGGCTCGCGCCGATCGACGAGCACCACCGACAGGCCCCGCCGGCGCGCGGCGAAGGCCGCCGACACGCCGACGATGCCGGCGCCGAGCACAACGACATCGGCCGTGCTGGTAACTTGATCCGGCATCTCGTTCATCCCTCACATCAATGTCAATCCGCCATCGACCGGCACGGTCGCGCCGGTGACATGGCCTGCATCCTTCGACAACAAAAACCCGACCACGGCAGCGACTTCATCCGGCTCGGCCAGCCGCGCTTGCGGATTTGCTTTCGCGACCTTGTCCCACGCGCCTGCATCGAGGGCACCGAACAGGCCGGGATCTTTCCGCGTATAGCCGGGCACGACGATGTTGGCGGTCGCGCCCGATGGTGCAAGCTCGATCGCGAGCGATTTCACCAGCACCTCCAGTGCGGCTTTGGCCGCGGCGGATGCAGGATAGATGCCGTCGGGCACAAAGCGATGCGCGCCAAAGCTGGAGATCGCGACCGCACGGCCGGATTTGTCGCGCGTGAGATCAGCCAGTGCCGAAGTCGCAAGCTCGTGAAATGCGGCGGCCATCACCGCATAAGCCCGCTCCAGCCCCTCGCGCGGGAGGCTCGTAAAACCGCGGCGGTCGGCAAATCCCGCGGCGTGCACGATGACATCGATGACGCCGAAGGAGGCCCGCGCCGCGCGGACGAGATCGGCGGCGGCGCCCGCGCATGAGAGATCGCCGGTCGCCCACGCTACCCTGGCGCCGGCGCGTTCGCATTCGCTTGCGACCGACTTCAGCCGCGACAATCCCGCCTCGTCAGCTCCCTGCCCGTGCAGCATCAGGCATTGATCAGCCCCCGCAAGCCGCCGCGCGACCGCCGCCCCAATGCCGGAGCCGCCGCCAGTGATGATGGAAACCCGCATGCGCCGTCGTTTTTGCCTTCGATCTTGCGGAACTATAGGTGCCGCCGTCTCAAAAGCAAATCGCGAGCCATTTTGCGCATGAATCCCGATCCGCGGCGAAGCGCTGCTGCGCGAGAACCGGAGGGCGTGAGGGAATCGTTGAGGGGCGTGCGTGCCACAATGCTTCATTTCAGCGCATCAAATCACTCGGTCGTCATTCCGGGACATCGCGAAGCGATGGGCCCGGAATCCATAATCCCAGTCTGTGGTTATGGATTCCGGGCTCGCGCCCAAGCGGCGCGCCCCGGAATGACGATGGACAGGTCACGTGTGAAGCTCGCAACCACAAGCTAGCGCCAGGGCTCGACGATGACCTTGGTGTGGGCTTCCGGATTGGCAAGATCGTCGAAGGCTTGTGCGACGCCGTCGAGGCCGACGCGGCCGGTCACCAGCGAAGCGCCGTCGACCTCGCCGTCCGCGAGCAGGCGGAGCGAGGCGGAAAATTCGTCCAGCGTATAGCCCAGCACATACTGGACGTTCAGCTCCTTGATGATGCCGAGCATCGGCTCGGATCTGTCGGTCTCCATGCAGACGCCGACCACGACGATCCGCGCATCGCGCGGCGCGCCCTCGAACACTTGCTGCAACAGGCCGGGCACACCGACGCATTCGAAGATCAGCGCGGGTTTTAGCGCGGGCAAGAACGCCTGGAACGGCGGCCGCGCAGCCTTCTCCTGCTCCGACATCGCGGCATGCTCGACCCAGGTCGTGAAAGGCCGGGTTTTCGCGGGATCGACCACGACATCGGCGCCCATCGTCTCGGCAAGCTTGCGGCGCGTCGGCGAATAATCTGCCGCGATGATCGGATGCAGGCCCTTGAGCCGGAGCGCCGCGATCACGGCAAGCCCTACCGGACCGCAGCCGATCACGAGCGGCACCTCGCCGCCTCTGATATTGGCCTTTGCGACCGCATGGACACCGACTGCGAGCGGCTCTGTCAGCGCCGCTTGCTCCGGCGGAAGTCCATTTGGCACTTCGAGCAGCAGCGGCTCGCTCAGCAGCATCGCTTGCGCATAGCCGCCGATATTGTCGTTGGAATAGCCGATGCCTTGCGGGCCGGTCGGCGTAATCAGAGCGGGCAGCGAGCAGACGTGAGTGCCCGCCTTCAGCCTGCGCTGTGTTGCGGGGCCATAGTCCACAACCTCGCAGCAGAATTCATGGCCGAACACGACGTCACGCTTGAGATCCATCGGCTTGCGGCCTGGACTGTATTTGGCCATCTCGACCATGCGATGGGCATGCTTGCGCGCATGCAGGTCGGAGCCGCAGATGCCGCAGGCCAGCGTCTTGACCAGCACCTGCCCTGCGCCCGGCGTCGGCTCCCTGATCTGGTCGACGACAATCTTGCCGTTCCGGAAAATGGCCGCGCGCATCAAATCGTCCCCGTCATGATCGGAAGCTGTGCCGCTCGATTATTGGAGGCTACCAGGCGTAGCGTACGACAGCTTTGCCGGCGTAGGAATTACCGATGTCGGAGAACTCGCCCTCGAAGGTCGCAGCCGCCGACCAGCCGTTCAGCCACTTCCGTTCCAGCGATACCGTTGTCAATGCCGAGTCATGCGCGAGCGCAGCTCCATTGACGACGAAGAAGGTGCCGGGCAGCGACTGGAACACCGCCGCCGCGCTGCGGTCGGTATTGAAGTCGTGCGCCCAGGCGAGCCGTCCGCGCAGAGTGAGGATGCCGTTTTGCTCAGCCCAGGATTTGTCGGTGCGGAAGCCGAGCTCGGTGCGGGAATCGGTCACATCCTTGGCATTGTAGCTCAGCGCAAAAGTGCCGGTGCCCGCCACCACCTGCTCGGCATAGGACGGCAGATCGATGGTGGTGAACTGCGCGGCGGCATAGGGTGTGATCCCCACCCATGGCGTCGCGTAGCGGTAGCCGCCCTCGAGGCGTCCCGACCAGGAATTGGCATTGAACTGTGCCCGCAGATGATCCGGACCTGCGATGGTGACGATGCGATCGGTCGTCACCTCCTGTCCGCCATAGGCCAGTGCGCCGGTCACATAGCTGGCCCCCATGCTGTGACGCACAAAGGCGCCGGCCTGGACCATGTCGGAGCGGCCGCTGCCGGAACTGGCGACGCTGAAATTGGTGCCGCCGCCGCCGAGCGCGAAGCCGGCGAGCGTCGTCGGCGAAATCCGGTAATCGGCGCCGGCGGCAAAGCCGAACGCGCGCACGTCGGCGGAATTGGAGCCGACCGCGGCATTGCCGCTGATATTGGCGCCGCCGCCAAACGCCGAGCCCCACACGCTCCAGCGATTATCGAACAAATCATCGCGCGCGACCTCGGCCTTGGTCGGAATTCTTGCCAGCGCATCGCGCGCGGAGTCGGATTTGCGCGCGGCATAAGCCATCGCGTCATCTTCCTCGGCATAGGGCTGCGCACCGCTATTCACAGTCACGCCGCCGTCGCGGCCCGGCACGAAGGGATCGGTCAGCAGGTTCAGAAACATGCTCACGGCGTTGAAGGTCGCCTGCTGGATACCCGCCCCGGTCTCGCCCGACGCCTGGCTCAGGCCTGCCGGGGTCAGCGAAGCGAACACGGCGGGGATGCCGCCATTGGCATTGAAGAAATTCGCAAGCGTGCTGGCGACCTTCTGCTGGTTGGCGTTGAGATTGTTCTTGGCGCCGTAGTTCAGGTCGAAATTGAGATAGGCGTGGGTCGGATCATAGGACAGCGAAGCGACCAGCCCGCCGGGCACTGTCGTCGCGATCCCGGCAAAGGTCCCGCTGACGCCGCCGGCGGCCTGCAGGATCATGTATTGCTTCTTCACCAAAGTCGCGCCCGGATCGAGCGTTGCGCCGACGTTGCCGGCGAGCGTTACCGTACCGGTGACATTGGCAAAGGTCGACGTCGTCGAACTGACCTGCACCAGATAGAGCGCGCCGGATTGGAAGGCGAGATTGCCCTGCACCCTCATGGAGGTGCCAAAACCATTGCCCGGCACGAAGATGCCGCCATTGGCGATCAGGGCGTTGCCGACGATGCCGGCGCCGGTCAACGCGCCGCCCGCATTCACCGTGGTGAGGCTCGAGGACGCGATCGAGCCCTCGATATCGAGGAAGCCGCCGTTCACGACCGTGGTGCCGGTATAGGTGTTGATGCCCGACAGCGTCAGCGTGCCGCTGCCGTCCTTTTCCAGCAAGCCCGAGCCGGTGGTGCAGCCGCACGGATTATTGTCTGATATCACGCCGCTGACGGTGGTCGAAAGGTTGTTGCCGCCGACCGCGAGCGTGTTGCCGCCGCCGATGTAATAGATGCCCGAGCCTGCAATCGAGCCGGCGGTGATCCTGCCGTCGCCGTTCGGGCCGAGGCTCTGGCTAAAATCGACATAGCCGGTGCCGTTGGTGATGAATTGCGCGTTGCTGCCATTCGCATTGTCGGCGAACTCGGCGAAGCCGCCGCTATTCACGGTGATGATGCCGTTGCCGGCGTCGGAGTGGTTGAAGAAGCCGAGCTGGCCGCCATTGTTCGTGACGACGTTGGTGTTGCCCGCCGTGCTGAAGTCTAAGAACGCTGTCGAGCCGCCGGAATTGTTGATAATGTTTGCCGATGCGCCGGAGGCATGATTCTCAAAGTTGATGCCACCGCCGTCATGGTTGGTGATGGTGGCGGTGCCGGCGTTGCTGAAGGCACGAAAGAAGATACCGCCGCCAAGGGAATTATCGATGCTGGCATTACCCGCCGTGCTGGTGTCGCTACCTCCGGCGCGGCCGAACTGGGTAATGCCGCCGTTGGTGTTGACGATGGTGGCCTGTCCGGCGGTGGAGGCATCATCGAAGATGGTCCTGCCGGCGAACACGTTGTTGATCATGATCGCGCTGGCTGACGTCGAATTGAAGAACGTCGTCAAACCTCCGTCGTTGTTGAGCGACGTGATGCCTGACGTGTTGGCGTTGAAAATCCTGAAAGTACCCTCGTTGATGACGGGGCCCACAAGGCTGGCGCTATGCGTTGCATCGCCGAGCTGCAACGTTCCGCAAAGGCAGATGGTCGTGCCGCCGGTATAGGTATTGTTGCCCAGCAGCACGACCTTGCCGCCGCCGAAACTGTCCTGCACGGTCAACTGGCCATGCCCGTTGTCGTCACTGATGTTGCCCGCAATCGTCAGCGTCGTGCCGTTGGCATCGATTGCGCTGCCGAAGGGCGAGTTGTTGATCTTGAAGTCGTTGCTGAAGGTGACGCCAGCGATGCCGGACTGAACCTGGAATAGGCCCCCGTTCAGCGTTACGGTGCCGGTGCCGACCGAACTCGCGTTCGTCACCTGCACCGCACCGGCTGTGATCAGCGTGCCGCCCGAATAGCTGTTGGTGCCCGAAAGCACGAGCGTGCTGCTGCCGAGCAGCTGGACCTGCGCGCCGGCTCCCCCAATGTTGTTGATAATCTCGATCGACTGGCCGGAATTGGCGTTGTCGATAATGCCGCCGCCAGATCCAGCTACACCGAAGTTGACTGCTGCACCGTTGACGGTGAACGATTGTGCGTCGGCGGCGAAGGTCCATGAGTCCGGTGTGATGGGACCCGCGGAAACGTTGACCGTGGTCGATCCAGTCGTCGTAAAGACTGCGGCCGAATTCGAGCCCAAGGGAGCCGAACCCGACGACCAGTTGGTGCCGGTATTGTAGTCGCTCGTCGCCGTGGTGCTGCCCGCACCGCCCCACACGGAAGGGATGACGATCGATGTACGGGGGCCGTTGGTTATCGTAGCGAAAGCATCGGTTAGCGTGACGGAGCCACTATATTGCGCGTGCGAAGCGGTCGACAATATCGGCGCGAAAAGCAGCGCGATCATGCCTGACCGCAACCAGCCTCGCCTCCGCGATCGCAGATGAATTTCCACGCCCAACCCCTGCCGCAGTCGCCCGACTTTGGCGGGCTTTCTGCTCCAAGGTTGTTTTCGCAAACCGGGCCGTTGGAGTCACGGAACCGCAACGTCTCCGGAACGTTTCGGGGATCATTGTGACTTTGGGGCCGCACCCGGGTTACTGAATTTCGGCCATTGCATCTGAAAAATACCTTTATTTTTCAAGGATTTGGGCCGGTTTCTCCTTCCAACGTCAGAAGTTGCGAGCGCCGCACGCGCTCGCGATGGGCGGTATAGAGCCCACTGCCGACGATGATGGCCGCACCGACGACGGTCCAGAGATCGGGCACCTCGCCGAAAATCAGGAAACCGAGGCTCGAAACCCAGACGAGCTGGGTATAGGAGAACGGCGCCAGCACCGAAGCATCGGCATAGCGGAACGCCAGCACCACGATCCACTGCCCCGCTGTGGAGGCAACCCCGATCAGAACGCCGAACAGGACGTCGTGCCAGCTCGGCCCGACCCAGGCGAAGGGCACCAGCGCCGAGATGATCGCAACACCCGCGATCGAGGAGTAGGTCATGGTGGTGATGGCGTGCTCCTTGCCGCTCATCATCCGCGTCATGATCAGCGTCGCGGCCCAGGAGAAGGCCGACACCAGCGGCAGGAACGCTGCGACGTGAAACGCAGACGTGCCCGGGCGCAGAATGATCAGCACGCCGGCAAGACCGGCGGCGGTCGCAAGCCAGCGGCGCAGGCCGACCTTTTCCGACAGGAAGATGATGGACAGCGCGGTCACGAACAGCGGCGAGACGAAGCCGGTGGCCGAGGCTTCCGCGATCGGCAGATAGCGCAACCCGGTGATGAAGAGCAGCGATGAGCCGAGCAGCGCGCTGCCGCGCACCAATTGCAGGCCGAGGTTCCTGGTCGGGAGCGCATAGAGCGGAGAGCCCGGCACCATGGCCGGTACCATGATCATCGCGAACACCAGAAAACGCAGCCAGGCGATCTCGATCGAAGGCAGGCTCGTCGAGAGATATTTCGCGGTGACGTCGGAGGTGCCGAGGAAAATCGTGGAGAGCAGGATCAGCGCGATGCCCTTGAAGGGTCGGTCGGCGCGCGCCGGCGCGCGGCGCAGCTCCGCCTTTGCTTCGGGCAATGGCAGCGGCGCGGCGTCCACCGTGGCGGAAATAGCGGGTTTCTTCTCAGGCAATGGCAATGAAGCGCGGCCGATTCTTGCGACAGCGGCGGGCGGCGGAGTCACAGCAAATCTCGAGCAAAATTCTTCGAATCAGGCGAGCCTCCACATGACGCGAATTGCACCACGGCGGCAACACCCGATAGTGGGATGCCGATATGCGCTGAGGGCGCGCAAGCGCGGGACATTGATACATTCTGTCAGGAAGCGTGTGAGCGGGCGATCTGGATTCACAACATCGGCAGGCTGCGCGGTTTCGCCCCGCGCGGAAACGCTGCATCCAGCGCTTCTGTCTCTGCTGCATCGAGCACGAGAGCTCCCGCGCCGGCATTTTCCGCGGCGTGTTCCGCGCTTGCCGCTTTCGGAATCGGGAACACCGGAGTTTCACGGGCGAGGAAACTGAGCGCCACCTGGCGCGGCGTCGCCTTGTGGCGGGCTGCGATCTTCGCGAGCAGCTTTCCGCCCGCGCTCGAGGCTAAAGGAAAATCGTTGTGCCCGAACGGCGAATAGGCGACGACGGCAACGCCATGCTTCGCGCACCACGGGATCACTGCGTGCTCGATCGCGCGCTCCTTCAGATGATAGAGTACCTGATTGCAGGCTATCCTGCCCGCGCCCGCGACTTTCAGGAGCTCGTCGAGATCGTCGGCATCGAAATTGCTGACGCCCCAGGATGCGATCTTTCCGGCGCGCCTCAGCTCCTCGAACGCCGCGACCGTCTCCGACAATGCATAGGATCCGCGCCAATGCAGCAGATAGCAATCGAGGTGGTCGGTCTTCAGCCGTTTCAGCGAGCGCTCGCAGGCAGTGATCGTGCCGCGCCGCGAGGCGTGGCTCGGCAGCACTTTTGAAACGAGAAACACCTCGTCGCGGATGTCGGCAATGGCCTCCGCAATGACGAGCTCGGCCTCGCCATACATTTCGGCCGTGTCGATGTGGGTCATACCGAGCTCGATGCCGCGGCGCAGCGCCGCCACGGCGGCCTTGCGATCGCCACGGTCGAGATACCAGGTGCCCTGCCCGACCACGGAAACATCAGGGCCGCCTTTGCCGAAGGGTTTGGATTTCATGCTGGGCCTTGCGCGCGCTCGTCAGTTCAATTCGCTGATGTCCGCGACCAGCACGCTGCCACTGGTCGATTCCGTGATGTAGAGGCGATCGCTCCTGGCGCCGCCGATCGCAACATTGGTGCAGGTCGTCCCCGCGCAGGACTTGATGCGCGCGATGCATTCGCCGTTCGGCGCGAACACGAAGACATGGCCGAGCGACGCATGCGCGACGAACAGCCGCCCTGCGCCGTCCATGGTCATGCCGTCGGGCCCGCTCGGACCGAACAGCGAGCAGAAGCGGCCGACCTTGGAAACGCTGCCGTCCTTCATGAAGGGAAGTCGCCACACCGCACTGTCGCGCGTCATGGCGACGAAGAGCACGGCCTCCTCGGGATCGAGCACGAGACCGTTCGGGCTGATGCCGGTATCGATCAGGCAATCGAGCCGGCCATTTGGCGCGAGGCGATAGACGCGGCCGGTCGGATCGTGAAGGCCGGTCTGGCCCTGGTCGGTGAAATAGATGTCGCCGTTCGAGGCCAGATGCAGATCGTTGCAGCCGCGGAAGGATTCCGAATTGCGCGAGGCAAGCACCGGATGCATGCGCCCCGCCGTGGTATCGAGCTCCAGAACGCCGCGGCGATAATCGGCGACGAGAATGCGCCCATCCTTGCCGATCTTCAGCCCGTTCGGCCAGCCCTCATATTCGGCGACCAGCGACCATTGGCCTTCGGGGCTGATCCTGAAAATGCGGCCGAAGGGAATGTCAACAATGTAGAGATTGCCGTCTGCGTCGAATGATGGCCCCTCGATGAAGCAATCGGTCGGCTGGCCCCGACGGTTGGCGTCGGCCCATTCGGTCGCAACACCCTTGCGGCGGAAATGGTCGGGCATCGCGGAAAAGATCTCGGTCTCGATCGGTTTGGGCGGGGCTTCCAGGTACATGATTTTTGTTGGTTAACCGTATACTTGTTGGTTGACCGTGATGTTGAGGCGGGCCGCACCATAAAGGACCGCCTTGCTGGCGTCGATTGGCCAAGCGGTCAGGATCACCGCGCCGGGCCGCGATCTTTGGTTGCCTCGTGGCACGGAATCGATCTCCGCGATCATTCGCGGCGGCTTCGGCTGCCGAATCCCCGACGAAAAATGACGGCGCCAATTGTGATCACGATCACGTCCAATTCACGGAAGGCGGCATATGCTGGTTCCCGCAATTTGCATGGGGTAACGAATCCATGTTTGCCAGAACGCCGTTGCCGCCATCGCGGCCCCACTGCTGCCATGCGAGGGCGCCTTCACGATCAATTCAGCGGCGCAGGACATATATTTGCCTGCGAGTCCTGCCGCGACTATTGCTCCCGGCACCGCGTCAGGCAGACTTGATCACGCCGCCCGATGAGGGGGTCATTTGACCGATGTCCATCCAGACGCAGCTTGAAAGCCCCCTGTTCGACATCGTCATCACCCGGCGGCGGCTGCGCTGGGATTGGTGTCTGCGCGACCGCACCGGCAAGCTCATGATGTGCGGCCGCGAGAAATCGCGCGCCGAGGCCAGATATCAGAGCGAGCGCGCGCTGTTCCTGATGCTGCTCACAAGTTGCCGCCGCGGCATGAGCCGAGCGACGGGCTAGTTCCGTTCAATTGTCCGGTCGAAACTGTTGTCGCGCATCGAATCCCCCTGTGAGCTGGATTCGATCACCGAATTAGTGAACATGCACAGCAATGACGGCTACGCAGGCTCGTTTTCGCGTGCCGCCATTGGCTTCGGCGCCGTGCCGCCACCGGGCTTGAGACGGAATTCGTAAGACATCAGATGCCAGGGCGCCGACGCTTCCCTGCCGTCCGGCATCCTCGGATCGCTGCGCTTCTCGACCTTGGCGATCAACTCATCCTTCACCCCGAACACGGCGTCGGAGTCGATATACTTGACGCCGTCAATGAAGACGT
>Ga0134125_10008697_pt1 | contig 11456 bp, 9 predicted proteins | sample KB31751_FD_96464 | JGI IMG/M metagenome (GOLD analysis project Ga0134125, IMG submission 96464) | Terrestrial soil microbial communities with excess Nitrogen fertilizer from Kellogg Biological Station, Michigan, USA - KB3-175-1 | ecosystem: Environmental > Terrestrial > Soil > Unclassified ... | reverse complement strand
TGAGCGACTATGATCAACATTTACACAACACGCTTCTGGTACTCTTCGCCCATGTCACACGGTACTCCCGCTACGCTGTTTCTTGCGATTCTCGGGCTGCTGGCGCTGACCCTGCCACCGGGCGCCGGCGCCGCGCAGGCCGCTCCGCCACCACAGTCTGCGCCGGCCGCGCTGCCTCCCCAGGACGAGAACAGCCAGTACATGATCGGACCGGGCGACATGCTGCAGGTATTCGTCTGGCGCAACCCGGATCTGTCGCAAACCGTACCGGTGCGCCCGGACGGCAAGATCTCCACGCCGCTGGTGGAGAACATGGTGGCGGTCGGCAAGACACCCTCGCAGCTCGCGCGCGACATGGAGGCTGTGCTGGCTGAATACATCAAGACACCGAAGGTCAATATCATCGTGACTCAGCCGGTCAGCGTGCTGAGCCAGGTGAAGGTCATCGGGCAGGTCGCGCGCCCGCAGGCACTGCCGTTCCACGAGGGCATGAAGGTCCTCGATGTGGTCCTGCAGGTAGGGGGCCTGGCGCCGTTTGCGGCCGGCAACCGCGCCAAGCTGGTCCGCACCGAGAAAGGCAAGACCACCGAGATCCACCTGAAGCTGGAGAATCTCGTGCAGAAGGGCGACATGACACAGAACCTGGCGGTCGAGCCCGGGGATGTGCTCGTCGTACCGCAGGCGCTGTTCTAGGAGCGCACATGGCTGCCCCCGATATCCGCCAGGTTATTGAGAATGCGCTCGACCAGCTGCGCGGAGCCTGGCGGTTCCGCTGGACGGCACTGGCCGTTGCAGCAGCCACCGCAGTCGTGCTCTGGAGCACCATCTTCGCCATTCCCGACGTGTACCAGGCTTCTGCACGCGTGTTCGTCGATACGAAAACGACGCTGAGCGAAGTCACGCGCGGAATCACACTCGAGGACGATGTAGGCACGCAGATCCAACGCGTCCGCCAGGCCCTGCTGGGAGGACCGGAGCTGCAGAAGGTCGCCGAGGACACCGGGCTGGTGTCCGCCGGGCTCACCCCGATGGCGCGGCAGTCGGCACTCGAGGCCCTGCGTACCACAGTCGATATCTCCGGAAACATCCAGTCGGCAGGGGTGTTCACGATTTCCTACAAGAACCGCACTCGCGCCAAGGCCCTCGAAGTGGTCGATCGGCTGCTCAACTCTTTCGTGGAAGGCACGCTGGGCGGCAAGCGCGAGGGATCCCAGCAGGCGCAGCAGTTTCTGCAGGCCCAGATCAGCGACTACGAGAAGCGCCTGTCGGCTGCCGAAGAACGCCTGGCCGATTTCAAAAAACGGAACGTCGGGTTGATGCCCGGCGCGCAGGGCGACTATTTCACGCGCCTGCAGGCCGAGACGGAGAACCTCACCAAGGCGCGCGAGACCCTCGGCATCGCCGTGCGCAAGCGCGACGAACTGCAACGCCAGCTGCGCGGCGAACGGCCATTCGTGAGCGCTGCGCCGGCGCTAGCGGGCGGGGGGGCCTCATCCGCCCCCAACGACACCGCAAGTCGGATTCGCGAAGCCCAGGCACACCTGGATGATCTGCTGCTGCGCTTCACGGACAAGCATCCCGACGTGATCGCGCTGCGGCAGACCCTGAAGGAGCTGCAGGACCGACAGAAGGCGGAGATCCAGGCGGCCCAGCTCGGCGATGCGACCGCCGCCGAGCGCAGCGGGCTCACCGCCAACCCGGTCTATCAGAACATCCAGCTGCAGTTTGATCAGGCCCAGGTCGATGTGGCCGCCGCCCAGCAGGACATTACGGACCGGGAACAGAAGATCGCGACCCTGCGCGGTTACATGAACACGGCACCCGAGGTCGAGGCGCAATTCGCGAAGCTCAATCGCGATTACGATGTAACACGGCAGCAGTACCACGCGCTGCTCGAGCGTTTGGACCGCGCCCGTCTGGGCGAAGAGGCGCAGGCGACCGGGATCGTGAGGTTCGAAGTGATCGAGCCGCCGAGCGCCAGTCTCAAGCCTGTCTGGCCCAAGCGTCCGCTGATGATCGCCGCCGCTTTCCTGTTGGCTCTGGGAGCCGGTGGTGCCGTGGCCTTCCTGCTGCACTTCCTGAGCCCCGTATTCCTCAGCGTACGCCAGCTCAGCGCCGTCACGGGCCTTCCCGTGCTCGGCGGCATCAGCATGGTCTGGCTGGATAAGCACCGCGGCGCTAGAAATCGAAGCGTCGCGCTCTACCTCGGTGGGGCGCTGGTGCTGGCCTTTGCGGCTGTCGCCGTACTGCTGCTGCAAAGCGAAATCTCCCTTGCCGTCCGAGGGTGGCTGACGTGAGTCTCGTAGAGAAGGCACTGCGCAAGCTGCAGGAATCCGCGCCCACAAAGACAGGCCGGCCGCATGCGGAGGCTGCATCCAAGGGCAGCGAGCCCGCGGTGCGCCGCCCGCAGCCGGTCGCCGAGCCTCCGGTCCCAGAGCGGATCGTGCCCGTGAGCATCGCGTCATTGCGCGCTGCGGGATTGCTCCCGCCCGCCGGGGAGGAACGCCGCCTCGCCCAGCAGTATCGACAGATCAAACGGCCATTGATCATGAATGCAATGGGCCGTGGCACGGCGCGGCTGCCCAACGGCCATCTGATCATGGTCGCAAGCGCGATGCCCGGAGAAGGCAAGACGTTTACCACTCTCAATCTGGCGCTCAGCATGTCGATGGAGAAGGACGTGCATGTGCTGCTGGTGGATGCGGACGTCGCAAAGCCCCATATCAGCGCGCTGCTGGGCGTCGCTGACGCGCCCGGGTTGCTCGATGCACTGCGTGACCAGCACCTCGATGTCGAGAGGCTCATCTCGCCGACCGACATACCCAATCTCTCGATCCTTCCGGCGGGTACGCGCTCGCAGCAGGCCACCGAGTTGCTGGCGAGCGCGCGGATGGAGGAGGTGATGTGCTCGCTCGGGCTGGGCGATGAGCGACGGATCGCGTTGTTCGACTCGCCGCCGCTGCTGCTCACCACCGAATCGCAAGCACTGGCGCAGGCTGCCGGCCAGGTTGTCGTGGTGGTTCGCGCGGGGGTGACGTCGCAGCAGACGCTGCTCGATGGGTTGAGCCATCTGGGTCAGCATCCGGCCGTGTCCCTGGTGCTGAACCAGGATTCGTTGATGACTAACGCCGGCTCCTATTACGGCGGATACGGCGACAACCGCCCGCCGCTGCCCGAAACAGAACATACATAAAACGAGAGCGGTCGACCGATTCCGACCGGCCGCCAGGCGGGGTAACATGAGCATGACATCCGTGGCGTCCGCGAGTGCCACAGGCGTTGCGATTGGCCGACAACTCGCGAGCCGGGTTGGCATGCGAACATTCGCCTGTCTCAGCGCCTGTCTGGCTTTACTGGCCGCGCGGACGGTGAGCGCGCAACAGGTCGCGCCGCAGGAGGGGGCGTTCCAGCCCCTTCCACCGTTTCGCAGCCAGCAGGGCTATATAGCGCTGCAAGGGGGGATCTCCCACAGCGACAACCTGCTGTTGTCCCCGGAAGACAAGCGTGATGACGTGGTTCCCTTCGCCGGATTCGCTGTCGATTACACCCACAAGAGCAACAAGCTGTTCGTCGATGCGCAGGGAGTGCTGGATTGGGTCGAGTATCTGGAGCATTCCTACCATTCAACGGCCCAAGGGACACTCAATGGCGTCGCGCGCTGGGGCAGCGCCGACGATCTGTTCCAGTGGACTGCAAAGGATTCGTTCGGCCAGGCCTCCGACGATCCGCTGAGCGCGCCGTCGGTGGCCAACATGGAAAATATCAACTATTTTTCGACAGGCCCACGGGTGAATCTGCCTCTCGGCGGCCACAATCAGCTATCTCTTTACGGGTTGTACTCGGACACGGAGTACCAGAGATCTCCCTTTGACTCCTACGATGTCACCGGCGGGGCTACGCTCTCCCATGCGTTGTCTTCCTCGTCGAACATCGCTCTGGATGTCAGCACTCGACGCACCAGCTTCCGCGATCAGCCCCCGGATACCACGTACGACCTGCGCTCCGCCTACCTGAGCTATGACGCCGAGATAGCCCGCACGACCATCAGCGCCGAAGCCGGTTACAACCAGCTACGGCGTGCGGGCGTCACCTCAGGCGGAGACCTGCTGTCGCTGCAGATCGCGCGGCGCATCTCGTACACATCGACGGTGTATCTGCGCGGCGAAGACGACTATCTCTCGGCCGGCGACGCCCTGAGTACGCAGCTCATCACGCCGATACCGGTCGCAGTTCCCGGTCTCGCCACGGCACAGCCCTACAAGGACCGCAAGCTCGCTGCAGGCTGGAACTTCAGCGGTGTACGCAGCACTCTGTCGCTGCAGGCCAGCGCCGAGCGAGAGAGCTTCGTGGAGCAGTCGACCTACGATCGCAAGGATCTGACCATCGAAGCCATGTTCGAGCGCCGCTTGCGCCCGACGCTGCTGGCGCGACTGGTCGTGACTCACAGCAATGACAAATTCGAGAATGTGGATGCTCGCCTGACTGACTCCGCGGTGGAGGCATCGTTGTGGAGGACCTTCGGCCGTCTCTCGATGTCGCTGAGCTATCGGTGGCGGCGGCGCACGGTTGGCGGAGCTCCCAATGATGTGGCCACGCCCTACGTGGAAAATCTCGAGTCTGTGGGCTTCTCTTACGATCTGCTCGGCCAGGGTTCGGTACCCAGGTGATGGATGAGGGGCAGCGAGCAATGAGTGTGCGCGTGGAGAGCTGCGGGAAGGCCGCGCCAGGCTGGGACGCCTACGTCGGGAAACACGCCCTGGCAACCGCATATCATCGCGCGGCGGCTGTCGAGGTGGCCAGACGTGCCTTTGGGCTGCGGACAACCTTCACTTGCGCCCTCGATGAGCGCTCGAACATTGTCGGCGTCCTGCCACTGATCGAGCAATCGAGCAAGCTGTTCGGACGGTTCCTGGTTTCGCTGCCCTTTGTGACCTACGGGGGAATACTTGCCGACGACCCGACGGTCGCGGCTGCTCTGATCGGGAACGCGACTGAGCTCGCGCGCCAGCGCCGCGCGGATCACGTAGAGCTGCGCCACGTCGAGCCGCTTGTCGGCGTCGATCTTCCCGAGCGTTTGGACAAAGTGTCCATGGTGCTTGCCCTGCCGGGCTCCGAGGAGGAGCTCGGCAAGCAGTTGGGCTCCAAGCTGCGCTCCCAGATACGCCGCAGCGACCGCGAGCAGGTCGAGGTCATCTGGGGCGGCGTCGAGCGGATTGCAGACTTCTACGAGGTCTTTGCGCCCGCCATGCACGATCTGGGTACTCCGGTGTACTCGCGTCGCTTCTTCGAAGTCGTCATGGAGGCGCTCAGCGCCGTTGCGTCGGTTCTGGTTGTCAGGACTCAAGGCCGGGTTCACGCCGCCGCCATCGTCGTACGCCACGGCCGCAGCGTCGAGGTCCCCTGGGCCGCCGCGACACCTGTAGCCAAGCGCCTGTCGATCAACATGCGCATGTACTGGGAGATGTTGCGGTTTGCGGTCCAGGCCGGGGCGCAGGCATTTGATTTCGGCCGTTCGAGCAAGGACAGCGGTACGTACCGCTTCAAGGCACAGTGGGGAGCGCAGCCAATGCAGCTGCATTGGCACTATTGGCTGCCGGCCGGCGCGCCCATTCCGAAGCTCAACCACTCCAATCCCAAATACGCGCGCGCCGCTGCCATGTGGCGCCGCCTGCCGCTGTGGTGTGCCAACTTCCTCGGCCCCTACATTGTGCGCAATCTTCCCTGAGCGGCCCCTCTTAGAGCGCAGCTGGCCCATAGGCACGCCTCATCTTCCCGAGGATTTGAACTCAGCGCCCACTTGTATGAGGGCCCTCTGAGCCTCGTGGTAAGCTATTCGGACCGAACAAGGCATCCATGATCCCGGGGTCCGAATGCTCCAACTGGCTCCCCACAGACTGCTGGGTGCATTGGCTGAGAACGTGGCAAAGACGATCGGCCTTACGGCGATTGCCAAGCGCGCGCTGCGGCGAGGTGAGTGTGGCGGCGTGCGATGGGTTGACCAGTCACTTGAGAGCAACGTTCGTCACGTGCGTCACATCGCCTCACTCGTGGAGAGTCATGTCAATGTGCGCAATCGCGTTGGCGCCGAGATAGGCCCCGGAGACAATCTCGGCGCCAGCTACTGTCTGCTCAAAGCCGGCGCCTCGAAGATCTATGCGGTTGAGAAATTCGGCTCTGTAGCTGCAGATGCGCACTGCGAGCGGCTATTCATGGCGATTGACGCGGAGGTCGCCGGAAACGTAACAGCCTCGGAAGTGCTGCAGCGAGGAGAATCGTGGCTGCGATTCAATCGCGCGCAGCTGCAGCATGCGCACTGCTTGTTCGAGGATTTCAGTCCCGACGAGCCAATCGATTTCATCTACTCACACGATGTGATCGAGCACGTAAATCCTAGGTCTGTCTTTCTGCACGCCTCCGAGATCCTGACAGCTGGCGGCGACTTCTTGAATGTCATCGATCTCACCGGTCATGGCGTGTTCTACGATCTGAAGCGTCCGCTGGACTTTCTGACCTGCCCGGACTGGCTATGGCCGATGCTGTTTTCCGCAATGGAGACAACCAACCGCGTGCGCTGGTCGGAGCTACTGCAGCTCGCCGAAGATACAGGCTTCCAGATCATCCATGCGAAGCCTATTCGCCGAGCCGACCCAAACTATCTCGCGAGCATTCGCCCGCACTTGTTGCCGAGGTACCAAGCGCTGACGGACGACGATCTGTCCGTCATGCAATGCGTACTGCATCTGCGCAAACTATGAGCCTGAAGGTCGGGGCAGGCTGATCAGGCCCACTTACGGCGTTAGCGGACCCGTTTCTCAGGGGTCGTACCCCCAAGATGGAGGGGGTACGAGTCCGGGATTTCGACACCGGAAGTGCTACGGGGACTGCGTTGCTGTCAATCCCGTCTGCAGTACATGAAAGGTTCGTGCAAGGTAAGCGCAAGACACTTGCTCTCGCCTAGCGCAAACCGTGAATGGCTGACTCATTGCCGGGGAGTTTGCGTGCACGCACACGCGATTAACAGTTTTAAACATCTCTTACTGCTATTCTCACACTGCATGGCAAAGCGTCCCCCACATGGCTAACCGCAGCGCGAGCCCTGCAGCCGTGCAACAAGCCCTACCTGACACCCGCTTGCCGGAAAGCCGGCCGATCGCAAGTGTTGATGCGCCTATTTCGGTGCTGCTCCTCGACGGTGAGACAACGCATGCACCCGCAGTCGCGCACTGCTTGACAGCCGTGCAGGGATTGACCCTTCACGTGCTGTCTTCCAGGCCGCGCGTGCCATTGCGCTTCTCGCGGAGAACGGCATCCTTCCACACGTGGGACGGTTGCGCCGCGCCCGGCGCCGGTTCGGTGTGCGACGTCCTCGCGCGCCGGTTGGGTGTTGACGTGTGTATCGCCGCCGGGGAGTTGGCACAGGAATTCCTGGTGCGCGAGCGTGAGCACATTGGTGTGCCCTGCATCGGTGTCCCGAGCAGCGACAGCCTGGAAAAGGGCCGCGACAAGTGGCGCTTGGCCACCTTCCTGATGGCTCATCGGCTGCCGCACCCTCATACGGTATTGTGCTCGGCCTACGGGGGTGGCTGGCGGATCAACGAGATGCGTTTTCCGGTTTTGGTCAAGCCGCGGCTCGGTGGGAATGGTATAGGCATTCGCAGATTCGATGATGCGGGAGCATTGAGCCAGCATCTCAGCGTGGCGGGTCCGTGGGACAAGACGATCGTTCAGACACTGCTCGACGGCTTTGATATCGACTGCAGTGTGCTATGTGACCGCGGGGAGGTACTGGCATATACGATCCAGCGCGGCTTCCTCGGCGCCAGTGGATTCCGCCCGCCGGGCGGTATCGAGTTCGTTGATGATGAGCGCGTCATCGGCATCGTGCGCAAGATGATGGCGGCGCTCTCCTGGAGTGGCGTCGCGCACGTGGATCTCCGCTACGACAGTCGCGCGAACCAGCTGAATGTCATTGAGATAAATCCCCGTTTCTGGGGCAGCGTGCTGGGATCCCTGCACGCTGGAGTCAATTTTCCTTACCTGGCGTGCCAGGCTGCTCTGGGCCGCCCTTTCGTCACGCCCGACTTTCGGCGCTGCCGCTACGTTGCAGGGGCTACCGCCCTGAGTTACTGGAGTCGGGGACGCATCTCGACCAGATCCACCGGGTTTTCTTTCTCTGACACGGCATTCTGGTACGTCCGTCACGACCCATGGCCAATGCTGGTCGAGACCTTTATTGCCCCGTAGGCGAGATCGCAGGCGGGGATCGGCGGGTGGATCACTCCAGCCAGGCGGGCAGGGTGGTCATCGCGCTGAAGTAGGGGCGCGAGACGTGCAAGCCGATATTGTGCCTGCGCAGCTCGAAGCGGTTGAGCTCGCCGAGCCAGTTCGCGCCCGACACGTACGAGAGCCCGAGCCGATAGCCCGATGACTGGGCGATTCCAGTGACCCTGGCGTCGTAGGCGGAGCGCGTCCCGATCGGGTACGCCAGAGTGTCGATGGTGCACTTCAGGCGCTGCTCGAGCGTCCGTTTCGACTCCTGCAGCTCCCAGCGCAGCTGCGAGTCGGAGAGTGTCGTGAGATTCGGATGGGTCACCGTGTGCGAGCCGAATGTCATCCCCGCGGCCGCCATCTCCGCGATTTCCCGCCACGTCAGAGATCGCCCGAGCTCGGCGAGCGAGGCATTGATCTGGCCGGCGAACTGCTCCGACCACTGCTGCAGCAGCGACGTGCGCCGCTCGTTCGGCAAGGATTTCATGACTTCCAGCAGTTGCCGCAGGCTGCGCCGGCGCTCCGGCAGGGACGACCCGGAGGGCACTGCCGCAGCCAACTCCGGAAAGCCGATCGCCTGTGGCGCGACGCGCATGACGATGTGGGCGGTGAGCTCGAACCAGAAAGGCTGGTGGCTGTCGACGTAGCCGGTCGTCACGAAGGCGGTCGCCGGGATGTCGAGGCTGCGCAGGATCGGAAACGCAAAGCGATAGGTATCGTCGAAGCCGTCATCGAAGGTGACCGCCACCGCTCTGGCCGGAAGCGCGGCTCCCGCATCCAGATGCTCGACCACTTGCGCGAGCGCGACGGGGCTCATCGCCCGGCGGATGTGCTCCATCTGCCACTGGAACTCCGCCACCGTGGTGCTGATCAGGTCCGGGTCGAAGCGGTACGACTCCATGCTGACCGTCGGGGCGATGCGATGGTACGCCAGGATGGTGAGGCACACGCGTCTGCGATCGTGCAGCGGCCGCAGCGCCTGCGTGAGACCCAGGTGTTCGGCGGCCTCGACAACACGCTGTGTCTTGCCCCTACCGGCCGTCCAGGCCTGAGTTGAGCGCTGTTTCAACAGAAGAGTAGCCCTCGATGGATGGCGGTTCCCGATCCCAATGCCGGCCCCAACCCACGATTATGCCGCGATCGGCGCCTGCGGGGTGGTAGGCCGTCGACGCTCTCGCACGATGCGTTGCCTGGGCTCGAGGGGCCGCCCGGCCACGGTGGTCAAAGTGTGAAGCAGTCGATTGCACCCGCCCCGGAGAGCCCCGGCATGACGTTGGTCTCGAAAGCTCGACCGGGCGCACGGCATACTGCGGCGTATACCACCTCTGTATCGCCGGGGACGATGCGACAGTGCGGCTGAACGAGAAACTGCTGTCAGGATTCAGATCCTACGCCGGCGCGAGGCTGCTGACACAGGGGATCTCGTGGGTCGGTACCGTCTACATTGTCCGCAGGCTCGACAGTCATGCCTTTGGGCTGTTCGGGATCGCCATGGTTCTGGTGAGCTTCGGCTCGATTCTCTACGACGGCACGCTCACGGAAACGCTGGTGCAGCGCCATCCCGCCGATCGCTCCGAACGGCGCTCCGTGTTCACTCTCCTGCTGCTCATAGGTGTGTGCAGCGCGGCGCTGATGTGCGGCCTCGGGAGCGTCGTTTCTCACGCCACCGATGAGCCTCAGGCGGCCCCGTTGCTATGGGTCATGTCGTGCTCGCTGGTGTTGATGTCGGTAACGGTGTTGCCGCATTCCCGGTTGATCCGCGACATGGCGTTCCCCAGGCTGGCGATCGTCTCCTCGGTGCAGGCCTTGGCCGCCACCCTGACTTCCGTCGTGCTCGCCTATCGGGGCGCCGGCCCCTGGGCTCTCGTGCTGGGGACGCTCATGGGTACAGCCGTCCGCGCCGTGGGGCTCAACGTGCTGGCCCCCAGCCTCACAGTTCCGAGCTTCGCGCTCACGCATGCTTTGAGCTACGTCCGCTTCGGCGGAACGCTGCTGGCGGACAACCTTCTGTGGCGATGGTACGTCTCGCTCGATACTCTGCTCCTGGCCCGTTGGGTGGGGGCCGCGTCGCTCGGCCACTATAGTCTCGCCCAGCAGTTGGCGGAGATGCCGCTCGAGAAGATCTCGACGATCGCCAACGACGTGGCACTTCCGGCCTATACGCAACTGCGCCAGGACGAGAAGGGGTTCGCTCGACTGATGCTCGAGACGATCCGGACGCACGCGATCATGGGCATCCCGATCTTCTGGGGTCTCGCCGCAACCGCTGATGTGGCGGTGCCTGCTCTGTTCGGACCGGCCTGGAATGCGGCCATTCCGCCCCTGATGGCGCTCGCGGCTGTGGCCCCCCTGCGATTGATCGGCAGCGTCGAGACACCGGCCATGACCGGCCTCGGCAGGCCGGGCGTGCTCATCCAAACGAAGCTGATCATCGTGCCGGCCATGACCCTGGCGCTGGTGATCGGCGCGTGGACGGGTGGGATCAACGGCGCCGCGCTGGCATGGCTGCTGGCATTCCCCATCTGCTACGGCATGGGGTTTCGGCTGGTGCTGCGGGCCGCGACGCTGCCCTATGGTGACGTGGCGCGGGTGGTGCGCGGACCTGCCGGCGCCGGAGCCATCATGTTTGGGGTCGTGCGCGGCTGGCAACTGCAGAGCCGGGGCACGGACCTGCCCGCTCTGGCCGTGTTGGCAACTTCAGTCGTGATCGGTGCCATTGCCTACGGAGTCGGGCTTTGGTTGCTCGACCGTCAAGCGTTCAGGCTTGCACGCGGTCGCGCGGGTCAGCTCCTGGGACTGGCGGCATCGGAATGAGCCCGTCAGGCGCGACATTCCCGGCCTCTGGATGGCCAACGCACCGGTTGTCAGCGTGATCGACCCACTCGAGATCCGCCGGTGGGACGAACCACAATTCGCGCAGGCGCGCGAGCTGTGGCAGGGGTTGCTGCAGCGATCAGATGCGGACCCGCTTTTCATGTCGTGGGATTGGCAGTGGCGCTGGTGGGCTCACCACGCGCAATATCTTCGCGCTACCTTGCTGATCCTCGGTTTCTACAGCAGCGACGGCGACCTCGTCGGCATCGCGCCGTTGTATGTGCGGAACACGTTTCTGGCGGGAAAATTGCCGCTGCGGCGCATCGAGCTCATCGGCCAGGCGTGGCGCGACCCGCACGCAGTGTTCTCGGAAT
>Ga0134125_10008695_pt1 | contig 11456 bp, 11 predicted proteins | sample KB31751_FD_96464 | JGI IMG/M metagenome (GOLD analysis project Ga0134125, IMG submission 96464) | Terrestrial soil microbial communities with excess Nitrogen fertilizer from Kellogg Biological Station, Michigan, USA - KB3-175-1 | ecosystem: Environmental > Terrestrial > Soil > Unclassified ... | reverse complement strand
CTGAATGGAAACAGGAGTACAGCGAGGTCTGGCGGATTGAACGCGATTTCTTCTACGATCCCAATCTTCACGGCCTGAACCTGGCAGCAACCGAAAAGCACTACCAGCCATTTCTTGAAAATGTCGGCAGCAGGATCGACTTCAGTTATCTGCTTTCTGAGATGCTGGGCGAACTCACGGTTGGTCACATGTACATTCGCACGCCCCAGGAGCCACCTTCAGACGAAGGCAAGGTTGGATTGCTGGGCGCTGACTACACGATTGAAAACGGGCACTATCGCTTCAAACACATCTACGAGGGCGAAAACTGGAATCCGCAGTTGCGCGCTGCTCTTACGCAGCCCGGAGTCAACGTTCAGGAAGGCGAGTACCTGCTCGCCGTCAATGGACGTGAGCTGAAGGGCAGCGACGAGGTCTTTGAGCTGTTTGCAGGAACGGCAGACAAATCCACCGTGCTGCGTGTTGGGCCAACTCCAGACGGGAAAGCAGCTCGCAACGTAACCGTGGTTCCCATTGAGAATGAAACCGCGCTACGCAACCGCGAGTGGATTTACGCCAACCTTGAAAAGGTAAACAAGATGAGCGACGGCCGCGTGGCTTACGTTTATCTGCCTGACACCGGAGGTGGCGGCTACACGGCATTCAACCGCTACTTTTTTGCGCAAGTCGGGCGCGAAGCTGCGGTGATCGATGAGCGCTTCAACGGCGGCGGCGCCGCGGCGGATTACGTGATCGACTATCTTCGCCGTCCGCTGGCCAATTACTGGATGACGCGTGAAGGCCATGACTTCACTACTCCGGAAGGAGCGATCTTCGGTCCGAAAACCATGATCATCAACGAATACGCTGGTTCCGGCGGCGACGCGCTGCCCTGGTACTTCCGTGATGCCAAGCTCGGCCCTCTGGTGGGCAAGCGGACGTGGGGAGGTCTCGTCGGCATCTATGACTATCCGCAACTGATGGATGGCGGATCAGTCACGGCTCCTCGCGTGGCGTTCTACAACCGCAACGGACAATGGGACGTGGAGAACCACGGCGTTGATCCGGATGTGGAAGTGGAAATCACGCCCAAGGACTGGATGAGCGGTCATGACCCGCAGCTCGAGAAAGCCGTGTCGCTGGTGATGGATAATCTCCAGAAAAATCCGTTGCCTGTGGCCAGGAGGCCGGACTTCCCGAACTATCACAAGCAGCCGGTGGAAGGCGTGCCGGCAGCCGCCGCAGGTGGCGGTGCACGTGGTGCTAAGCAAAGAAAGTAAGCTAGGCAACTCCAGGCACAAAAAAGATGGCGCTGCAAGAACCAGCGCCATCTTATGCCATGGGATAAAGGTCTTGAACGACTAGTAAGCGATCCAGATCTTGCCGGCTTCGAACAGGCAGATAAAGATTCCGATTACGAAGTAGAGGTTCTGGGCTGTGGCGTCACTGGGAGGCGCGGGGAAACGAAAGCCTCTCTGGCGGAAAAACATGTCCAGAGTGCGCTCCTGCTCCATGATTTTCGTCGCGATGGGCCGGTGAAAGACCGCGATCAGCACGCCCAGCAACAATCTTGTGAGTTCCACAATCATCGTCTAATTTTCGACTTTATGCATGGCAGGGGCGCACGGCAATCGGTGGAAAAGCCTAGTCCGGGGCTTAAAGGCGGTGATTGGGCACCGTTTAAGCGTGCTAGAATTAAAGCAGTCCTTCATGAATTTTGATCTGGAAAAGCTGATCGCGCTCGAGAAAGTGGACCGCGAAATAACTCGCCTGAGCGATGAAGTAGCGGGTCTTCCCAGGAAAGTTGCCGCGATTGAAGCCCATCTGGCCGACGATAAGGCTGCCGTTGAGAAGGCCAAGGCGGCTATCAAGAACAACGAAGCAGCCCGGCGCAAACACGAAGCCGATATCCAGACCTTCCAGCAGAAGATCATCAAATACCGCGAGCAATCTTCCAGCGTTAAGACGAATGACGAATATCGGGCCCTGATGAAAGAAGTGGAGTTTGCGGAGCAGCAGATCAGCGGCTGCGAAGACAAAATCCTGGAACTGATGATTTCGCTTGAGGCGGAAGAAAAAAGCCTGAAAGCCGCCGAGGTCGACCTCAAAACCGAAGCTGCTGAGGTGGAGAAGGAAAAAGCAGAAGCGCGTACGCGTACTGCTGAAGACGAAAAGCTGCTCGCGGGGTTAAACCAGCAGCGTGAGGGTTTGCGCAAGGAAGTGAGTTACAGTTCATTGGCTCACTATGACCGCGTGATGCGGCAGCGCAAATCCGCCATTGCCGAGGCCCGCGATTCCAAATGCCTGGCATGCTTTGTCATGCTGCGTCCGCAGACCTGGCAGGAGCTCAAGACCAACGAGCAGATGATTACCTGCAGTTCCTGCGGCAGAATTCTCTATTACGATCCGGCGCACGAACCGCCGCCTCCACCAGAAGCTGCTAAGAAAAAGAAGCGAACAGTCGAAGCTGAGTCCACAGAAGCTGGGACTGAAACGCCCTCAGAAGAAATTACTCCCGCACAGTAGCTATCTTCGTCAGGCAAGCATATAACACAATTTTGTCGCAGCCGGATTGTGCTTGCAGCTCTCGTCGGCGAAAAGTTCGTTAAGAACCGCCAGCGGCTGCGATCACTGGCGGCTGCGCCGGCGCCGCGGACGTCGCATCGAAGTAAAGCAGCGTAAAACAGATGTTGCTTAACAGCATTAACAGTAATGTCGGAACATAGATCATGATGACTCTCAGCAATGTCGCAGAAGCATCTGTTGAGCCGTCATAAGGGAAAATCTTTTGACGAAAAAACAAGAGCAACGCAACCGAGGCTGCTGATGCCAAAACCAGGAGAAATGAACGTCCGTACTCCCTTCCCGCGAGTTGAGTACCCCGCCGCAATGCGGCGAAGAGTGTCGTTCCTTCAACGATCCCTGCAGGTATGACTAGCGTGAAGAGAGCCAGAACGAGGATGCTGGGTATCACCAGGAAGGCAAAGGCCATAGCGCTCGGAAAGCCAATAATAAAGCTGTAAACGAAGGCTGTAGGAAGAAAGCGGACGCCGTCGCGAAGCACAGCAGCGAAATCAATTTCCTGCCCCAGCAGTCGTGATGCGGCAATTTTGCAGATACCACGCGCCGCCAGGAATACTGGAAGCCAAACCGTCAACAACATACCCGTAAAAGCCCCAAGCTTCTCAAAAACTGAAAGTGAGCGCCAGATACTCAAGGGATCTCCAGGAGTTCCCTGCGATCCCGGCGACGTAAGCCAGAACAACATTGCAAGGTAAAGGCCGATTCCGAGGACGCCTGGAAGAAACAACGACGCAAGATAAGTTCCTGCGTCAGTGGCAAAAAGCGCGGCCATGCGCGAGAGCAATGAGCCCTTCTGTTCCATATCAAGTGAACCTCGGCGCTGCATTGTAGAACGCCGAAGAGGAACCAGCTAAACTATTTATCGTAGTACTTCGACTGAGAATGTCGGACGTAGCATGTAGGTATGAAGATTCTTCTTATCGGCGGAACCGGCTTCATGGGCCCTTCCACGGCTTTTCACCTTCAAAAGAGCGGGCACGAGGTGACCGTCTTTCATCGCGGGAAAACTGCGGCGCCGCAGGGGACCCGCGAGATCGTCGGTGACAGCCACCAGCTCATCGACTATCGAACAGAATTTGAGCGCGGCGGCTTTGATGTGGTGGTTGACTTCATTTTGAGTTCGGGGCGCCAGGCAAAGGAATTGACCAGGACTTTTCGCGGCATCACGCAGCGGATCGTCGCCATCAGCAGCATGGATGTGTATCGCGCGATGGGGCTGATCCAGCGAACGGAGGCGGGGCCGCTTCAGGAATTGCCGCTCACAGAGGACTCCGAGTTACGCACGCAGCAGAACACCTACTCTGCCGACGCCATGAAGAGGGTGAAAGAGATCTATCCCTGGGCGGACGACCAGTATGACAAGGTTCCCGTGGAGCAGATGGTGCTGCAGGATTGCGATCTTTACGCTACCGTGCTGCGTCTGCCCATGGTTTACGGTCCGGGTGATCCTTTGCACCGCTTTCATGCGGTGTTGAAGCGCATCGATGACGGGCGCAACTACATTATTTTTTCTGCCGACCTCGCGGCGTTTCGTTCTCCGCGCGGATTCGTGGACAACGTGGGGGCAGCAATTGCGCTCGCGGCCACGTCAGAAAAAGCTGCGGGACGTGTTTACAACATCTGCGAGGAAGAGAGCTTCAGCGAGCTTGAGTGGTCGAAGAAAATTGCGGCTGCCGTGGGGTGGAAGGGCGGGTTCATTGTGGTACCTCATGATCAGGCTCCAAAGCACCTCCGGCAATCGGGCAATATGGCGCAGCATCTGGCCGCATCTTCAGAGCGCATACGGAAGGAACTTGGATATCGCGAGCCCATCAGTACAGATGAAGCCATCCGGCGGACGATCGAGTGGGAACGGGAGCATCAGCCCGCAGCGCCACTCTCCATGCCGTTCAACTACACGGAAGAAGACGCAGCCATCGCGCAGCTGAGACCGACCGCGTGAGCGCTGGCCATCAATGAACGCAAATACTTGCTGATCACACTGTTTCTGTGAACGTGCGGACGTTGCTTTGATCTGCGTTCATCGGCGAGAATCATTGACAAGGTTTCCTTCAACCATGCTCTCGATCCGCAATGCCACACCCGCCGATGCTCCGTTGATCCTCGATTTCATACACCGGCTGGCCGAGTATGAACGCGAGCCCAACGCGGTCGTTGCCACCGAACAGGACTTGTTACGCGACGGATTCTGTAAAGAGCCTAAATATCGCTGTGTGATTGCCGAGTGGGATGGCGAGCCGGCAGCGTTCGCCTTCTTCTTCTTCAATTACTCCACCTGGCTGGGCAAACCCGGTCTCTATCTCGAAGATTTGTTTGTCCGGCCGGAGATGCGCGGCAAAGGCATTGGCAAAGCTTTGCTGCAGAAGCTTGCGCAAATTGCCGTCGCAGAAAACTGTTATGGCATGCGCTGGCAGGTGCTGGAGTGGAACGAGCCTGCACTCAAATTCTATGACACGCTGGGCGCATCCATCATGGATGAGTGGGAAACCATGCGGCTGATGGAACCGGCTCTCTCGCGATTGGCTGGCATTGAAGAAGTAAAGGAAACGAAGTGAGCACGATCAAAATCATCGGCGCCGGCTTGGCAGGATGTGAAGCAGCGTGGCAATGCGCACGCCTGGGCGTGGATGTCGAGTTGTACGAGATGCGTCCGGCTAAATCCACGCCGGCGCATCAGAGCGACAAATTTGCTGAACTCGTGTGCTCCAATTCGCTCAAGTCAGAGAGCGAGAACACGGCGCCATGGCTGCTCAAGGAAGAAATGCGCCGCTGCGGGTCGCTGTTGATCCGGCTTGCCCAGGAAACCGCAGTTCCCGCCGGCCATGCGCTGGCTGTAGATCGAGACGCTTTTGCGACACGCGTAACGCAAGCAGTCTCAGCAGAGCCGCGAATCAGAGTTGTTCGCGAAGAGGTCACACGCATCGATGAGAACAGCGGTCTGACGATTGTGGCGACTGGTCCGCTGACGTCCGATGCTCTGTCGCAGGAGATTGCTCGCCTCTCCGGCAGCGAACATCTATTCTTTTACGATTCCATCAGCCCAATTGTGGAGGCTGACTCCATTGATCAGTCGCGCGTGTACTTTGCCGCGCGGTACGGAAAAGGCACTGCCGACTACATCAATTGTCCGTTCACGAAAGAAGAGTACGACGTCTTTTATGACGCCCTGATCGGAGCCCAATCCGTGGAAGGGCATGACTGGGAGAAGCTGAATTACTTTGAAGGCTGCCTGCCGATTGAAGAAATTGCCCGTCGCGGGCGGGACACGCTTCGTTTCGGACCCATGAAGCCGGTTGGCCTCGACGATCCACGCACCGGCAAGTGGCCTTATGCGGTCGTGCAGCTGCGGCGGGAGAACCTGCGTGCTGATTCCTACAATCTGGTGGGTTTCCAGAACCATCTGAAATTCGGCGAGCAGGCACGCGTGCTGCGCTTGATCCCGGGCCTTGAAAATGCAAAGTTCCTTCGCTACGGGCAGATCCATCGCAATACCTACATTAATGCTCCATCGCTGATGACTGAGCTGCTGAATATGAAGCAGCACCCAAACGTCTTCCTTGCCGGACAGATTTCCGGCGTGGAGGGCTACACCGAATCAATCGCCATGGGCATGCTGGTGGGAATGCATGTCGCGCGAATCGCGCAGGAAATGTCGGCAATAGCGCCGCCGCGCGAAACTGCCCTCGGATCGTTAGTAAATTATCTGTGTCACGCAGAGGCGAAGCATTTCCAGCCGGCGAACATTACGTTTGATCTGCTGCCCCAGTTGGATGAAGCCACGCGGCGTCGAGTGCGGGACAAAAAGGTTCGCCACAAAATGGTTTGTGAAAAGGCTCTTGCAGCAATGGAAGGCTGGCTGAGTGAGCAGAGAGTACCGACGCAATTGCAGAGCGTCAATTGATTATTGCCGGCGCGGGCCCTCCGCAGCCGTTTTAGAATCAGCCGGTTTTCCTCCGCGTCTCCGCGCCTCCGCGGTGGACCGAAACAGGAGGCTCGTCTATCAGACTCCGCTCACCGCCGCTTCTTTTCCTTCTTCGGCCCCAATTCCACTTTCCTCCGCGCGCGGTTCTTGATCCAGATAGGCGTACCAATGAAACCGAAGGCCTTGCGGATCTGGTTTTCCAGAAAGCGCTCGTAGGAAAAATGCAGTTTCACATCCTTGTCGGTGAAGAGAATAAAGGTCGGCGGAGCGACCTGCGGCTGCGTCATGTAGAAGACGCGAACCTTCTGGCGATAAGGGACAGCAGCTCGCTCAAAATCCACGCTCTCAATGAACCGGTTCATCTGCGCCGTGCTAATGCGCTTGCGGCGCTCGGCTGCCACGACTTCGAGTGACTCAAAGAGCCTGTCCAGGTTCTTGCCCTCTGAGGCGGATACAAAGACGATGGGCGCGTAGTCGAGGAACTTGAGAGCGCGGCGGACCTGGTTTTCATAGATCTGGCGGTCGGCCGGCGGACGGTCACCGTCACCTGAGCGCGCCGTGGTGAGAAGGTCCCACTTATTGACCACGATGATCACGGAGCGTCCGCTTTCGTGCGCGTAGCCGCCGATTGTCGCATCAAGCGCGTTCACACCTTCTGTGGCATCGATCACCAGTAGCGCAACATCAGCAGCTTCAAGGTGCTTGCGCGCCATCACGACCGACAGTTTTTCAGCCATGAGATGGGTTTTGCCCTTGCGGCGGATCCCGGCCGTATCAATAAAGCGATACTGCTTTCCGTCTTTCTCCAGGATCTCATCCACAGCATCGCGCGTGGTGCCGGCGATGGGAGAGACAATCGCCCTTGAAGTTCCGGTCAGGGCATTGAGCAGAGTTGATTTGCCCACGTTTGGGTGCCCGATAATGGCGACCTTGGTTTCGCGCGGTTCGGGCTCTTCCGGCGGCTGCGGCTCTTCGGCAAAATCGGCTTCAGCAGCCTCCGCCTCCTCCGCAGGAGGTTCCGGTTGCTCGGGTCGTGGTGAGACAACGTGAAGCACTGCCTCCAGCAACTCGGCGGTTCCGGTGCCGTGTTCGGCTGAGACAGGAAACAGGCGATGAATGCCGAGAGTGCGGAAATTCTCCGCCTCGGCTTCCTGTTTGGTTGAATCCACCTTGTTCACAGCGAGAAAGAGCGGCTTGCCGGTTCGCTGCAACAACCGCGCCAACTCCATATCGGGCGCGGCGAGCTCCGTACGCGCATCCACCACCAGGACAATAGCGGCGGCTTCTTCCAGCGCGACGCGTGCCTGCCGAAAGATTTCCGCGGGAATCAACTGCTTGTCATTCGGAATGATGCCACCGGTGTCGACTACGCGCAAACGCTGACCCTGCCAGGTGGTTTCCCCATAAATCCGGTCGCGGGTGATGCCGGGTTCGTCGCCGACAATTGCCCTGCGCGCCCCAATCAAACGATTGAACAGCGTGGACTTACCCACATTGGGCCGGCCCACGATGGCTAGTGTCGGGATTCGTAGCTTTAAAGCTTCAGGCATGGTGGAAAGACAGGTATTTGATACTTGGTAGTTGGTACGTCGCAAAAACCCGAGCACGGGCCAAATACCAAGTACCGAATACCAAATACCGGGTTTGTTGTTCTCAGCTATTATTAAAGCACGCTCGCCATGGCCTCCGCTCCGCACCCTGAAACCACCGAGACTCGTCGCCAGCCCACCTTGCACCAGTTCTTTGCTCCGGGAGGGCTGCTGAGCCAGGCCCATCCCAATTATGAGTTTCGCCGCGGACAGTTGCAGATGGCGCAGGAGGTGGAAAAAGCCCTTGAGGAACGTCGCCACCTGATCGTGGAGGCGGGTACTGGTACCGGCAAGACCCTGGCGTATCTGCTCCCGGTTATCCGTAGCGGCAAGCGGGTGGTGATTTCCACCGGCACCAAGAACCTCCAGGAGCAGCTCTTCTTCAAAGACATTCCTTTCCTGGAACAACATCTTGGTCCGTTGCGCGTCTGCTACATGAAGGGTCGCAACAACTATCTTTGCCGGCAGAAGCTTTACGACCTGACTGACCAGCCTGTGCTCAACGGTCTGGATGAGATTGAAGAATACCGGCAGATAGCCGCGTGGGAGCAGGAGACGGAAACCGGCGACCGTGCGGAACTCACCGGTCTGCGAGAGAACACACAGCTCTGGCAGAAGCTGGACGCGCGCACCGAGCGCTGCACCGGAACCAAATGCAAGCAGTGGGAGCGCTGCTTTATTACCGAGATGCATCGTCGAGCGGCCGAGAGCGACATCATCATCGTGAACCATCACCTGTTCTTTGCTGACCTGGCACTACGCCAGACTGGCGGCCCGGATGCAGGCATTCTCCCGGAATTTGCCGCCGTCATCTTTGACGAAGCGCACGAACTTGAAGACGTGGCCAGCAGCTACTTCGGCGTGAGCGTCAGCAATTTCAGGTTTGAGGAACTGGCGCGAGACATTGAAACCACCTTGCAGCAGAAGCAGGCGATGTCGGCTTCGCTTTTGCAGGCCCTGGCGCGATTGCGCGAACGCTCAAGGTTCTTTTTCGGCCTGCTGCCCACAGGCGACGGCCGCTTTGCCTTCAGCAATCGTGAAGCGTTCCTGATAAAAAACGACCAGGACTATGACGCCTTGATGCAGTCGGTAGGGCAGGTCTTTTCCGAGCTGGAAATTCTTCCCAAAAAGCCGGACGAAGTCTTCGGCTTTGCCCGGCGCACGCAGGAGATCAAGGCGCAACTGGCGTTCATCATGGAGTCAGAAGACAAGAACACGGTCTTCTGGATTGACTGGCGCAGCGAAGGCCGCGCAGTTCCGGGCGCGGCACCTCGCGGGAAGAAGCTTCGCGGCGGCGTGGGCCATGTCATCCTCCAAGCCACGCCCATCGACGTCTCGCAGATTCTGAAGCAGACCCTGTTTGAGCACGTCGATACCGCAGTACTCACCTCGGCGACTCTGGCCGTGGCTGCCACGCCCCAGAGCGGAAACGGCAATGGCAACTTTGAGTACATCCGCCAGCGCGTTGGCCTGGAGCACGCGCGCGACATGGTTGTGCCCTCGCATTTTGATTACAAGAAGCAGGCCATTCTTTACGTTCCTCCAGACATGCCGGACCCGCGCTCCGCGACGTTTTCGCGGACGGCTGCAGACAAAATTCGCCGCCTGCTGGAGATCACCGAAGGCCGCGCCTTCTGCCTGTTCACCAGCTACGCGCAGATGAATGACATCCATGACCGGCTGCTGGGCGAGCTGCCCTATCCCATGCTGCTCCAGGGCTCCGCGCCCAAGAGCGCCCTGCTGGAAGAATTCCGCCTCACGCCGAATGCCGTGCTGTTCGCCACCGCTTCGTTCTGGCAGGGCGTCGACGTACAGGGCGAGCAATTGAGCTGCGTGATCATCGATCGTCTGCCCTTCGCGGTACCGAATGACCCTGTAGTCGCTGCTCGCATTCGAGCTATTGACGTCGCGGGCGGCAACGCATTCTTCGAGTATCAGGTGCCGTCGGCGGTGATCTCACTTAAACAGGGCTTCGGCCGGCTGATCCGCTCAGTCAAAGATCGAGGCGTGCTGGCGCTGCTCGATAATCGCCTGATCAAGCAGAAATACGGCCGGGTATTTATTGACAGCCTGCCGAATTACAGCAGGACGATGGATCTGGCTGAGGTGGATAAATTTTTCAACACCGGCAAGAACGCCGAATAGAGCAATACAAAATTCGCCAGATTCTTAACCTCTTGGCTGGTTTGCGAAAGGCTGGAACGCTCGTCAAAGGTCCTCGGGCTTCAGACCGGTGTGTTTGGCAATTTTCTTCAGCATGACTGGACCGATTTCCACGTTGTCATGGAATGCCCAAGTGAAATCAGGGAAACCTGGGCGCACAAGCTGACGATGCGAGCCGCCTTTCTTTTTGTGGGATGGCTTCTCCTGCCAGCCGATACTCTTGAGAGCCTTGAGGACCTTCCTGGCTTTCGCGCTTGACCAGTCGCTCACGCGACGTCAAATTGGAAGGAAGCGCTGTTCGGAGCGCGTTTGTTTTCTATTTTGTCCGCAATCACGCGCAAAGCAAGGGCTTTCACTTTCCGCTCCGCTTCCGATTGGGTCTTGCCATAGGCCATGACACCCGGCAATTGCGGGATCTCGGCGATCCACCGGCCATCCTGCTCACGATCGATCTCAATGGTGTAAGCGCGCGTCTTTGCCCGTCCTGCGGAGCGATATGCCATCGCGGCATCCCTTCTTTGGATGATTCTGACCATGGATTTTACCTTAACTAGTCAAGGAGGAAGAAAACGTCCCGTTGGCGGAGCAGTTACTTATCGTAGTGCAGCAGCGAAAACACCTCTATTCCCTCAAACTTCTTCCGTCCGTTGAGGAAGTCGAGCTCCACCACAAATCCCAGTCCGGCAATTTCCGCACCGAGCGAGCGGGCAAGCTGGACGCAGGCGTTCGCAGTCCCTCCGGTGGCGAGAAGATCATCCACAATGATCACGCGCTGGCCGCGGCGGATTGCGTCTTTGTGGATCTCCAGGGTGTCAATGCCATATTCGAGTTCGTAGCTCCACTTCACGGTTTCCGCCGGAAGCTTGCCAGGCTTGCGGATGGGAATGAAGCCGGCATTCAGCCGGTATGCCAGCGCCGGGCCGAAGATGAAGCCGCGGGCCTCAATGGCCAGCACGGAATCGATTTTGTCGTTGAGGTAGTGCTCGGAGAGTGCGTCAATGAGCGTGGCGAAACCGACCTTGTCTTTGAGCAGCGTGGTGATGTCGTAAAAAAGAATGCCTTTTTTGGGAAAATCCGGCACTTCGCGGATCAGCTTCTTGAGGTGGTCACAGTTCTGGGCCATCTCTACCATGCTCCTTCAATGCGAAAAGTATCGAGTCCGGGAACGGGCTCGGCATCAATCACTTGCACCTCATCCACGCGCGAGGCCCGGGGGCCCT
>Ga0134125_10008694_pt1 | contig 11458 bp, 8 predicted proteins | sample KB31751_FD_96464 | JGI IMG/M metagenome (GOLD analysis project Ga0134125, IMG submission 96464) | Terrestrial soil microbial communities with excess Nitrogen fertilizer from Kellogg Biological Station, Michigan, USA - KB3-175-1 | ecosystem: Environmental > Terrestrial > Soil > Unclassified ... | reverse complement strand
GCGTGGCAGCGGCAACCTTGCAACGGTAACTGGGCCGAGACGGTGCTCACCGAGATCGGCGCCGGTCGAAATCGAGGTTCCTACGGGATACGAACTAATGGTCACGTCCGTCAGTTGTCGGGGGTTGGGTGCAGGCGGTGTGGTCGTTGAGGTAGCGGCCGCAGGCACAGTCGAGGGCTTCTTCGGAGTGAGGACCTGACTTGTATCACCGTTGCGGGTCTGGAGATTCTGTAGCTCGTTGACCAGCGTGTTCACAGTCGGCCTGGTGCGGATTTGTGCACTAGCCGTGGCCGCGTAGGGTGCGTTGGTGGCTTACGTGCGCACCGTGAAGACCTCTTCAGGGGCCACGGCGGTGCAGATCGTGTGGTCGTCCCGGCGGGGATCGCGCAGGATCGAGCACTTGGGCTCGGCCCATGACGAGTCGGGCATGGCCTTACTGAAGGCGGCGGCGGCTCAGCGGTTGGCCGCCGGGCAGGCCCGGTTCGACCCGGGGCTGGTCGAGCGTTCGGAGTCCGAGCCGTTGCCGATCACCTGCTCGAAATCGGCGCACCTGTGGGACGCACTGTGCACCGCCTACGACGCCCTGGGGTTGGACAAGGCGGCCGACGGCGACGAGGCATTCCGTCAGTTGGTGTTGGCCCGGATCATCGAGCCGACCAGCAAGGCCGATTCGCTGCGTGTCATCGAGGAGGACCGGAGTGGCGCCGGTGTCGTACCCGACGGTGAATCGCCGCTTGCCGGTGTTTGCCAAACCCGGTTTCCGGCAGGCACTTTCGACTGCATGCGCGACTCATGCCCGGTTGGGGTCGGCCAGTCTGGTGCTCTATCACGTGACCACCTTGCACTTCGAGACCGATGCCGGTGACGGGTTTCGTGAGCCGGGATTCTCCAAGGAGCGCCGCCTGGATCCGCAGATCACGTTGGGGTTGCTCACCGATGCTGCCGGGTCCCGCTGACGGTGGCCGCCTTCGAGGGCAACAAGGCCGAGACCGCGACGATAGTGCCGGTCATCAACGCGTTCAAGACCGCCCATCAGCTCACCGATGTGACCGTGGTCGCTGATGCCGGGATGATCGCCGAGGCCAACCTGGTCGCTCTACAAGCGGCGGGGTTGTCATTCATCTTGGGTGCTCGGATCCCGTATCTGCCTGATGTGGTGCGTGAATGGCGAGACAAGCACCCCGATGAAGTTGTTCCCGATGGGCTGGTGTTGACCCAGCCCTGGCCCTCGACCTCGGCAGAGAAAGCCCGCAGGATTCCGGATCGGGTCATCCACTACCAGTTTCGCCACGACCGGGCGCGGCGCACCCGGCGCGGAATCGACGAACAAGTTCGTAAGGCCGAACGTGCTGTCGACGGGCATGCTCCGGTCAAGCGCAACCGCTACATCCAGCTGTCCGGCGCGACCAAGAGCGTCAACCGCACCTTGGAGGCCAAGACCCGGGCATTGGCCGGGTGGAAGGGCTACACCGCCAACCTCGTCGGCCAACCTGCGGCGTTCGTCATCGACGCCTACCACCAGCTCTGGCGCATCGAGAAGGCCTTCCGGATGTCCAAGCACGACCTACAAGCCCGTCCGATCTATCACCGCACCCGCGACTCCATCGAAGCCCACCTATCCGTCGCGTTCGCCGCGATGGCCGTCTCCCATTGGATCGAGCACCAAACCGGTTGGAGCATCAAGAAATTCGTCCGCTCAGCGCGGCGCTACCGCACCGTCACCATCCAGGCCGGCAACCACACCCTCACCGCGGCAGAACCTCCACCGGCCGATCTCGCCGAGGCCCTCGCCAAAGTTCACGACCTATGTGCGCACTAGCCTGATAAAAGTCGGGGCCGCAGGCACAGTCGAGGGCTTCTTCGGAGTGAGGACGTGGTTTCCGTTGGGTAGGATAAGACGGCGTTTTCGCAGTCGCCGCGGCTGGCGAGGTGGCTCGCAAAGCCCAGCTCTTGGCTGAGCCGCCGTAGCGGAACAGCGGCAGGGTGGTGCCGTCGGGGAGTTGTCCGTGACGTAGGCAAAAGTGGTCATGCTGGCGGCGAGGTCGGCCAGCTGTGGCCAGAGTTTGCGGGCGCGGGTGATCTAGCCGATGACGTCGGGGTAAACCCCCGCGGGCCAACCTAAACCCGCGGCCGTGGGAGCTTGGTTGTGGGCGCGTCGTCGTCGCCGCGCTCCGGCCCTAGCAGCAAGGACCGTACCAGCGGACGGGGCCCTAGCGGCTCGAGTAGGGCACTGGCCGGGCGTTGGCGCACTCGTTGCGGCCACCAGAACCAACGTCCGAGCAGCGCGGCGATGGAAGGTGTCATGAACGAGCGCACGATCAAGGTGTCGAACAACAGGCCCAGGCCGATGGTGGTGCCGATCTGACCGATAATCCGCAAATCGCTGACCACCATCGACGCCATGGTGGCTGCGAACACCAGCCCTGCCGTCGTGACGACCTTGCCGGTACCGCCCATTGCACGAATAATGCCCGTGTTTATGCCTGCGCCTATTTCCTCTTTCATCCGTGAAACCAGCAACAAATTGTAGTCAGACCCCACCGCCAAAAGGATGATTACAGACATCGCAAGTACTATCCAGTGCAGATTGATGCCCAGAACGTACTGCCAGACCAGCACCGACATCCCAAACGATGCGCCTAACGAAAGCGCCACCGTACCCACGATGACCAGGGCGGCTATAAAGCCTCGCGTGACGATGAGCATGATGATGAAAATAAGGCAGAGGGCAGCAATTCCCGCGATCAGGAGATCGAATTTGGATCCGTCTTGCCAGTCCTTCGCGGTCGACGCGGTGCCAGAAAGATAGATCTTGGCGTTCACCAGCGGCGTCCCCTTGAGCGCCTCCTCTGCCGCCGTCTTTATCTGATCGATACGCGCTATGCCCTCCGGCGTCGCAGGGTCGCCGCTGTGCGAAATGATGAATCGAGCCGCTTTCCCGTCCGGAGACAGGAAGGAATTCATCGCGCGCTTGAAGTCCGGGTTCTCGAACACCTCCGGCGGTAGGTAGAAGGAATCGTCGTTCTTGGCGGCGTCGAATGCCTGCCCCATGGCGGTGGCATCGTTGCTCGTTTCGTCCATCTGGTCGAAGATGCCGGACATGGTGCTGTGCATGGTAAGCGTCATGCCTCGCATGCTCTGCATGACCGCGATCATCTGAGGGAACTGGGCGATCAGCTGCGGCATGATCACATCCAATTGATCCATGTCTTTGACGAGATACCCCAATTTGTCATCAATCTCGTTGACACCGTCGAGTGAATCAAATAAGGACCTGAGCGACCAACAGATGGGAATATCGAAGCAGTGCGGCTCCCAGTAGAAGTAATTACGGATTGGCCGTAAGAAATCGTCGAAGAGAGCAATGCGACCCCGCAATTCTTCGATGATCGCCTGCAGGTCATGCATTTTGCCGACCATACGATGAGTCGTGTCCCTCATGTCTTGCATCACTTCGTACGTGTGCTGCATCACCCTGATCATCGTCGCCATATCGTCGGCCTGCTTGAGCAGGTCGTTAATGCGGTCTTTTTGAAACCCCATAACTTGTGTTTGGGTGGCGCTTTGCAAGCTCAGCAGAAACGGTATCGAGGTATGGTCAATCGGTGTTCCCTCGGGCCGAGTTATCCCCTGCACCCGAGAAATTCCTCGAACCCGGAAAACTTCCTTCGCTACTTTGTTGAGTACCAGAAAATCTGCCGGATTGCGCATATCGTGATCGGCCTCGATCATAAGAATATCCGGCATCATTCGCGACTGGGAGAAATGACGTTCCGCGGCCGCATATCCCAAATTCGCTGGAATGTCTTTCATATAGAGTCGGTCGTTGTAGCTCGTTTTATAGCCCGGCAGTGTCAGTAGACCCATCAGCGCGATCGCGCAGGCGGCAGCCAGGATGGGCGCGGGCCAGCGCACAACCGCCGTCCCAATCCCGCGCCATCGACGAGCACGGATTGTGCGCTTGGGCTCTAGCAGCCCGAATCGGCTCGCGACGACGATCCCTGCGGGAACCAGCGTCACCGCGACCGCGACAGCGACGATCATGCCCACGGCGCACGGGATGCCCATGCTGTGGAAGTAGGGCAGCCGGGTAAAGCTCAGGCAGAGGATCGCCCCGGCGATCGTCAGACCGGACGCCAAGACAACGGGAGCGACCCCGCGATACGTGCTGTAGTAGGCCGTTTCCGGGTCCTCGCCTGCCTGACGCGCCTCTTGATAACGACCGAAGAAGAATATCCCGTAATCGGTTCCGGCCGCGATGCTGAGGAAAACCAGCATATTAATGGAAAACGTCGAGAGTACAAAAACATCGTTATGGCCGAGAAACGCAACAATTCCCCGCGCTGCCGCTAATTCGACGCCAACCATGACCAACAGCAGAATCACGGTGACGATCGAACGGTAAACAAGGAGGAGCAATGTGAAGATGATCACCACCGTTACCATGGTGATCTTCAGAATGGATTTGTTTCCACTGTGTTGCATATCAGAAGCGAGTGGTGCCGGCCCCGTGACATAGACATTGACCCCGGGTGGCGGCGGCGTCCGATTTACGATATTCCGGACCTCGGCCACTGATTCATCGCCCAAGGTCGTGCCTTGATTGCCGGCCAGATTCAACTGCACATACGCAGCCTTGCCGTCGGGGCTTTGCACGCTCGACGATGTGAGGCGATCACCCCACAAATCCTGCACATGCTCCACATGCTTCGGATCGTTTCTTAAATCACGAACCAACCCGGCATAGTATTGGTGAGCAGCGTCCCCGAGCGGCTGCTGCCCCTCCAGCACAACCATCGCGAAACTATCCGAATCCGATTCTTTGAACACCTTGCCCATGTGCGTCATGGCCTGCACGGACGGCGCATCCTGGGGCATCAGTGATACGGAATGCTCTTCCCCGACACGCTCCAACGATGGAATTGCCGATGCCCAGTTCCAGCCGACGGATGCCAGAGTCGTAATCAGAATCACCGCAAGCCAAGCCAGGATGATGAATACGGAAAACCTCCGTATGCTCCGCGCGATGAAGGGCGGCCGAGGGTGTTCGGTGCTCATGCAGCCGTCGCTAGTCCCTCAGCAACAAGGAACGGACTAGCGGACGGGGCCCTACCGACCGAAGCAATGCGCTGGCGGGGCGTTGGCGCACTCGTTGCGGCCACCAGAACCAGCGCCCCAACAGCGCGGCGATCGAAGGTGTCATGAACGCACGCACGACCAACGTGTCGAACAACAGACCGAGGCCGATGGTGGTACCCACTTGACTGATACTGAGCAGGTCGCTGACCACCATAGATCCCATGGTGAACGCGAACACCAGACCCGCGGCCGTCACGACTTTCCCGGTACCGCCCATTGCCCGGATGATGCCCGTGTTTATGCCTGCGCCTATTTCCTCTTTCATCCGTGATACCAGCAACAAATTGTAGTCAGACCCGACTGCCAAAAGGAGGATCACGGACATCGCCAACACAACCCAGTGTAATTGTATGCCCAGAAGATACTGCCAGACGAGCACGGACAGCCCGAAGGATGCGCCCAGCGAAAGCGCCACCGTACCTACGATAACCAGGGCGGCGACAAAGCTTCGCGTCATGATGAGCATGATGATGAAAATAAGGCAGAGCGCAGCGACTCCCGCGATCAAAAGATCGTATTTGGATCCCTCCACCAAGTCTTTCACCGTCGCCGCGCTGCCGGCGAGGTAAATCTGGGCGTTTTCTAGAGGAGTTCCCTTGAGTGCCTCCTCGGCCGCGTCCTTTATGGGGTCGACCCGTGACATGCCCTCAGGCGAGACAGGATCGCCCCTTTGCGAAATCAGCATGCGCGCGGCCTTCCCGTCCGGTGACAGGAAAATTTTCAGCGCGCGCTGAAAGTCCGGGTTCTTGAACACCTCCGGCGGCAGGTAGAACGAATCGTCGTTATGGGCGGCGTCGAAATCCTTCCCCATGGCTGTCGCGTTACCGCTGGACTCCGACATCTGGTCGAAAATGCCGGACATGGTGCTGTGCATGGTCAGCATCATGGTCCGCGTACTCTGCATGACCGCGATCATCTGCGGGAACTGGAGAAGCAGCTGCGGCATGATCGTATCCAAGTGATCAAGATCTTTGACGAGCTCCCCCATTTTATCGGTGACCTGGTCGACACCGTCCAGCCCGTCGAATATGCCTCTAATCGACCAGCAGATGGGAATATCGAAGCAATGCGGTTCCCAGTAGAGATAATTGCGGAGCGGCCGCCAGAAGTCGTCGAAATCCGCAAGATGATCCCGCAATTCTCCGGTGATCTCCTGAATCTCATGCGTGTGGCCGACCATGCTATGAGTCGTCGCGACCATCTCTTGCATCAATTCGTACATGCGCTGCATTAGATTGATCGTTGTCGTCATCTGATCCGCCTGCTTGAGCATATCGGCCATGCGATCATTCTGAAATGGCAGATATAGTTGTTGGCCAGCGGTGCTCATACTCAGCCTGAACGGTATCGAGGTGTGTTCGAGCGGTTTTCCCTCGGGCCGAGTTATGGCCTGAACATTGGCAATGCCTGGAACCGCGAAGACGGCCTTCGCTAGTTTATTCAATACGAGCATGTCTGCCGAATTACGCATATCATGATCTGCCTCGATCAACAGGATATCAGGCATGGTCATTCGCGACTGGGGAAAATGTCGTCCAGCAGCTGTCAATCCCACATTGGCGGGGATATCCTTGGGAATAAACTTCTGGTCGCTGTAACTTGGCTGGTATCCCGGTAGCGTCAATAACCCGATAAGCGCGAGGGCTAATGACGCGACGAAAATGGGCGCGGGCCACCGGACGATCGCCGTGCCTACCCGCCGCCATCGACGAGTTTTAATCGGCCGCTTGGACTCGAAAAAGCCGAAGCGGCTGCCGACGGCCAAAACTGCCGGAATCAGCGTGAGGGCCACCGCGACCGCGACCAATATACCCACCGCGCCGGGGACGCCCAGCGGTTGGAAATAGGGCAGCCGGGTAAAGCTGAGGCAGAAGATTGCCCCGGCGATCGTCAGACCCGACGCCAAGACGACCTTAGCGACACCACGGTAGGTCGTGTAGTAAGCCGTTAGCCGATCTTCGCCGGCTTGACGTGCCTCTTGATACCGGCCGAAGAAGAATATCCCGTAGTCCGTTCCAGCCGCGATGCCGACGGATACCAATAGATTAACGACGTAGGTAGTAAGACCAACAATCTCGTGATCGCCGAGGAACGCGACGATCCCTCGGGCCACCTGCAATTGAATACCAACCATTAGCAACAAAACGATTGGGCTAATAACCGAGCGGAAGACGAGCAGCAACATGACGAAGATCACGGCCAGGCTAACCGCCGTGATTAGGATGACCGTTCTGTTGCCACTATTGCCCATATCCGTCACGATTGGCGCGGGGCCGGTGAAATACACCTTGACGCCCGGGGGCGGCGGCGTGCGCTCCACGACGTCCTGGACGGCTTCGACCGCTTCGTTTCCCAAAGCTTGGCCCGGGCGACCGACGAGGTTCAATTGAACATACGCGGCCTTACCGTCGGCGCTTTGCGCGGCGCCCGCCGTTAGGGGATCCCCCCAAAAGTCCTGGACGTGCTGCACATGCGCCGGATCGTCTTTCAGCTGACGAATCAAACCATCGTAGTAGCGGTGAGCATCGTCGCCGAGGGGTTGCTCACCCTCCAAGACGACCACCGCCACACTCTCGGTATTGGATTCCTTGAAATCCTCACCCATGCGCTTCATCGCCTCGACCGATGGTGCATCTTGCGGAGTCAGCGATAATGCATGCTCTCTCTCGACCTGCTCCAACGAGGGAACACCGATGGTCACAATGACGGCGATCGCCAACCACGCCAAGATGATGAGAACCGAAAATCGATGAATCGTCCGCGCTATAAATGGTTGCGCGGTGTGCTGGCTTTCCACGTGTTGGCTGGTCATGCCGACTTCAATAAGCAGGAAGCAAAGGCGTTCACCTGATTGGAAATCCTCTCGGCTTTGACCTCATCGTCCACGAGGATGCGGCAGCCGATGCTGTCAGTATCGCCCTGTGCCACGACACTTCCGATGGCCGACGTCGCGGTGATCGCGAACTGCGTCGACCATGGCAGGCTTGCTCCCTCGATATGCTGCGGGTCAGCGTTGACGTCGAAAAAGCTGATGTTGGCCACGGTTCCTGGTGGTCCGAAGACCTCATAGGTCAGATGCTTGGGATTGAAGGGTTTACTGTCACTGAGTTTGGTGTCGGCATACGACGGGCGCTTCTCGGAGCCGAAGACGCCGTGCAGCCTCGACACGGTGAATCCGCCAGCAGCGATCACCACCAGTACGAGTAGCGGAATCCACAGCCGCCTCAGAATCCCGAAAATCGTAAGTCCTCCACCTATCTCCACACCCGGCGCCGTCTCATCCGCTTGACAATGCAACTACACGTCGGCCGCGACACGCCAGACGGCGGCCACTCGAATGCGATGGGCGTCGCATGCCAGCCGTGCGACGTCACCGCCAAACGTGGGGGCAGCCTCGGGGAGCGCACCCGATCTCGACGAGTAAACCATGCCGGTGGCCTCCATATCGGCTCGTTCCCAACGTGAAATAAGATCGCAATGCATACCGCGTGCGTTACGGCAGGGTACGGATATTGCGCGCCAAGCCGCAAATCATGTCATGTGGGTTATCCTCGCGCGGCTGTGCAGTGTACCTTCCGGCCCGCCCGCACGAAAATGAGCGTCTGAGTGCGGCAGCGATCGTAGAAGCGCTGCTCCCCCGATGCCGTGCGCGGCGTCACCGAAGTGGCGTTGCAGGATCTGCCGACGTGACCGCTCACCCGACCACTCGAGGTAACGACCGTCCCGCGCCGCTGCGGGAAAGATCCTGGTAACGAACAAGATTCGCGATCTAGCGCAGGTAACACCGCGGCCGGCAGCCGAGATCACGCATGCCCTGCCTGCGGATGAAATGGCGCAGTGTGCTAAGCAGCCGGACGCGAGCGGCGCCACGGCGGAACCCCGGGCAGATACGGGTAGTACATCTCGGCGCAAGGTTTCAGGCTGATGAGATGGTGTTACTTCAGCCAGTGCTGGGTAATCGCGGCGCAAATTTTGAGCGGTGCGATTAGAGTTGGCGCAATCAGCGATTAGAAGTTGGTGCAATCACCGATTAGAGTCGATGCCAGGCCGGGGACTCAGTTACAGGAGGGAAGTCCACACATGATCCGACTGTTGTCGACCAGACTGGCTGTCGGGGTTGGCGGTCTGGCACTGTCGTTGACCGCCGGGGCTGGGGTGGCATCCGCTGATCCCAATATCGATTCGATGGTCAACTCACCCTGCACTTACGATCAGGCGATGGCGGCGGTGCATGCGGAAAATCCGACGGCTGCGCGGTACCTCGACCAATCGCCGCCGAACCTGAAATTCCTGCAAGTATTCCTTGGTTCGTCGGCAGATCAACGCGTGAATCTACTCAACCAGATCAAGAACAACCCGGGGATCGACCAAGCCTTGCCCGTTTTTCAGCAGATGATGACCAGCTGCGTCAACTACTGAGCAGAATCGAGCAGGCGCGGAAAGTGGCAGCGCACGGGTTCGTCCGCTTGGACCTGGTCAAGTGAGGTTGCCGCTAGATTCCCAAGCAGGTGCAGCACTGCCCCGCACGAGTGGGTGCGGGGCAGTCACCCCCACGGTGGCCGCTGACCTGGATCCCTCAGCCGCATACACGACCGATCGGAGTGCGACACTCGTCGCATCGCAAGGTGACTGATCGTGGCATTGTGTGCTCTCGTTTTCGGGTTTGCGCGGATGCCGGTGCGGTGAGACATCTGAGGCTGTCAGAGCTGCTGATTGTCGGCCACGGCCGTTAATGGACAATCACACTGGCAGGGTGAGACTCCGCAACGGCTGGAATTTGCGGTCGTACTGGCCGCCTAGCTGAGCCACCGTTAGTTCACAGCGTTCCTAGGGGCCGTGCGCGAAGAAATCAAGGATCGCCGAGTTCACCGCATGCGGCCGTTCGAGAAATCCCAGATGGCCGGTGTCAGCGATCTCCAGATACCGCCCATTCGGAAGGGCGTCCGCCACCTCGGCGCCGAGGTGCGGGGGCATCACGACGTCATCGGCGAAGCCGATCACCAACACGGGTGTGGTGATAGCCCGATAGGCGGGCAGTCGGTCCTTCTCGGGCGCGACGCCGTGCTGTGCGCGAATTCCGGGAGTCGACTTCGTAGGCCATATCGTGAAAGTGTCGATCCAGTCCTCGATGGCGCCGTCATCGTTCAAGGTCCTTGGTGAAAACCCCTCAAGCAAGCGAATTTTCGCTTCGTAACTGGGCGGTAGTTGGACGTCGGCATCGGCGAAATCTCGTTCGGCTGCCCGAAAGAACTCGCGCGTACGGTCGTGGCGCCCACGTGTGGCCATCAGCGCCGCCTGGCTCACCAACCCAGGATGAGCCAGCATCAATTCTTGTGCGATATATGAGCCCATGGAGGCGGCCACGAGCCGGACGGGAGCAGCGTCGAGCCTCTCGATCAACTTCGCGGTGTCAGCCACCATCGTTGCCGCCGTGAAACCGTCAGCATTCGCCGTTGCGCCCACTCCCCTGTTGTCAAACGTGATGACGCGGTAACCAGCCGCACGGAACGCAGGCACTTGATGGACATCCCACGTGCGTCCAGCACCGCCTTGGCCGGCGATGAACAGCACTGGCTCTCCGTGGCCGCGATCGTTGTAGGCCAAGTTCACCACGTGGGGACGGTACTACGCATTGGCGGTGAGGTGGTTTTGAGGGTTTGGTGGAAGTGTTCGGCCTTGGCGCACCTGGTGGCGTGTTGGCTTGGGTCCCGTTATGCCGACGGGGTTTGCTGAGCCGGCACCGGGACTGGGCTTTCGCCACGGCTGCGGCGGTCCCACTCGGCCAGCACGTCGGGATCGGTGGGCTTGCTGAGTAGGCTGCCCCCCACGAAGACCACCAGGCCGGAGACCAAACCCCAGTAGATCGGCTCGTTGGCCTCGATGCCGAATATGAACATGGCCGCCAGGGTCGCCACGGTTCCGACGGCCATCGCCGCAAGCGCCCCGGTGTTGTTGCCGCGCCGCCAAACAAGCCCGCCGAGGATCGGCACCAGCAGACCGCCGACAAGGATGTCGTAGGCAACGGTCAGCGCGTTGACGACGTCCTGCAGCACGCATGCGATGACCACCATCAAGATCCCGAATCCCGCCACGTAGAGCCGATTGTTCCGGATGTGGTCGTGCTCGCTACCCGCCTCGACGTCGCGCTTGAGCAGCCGCGCAACGATGTCCTGGCTGAACACCGTTGCGGTGGCGATCAGCGCGCCGCTGGACGTGGACATCACCGCGGCGAGCGCCGCAGCGAGCACCAGACCGGCCAGCACCGGAGGCAGCTGCATCTCGACGAACTGGGCGAACGCGTCGTCGCGGGACTCCAGCG
>Ga0134125_10008693_pt1 | contig 11461 bp, 6 predicted proteins | sample KB31751_FD_96464 | JGI IMG/M metagenome (GOLD analysis project Ga0134125, IMG submission 96464) | Terrestrial soil microbial communities with excess Nitrogen fertilizer from Kellogg Biological Station, Michigan, USA - KB3-175-1 | ecosystem: Environmental > Terrestrial > Soil > Unclassified ... | reverse complement strand
TCGCCGCGCGCGGTGTAGTCATCGGCCACCGGCGCGAAGCGGTAACCGGAAGCGTTCACATCCGGCGGCAGCACCGCCACCCCATTGTCCAGCGCATCACGCCAGAACACCTGGATCTTGTCTGTGTCGTCCATGTCGGAAAGCATGGTCGCCGCCAGGAATTCGGCCGGATGGTAGACCTTCAGCCATGCGGTCTGATACGAGATCAGCGCATAGGCGGCCGAATGGCTCTTGTTGAACCCGTAGCCGGCGAACTTCTCCATCAGGTCGAACAGGTGGGCGGCCAGATCCGCGTCATAGCCCTTTTTGACCGCGCCTTCCTGAAAGATCACGCGGTGCTTGGCCATTGCCTCGGGTTTCTTCTTGCCCATGGCGCGCCGCAGCAAATCTGCACCGCCCAGAGAATAACCGCCGATGATCTGGGAAATCAGCATCACCTGTTCCTGGTAAACGATGACGCCGTAGGTGCTTTTCAGCACAGGCTCCAGGTCCGGGTGGAAATAGTCGACCTTGGCACGGCCGTGCTTGCGGTTGACGAAGTCCACCACCATGCCGGATTCCAGCGGCCCGGGACGAAACAGGGCCAACAAGGCGATCAGATCCTCGAACACGTTGGGCTGCATGCTTTTCAGCAGCTCCTTCATGCCCCGCCCTTCAAGCTGGAAGACGGCCGTCGTGTTGGCCGAGCACAGCAGTTCATAGGTGCCCGCGTCGTCCAGCGGCAGGCTCATCAAATCGAAATCGCGCTTGCCGGGGTTGAACTCGCGCACATAGCGTTCGGCCCAATCCAGGATGGTGAGGTTGCGCAACCCCAGGAAGTCGAACTTCACCAATCCGGCGTCTTCCACGTCGCCCTTGTCGTACTGCGACACGACGCTGGATTCGCTCCCCGGCTGGCAGTAGAGCGGCGTGTAGTCGGTCAGCTTTCCCCGCGCGATGATCACGCCCCCGGCGTGCATGCCGATATTGCGCGTCAGGCCCTCCAGCGGCCGGGCCAAGTCGATCAGGGCGTGGATTTCCTCGTCGGTGTCGTAGCGCTCCTTGAAGGCCGGCTCATTCTCGAGCGTACGGTCCAGCGACCAGGGATCCACCGGATTGAACGGGATCATCTTGGAGAGGTTGTCGCAGACGCTATAGGGCATCTCCAGCACCCGCCCCACGTCGCGCACGACGGCCTTCGCGCCCAGCGTACCGAAGGTCGCGATCTGGCTCACGGCGTCACGGCCATACTTTTCCTTGACGTATTCGATGACCCGCTCGCGATTGTCCTGGCAGAAATCCACGTCGAAGTCGGGCATCGAGACGCGTTCGGGATTCAGAAATCGCTCGAACAGCAGGTCGTAGCGCAGCGGGTCCAGATCCGTGATCCCGAGACTGAATGCCACCAGCGAACCGGCGCCCGAGCCCCGGCCCGGCCCGACCGGCACGCCATGGCTCTTGCCCCAGTTGATGAAGTCCTGCACGATCAGGAAGTAGCCCGGAAAACCCATGCCCACGATCACCTGGCATTCGCGATCCAGCCGCTCCTGATAGGTGGGCATCTGGCGCGCGCGCTCCTGTGCATCGGGATAGAGCTGCGCCATGCGCCGCACCAGACCCTCGTTGGCGAGCTTCACCATGTAGTCGTCCAGCGAGACACCATCCGGCGTCGGGAATAGCGGCAGCTGCGGGTGTCCCAGCGACAGCGTCAGGTTGCAGCGGCGCGCGATCTGTACGGTATTGGCAATCGCCGACGGCACGTCGGCAAAGCGGCGCGCCATCTCGGCGCTGTCGGGCATGTACTGTTCCGCGGTGAACCGCCGCACCCGCCTGGGGTTACCCAGAAGTTCGCCCTCGGCAATGCAGACTCGCGCCTCGTGCGCCCGAAAATCGCCGGGGGCGATGAACTGGATCGGATGCGTCGCCACCACCGGCAACCCGCAGTCGGCGGCCAGGCGCAGCGCGGCCTGCACATAGGATTCATCCTGCTCGAAGCCGGCACGCTGCAATTCGATGAAGAAACTGCCCGGGAAGTCCGCGGACCACTGGCTTGCAAGCTGCCGGGCATCGTCGGTGCGTCCGGCTTCGAGGGCGTAGCCCACATCCCCCATGCGTCCGCCCGACAGCACGATCAGGCCGCGCCTGCCGTTCAACCATTCCCGCCGGAGCTCGGCCTTGTCCAGATGAACGTTCTCGATCCAGGCGCGGGTCAGCAGCTCGCACAGTTCCAGATAGGAATCGTGGCCCGTGGCCAGCAGCAGGACGCGAAACGGCTTGTCGGGGTCCGCTGGATTCTGCAACCACGCATCGCAACCGGCGATCGGCTTGATGCCGGCCTTGCGTGCCGCCTTGTAGAACTTGATCCACCCGAACAGGTTGGCCAGATCGGTGATGGCCATGGCCGGCTGGCCAAAGTCATTCGCGCGCTGGATCAGATCGGGAATGCGGGCGATGCTGTCCACGACGGAGAATTCCGAGTGGCTGCGCAAATGCACGAACAAGGGAGATCGGGGGGTCATCGTCATGCCGCGATTGTACCGATGCACTAGCGCGGCAGGGTCGACCAGGCCTTCTGCAGGCGCTTGACCGACACCGGAAACGGGGTGCGGAGGGTCTGCGCAAACAACGCCACGCGCAGTTCCTCGAGCTGCCAGCGAAAGGCCTGCAACCGGGCATCCGGCGCTCCTTTGCGCTGCGCCACGGCGCGCTGCCAGGGAACCGACAAGGCCGAGACATCCGCCATCAACCGCGCATCACGAGCGGGGTCCTGCCGCAACTTCTCGATGCGCATCTGCGCCGCCTTCAGGTAACGTGGTACGTGCTTGAGGTGCTCGGCCGGGGTGTCGCGCACGAACCATTTTCCCACCAGCGCCCCCAGCTGCTGAGCGATGTCCCCCGCGGCGTCCGGCCAGGGTCTGGCCTGCGGGAGCTTCTTCTGCAGGGCCGCGCGCTCGGTCAGGATGCCCGCCGCCAGCCGCGCCAGTTCCTGGGCCAGCAGGCTCAGCCGCGCACGACCCTCCTGACAGCGCTGCTCGAAGCCGGCATTGTCCTCGGGCCAGGGGTCGGCCAGGCAGGCCTGGTCAAGAGCTGCATCGATGATCTGAGCGCGCAGCTCCGGTTGGGTGCCCAGGTCCATGTACAGCATGGCCGTACGGGTCAAATCCGGCAAATTCTTTTCCAGATACCGCACCTGTTCGCGCAAGGCCAGACAAAACAGGCGTCGCAATCCAACGGCGTGGACTCGCCGCGCCTCCTGGGGGTCGTCGAACACATCCAGGTCGCAGGCGTCGCCCCGGTCGCGCAACGCCGGGAAGCCCACCAGGGATTGGCCGCCACGACGGATCTCGAGCAGCTCGGGAAGGCGCCCGAAAGTCCAGCCGGTCAGCCCTTCGTGGTCCAGCACGCGCGCAGCCTCCCGGTCGTGCGCCGCGAGCTTCTGAAAGGACGCCTGGGCCTGGCGCCCGTGCTCAGCGCGCAGTTGGTCCAGATTGCGGCCGCCCGACAGCATGCGTCCATGCTCGTCCACAATCTTGAAGTTCATGGACAGGTGGGCCGGCAGCGTTTCCAGCTTGAAATCGGCGGGCTGCACACGCACCCGGCAATGCTCCTGGATATCTTGGGCGAGCGCAGCGAGCAGGCTCATGCCGGGGTCGGCCGCACGTTCGAACCAGCGCTCGTGAAACCCGGCGGCATAGTCCGGCAACGGGACGCACGCCCGGCGTAACTTCTGCGGCAGGGATTTCAGCAGCAGATGGACCTTTTCCTTCAACATGCCGGGCACCAGCCATTCACAACGCGCCGCATCGATCTGATTCAGGGCGAACAAAGGAACGGTGAGCGTCATGCCGTCGCGCAGCGAACCGGGCTCGAAGTGGTAGTCCACCGCCAGTTCCGTGCCGCCCCATACCAACTGGCGCGGGAATACATCCGTCGTCACTCCGGCGGCATCGTGCCGCATCAGATCGTCACGGGAAAGCTTCAGGCGCGCACTGGCCGCCGCATCCAGCGTGCCATACCAAGCCTCCAGCGTCGCCGTCTGGCAGACGTCGGCCGGAAGCTGCTGATCATAGAAGGCGTAGATCAGTGCGTCATCGACCAGGATGTCGGGCCTGCGGCTTTGATGCTCCAGCCGCTCGATGGAAGCAATCAACCGCCGATTGTGCGCCACGAATGGCAATCGGGTTTCGATATCGCCGGGCACCAGCGCATCCCGGATGAAGATTTCGCGCGCCGCCGCCGGGTCCACCCGGCCGTAGTGCACGCGCCGCCCCGTGTAGACTGGAAGCCCATGGACCGTACCGCGCTCGTTGGCCACGACTTGGCCGGCTTTCTTTTCCCACCGCGGATCGGACCAGGCCCGGCGCAACAGATGAGCCCCCGCGCGCTCCACCCAGGTGGGCTCGATCTGCGCCACACAACGGGCGTACAGCCGCGTGGTTTCCACCAGTTCAGCCGCCAGGACCCAGCGTCCTGCCTTCTTCTGCAGCGGCGACCCGGGGTGGATGGCGAAACGGATGTCCCGGGCTCCCTGATACAGATTGCCGTTCTCCGTTTTCATCCCGATGTTGCCCAGCAGGCCCGCCAGCAAGGCCAGATGGATCTGCTCGCGCGTGGCTGGGGTCTGGTTCAGACGCCAGCCCTGCTCGCGCGCCAGCGTCAGCAGTTGCACATGCGTGTCATGCCATTCGCGCAGCCGCACCGGCGACAGAAACTTGGCGCGCAACTGGTCTACCAGCTTGCGCTGCGACGCCTTGTGGGTGACCTGCTCCTGGTACCAGCTCCAGAGCTTCAACCAGGCCAGGAATTCCGACTGCTTGTCGTTGAACTGAGCATGGGCGTTGTCGGCCGCCTCGCGCGCCTGCATGGGCCGTTCGCGCGGATCCTGGATCGACAGCGCGGAAGCGATCACCAGGATCTCGGTCAGGCACTGCTGCTCGTGTGCGGCGAAGATCATGCGCGCAATCCGCGGGTCGACCGGCAGTCGCGACAGGGAACGCCCCACCGGCGTGAGATGGTTGTGCTCATCGAGCGCACCCAGCTCCTGCAGCAATTGGTAGCCGTCGGCGATGGCCCGCCCGGTCGGGGGCTCGACAAAGGGGAACGCCTCGATGTCATCCAGGCGCAAGGCCTTCATGCGCAAGATGACCGAGGCCAGCGAGGAACGCAGGATTTCCGGATCGGTAAAGGCGGGCCGCTGCTTGAAATCGTCTTCCCCGTACAGGCGCACGCAGACGCCGGGGCCCAGCCTTCCGCAGCGGCCTGCGCGCTGATTGGCCGAGGCCTGACTGATGGGCTCGATGTGGAGCTGCTCGACCTTGCTGCGCCAGGAATAGCGTTTGACGCGTGCCAGGCCGCTGTCCACCACGTAGCGGATTCCCGGCACCGTCAGCGAGGTTTCCGCAACGTTGGTGGCCAGGACGATGCGACGGGAATTGCCGCGCGGATGAAAGATCTGTTCCTGCTCGGCGCGCGACAGCCGGGCATACAGGGGCAGCACCAGCGCCCCCGTGGGATGGCGCTTGCGTAGCGCTTCCGCGCATTCGCGGATCTCGCGCTCACCCGGCAAAAAGACCAGGACATCGCCCGTGCCGTGGCGGGCACACTCGTCCACCCCGTCCACGACCGCATCCACCAGGTCGCGCTCTTCGTCGCCGCGATCGACCGCCGGATCGGCTCCCCCAGCGACGGGCTCCTGCAACACCGGGCGATAACGTAATTCGACGGGATACAGGCGGCCGGACACCTGAATCACGGGGGCCGGCTGGCCTCCGGAGCCAAAATGGCGCGCAAAACGGTCTGCATCGATCGTGGCCGACGTGATGACGAGCTTCAGGTCCCGGCGGCGCACCAGCAAGCGCTTCAGGAATCCCAGTAGAAAATCGATGTTCAGGCTGCGCTCATGTGCCTCGTCGATGATGAGTGTGTCATACCGGCGCAACAGCGGGTCGCGTTGGGTTTCTGCCAGCAGAATCCCGTCGGTCATGAGCTTGATCGCCGTTGACGGCCCGGCCCGTTCGCTGAAACGGATCTGGTATCCGACCCAGTCGCCCAGCTCCGTGTGCAATTCCTCGGCCACCCGTTGGGCCACCGACGTCGCCGCCAGCCGGCGCGGCTGCGTATGCCCGATCATGCCGGCTCGGCCGCGTCCCAGCTCCAGGCAGATCTTGGGCAACTGGGTGGTCTTGCCGGATCCCGTCTCGCCACAAACGATCACCACCGGATGCGCCGCAATGGCACGGGCAATCTCCTGGCGGCAGGCGCTGACAGGCAGTTCCTCGGGGTAACTGATGGGCGGCAACGGTCTGTCCCGGGCACCCGCGGGTATGGCCGTCCGGCGGGATTCAGGCTGTGGCGTCTGCAACAAAGCGGCAAATTCCTGCTTGAATTGGAAAATTGGAGAGAATCGATCATTATAATTTCGGAGTCGCGCAAATCCCATTGCCCTGCCCGCCATGAGCTCCGAAGAGACCGATACCTATTCCGCACAGGATGCCCCAGAGTTCGCGCCCGCACAGTTCGTGCGCTGGTTCCGCGAGGTGGCGCCCTATGTGCACGATTTTCGTGGCAAGACCTTCGTCGTCGCCTTCGGCGGTGAACTCATCCAGGATGGCGGACTCGAAGACCTGGTCGCCGACCTGTCGCTGCTCTCAGCCCTTGGCATCAAACTGGTGCTGGTGCACGGCTCGCGCCCGCAGGTGAACGAACAATTGCGCCTGAAAGGCTACGTCACGCAGCAGTTCGGGCGTGGCACGGAACCGACCAGCGCCGAAGCGCTGGAGTGCGCGAAGGAAGCAGCCGGCGAGATCCGGCTCGACATCGAGGCCGCATTCAGCCAGGGCCTGCCGAATACGCCCATGTCCCATGCGAAGATCCGCGTCATATCCGGCAATTTCGTCACCGCGCGCCCCGTGGGAGTCATTGACGGCGTGGACTACAAGCGCGCCGGGACGGTCCGCAAGCTGGACGTGGATGCCATGCACAGCATCATCAGCCAAGGCGCCATCGTGCTGCTCTCGCCACTTGGCTTCTCGCCCACCGGAGAGGCCTTCAATCTGGCCATGGAGGACCTGGCGACCAACGCCGCGGTGGCGCTGCGCGCGGAGAAGCTCATTTTCCTGACGCAGAACAAGACAGTCACCGAGACAGACGGCTCCGTCGACACGGAACTCGCCCGCGACGACGCCGATGAACTGCTGGCGCAACACATATTGGACGAGGATACTTCGGCCTTCCTGGGCCACGCCTCGCTTGCGGTCAAGCGTGGCGTGGCCCGCGCGCATCTGGTGCCCTACACGCTGGATGGCAGCATCCTGCTGGAGATCTTCACCCACGACGGTGTGGGAACCATGGTGGTGGAAGACACGCTGGAGGATCTGCGTCCGGCGATGGCCGATGACGTCGGTGCCATCGTGCAGCTCATCGAACCACTGGAAGCCGACGGCACGCTGGTACCACGCGGGCGGGCGGTCATCGAGCGCGAGGTGGAAAAATTCACCGTGCTCGAGCATGACGGGGTGATCTACGGCTGCGTGTCGGTGATTCCCTATCCGAACGAGGGCATGGCGGAGATGGCCTGCCTCATCGTGCACCCGGAATGGCAAGGCGTGGGCGACGGCGAAAAGCTGCTGCGCCATGCCGAGGCCAGCGCTCGAGCGCTGGGCGCGCGGCGGCTCTTCGTGCTGACGACCCGGACCTCCCACTGGTTCCTGAAGCGCGGCTTCGTACAGGGCGGGATCTCCGATCTGCCGCACGAAAAGGCCGCGCACTACAATCGATCTCGCAACAGCCTGGTCTTCATCAAGCGGCTATGAAAATTCTGATCACGGGGGGCGCGGGTTTCATCGGCTCAGCGCTCATCCGGCATCTGATCGCGCACACGAATCACAGCGTGGTGAACGTGGATGCGCTTACCTACGCCGGCAATCTGGAATCGCTGGCACCCGTGCTGCACGATCCGCGCCACGCATTCGAGCAGGTCGACATCCGCGACGGCGCGGCGCTGGCGCGCGTCTTTGCCCACCACCAGCCGCACGCCGTCATGCATCTGGCGGCGGAATCCCATGTGGATCGCTCCATCGACGGCCCCGCACCTTTCATCCAGACCAACGTGGTGGGGACATGGACGCTGCTGGAAGCGACGCGCCAGTACTGGCTGTCCCTGGATGCCTCCGGCAAAAAGCATTTCCGCTTCCACCACATCTCCACCGACGAGGTGTACGGCGATCTGGACGACACCACGGACCTCTTCACCGAGACCACGCCGTACGCCCCCAGTTCGCCCTATTCCGCCACCAAGGCGGCCTCCGATCATCTGGTCCGCGCCTGGCACCGCACCTACGGCTTGCCCACGCTGATCACGAACTGTTCCAACAATTACGGGCCCTATCACTTCCCGGAAAAGCTGATCCCGCTGATGATACTCAACGCGCTGGACGGCCGGTCGCTGCCGGTTTACGGGGCAGGCCACCAGATACGCGACTGGCTCTACGTCGAGGACCACGCGCGTGCCCTGCAGCGGGTTCTCGAGGCTGGCAGCCCAGGGGAGACCTACAACATCGGCGGACACAACGAGCAGCGCAACATCGACGTGGTCCTGGCGATCTGCGATCTGCTCGAAGAATTGGCGCCTGACCATCCGCCCGGCGTCGAGCATTTCGCGGACCTCGTCACCCATGTGGCGGACCGCCCGGGACACGACAAACGCTACGCGATCGACGCCGGGAAAATCAGCCGCGAGCTGGGGTGGACACCGCGAGAAACCTTCGCCAGTGGACTGCGCAAGACCGTGCAATGGTATCTGGAGCACCGCGACTGGTGCGAGCGGGTACAGGACGGCAGCTACCGCCGTGAGCGGCTGGGCCTGGACGATTCGTCCAGCGGCCTCTCCCCCAACAAAGCTCCACGACCATGACACCCTCACGCCGGCCCCGAATTCTGGTCACCGGCGCCCAGGGTCAGCTCGGCCACGCGCTGCGGGCGCTGGCGCCGCACGCCGACGCGGATTTCAGGTTCACGTCGCGGGCCGAACTGGACGTCACACAGGAAAGCGCCATCAGCCGCTGGCTGGACGCGCACGCTATCGACAGCCTGATCAATGCGGCCGCCTACACCGCCGTGGATCGCGCATCGTCGCAGCCTGACCAGGCCATGGCGGTGAACGCTCGGGCACCGGTACTGCTGGCGCACGCCTGTGCCGACCGGGGAATCCGGCTCTTTCATGTATCCACAGACTACGTGTTCGACGGTGCCCGCGATCGCCCCTATCGGGAAGACGACGCCACTGCGCCGCTGAACACCTACGGCCGCAGCAAACAGGCGGGAGAACGGGGCGTCCTGAGCGCCTGCCCGGCGGCGGTCGTCGTGCGCACCAGCTGGGTCTTCAGCGCACGGGGCGCGAATTTCGTGCGCACGGTGCTGCGGCTCGCACAGGATCACCCCGTGCTTCGAGTGGTAGCGGACCAGACCGGCGGTCCGACCTGGACGGGGCACCTGGCGGCCGTGTTGCGAGACCTGGCGGTACGGCCGGCCACTGAAGTCCCCGGCGGGCTCTATCATTTCAGCGGACAGCCTTGGGTGAGCTGGTACGAATTCGCGCAGGAGATCTTCGCGCGGGCCCATGCGCTCGGCCTGGTGGTGCGGATCCCCACACTGCAGGCCATTGCTTCGACCGAATGGGCGAACGCGGAGCCGAGGCCCGCCAACAGCCGGCTCGATTGCGGCAAGCTGGCAGCACTGCTGGGGCCGCTGGAGCGGGATTGGCGCTCCGGTCTGGGACGGGTACTGGCCGACCCGGAGTTTCGGCGGGGACTGCACGGCTGAGCGGTCCGCGCAGGGCCGCGATGTTTCAGCCGCGCGGTTCCGGCGGCTCGCCGCGCGCCATACGTTCAGTGTTTGATACCCCCATGTGGCGCACGTCGTCACCGCGAACCATGTAGATGACGCGCTCCGCCATGTTCTTGGCATGATCACCGATGCGCTCCAGCGCCCGCGCGATGAAAATCAGGTCGATGGAATGCGAAATCGTGCGCGGATCCTCGATCATGTAGGTGATCATGTGGCGCAGCGAGGCCTTCCATTCCTTGTCCACGTCCTTGTCGCTGCGCACGACCTCGGCAGCCGCCACCGGGTCCTCGCGCGCAAACGCATCCAGAGCCGCGCGGATCATGCTCGCCACGGCATCGGCCATGTGATGCAATTCGACGACCGGTTCATAGGAAGAATCTTCCTCGTGCAGTCGGCGGGCGACCTTGGCAATCTTTTCGGCCTCGTCACCGCACCGCTCCATGTCCGTGAGCATCTTCGAAATCGACAACAACAGGCGCAGGTCGACAGCCGTAGGCTGATTGCGTGCGATCAACTGCCCGATGCGCTCGTCGATGTCCACCTCGAACTGGTTTACCTGGCGTTCGTGCTCGCGCACGCGATCCACGAGCTGGAGCTCGCCCTCGGACAGGGCCCGGCTGCCGTCGAGCACCATGGATTCCACCAGGCCGCCCATCTGCAGGAACATCGATCGTGTCGTTTCCAGCTCGGCGTGAAATTGTTTGTTGGTGTGTTCGAGCATGATCGACCCCCTTATCTTCCTGCGGATGCATCCAGACGATCGCAAAGGGTAGCACCGTGCCACCCGCTTGTGAAGAACAGCATAGCAGGCCCATGTGACCGGCTCATGACAGCCACCGCCGTCCGCGGCAACGGCGGCCCGTCCGGAGTCAGTCCTGGAGTTCCAGCCGAGAGACACCGTCCTGGCCCGCCACCAATGCCACGTGCGCCCCCGAGATGGCAAACAAACCGCAGCACACCACCCCCGGGATATTGTTGAGCACCGCCTCGAACTCCGCAGGGTGATCGTAGTGCAAGCCCGCCACATCCAGGATCTGGTTACCGTTGTCCGTCGTGAAATCCGCCCGCAGCCGGGGCTGACCGCCCAGCGAACGGATCTGTCGGGCAACCGCCTCGCGAGCCAGCGGGATGACCTCGACCGGCAACGGAAAGCGCCCCAGTTGCCGCACGAGCTTGGATTCATCGACGATGCAGACGAACCGGTCGGCGACCGAAGCCACGATCTTCTCGCGAGTGAGTGCTCCGCCGCCGCCCTTCACCATGTTCAGTTCGTGATCGATCTCGTCGGCGCCGTCCACGTACAAGGCCAGGCTGGCGACCTCGTTCAGATCCAGCACCCGGATGCCGGCCGCCTGTAGCCGCAGCGTGCTGCGTTCGGAGCTGGACACCGCTGCGGCAAAATCCCCGCGATGGGCGGCCAGCAGATCGATGAACCGATCCACCGTGGAACCCGTCCCCACACCCAGGATGCTGTCGGGCTGGAGCTGCGGCCGCACATAATCAAGGGCGGCCTGCGCGACCTGCTGTTTGAGTTGGTCCTGGGTGAGCATGGGAGATATCCGGTCAGAAGCGGGACAGGTATTGTAATGTCCAGGCCGTGCGAAACACGGTCAACCGAAACACGCAACAGGGGAGTCTA
>Ga0134125_10008692_pt1 | contig 11461 bp, 9 predicted proteins | sample KB31751_FD_96464 | JGI IMG/M metagenome (GOLD analysis project Ga0134125, IMG submission 96464) | Terrestrial soil microbial communities with excess Nitrogen fertilizer from Kellogg Biological Station, Michigan, USA - KB3-175-1 | ecosystem: Environmental > Terrestrial > Soil > Unclassified ... | reverse complement strand
TGCGAATTGTATCCCGTCTAGGAGGCCGACATGAAGTCGAAGCTGGTCTGGGCGGCGGAACGCACGTTCGTCCTCGTGCTCGATCCCGGCGACGAGGCGCTGGCGGCGATCACCCACTTCGCGACCGAGAGCGGGCTGCAGGCGGCGTCGCTGACCGCCATCGGCGCCTTCGAGCGCGCGACGGTCGGCTGGTTCGACCTGAAGCGCCGCGCCTACCACCCGATCGCCATCGAGGAGCAATGCGAGGCGCTGAGCCTGATCGGCGACATTGCGCTGGGCGACGACGGTCAACCGAGCCTGCACGCCCATGCGGTGCTGGGCCTGCGCGACGGCTCCACGCGCGGCGGCCACCTCTTGAAGGCCATCGTGCGCCCGACGCTGGAGGTGACGCTGGTCGAGACCCCGGCGCCGCTGCGCCGCCGCCGCCGGCCGGAACTCGGCATCGCGCTGATCGACCTCGCCTAGGCAAGCGCCAGCCGCGCGGCCAGCGCCAGGATCAGGGCCGGCGGCATGACGACGAGACCGGTCTTCAGGAAGCGCCAGGCGGTGACGTCCTCGCCCTCGCGCCGGATGACCGCGAGCCAGAGAATGGTCGCCAGCGAACCGGTGACCGAGAGGTTGGGGCCGAGGTCGACGCCGATCATCAGCGCGTCGACGACCTGCCGTGGCGCGCGCGCCAGCGCCGCGGCCTGGCTGGCGACGAGGCCGGCCGGCAGGTTGTTGACCAGGTTGACGCCGAGCGCCGTCGCAATGCCTGCCGTCCAGGTCGCGTAGCCCGGCCCCGCCTCGGCCAAGCGCTGCAGCCAGCCGGCGAGCGCCGCCGTGGCGCCGATGCGGCCGACCGCCTCCACCATCACGAAAAGACCCGCCACCAGCGGCAGCACCGCCCAGTGGATGGCCCGCAGCAGCGGCAGCGGCGAGGCGCGCCGGGCGAAGAGCGGCAGGGCGGCGACGCCGGCGCCGAGGATCGCCGTCGGGGCGCCGAGCGGCTGGCCCAGCGCCGAGACCCCGAGCAGCACGGCGACCGCGCTCGCCAGGCCGACGAGCGCGGCCCAGGCGCCGCGGGTCAGCCGAGGCTGCGGGACGGCGCGCTCGCAGCCGCCGGCGAGGTCCCGCCGCTCGGCGAGGCGCAAGGCGACGTAGGTGGCGGCTACTGAGAGCGTCGAGGCGAACGCGAAGGCGCCCAGCCAGTCCGCCAGCGGCGGCAGGCGGCTGGCGAACAGCACCAGGTTGGCCGGGTTGGAGATCGGCAGCACGAAGCTCGCCGCGTTCGCCACCATCGCGCAGGCCAGGAGGTGCGGCAGGGGCGCCGTGCGCGCGCGTCGCGCGGCGGCGAACACCGCGGGCGTCAGCACCACCGCCGTCGCATCGTTGGACAGGAACACGGTGACGACCACGCCCGCGGCGTAGGTGAGGGCGAAGAGGCTGGCCGGCGAGCCGCCGGCGCGGTTGACCGCGAACGCCGCCACCGCGTCGAACAGCCCCTCGCGGCGCGCCGTCTCGGCCAGCAGCATCATGCCGGCGAGGAACAGGCAGACGTCCAGGCTCTTGGCGAGGCCGGCGCGCGCATCGGCGAGCGGCAGCAGCCCCGTCGCCGCCAGCAGCGCCGCGCCGCCGACCGCCCAGGCGGCCTCCGGCGTGCGGAACGGGCGCACGATCACGCCGGCCACGGCGGCGATCACGATGACGGCGACGATCGCGCGGCCGGGCTCGGACATTGCCGGCCCGCTTGCCAGAAAGCCGCGTCTGCGGCCATAGTGGGAAGATGTCCAGTTGCGGCAAGCCCAGGCCCGGTGTCGTGATCAGCTAGCGCGGTCCTCGCGCTCGCTTTCGCCCGCTCGCCCCCACCCTGGGGCGCGCCTGCCTGCTCCAGCGGACCTCTCCTCACATGGCCTTTTTCGCGAACGGCGCGGTGAACCGCGTCAATCTGCACTACGCCGTCCAGGCGCTCGCCTCGAACGCGGCGGGCATCTTCTTCTTCGCCTACCTGCTGCACGCGGGCGTGTCGGTCCCCCTCACGCTGCTCGCCTTCGTCTCGATGGTCGCCGGCCGCTTCGTGCTCAGGCCGATGATCATCCCGCTCGGCAAGCGCTGGGGCGTGAAGCCGCTGGTGATCGCCGGCGCGCTCGCCCACGCCGTCCAATACCCGATCCTCGCCTGGGTGCACGGGGTCGGCTGGCCGCTCGCGCTCTACTGCGCCGTCGGCGCGCCGGCCAGCGCGCTCTACTGGCCCTCGTTCCATGCCTACTTCGCCGCGCTGGGCGACGCCGAGCACCGCGGCCAGCAGACCACGGCGCGCGAGGCGGCGGCGACGGCGATCGGCATCCTCGCGCCGCTGGTCGGCGCCTGGAGCCTGGTGACGGCCGGACCGCTCGTCACCTTCGCCTTGGCGGCGCTGGTGCAGGCGGCGTCGGCGCTGCCGCTGGTCGGCGCGCCGAACGTATGGCCGCCGCCGACCGCGCCCGGGGCCTACAAGGCGGCGCGAGAGGCCGCGGCGATCTTCGTCGCCGACGGCTGGCTGGGCGCGGGCATCAACTACGTGTGGCAGGTGGCGCTCTTCGTCTCCGTCGGCAGCAACATCGCCGCTTACGGCGGCGCGATGGCTTTCGCCGCGTTGGCCGGCGCGGTGCTCGGCATGCTGCTCGGCCGGCATGTCGACATGGGGCATGGGCGGCGCGCCGTCGTCATCGCCTACGCGACGGCCGCCGTGCTGGCGGCGGCGCAGGCGCTCAGCTACGGCTCGCCCTGGCTGGCGGTGGGCGCCAACGCGCTGCTGGCGGTGGTCGGAAACCTGATCCTCGCGGCCATGTGGACGGCCACCTACAACCTCGCGCAGGCCTCGCCGTGCCCGCTGCGCTTCAACTTCGCGACCGAGGGCGCATGGGACATCGGCTGCGGCTGCGGCGTGCTGGCGGCAGCGGCGATCGCGGCGCTCGGCGGCTCGCTGAGCTACGCCATCCTGATGGCGCTGGCGGGCGCCGGCGGCTCGGCCTGGCTGCTCTGGCGATACTACGGCGACCATCCGGCGCCGGCGACCCTGCCGCCGGCAGGCCCGCTCGCTCTGGAGCCGATGGAGCCGCGCTGAGCAGAGTTCCATCTGCGCCCCCGCGCGGTCTATGGTGGCGCCACGACTGTCACTGGGAGGCGCGCATGGCCATCGCCCAGCTCTCCAAGGTCCGGCTCGAGTACTACCCGCACGGGGAGGGGCCGGAGCGGGTGGTGTTCATCCACGGCTTCCAGGCTTCGGCGCGGATCTGGCGGATGACGCAGGCGGCGCTGCCCGCCGACCACTATTCGTCGATCGCCATCAACAACCGCGGCGCCGGGCAGACGGACGCGCCGCCGGACGAGGGCGACTTCAGCATCCAGCACTTCGCGGCCGATGCGGCCGAGCTGGTGGCCCAGCTGGGCTGGCGCGACTTCACCCTGGTCGGCCACTCGATGGGCGGGCCGACCGCGACGCAATTCGCGGTCGATCATCCGTCGCTGCTGAAGGGGCTCGTGCTGCTCGATCCGGCCGATCCGGACGGGCGCGGCGTCGACATGGCGCCGGAGGCGATCGACCGGGTGCTCGACGCGCGCATGGCGGCCCGGCGCGAGCAGCAGGCGCGCGGCGCGGCGGGCGATGCGATCGACGCGCGGGCGAGCGCCGCGCCACCCGAGCTGATGCGGGCGCTCGCCGAGGACATGCGCAACGCCCCCGAGCGGCGGCTGCGCGGCTCGATGCGCTCGATGATGACGATCCGCCTCGGCGAGCGGGTGAAATCGCTGCCGATGCCGGTGCTGCTGGCGGGCGGCGACGCCGACGAGCTGATCCCGGTCGCCTCGATGCTGGCGACCTGGGCCAAGTACCCGGCCGGCACGGGGCTTGCCTTCTGGCACGGCGTCGGCCACTCGCCGAACCTCGATTGCCCGGCCGAGCTCGCGGCGCTGATCCGCCGGTTCGTCGAAAAGACCATTCCGGCCAGGGCCAAGGCGCCCGTGGCCGCCTGAGCCCAAGGGAGCTGCGCATGCCCGAGCGCAAGGTCGCCGTGCTGGTCGGGAGCCTGCGCAAGGGCTCCTACAATCGCAAGATGGCGCTGGCGCTGGAGACGCTGGCCCCGACGTCGCTGAAGCTCGACATCATCGAGATCCGCGACCTGGCGCTCTACGACGAGGACCTCGAGGCCTCGCCGCCGCAGCCCTGGCTCGACTTCCGCCAGCAGGTGCGCGAGCGCGATGCGGTGCTGTTCGTGACGCCCGAGTACAACCGCTCGGTGCCGGGCGGCCTGAAGAACGCCATCGACGTCGGCTCGCGGCCCTATGGCCAGAGCGTCTGGTCGAGGAAGCCGTGCGCGGTCGTCAGCGTCTCGCCGGGCGCCATCGGCGGGTTCGGGGCCAACCACCACCTGCGCCAGTCGCTGGTCTTCCTCGACATGCCGGTGCTGCAGCAGCCGGAGGCCTACATCGGCGGCGCCGCCAGCCTCTTCGCCGAGGACGGCTCGATCGCCAACGAAGGCACGAAAAAGTTCGCCACCGGCCTGATGCAGGCGTTCGCGGCGATGATCGAGCGGGCGCTCGGCTGAAGCTCAGGCGACGCCGGCCGGCGCCAGCTGGCTCGCCGGCTGCATGTGCGCGATGGAGGAACTCGACATGACGTTCGACGTGCTGGCCGAGGGACTGCAGTTTCCGGAAGGGCCGATCGCCATGGCGGACGGGTCGGTGATCCTCGTCGAGATCGCGCGCGGAACCCTGTCGCGGGCCTGGAACGGCAAGATCGAGGTGGTGTGCGATCTCGGCGGCGGGCCGAACGGCGCGGCGCTCGGGCCCGACGGCGCGGTCTACGTGGCCAACAACGGCGGCGGCGGCCTGGCGGGCGGACCGCGGGCGGCCGTGCAGGGCGGCATCGACCGGGTGGACCTGGCGACAGGCAAGGCCGAGCGGCTCTACGACAAGGTCGGCGAGAACCCGCTCTCGGCGCCCAACGACATCGTCTTCGACCGCGAGGGCGGCTTCTGGTTCACCGACTTCGGCCGGACGACGGGGCGCACGCGCCACCTCAGCGGCGTCTACTACGCCACCACCGACGGCGCGCGGGCCGACGAGATCTCGTTCGGCGGCACCGGCTACAACGGCATCGGCCTCTCGCCCGACGAGAGGACCGTCTACAGCGCCGAGAGCTACACCGGCCGGCTGATCGCCTTCGACCTCGCCGGGCCAGGCCAGGTGGTCAAGGGCGGCCGCGGCGGCCGCCTGGTCGGCGCGGCGCCCGGCCGGGCGTTCTTCGACAGCCTGGCGGTGCAGGCGAATGGCGACATCTGCATCGCCTCGCTGCCGCAGGGCGTCACCACGATGACGCCGGGCGGCGCCTGTCGGCAGTCGCCGCTGCCTGACCGGATGACGACCAACATCTGCTTCGGCGGCGCCGACATGCGGGACGCCTTCATCACCCTCTCGGAGACCGGCCGGCTGGTGCGCATGCGCTGGCCGGAGCCGGGGCTGAAGCTCAATTTCAGCGCCTGACGTGAGCGCCGCCGACATCCGCAGCCGGCTTGGCCTGCGCCCGGTGATCAACGTCTCGGGCACGATGACCGCGCTCGGCGCCTCGATCGTCGTCCCCGAGGCGGTGGCGGCGGTCGCCGCAATCCTCGGCGAGTTCGTCGAGATCGACGACCTGCAGCGCAAGGCGAGCGCCGCGATCGCGCGGGTCTGCCGGGCGGAGGCGGGGTTCGTGACCGCCTCGTGCAGCGCCGGCATCACGCTCGCCGTCGCCGGGGCGATGACCGGCGCCGACCTCGCCGCCATCGAACGCCTGCCGGACACGACCGGCCTGAAGAGCGAGGTGGCGATCCTGGCGGGCCACATGGTCTCGTACGGCGCGCCGGTCGAGCAGGCGATCCGGCTCGCCGGCGCCCGCGTCGTGGCGGTCGGACAGGCGACCTCCGCGAAGGGCTACCAGCTGGCCGGCGCGATCAGCGAGCGCACGGCCGCGGCCGTCTATGTGGTCTCGCACCACACCGTTCAGTACGGCATGCCGCCGCTGGCGCAGTTCGCGGAGATCGCCCACGCGAAAGGCGCACCGGTGATCGTCGACGCCGCCTCGGAATACGACCTCACCGGCTTCCTGGCGGCGGGCGCCGACATCGCGCTCTATTCGTCGCACAAGTTCCTCGGCGGCCCGACCGGCGGCATCGTCGCCGGCCGACGCGAGCTCGTGCGCGCCGCCTTCCTGCAGAACGGCGGCATCGGCCGCGGCATGAAGGTGGGCAAGGAGGGCATCGCCGGGACCATCGCGGCGCTGGAAGCCTGGGAGCGCCGCGACCATGCCGCCGTCCGCGCCGCCGAGGCGCAGGCGCTGGCTTTATGGCGCGAGACGCTGGACGGCCGGCCAGGCGTCGCGGCGGCCGTCGTTCCCGACCCGACCGCAAATCCGCTCGACCGGCTGCAGGTCGGCGTCGATCCCGCCGCCGCGCACATCACCGCCTGGGACCTGGCCGACCGCCTCGCCTCCGGCGACCGGCCAGTGATCGTGCGCGACCACGAGATCGAGCATGGCTATTTCCAGATGGACCCGTGCAACCTGCACCCCGGCGAGGCGGCGATCGTCGCGGCGCGGCTGGCCGAGGAGCTCGAGCGGGCGCTCGCCTCCAACGAGATCATCGCGACCCCCGTCGCCGAGCGCCGCGCCCGCCGCGCGCGCGCCCGCCTGGCCTGGCCGGAATGATCGAGCGAGGCCGCACGCTTGGGCGAGCGGCAGCTCAGCCGCCGTGCTTGCCTTCGGCCTTGTTGATGGCGTCGACGAGGCCGTCGAAATCCTCGCCGCGGATGAAGGTCTGGCCGACCACGAAGCCCGGCGTGCCCTCGAACCCCAGCGCCTTGAAGAGGTCGGCGACGTCGCTGAGGTGCTGGGCGTCGGCCGCCTGGGTGGCCGGCGCGTTCATCTGCGCGATGTCGACGCCCTTGGCGGCGGCGATCCGGTCGATGGCGGCGTCGTCGAGCGGCCGGGCGCCCATGAACGCCTCGTAGAGCCCGAGGTAGTCCTTGCCCTGCTGCTTGGCGGCGAACGCGGCGCGCGCCGCGTGCTCGGAGGTCGCCCCGAAGATCGGCATCTCCTTGAAGACGAACCGCACGTCCGGCCGCGAGCGGATCAGCCCGACCACCTTCGGGGCGATGTTGATGCAGTGCGGGCAGCGGTAGTCGTAGAACTCGGTGACGGTCACCTTGCCGTTCGGATTGGCCACGAAGTCCCGCGGATCGCGCTCAAGCGCGTTGCGCAAGGCGGGGAGGGCGGCCCTGGCCTTCTGGTCGGCGGCGGCTTCCTCGGCCGCCTCCTCCTTGGCCTGCATGTTGTCGAGCGCGGCGCGCAGCTCCTCCGGGTGGGCCATCAGGTAGGCCTTCACCTTGGCGTCGAAGCCGGCGTCCTGTTGCTGGCACGCGACAAGGCTCAGCGCGGCGAGCGCGGCGGCAAGCACGGCGGCGAAGTTCATCCCTGCGTGCCCAGCATCCGCAGGTCGTCGGGCGATGGATGCGACGTCAGCACGATGTCGGTGGCGCGGTTCCACTCCGGAGTGCCGCGCTTCAGGAACTCGCGGGCCCGCATCGCGAAGGCGCGCGCGTCCTTCATCTGGCCGAGGTGGAAGTTCTCCTCGGCCGCCGCCAGCCGCGCCATGCCCTCCTCGCCCTTCGCGTCATAGGCTTGCGATAGATACTGCCAGGGCATCGGATCGTCCGGTTCGACCAGCAGCGCGCGGTTCAGGGTGACGATGGCGTCCTCGAGCTTGGCGTGATCGTTCTCGGCCAGCAGGTCCTGGCCGAGCAGCAGCCGCAGCAGCGGCGCGTCGGGCTTCAGCTCCACGGCCTTGCGCAGCGGCGCCTCGCCCTCGACCGCGCGGGCGCTTTCCATCAGCGCCTGGCCCTTCAGCTCGTAGAGGTAGGGGTCGTCCGGCTTCTCGGCGATCAGCGCGTCGATCTCCTTCAGCGCCTTGTCGGTGTCGAGCTCGCGATAATCGGCGATCGCGCGGGCGTAGCGCGCGGCGAACGAGGTGTCGCTCTCCGGATAGTCGATGTAGGTCTGGTAAGGGCGGTTCATGAACGCCTTGATCTTGGCCTTCATCAACTGGAACTCGGCGATCTGCTGGGGCGTGTCCTTGGCGTCGTAGTGCGGCTGCGCCTTGGCGCGCACCGCCAGCGATTCGATGCGATCGTCGCTCAACGGGTGGTCGACCCAGTAGGGGTACTTCTTGATGTCGGTGAAAATCTCCTCGAAGCGGAACTTGTTGAAGAAGTCGACGATGCCCTTGCCGGAGTAGCCGGCCTTCTCGAGGTAGGTGATCGCCGCCTCGTCGGCGCGCGCCTCCTGGTCGCGCGAGAAGGCGAGGCCGTTCATCTGGCCGAAGTACTGGCCCGAGTAGATGAGGCCGGCGGCGGCGTCGGGTGCGCCGGCCAGGGCGGCCAAGACGCCAAGGCCGAGACCGAGCAGCATCGGGCCGACGACGCCCCGCGTCGCTTCGCCGACCCGCGCGACATCGCCCCGCGCCATGTGGCCGGTCTCGTGCGCCATCACCCCTTCGAACTCGTTGGGGTTGTCGCACTGCATGATGAGGCCGCTGTTGACCACCATGTGGTAGCCGCTGAGCGTGGCCGCATTCAGTGTCGGGTCGTTGACGAGGTAGAGCTCGACCCGCTTCGGATCGAGGTTCGCAGCGGCGAACACCGGGTCCATGAGGTCGTGGAAGATCGCCTCGATCTCTGTATCCCGCTCGATGCCGGGCATGGCGGTCATGTCGCCCTGCGCGCGCACCGCCGTCGCCGGCGCCGCGAGCAGCGTGGCGAGCGCCAGCGTGCTGACGGTCGCCCTAGCCCAGTGGCGCGCAGGGAACTTGCGGACGCTCACATCCCCACTCCGGATACAGACCTGCCCCCTGCGAGCGCGAGCTTAGACCGTCACGCGCCGCGGCGCCACCAGCCGCGCCGCGGGGCCGCCGGGGGTGCGACGATCTCGTTCGGATCGTAGGGGCGCTCGGCCGGCGGCGCCGAAGCCGCGACCGGTTCCACGACCGGCTCCGGTGAGGGCTCGCTCGCCGGTTCGTTGGCCGGCTGCGGCTGCGGCTGCGGCGACGGCGCCGGCTTGGCGGCCGTCACCGGCTCGGGCCTCGCCGCCTCCGGCTCGGCGGCGGCCTCGTCGGCAGTGGAAGCTGCTTCAGGCTCGGGCGCCACAACTGCGGCCTCCGCCGACTCGGCGTCGGCCGCCGCCGCCTTGCCGCGGCCGCGCCGGCTGCGGCTGCGCTTGGGCTTTTCCTCGGGCGCCGGCAGCTCGACCCAGATCTCCTCGGCCGGTCCGGCGACGGCCGCCACCGCCTCGGCGACTTCGGCCTCGACGGGCTCCGGCTCTCGCCGCTCGCGCGTCGCCGGCTCGACGACCTCGGCGGTCTGGACCGGCGGGGCGATCGCGACGGGGGCCGCGGTCTCGGCAGGCGCGGGCGCCTGCTGCGCCTGCACCGGGCCGCGCCACTGGTATGGATCGTCGCCGACCGGCCGCGCCGGCCAGGCCCAGGCGTAGACGTCGCCGGGCCGCGCCTCCTCGCGGGTGCGCCGGCCGCCACGGCGGCCGCGGCGACGCCGGCGACGGCCGTCGCCTTCGCCGTCGAGATCGCCATGATCGATCGGGGCGGGGGCGTGCTGCGGGGCTTGCGCCGCCACCGCGTGCGGCTCTTCGCCGCGGCGGCCGCGACGACGACGGCGGCGGCGACCGCCGCGGCGCCCATCCTCCTCGTCGCCGGCCTCTTCCGCCTCTTCCGCCTCGGCTTCGGCGTAGCCGGCGAGTTCCTCCTCCTCCTCGTCTTCGTCGAGCTCTTCGACGAAGTCGTCTTCATCCTCCAGCGCCTGCGGCTCGATCGGCTCGGCTTGCGGCGCCTCCCAGCCGCGCGCGGGGGCCGGCGCCTCGCTGGACAGCCGGTCGATGGCGCGCTCGGCGGCGGCCAGCGCATCGTCGAGCGCTACGTTGACCCAGAGCCCATGCGTCTGGCGGATGCGCATCAGGTAGTCGCGCTTGGCGTTCAGGATGTAGAGACCGACCTCGCGCGGCACGCGCAGCACGATCTCGCCGCCGCCGCGCAGGCCTTCCATCTCCACCGCCCGCAGCGCCGAGAGCGCGCTCGATTCGGTGGAGCGCACCCGCCCGGCGCCCTGGCAGTGCGGGCAGATGTGGGTGGTGCCCTCCAGGATGCCGGTGCGCCGGCGCTGGCGGGAGAGCTCCATCAGGCCGAACGCGGAGATCTTGCCGATCTGCACGCGGGCGCGGTCGTCCTTCAGGCAGTCCTTCAGCCGCTTCTCGACCGCGCGGTTGTTCTTGGCCTCCTCCATGTCGATGAAGTCGATCACGATGAGGCCGGCGAGATCCCTTAGGCGCAGCTGGCGGCAGGCCTCCTCGGCCGCTTCCAGGTTGGTCTTCAGCGCGGTCGCCTCGATGTTGCGCTCCTTGGTGGCGCGACCTGAGTTGACGTCGACGGCGACCAGCGCCTCGGTCTGGTTGATCACCAGGTAGCCGCCGGACTTCAGCGGCACCACCGGCGAATAGATCTGCGAGAGGTTCTCCTCGATGCGGTGGCGCACGAACAGCGGCGTCGGCTCGCGATAGGCCTGCACCTTCTTGGCCTGCGCCGGCATCAGCATGCGCATGAAGTCGCGCGCTTCCTTGTAGCCGGCCTCGCCTTCGACCCAGATGCCGTCGATGTCCTTGTCGTAAAGATCGCGGATCGCCCGCTTCACGAGGTCTTCTTCCTCGTAGATCAACGCCGGCGCGATCGAGTGGAGCGTGGTGTCGCGGATGTTCTCCCAGGTGCGCAGCAGGTAGTCGTAGTCGCGCTTGATCTCGGCCTTGGTGCGCTTGGCGCCGGCGGTGCGCACGATGAGGCCCATCCCGCCCGGCACGTCGAGGCTCTGGACGATGGTGCGCAGCCGCTTGCGGTCGGTGGCGGAGGTGATCTTGCGCGAGATGCCGCCGCCACGGTCGGTGTTGGGCATCAGGACGCAGTAGCGGCCTGCCAGCGACAGGTAGGTGGTCAGCGCCGCGCCCTTGTTGCCGCGCTCCTCCTTGACGACCTGCACCAGCATGATCTGCCGGCGGCGGATCACCTCCTGGATCTTGTAGCGCTTGAGGATGCGCCGGCGCCGGCGCTCGATCTCCTCGTCGATCTCGACCTCGTCCTCGAGGCCGCCGACGGCTTCGCCTTCCTCGTCGCCGTTTGTCGCGGCGGCGTGGCCGGCGCCGTTCTCGTCGTCGCCTTCCTCGGCCGCCTCGCGCAGCAGCGCTTCGCGGTCGGCGTGGGGGATCTGGTAATAATCCGGGTGGATTTCGTTGAAGGCCAGGAAGCCATGGCGGTTGCCGCCATACTCGATGAACGCCGCCTGCAGCGACGGCTCAACGCGCGTCACCTTGGCGAGGTAGATGTTGCCCCTGAGCTGCTTCTTGTTGGAGCTTTCG
>Ga0134125_10008691_pt1 | contig 11461 bp, 9 predicted proteins | sample KB31751_FD_96464 | JGI IMG/M metagenome (GOLD analysis project Ga0134125, IMG submission 96464) | Terrestrial soil microbial communities with excess Nitrogen fertilizer from Kellogg Biological Station, Michigan, USA - KB3-175-1 | ecosystem: Environmental > Terrestrial > Soil > Unclassified ... | reverse complement strand
GCCCGGGGCGCCGGTGGCGAGCGTGGCTTCCACCTTGACCGTACCCGCAAACACCGCGAGCGGGTCGGCGGAGAAGCCGAACTTGTGCTCCTGCGCCGCCGGCCAAACCACCTTGGCCAGCGAGACGTTTTTGGCCGGGGTGAGCGTGATGCTGGAAGGGATCAGGTACTCCAGCTTGGGGTGGTTCGACTGAATATGAAAGCCGGACTGGACCGCGACCGTAAACTCGGCCGTCGCCTGCGAGTGCGCCTTGGCCTTGACCAGCGCCGGTGCTTGGATGTGCGCCACGCCTCCCGCTTGGGCGGCGGCAAAAACGGTCAAAACAGCGGCGGCAAACGGGGCACAGAGAGTCTTACAGGATCGCATTGACGGCTTTCTCCAATTCCGGTTTGCCCTCCAGCCCGATCACGCGCTCGGTGATCTTGCCTTGGCGATTGATGAAGAGCGTGGTGGGCAGGCCGAAGGGCGAGCCGTAATCCTGTTGCAGCTGCGGGTTGCCGCCGTCCCACACGATTTGGTAGTTGAGCGCGTTTTGCTTCAAGTACTTCTGCACGTCGCCGAGCGAGGCGTCCTCGGAGACGCCGACGATGACCAGGCCCTGAGCGCGATACTTGTCTTGCAGCTCCTTCCACCAAGGCAGTTCGATCTGGCAGGGGCCGCACCAGGTCGCCCAGTAATCCATCACGACCGGATGTCCGGCGAACTGCGCGAGCGAGACCGGCTTACCGTCCACGTCTTTAAGAGTCCAGTTGGGAGCCATTCGTCCGGCCACATCGCCGGCTTCCAGAATGGCGGCGCTGGCGTTGGCCTTCAGCGCGGCCGGCGTGGTGGCGGCGGTGCGGCGCGACATGGCCAGGTAGACCAGCCCGGCCACCAGCACCACGCCGATGATGATCCAGTTGGCGGCGGTGGACTTCGGGGCGGGCGTGGGTGGTGCGGGCGGTATTTCCGGCACGGGGCAACTCCTATAACAACAGTTTATTGAAGAGCGGGATTTTGGCCAAGTAGCCCGAGATCACCTTGAACTGGCTGGTCAACAAGAGGAAGCCGATGAGCAGCAGCAGCACGCCGGAAACCTGTTCGACCGTGTGCAGATGGCGGCGGAAGCCTTTGTAAAAGTTGGCGAAGCGATCCAGCGCCAGCGTAGTGAGCAGGAAGGGCACGGCCAGCCCGGCCGAATAGATGGCCAGCAGAAAAATGCCATGGCCGACGGTGCCGGTGTTGGCCGCCAGTAGCAGGATGGTGGCCAGCATCGGTCCGATACACGGCGTCCATCCGAACGCGAAGGTAAATCCCACGGCAAAGGCGCCGACGGCGCCACCGCCCCCCAGCCGCTTATGGACGCGCTTGTCGCCGTAAAGGGCCGAGATGCGGATCACGCCGAGCAGATGCAGCCCAAAAAGGATGACGATCAGGCCGCCGATCTGGCTGAAGAGCTGCTGGTGGGTCCGTAGCGTTTGCCCGACCTGGGTCGCGGTGGCGCCCAAGGCGATGAAGACCAGCGAGAAGCCCAGGATGAAGCAGATCGAGTTGACCAGCAGCGTGCGGCGCGCGGCCGCGACGGCTGCCGCTTCCGCTTCCTCGGCTCCCGCCACGGTACCGGAAAGCAGCGATACGTAGCCGGGCACCAGCGGCAGCACGCAGGGCGAGAGGAACGACAACAAGCCGGCCGCGAAAGCGTAGGCGACGGTGACGTTGGCGGCAGGCATGGGAATGAGATGTGCGAGCCCCGGGAAAGACGCAATTTCCCAGGGCCGGCGGCTAAATCAGGCCCTGCGCCCGGCCCACCTGGTGCAGGATGTCGAGCGCCTGTCCCAACTCCTCCTGGGTGTGGGTGGCGGTGACGATCGTCCGCAGCCGCGCCTTGCCTTCGGGCACGGTGGGATAGGCGATGGCGGTGGCAAACAGGCCGTTCTGGAACAGAGCGCGGGAGAACTCCATGGCCTTGCGTCCTTCGCCCACCATGATCGGCGTAATCGGGGTTTCGCTCTCGCCGGTATCGTAGCCGAGCGTCTTGAGACCGTCCTTGAAGAACCGTGTATTGTCCCAGAGGCGCTGGATGCGCTCCGGCTCCTCCTCCAGCACCTGAATCGCCGCGATGCAGGTGGCCGCGACCGCGGGCGGATGCGAGGTGGAGAACAGGAACGGGCGTCCGCGCAGGTGCAGGAACTCGATCAAGTCGGCGCTGCCGGCGACGTAGCCGCCGAGCGCGCCCACCGCCTTGGAGAGCGTGCCGACCTGCACGTCCACGCGGCCGTGCAGGTTGAAGTGATCCACCGTGCCGCGGCCGTTGCGGCCGAGCACGCCCGAGGCATGGGCGTCGTCCACCATCATCACCGCGCCGTATTTTTCGGCCAGCGCGCAGAGGTCGGGGAGCGGGGCGATGTCGCCGTCCATGCTGAAGACGCCGTCGGTGATGAGCAGCTTGCGGCCGGGCAGGGGCTGCAGTTCCTTGAGGATCGCCTCGGCGGCGTTGCAGTCCTTGTGCGGGAATACCTTGATGGTGGCGCGCGAGAGCCGGGCGCCGTCGATGATGCTGGCGTGGTTGAGGGCGTCGCTGATGATGTAGTCTTCGCGCCCCATGATGGCGCCCACGGTGCCCGAGTTGGCGGTAAAGCCGCTCTGGAAGACCACCGTGGCATCGGTGTGCTTGAAGCGCGCCAGGAGTTGCTCCAGCTCCATGTGCAGCTCCATGGTGCCGCTGATGGTGCGCACCGCGCCCGAGCCCACGCCCAGGCGGCGGGTGGCGTCGAGCGCCGCCTCGCGCAGCTTGGGATGGGTGCAGAGCCCGAGGTAGTTGTTGGAGCTGAGGTTGATCACCCTCCGCCCGTCGAACACCGACACCGGCAGTTGTTCGCCCTCGAGCACGCGCAGCTTGAAGCGCAGCCCCTTGTCTTCGAGCTGTTTCAGTTCCTCCGACAGGTACTGCATTTGGGCGCGGGCCGGCATGGGAATCACCTCGTTCTGATTGTAGGATGGGCGGAGTTACGGGGTCAGCAGCACTTTGGCGGCGACGCCACGCTGCAGGCGTTCCATGCCGATCTGGAAGTCGGCCAGGGGCAGGCGGTCGGTGAACAGGGGATCGAGCGGCAGGCGCTTCTGCCCGAGCAGCGCGATCATCTGGTGCCAGGTGTCGAACAAGCGGCGTCCGTTGATGCCCTGCACGTTGAGCCCCTTGAAGATGATGTCGGCGGTGAGGTCCACCTCGACCGGGCGGGAGGGAATGCCCAGCAGGCTCACGCGGCCGCCGGGACGGGCGATCTTGAAGGCGCTGTGGATACCGTCGGGATGGCCCGAGAACTCGAGGGAGGCGTCCACGCCCCCGCCCTGGGTGTGTTTTTGGATGATGCCGGCGACGTCGTCGGTGCGCGGATCGAGCACGAAGTCGGCTTGCAGGGCGCGCGCCAGATTGCGGCGGAACTCGTTGATCTCGATCGCGAACACCGGGCCTCCGCCGCAGGCGCGCGCCACCGCGACCGCCATCAGCCCGATGGGACCGCAGCCCACGATGGCCACGCTGCGCCCGGCCACCGGGCCCGCCAGCACGGTATGCACCGCGTTGCCCAGGGGATCGAGGATGGCCCCGTAATCGGTGGAGATGCCGGCGTCCAGCTTGACCAGGTTGGCGGCGGGGATGCGGACGTACTCGGCGAAGCAGCCGGGCGCGTCCACCCCCAGGATCTTGACCGATTGGCAGATGTGCGCCTCCCCGGAGCGGCACTGGTAGCAGTGGCCGCAGAAGACATGCATGTCGGCCGAAACGAAGTCGCCCGGGGCGAAGCCGGCGGCTTCGGAACCGAGCTCCGCCACATGGCCGCAGAACTCATGCCCGAAGACCAGAGGCGGCACGATGCGGCTCTGCGACCAGGCGTCCCACTGGTAGATGTGCAGGTCGGTGCCGCAAATGGAGGCGGTGTGGACCTTGACCAGCACATCGCGCGGACCGATGGTGGGCACGGGAACGGTTTGCAGCTCGGCGCCGGGGGCGGCGCTGGCCTTCACAAGAGCGCGCATAGTGGCCATGGGGCGAAAATGAATCATACCAGAAGGCATCGCCCCGGCCCCCGCGTGCCGCGCCTCTCTACTGCGAATCGCGGCGCCGCGCTCGAGGCCGCCCAACTCGCCTAACTTGACAAACTGGAGTAAGCTAGCGCGCATGAGGCGCTTTGCCCTGTCCGTTCTTCTGGTTGGCCTCCTGGCCATGGCCGCCGCCGCCCAGCAAACCGAAGTGGTGGTCACCACCTTGCCGGATCATGGCGACGCCCTGCCCGCCATCGCGGCGTCGCAGGTCACGGTGCGGCAGGGGCATGCCCAGGATCCCGTGACCGGTTGGCAGGCGTGTACCGGCGCCAACGGCAAGCTCGAGCTGGCGCTGATGATTGACGATGACACGCGCGGTCTGAACTCGTCCATGGGCGATTTGAAAGACTTTATCCAGAATTTGCCACCCACTACCTTGATCGCGCTGGTCTACATGAACGCCTCCACGGTGCAGATCGCGCAGGGACCCACCGCCGACCATGCGCTGGCGATCTCGAAGTTGCGCCCGCCCAAGGGCAGCTCTCCCAGCCCCTACGGGTCGTTGGAGGCATTGCTGGACCGTTGGAAGAGCCATGCCGGCATGCGGCGCGAGATCATCATGATCAGCGACGGACAGGAGCACGCCGGCGGCAACGACTCCAACAACATCACGCTGAAACAAGCGGTGGCGGAGGCCGTGGCCAGCGGCGTGGTGGTCTATGCCATTGCCGCCGGCCAAGCCGCCGGGCCATCCTCAGCCCCGGCTCTTCAACCTGATCCCAGCGGCGCCGGCGCCAGCCCGAGCGTGTTTGGCAGCGGTGATCAGATGGACTCCGGCGCGCTCGGACATCCCTTCGGAGCGGCGGGCCGGGCCCAGACGAATCTGGGCTCGGCGCAGGTGGCGACCAACAACGGTTTGCAAAGTCTGTCGGAGTTGGCCAAAGCCACCGGCGGCGAGGTCTTCTCCGAAGGCAACGGGGTGACCCCCAGCCGCTTGACGCCCTATCTCGCCCAGATCGAACAGCGCCTGCGGTCACAGTACCTGCTCGCCTTCACGCCGGCGCCGGGCGGCGGCAAAATGCAAGGGCTGCGGATTGAGATTTCCGGCGCCGGCGCCAAGGTGGTAGCCCCCACCGCAGTGATCGCTCCGAAAAAATGAGTACGGGTATGGGCGCCCGCGCAGTCGGCTACGCCGCCCAGAGCTTGCCGCAGTGGGGACATTGCCGCGCGGGCGTGGGCGTGCCGCAGGCGCAGCAGAATCGCGGTGGCGCCGCCGCGTAGGCGACCGGTTCCGGCTCCGAAAGCGCCCACACCAACGCGATGACCCAGCCCACCAGCGTCCAGCCCAGGAACAGGTTTAGCAGGAAAATGGGGACAAAACTGCGCTTGTTCCGCGCCAGAATCGAGGGCAAAAAGTAAAGCAGGGTCAGGACGAGCAGCGTCAGCATGGCGGTCTCCTCATCGTTTCCTCGCTAGCCGCCCGTGGTGCGACCCCGCGAACCCATGCCGGGGACGTGCGAGACCCGCGCCCAGAGCGGGTCTCGTATGCTGGACCGGAGGTCAAGGCTCCTGGCGCCACGGGCTGCTACGCCCCATAATACGCAAAACCTCCGGCTCCGGTTCCCCCGCAAGTCGCGGCGGGGCGTGCGCCGCGGCCGCGCTCGGGGCCCGTGCCCATTATGGATTCTTGAGTTTGGATTGCTCGCTCAGCGCCATCCGCTGCAGCAGCGAGTCTTTGGGTGCCAATTGCGCGGCTTTGGTGAAGGCTTCCTCCGCTTCTGGACGGTGCTGGCCGTCCCGCGCCGCCACTCCGATGTCGTAGTACACCTGGGCCTGCCCGGCGGGGTTGGTCTCGAAGGGAAGGGCGGACCGGAGCGCGCTGATCGCGTCGTCGTACTGCTCGCGCAAGGTCGCAATGCGCCCCAGGGAGAGGTAGGCGGGGCCTTCCAAGTTCTGCTGGAGCAGCTTGACCTGGGCGGCGGTGTAGTGGATGCCCTGAAACTCCAGCCCGGAATCAGTCGGCAAAAGGCCGCCGACGACGGTAATCACCTCGCGGTCGTAGTCGCCGGCCTGACTCAACCGCTGGTCCATATCCAGATCGGACTGCTTGACATTGTCGGGGATGGCTTGGCCCAGGGTGGCCAGCGTGTACAGGTTGTGCGGGTCGAGCTGCAGCACTTGCGTTCCGTAGTCGAGTTCGCGCAAGTAGTTGGAGTGGGCGCGCGAGTAGCGCTCGCCGACCAGCAGTACCGACAGCAGGGAGGACCCGGCAGGGTAGCGCTGCCGGTAGTAGTTGATCACCTCGTCCATTTGCGTGGCCGTCGTGGCAGGATCGCGGAAGGCGCGCGCGATATTTTGAATAGCGGCGCTTTCGTCCGGCGAAATGGCGGGATGCGGAGACGCGGGCGGAGCGGCCGCGCCCTGAGCGATGGCGGCGCCGGTAATCAAGCCCCCGAGCACCAATCCGGCAACAATTCGCGACAGCATGCTAAGGATTATACCGGCACACCGGCGGCCGAGTAGATCATCGCCAGCGGTCTACCGCGTACCACCAAAGCAGCTTGCACCACTCGGCGGCGGTGGTTTTCGCCCACTCGCGGTTCCGCCACCAGGGCAGGCCGAAGTAGGCGGGTTCGGTGGCCGCCGCCGCCGAGAAATGACGGCTGGAATCAACCTGCCGGAAGATGGCGAGCGACCGGCGGGTGTGGTAGGCGGAGGTGACGATCAGTATGCGCCGGGCTCCCTGGAGGCAGCCGCGGGTGAGGAGGGCCTCGGCGCGGGTGGAAAGCGCGGCGCTGGGGCAGGTACTGACCTCCTGGTTATAGGGCGAAGGGAGTTTGGCGATCCACTCGCGCGCCAACTGGTCATCGGGCACGCCCCACTCGACCGCGGTGGCGTCGACGTCGAGGATCAGCCGCGGCGCCCACCCCTGCTCGAGCAGTTGCAGGCCGGTGCTGGTCCGCGCCGATGTGCCGCCGTTGAGCACGATGATGGCGTCGGCGTGCTCGGGGGCGTTGATCACCAGCATGCGGCCGGCGAAGCCGGCAAAGAGCAGGAGCAGGAGCAGGATCAGGAGCAGGGGCAGCGTGAGCGCGAGGCGCTGGCGATGACGGGCTTGCATCGTGTCGCTCTCATAGTAGACTGCCCCCATGACTGCCGCCAAAGGACTTCGCCCCGGCACCCGGCTCGCCGGATTTGTTTCGATTCTGTTGCTGGCAGCGCTGGCTGCCGGGGCGCAGGCGCCGCCCTCACCCGAGGCGTTCTTTGGCTTCAAACTGGGGAGCGACAAGAAGCTGGCGGACTGGTCGCAATTGACGGCGTACTACCAGAAACTGGCGGCGGTCTCGCCGCGCATCCGCTACGCCAACCTGGGGCCAACCACCGAGGGGCGGCCGTTCGCTCTGGTGACCATCTCGGCGCCGGAGAACCTGGCGCAACTGGCTCACTACCAAGCCATGCAAGATCAACTCGCCGACCCGCGGCGCACGCCCCCGGCGGCGGCGGACCGGCTGATCGCCCAGGGCAAGATGATCCTGGCGATCACCTGCAACATCCACTCCACCGAGATCGCGAGTTCGCAGACCGCGGCCCAATTCGCCTACGAGATGGCGACCGGCAATAGCCCGGAGATCCAACAGATCCTGCACAACGTCATCATCCTGCTGGTGCCCTCGCTCAACCCGGACGGGCAGCAACTGGTGGTGGACTGGTACAAGAAGTACCTGGGCACCCCGTACGAAGGCATGGGGCCGGTGGTGCTGTACCAGAAGTACGTGGGTCACGATGACAATCGCGACTGGTACATGTTCACCCAAAAGGAAACCCGGCTGACGGTGGAGAAGGTGCTCAACCCCTGGCATCCGCAAATCCTCTACGACGTCCACCAAATGGGGGCCAACGGACCGCGGTTGTTCCTGCCGCCCTGGGTGGATCCGATTGATCCCAATATCGATCCGATCATCGTGCAGTCCATGAACGCGGTGGGTATGGACACGGCGCGCGACCTCACCGCTCAGGGCAAAAGCGGCGTGTTGGTGGATGGGGTCTACGACGGCTGGTCGCCGGCGCGGCAGTACATCGTCTACCACGACGGCCTGCGCCTGCTGACCGAGTCGGCCAGCGTGCGCATCGCCAGCCCGGAGAACATGCCCTTCGACCGCTTGGGCAAGGGCATCGGCTACGACGCCAAGGTGGCGAAGTGGAATTTCCCCGAGCCTTGGCCGGGGGGCGAGTGGCACTTGGGTGACATCGTCAACTACCAACTCGCGGCCTTCTTCTCGATTGCCCGCAACGGAGCGGTCAATCGCGAGCAGTTCCTGCGCAACTTCTACACCGTGGCCCAGCGCGCGGTGACTCCCGGCGGAATTCACGCCGGCTGGCCGTACGCTTACGTGATCCCGGCCCGGCAGGCGGACCCGCGCGCCGCGGCCACCCTGGTCAACACCCTGCGCGAAGGCGCCGTCGAAGTGCTGCGTGCCGGCTCCGGATTCACGGCGGCCGGACAGGAGTATGCGGCGGGCAGCTATATCGTGAAGCTGGCCCAGCCCTTTGGGGCGTTCGCCAAAACCTTGCTCGAGAACCAGCACTATCCCGATATCCGGCAGTATCCCGGCGGACCGCCCCAGCGTCCCTACGATGTGACCGCGCAAACGCTGCCGCTGCTGCTGGGAGTGAAGGCTGTGGCGGTGCCGCGGGAGTTCGATGCGGCCGCGGCGCTGCTGACCCACGATGTGACCGCGGCTCCGGGAACGGTCGCGATCGCCACCGGTGCGCCCGGTTATGAATTTGCCGATCAGTCGAACGGCAGCCTGCTGGCGGCGTTCGATCTGTTGAAGCAGGGCAAGACGTTGTTTCGGCTGTCGGGCGGCGCCGCGCCGGGAACGATCTACATTCCGGCAAGCGCGGCGCCGGCCGCGACGCTGCAAGCGCTGGCCGCGAAGTACTCGGTGAACCTTAAGCCCGGGGATTCCTCTCCCAGCGGAGCCCTGGCGCTGAAGCTGCCGCGCACCGCGCTCTACCAGAGCTGGGTGTCGCAGATCGACGAGGGCTGGACGCGCTGGATCTTCGACCAGGACGGCATCCCCTACGCGCGGCTGCAAGATGCGGAGGTACGAGCCGGCAACCTCAACGCCAAATTCGATGTGATCGTGATCCCGGACCAGGCGGCGCGTTCGCTGGTGAACGGCAACCCCGCCGGCCGCGTTCCGCCGGAGTACGCCGGCGGTCTGGGCGCCCAAGGGATGGCTGGTCTGAAGGCGTTCGTCGAGGGCGGGGGAACGCTCGTGGCGCTGAACCAAGCCTCGCTGGCGTTTCTGGACTGGACCGGGGGGCAGGTGCAAAACGCGCTGGAGGGTGATAAGCAGTTCTACAGCCCGGGTTCGATCCTCAGAGTCACAACCGATCCCAGCGATCCGCTCGCCTACGGCGCGGCGCCGGAGACCGCCATCTTTAGCGAGCAGAGCCCGGCGTTCGCGCTGAGCGGACAAGCGAAATCGGCGGCCAACTACGGCGGCGGCAACCCGCTGCTGAGCGGCTGGCTGCTGGGCGGGGAGAAACTCGCGGGCCGCTCGGCGCTTGCCACCGTCCCGTTAGGCAAGGGCCGGCTGGTATTGTTCGGGTTCAAGCCGCAGTACCGCGCGCAGTCGGAGGCGACTTACCGCTTCCTGTTCAACGCCATGCTATCGAGCGCGTCCGGCTCGGCCGGGGCGCGTTGACACTGCCTCCTGGGTGTGGGAGCCTGAGCGTAGCGCGCACTGGGGCGCCTCCTGTCCGCGGCAAGGGAGCTGGCTCCCACCCAAATCGCAGCTTGCAGCCTGCAACGATCTTTCCTCCGGCCCTTGGCTCAGCGGACCTGGGCGCATACGGAAGGAAGGACCATGCCGCGACAACCCACCGCCGCCACCTCTCTCGATAGCCTTCGCCGGGAAGCCAAACGCTGGCTGCGTTCCCTGCGGGCAAACGATCCGCTGGCCCGCGAGCGGCTTGCAACCGCCTACCCCCAGTGTCCAAAAGAGCCGGGGCTGCGCGACGTGCAGCACGCGCTCGCCCTCGAACATGGCTATCCCGGCTGGGAGCCGTTAAAGCTGGCCGTGGAGCGCGCCGCCGGTGACCGTAGGCGCGCCGTCTACGAGCAGGCTGCCCAAGACTACGTGGATGCGTATGCCGGGAATGCCGCCGCCCTGGAGCGGTTGAACCGCCATTACGCCCGAGAGTTTAAGATTGACGACTTGAAGGCGGAAATCTGGCGGCGCAACTATGCTTTTCGCCAGCGCGCCTTCCGGCAGGCGGCGAATGGTTTTCCTCTTGAGGAAGCCCAAGTGATCGTCGCGCAGGATGCCGGCTTTGGCAGTTGGTCCACGCTGATGGACGCCGCCGCGAGCGGCGCCCCTCCGCGGGGCGAACCATACACGCTGGATGCGAAACACGACCGCATCGGCCCCAGCCGCCGCTTGCAAGCTGGCGGCTGGGACGCGTTGATTGGCGCCATGAAGGAGCGCCGTATCCAGAGCCTCGATGCCAACGGGCTCATGACGGATGCCGTCCTCGCGCTGGTTGCCGGGCTCGACTTCGTAACCGAATTGCGTCTGGGAGGGTCGCGCGAGCTTACCGACGACGGATTGCTGCAACTCGCGCGTATGCCTCAACTCGAGCGGCTCATCCTCAGCGAATTCCCCGGAGGCAAGCTGACCGACCGTGGACTGGAAGTACTGCGCCATTTGCCCAACCTGCGTGTGTTCAAGATGGCCTGGCAGGCCGGAATCGGCGATCACGGGGCGGCGAATCTCCGGTGCTGTGACCGGCTGGAAGAGGTGGACCTGATGGGCTCGCCCACCGGCGATGGCGCCGTTGCGGCTCTCCAAGGCAAACCGCGGCTGCGCGCCTTCAGCGCCGGCCGGTTGCTCACCGATGCCGCCATTCCCATGTTCCACAACTTTCCGCTGCTCCGCAGGAACGAGGCCCCGGGGGCCAAGCTGCTCATCGACGGCCGCATCACCAACGCCGGTTTGGCTTCCCTGGCCGGTCTCGCGGGCGTCAGCGATCTCGTTCTGTTCTGGCACCTGGACCGCATTACCGGCGACGGTTTCGCCCCTCTGAAGCACCTCCCCAACTTGCAGTCACTCGGTTGCGACGGCAGGCTGAGCGACAACGTCGCCCTCGCGCATATTGCCGCGCTGCCCCAACTCAAACGGCTGGGCATTCAGGAATCGGTGGCCGATGACGAGGGATTCACGGCCCTGGCGCGCTCGCCATCGATCGAGGGCATCTGGGGCAGGGTATGTCCGAATTTCGGCTCGCGGGGGTCGCGCCGTTTGCACTGCGGGCAAAGTCGGCGCGAAGGGCCGCGAAATTCCGCAGGGCGGCCCGCCCCCGGCAAGCAATGCAGGCGCGGTCCCCGCGAGCGCAGCACCGGCATGGGGCTCCGGGGTCCCCATGCCGGTGC
>Ga0134125_10008690_pt1 | contig 11463 bp, 13 predicted proteins | sample KB31751_FD_96464 | JGI IMG/M metagenome (GOLD analysis project Ga0134125, IMG submission 96464) | Terrestrial soil microbial communities with excess Nitrogen fertilizer from Kellogg Biological Station, Michigan, USA - KB3-175-1 | ecosystem: Environmental > Terrestrial > Soil > Unclassified ... | reverse complement strand
TTGACAGATGCCGCACTCGCACAGATGCCCGACTGGCGGGTCGACGAGAAGTCGATATGACTAAGATATGCGGGATTTGACGCAGACTGTTTTGCGACTGCGCCGTGTGACCCGGGCCCTCAAGGAAGAGACTGGCCTTAGAAGGATCGCACAGAAAAATGGATTGGCGGATGGCTTACACACTGCCATCGTCATGAACATGCTTCAACGGTGCGAACGGCATCTAAAACAGCACGGGATTCGGTATGTGCATTCCATTCACTCAGCCGCTCGTACCGCGCGTGCAGTCGCGTCGGCCGAGCCGATGCGTGCGCATGCCTTCGCAAAGGTTGTCATATATCTCGGTGCCCACGGCAACGGAATGCTCGTGTTGCCGGCGGACTATATTGTTGATTTCGGCGAAGTCCGCAGGCTGCTTGGATTGAGGGAGGTGAGGCTCGCCTCAGAGGCGGAGCTGTCGGCGTTGTTCCCAGACTGCGAGCTGGGTGCGATGCCGCCCTTTGGGAATCTCTTGGATATGCCAGTGTTGATTGACGAAAGTCTTGCAGGCGCCGAGTTCATGGCTTTCAATGCGGGCACTCACCGCGACGTGATCCATATGAGCGTTGCTGATTTTCACATCCTTGTGAATCCCCTGGTCGCAGGTTTCGCGGTTAAGAAACCGGTGGCGATTTCCTAGCGTGATGGACACGTCGCACCTCAGCTCTCAACGGAAGCGAGGAACTACTCACGATCCAGCCTCCACTCGCGTTGCCTACTTTTCGATGGAAATCGCCCTCGAGCCGAAGATCCCCACTTACAGCGGAGGTCTCGGAGTGCTCGCTGGTGACATGCTCCGTTCAGCGGCAGACCTTGAGATCCCGATGGTCGGGGTAACGTTAGTCCATCATAAAGGCTATTTTCGCGCCAGAGACGCGATTCTCAAGGAAATCAGCGGGAGGAACCCGAGCCGCGGGATTCAGATCAGCATCTTGAAGCGATGGAACCACCCGCAACTGTCTTGGTCGAAGGACGGCCAGTTTCCCTGAAGGCTTGGCTCTATTGGATCCGCGGCATCTCTGGGAGTGCGGTCCCCGTATATCTGCTCGACTCCGCGCTGCCTGAAAATGGCGCCTGGGACCAGACGCTCACCGATTTTCTCTATGGCGGGGACTCTCGTTATCGTCTCAGCCAAGAGGTAGTCCTTGGTTTGGGTGGCGCAAAGATGTTGGGGAGACTGGGATACGGGGGTATCACCAGCTATCACATGAATGAAGGCCATGCGGCGTTGTTGGGGGTCGGGTTGCTCGAACAGGACCTCGGTGAGGCCAACCTCTCCCGCGCGACCGATAGCGATATCGACAAGGTGCGGCGACGCTGCATCTTTACAACACACACTCCTGTACCCGCGGGTCAGGATCAGTTCTCACGAGACCTGACACGCCAGGTACTTGGCGCGGAACGAACCGGCGTGCTCGATGTCACCCACTGCTGTCCCGAGCACGTGCTAAACATGACGTTTCTTGCCCTTCGATTCTCCCGTTACATCAACGGTGTGGCGATGCACCACGGCGAAGTGTCAAGAGGCATGTACCCGCAGTATCCGATTCGCGCCATCACGAATGGCGTCCATGCGGCTTCGTGGACGGGTCCATCATTCCAGGAACTGTCCGACCGCCACCTGCCGGAGTGGCGTTATGACAACCTCTATTTGCACTACGCGATCGGGATTCCTCTCGAAGAAATCCGCAGCGCTCATCTGATCGCGAAACGTCGCTTGCTCGAAAATGTTGGCTCCCGGCATGGGGTTCAACTGAATGAATCGGTCCTGACGATCGGCTTTGCGCGCCGGGCGGCCTGGCATCGACCACCGGTAGCGCCCCACAGCCGCAGTCCAGAGCTGTGCCGTGACGGCAGCGAGGTTAGTGGCTGGACTGCATGAGTGTGGAGGCTTCCTCATGACGTCTTGACCTCTCATCGCGACCTCCCTATTCCGCATCTCTCTCAATCAGCACGGAGCACAGCGCATTCCAGGCGATTTTCGACGATACACCTCCGAGCATGCGATGCTTCAGATCGCTAGCACCTGTAGCGCCGACCACCATGAGATCGTATTGCCGGCGCTCGGCTTCACTCAAGATTTTATCGACCGGGTTCCCCTCATCAATACGGGTGGTCACCGTAAGAGGGCCCGTGCGCAAAATATCCCGCGCTCCTTCGATGACTGATTCTCCTTCTCTAATGAGTTCTTTTTCCATGAGCCCAGCCTCACTCTTTTCCTTGTCGTCATCCGAGTAGGTCGCCCAGTCCTCCTCCAACCCCAACTGGATCCAGGGTGTTTCCGCTACGTGCATCAAGCAGATCTCCATCAAGCTCGTATCGAACAGTGACCGGAGCAGTTCGACGGCAGCCAAGGAAGCCGCGGAGCCGTCTACTGCAACTAATACTCAAGCACCTTCCTCGCTCCGAAGAGCTCTGCCGACTAGCACAGATCCCAGCGCATGTTCGACCACGCGGCTTGCGACTGGGCCGAGTCCGACGTGACCGCCCGCGGCCCAGCCCTTAGCCCCAATTACGGTGGGGTCATAATGATCAGTTTTGTCTACAATGACGGCTGAGGCAGAACCGACTTCTCTAAGGATCGTGATAAGTTTTGCCTTGAGATCTAATTAGCCTGTTGCTCGCTCAAGGATCTTGGTGCTTTCACCCAATATGCGTTGATCGTAGTCGTAATCCGCCGATGCCGATTTCCACCGTTTCGGAAATGCAGGAGCAATACATAGTAGGTCCACACCGCAGATATCGGGACTCAAAAGGCGGGCTGCCGTCTTCATTGCGACCGTTGCATCGTCGGAGCCATCGGTGACGATTAGTAGCTTCACAATCGCTGGAAGTGCACGTCTGGAGCCAAATCGACTAGTTTGGCGGGCCACGTGTATTTCAAATCGCGTTATGAAACCAATCGGCATATTCTATGCAACTCGGGAGGGCCATACCCGCCGGATCGGTGAACACGCTGCGGAGACGCTGCGTGCGCATGGTCTGGACGTCGAAGTCCGTAACCTTCACGACCAGGCTGACGGTATTGCCCTCAAGAACTATTCGGGTATCTTACTGGCTGCATCCGTTCACAGCGAAAAGCACGAACGGGAGATGACTGAGTTCGTCAAGAGCCACCGCAGTGAGTGAAGCGGATCGCGAAAAAGAGCGGCGGGACACGGACACGTCGCGCGAGTACGAGTATACGGATTGGGCGGACCTGGACAGTTTTGTCGAAGAGTTCGCGGCAGAAATCCCCTGCGACATCGCCGCCTGAAGGCCTAACTGTTCGATTGTCAGCTATGCAGGGTCCAAGGTCTTTCTTGACCCAAAAAGGCCCGCCGGGATGCACCAGAAACATCTCGATCGTAGAACCCCGCTGGCGATACATCACGAGCCCTGCGCTTCGCTTTGACATCGTTCACGTTTGGAGTCTCGAGTGCTTTGTTAGGAGCTAGGCCATTGTATGACCGCAATTCGCATTGTTGTTTTGATACTCACGGCTTCGCTCCCAGCCGCTTTCGCGGAGACCCCTCCTCCCCCGAGTTGCGGCTCTTCGCTGTGCCGTCTCTTGGCTTCGGGAAATCTCTCCAGCCTTCGAAGGCCTGACTTTTCAGACTACAGGACTCGAGTCCAGAAATTCTACGAACCTGCCAGCTACACTCTCGCATGGATTAGGGGCGGCAGAGTAACCGATCAAGCAAAGGCTGTTATCCAAGTCCTTAAGGCAGCGGAAGCCAAAGGACTGAATTTTGATGACTATGACGGTTCTCGCTGGGATGATCGGCTATCGAGACTGCAATACACTGATAAGTCCCCGTCGGAGTCGGATTTCGCCGACTTTGATCTGGCGCTTACCATCTGCGTCACGCGTTATATATCGGACCTGCATTTCGGCAAAGCAAATCCGGGATTGTTTCACAGCTACTTGAACGCTGAGAGTGCGGAACTCGATCTTCCAAGCTTCCTTAGAGAACGCCTTATTCACGCTACAGACGTCAAACAGGTGCTTGAAGGAATTGAGCCTCCTTTCGAAGGATACCGTCGCACGCAACAAGCATTGCAGCTCTATATCGCGATGGCCCAAGAGGACCGCGGCGGCTCGCTGCCAGTTCCGAAGAAGCCGGTCGATCTAGGCGGTTCATACGCAGCGACCTCACAACTTGCGGACCTGCTGCGAAGGCTGGGAGACCTGCCAGAGCAGGAAGTGCCGCTCGATTCGACCACATACGGCGGGCCGCTGGTAGATGCGGTAAAACACTTCCAGGCGCGGCATGGCCTTGAAGCGGATGGGCGGCTAGGTAAGGCAACGCTGACGCAACTCAACTTGCCGTTGACCCATCGCATCCGTCAGTTGCAGTTGACTCTTGAACGGTGGCGTTGGGTTCCGCACAGCTTCCCCCGGCCGCCGATCGTAGTGAACATCCCTGAATTCAAGTTACGCGCTATGAACAGCTCCTACGAGACTGAACTCGAAATGAAGGTTGTTGTCGGCAAGGCGTATCGCCACCAGACGCCTGTGTTCGCGGCCGATATGAACCAGGTGATCTTCCGGCCTTACTGGAATGTGCCTCTCAGTATCCAATGGGCCGAACTCCTGCCGAAGCTCGAGAGGGAGCCTTCGTACCTCGAGAAAAACCATTATGAGGTGGTCACTCCGGAAAACCGCTTTGTCACCACAGCAAACTTGGACTCTGCCACGCTCGCGCAGCTCCGTTCCGGCAAGTTACGGATTCGTCAAACACCCGGTCCCGAGAACGCGTTGGGTCTCGTCGTGTTCCGCTTTCCCAACAAACACAATGTGTATTTGCATGCCACGCCCGCTACAGAATTATTCTCGAAATCCCGCCGGGATTTTTCCCATGGCTGCATTCGCGCCGAGAAGCCCATGCAGCTCGCGGCATGGGTTCTGCGAGATCAACCCGAATGGACGCCCGACCGCATCGCTGCCGCCACGAACGGCAAAAAAACAATCCAGGTGACCCTCGACAGGACGATTCCCGTCTTGATCGTGTACGCCACAGCGGTGGTTTCCGGTAGCGGCGAGGTGCGGTTCTTCGAAGACATTTATGGGCAGGACGCCGAGCTCGAAAGGCTACTGGCGAGGCGTTAGTGCGATCCCGCACTGGGAGCTACCAATGCCGCACCCGCCCCACATCCACGTGAATGAAATCGGAGGCCGCGTAATATCCGACTCCGCCGCGGCCCAGCGCGAGCGCAGCGTCGCGCAGATCAGAAGTTCGTACACCGGGGATTCGAATATCAATCGCTTCAGCTTCCATATGCAAGCTCTGCTTCGCAACGCCGGAGGTGTGGGTTCGCAGAAATTCGTTCGTCTCGGGAGTCCGGTAGCCGCAAATAACATTGATCTCAGAATTCCCGCGTCCAACTAACCGGGTCAGGTCGAAAAGCACGTCGAATAAATGTGGATCAAAGTGATGAATATCGCCGGTGCGACTGTCGCGCAGAAACCGGTCAAGCTGATTGAGAGCATTCGCATCGTATGTGTTATTGCGCGAATAAACTACGTCGAGATGTTCGCCCGTGTGCGTGTGATAAAAGCGAAGGTGACGTTCTTCGGGAAGAACATCCAGTCGAGCGGCCGGAGCGTAGAAAGCCTGCACCGCAACGGTTGCAAGCACCAAGACCGAAGTTGCGACGTGCATCTCTGTAGAGTATCGCACGCCTTGAAGTCAATAAAGCTGAGAGCCGCGGAAGCAAGGTACTCGGATTAATCCCTGCCATTCACTAGGCAGTCTCGCCTGCGTCTCTCTAGCAATGAGAATGATCAACCCCAAGAGCCAGTGGTTCTGAGCATCAAATCGACGGGACGTTGAAATATGCGCTGAAAAACGCATTCCAGTGCATGAAATGAGTGATATCGCTCAAGCGGGAGAGGCGGACGACGGCTTGTTGATCTCAAACTCGTTTCGCGCTTTGGCCCGGGGGGACGTGGTACACACAACCAACCCAGTTAATAGATCCGTCTGCCCCGATCGGCCGCTTCGTAGCGTCTCAGAAACGTCGCAATCACGCTGATAAGCTCGACTCTGATCCGGCCTCGGGATTGCACAAAGCCTTACGGAAGGAGAACAGAGACTATGTCGAGAACATTTCTAGCCGTCTGGTGCTTGCTCTTATCGTTTGCTTTAATCGTTTCTGCGAGCGAATGGGACAAGAGGACGGTGATCACCCTGAATGAGCCGTTGATCGTGGCTGGGATACCGGTGGTGACGTTGGAACCCGGAAAGTACGTTATGCGGCTACTGGACTCGTCGTCGAACCGCCACATTGTTCAAATCTTCAACGAGCGGGAGGACAAACTGTTTACTACAGTTCTAGCGATTCCGAACTATCGGCTTGAACCTAAGGACAAGACGGCTCTCTCGTATTTGGGAGACGCCTAGGGGTAATCCAGGCGCCTTACGAGCGTGGTTCTATCCAGGAGACAACCTCGGCCAGGAGTTCGTCTATCCGAAGGGCCTAGCCAGCGAAGATTGCACACGAAGCTGGCGCGACAGTTCTAGCGGCACCCGCCGAAACCGAAGTTGAGTTGCGAACCGCTCCGCTGACGGAGATCGATAAATCGGGAGAAGAAAAGCCGGTTGTTTGAAGAAGCGCTTGCTGCCACGGCGCCAGAACCTGCTCTAGTAGCAGCTGCACGGCGCCAGAACCAGCTGCAGCTCCGGCGCCGGCTCCACAGGTTGTGCCGGCGGAGCTGCCCGGGACAGCTAGTCCGTATTTCGCGCTGGGCTTAGTCGGTTTGCTTGTGTTGATTACGGGAGCCACTCTGCGGTTTGCAGTGTCGCGCACCCCGAACCGCTAGGTCTAGCCAAGCCGGTTGCACTTATAGGGAACGAGGAGTGGTCGTGCGAATCCGAGTAAGGTTCGGTGGTAGGCCGTTATTGGAGTTGGCGGCGGATATGCTCATGCTTGCGTGCGCGGCTTAGGGAGCAATCGGGGCTCCACTTTTTGGGGCCACGAATCCTTCGACAAATCCGTCCTTCAACGCATCAGCCTGCGCGAAATGGCCCGACGACTCTGCAGCAGTCCGCTTGAACAGTCGGCGCGGCTTTGCTCTGCGAGTTTGCCTGATCTATCTGGAGTGGCGGACTTCTTGAACGACAGGGCTTTGGAGTGCGTACAAAACGCAGACATCCAGCGTGGCGGACTGGGTTCTCTGGGGTGAGCGCAACTGGCGCGGGAACACATTCACGATTCCATGTACGAATCAGCCACCTTCCAAACGACCCTTCGCGAGCCCGTTCCGGTTGGTGACTGTGTACGCCACGGCGGTTGTTCTCGAAAACGGTGAAGTGCGCTTCTTCGACGATATCTACGGAGAGGACATCCGCCTCGAAGCGCTGATGGCGAAAGGACCGGTACGGGAATGAAACGGAGCGGGAACCTCACGCCGACTCTTCCAGCTCCAAATGCCAACCGGAGTTTGGAAATGCAATGCCCAGCAGAGTCCTTTTCTGTTTAACACTATGCGGAGTGTTTTCTATCAGCCGTTCGGGCTTGGCATCAAGCATCTTAATCCGGAATTCGAACAGTTGATCGAGTCACAACTCAAGGGCTAGCTCTCTACAACGCGTATTGAACCGTCCGGTATCCCAGTGATGGCGTAAGATGTGGACCGGTGGCTTCATCGCTCAAGGTCCGGCCTTCCACGTAACTCAATCGCGGTGGAGCAGGTGCCACCCAGCCACGAGACGAAACGGGCGGCTTCAGCCAGCCGCCTCGATTGCGGGATCGACGAGTTCATAACGCTCACGAATAGCCTGTACCAGATTCAACGGAGCATCGGGCCGCTCTTTCGAGCGGTAGTCGTCCTCAAGCTGCCGTAAGGTCTTGGCCAGAGGATAGTCGCCAAAAACATCCGTAATCCAGCGAGAAAAGTCTCGTCGCCGCAGGTGACCGTCGAGTTCTCCTGGCGAAGACTGCTCCACAACTGCCACGAACTCCCGTAGTGTCCGAGCTCGCCGTCCTGTGGGTGAACCGCGGTTCCAGAATACGAACCCGCGGCCTTCTGGCACGGGGAGATCGATGTACTTCGCCAAGTGCCGGACGTGTGGCGTGAGCCGCGGCGCCAGCCGGAAACGGCGTACACTCCCCCCAGCTTCGTCTGTGACAGGAAGTACAACAGCTTCGCCAACGACGAGACTCTCGAAGAGCTGCCCCCATTCAGCTTCGGTTGTGAAGCCTTCACAGGGAGGGCACAGCGCACGCAGCGCGCGAACCTCTTGTGGATCGGACTCGCGGGTCACGATGACGGCGTGACTCGCGGCCAGTAAGTCACTGCGAAGCTTCGAAGCCCGATACGTGACGAGGGTATAGCCGCTTGCGTCGAGATCCAGCAGGTCTGGAGCGTGAGGGTCGTCCAGAAAATAATGGGCTTCATCAACAATGATGCGATGCGGGAGCCCAGTGTGCCGCCTCAGTGTCGCGAGTGCCGGCAGGACACTGTGCAGATACTCGATTTTTTCCTGCTGCGGCGCATGGGATAAATCGATGACGATGCTCACGTCGGCGTGCCGCAATGCCCGTAGAAGGTCGCGAGGCCGTGGGAGCGGATCCGCTCCGCCGAAGACAACCACACCTGGGAGGGCTTCGAGCGAAGTGTAGTCGCCTTCCGGATCGATGATGCAGAGGCTGTAACCATAGAGGATCAACTGTTCGCACAGCAGCCCCGTTACCCAGGATTTCCCAGTTTTTGGATCCCCTGCCACCAGCAGAGTCCGCCCCCGCACAGCAAGCGTTAATGGGCACCCGTCGGCACCGTAGCCGAGCAGGAGGCGACGTCGGGGTTTGAGCGGCGCCGGGATTTGGTGGCTGTTCGCGAGTGCGCGGATGTAGCCCGCCACGGCGGAAGGACCATCGCCCGGCAGGACGTAGTCCGCACATGCCTTCAAGACTTCGCTGCCCCATGCGACGGCGACGCCCACCTCACACAAATGCAATAACTCGTGATCGTTCTCCGCATCGCCGATCGCCACCGTGTTGTGGCGGGACAGGCGGAGGATGGTGAGCGCCTGGTGCAAGCCCGTCGCTTTGCTGATTGCTTGAGGCAAAACCATCACACGGCTGCGATTGAACGCGAGTGCGAGCGGCAACTCCAGCCGCTGAAGAACCGCAAGAATTCGCGGAGCCGCATCCGCGTGGGCGTCGAGGATCGATTGTCCCGCAGAAAAGGGAATGCCTTCACGCCGCAACTCGTTCAATAGCGCCGGCGGCGGAGATTGTCCAACAACCCTGGAGTATCCGCTGTCGGGAAACTCGATCACCGCCCCGTTTTCGGCAACCACCGCGTCGACGAAGTGCAACTCTCCCGCAACCCTCTGCAAGTCCGCGAGGATGCGGCCCGTAACGAGCACGACGATGATCCCTTGCGCGCGCACCTCGGCAATAGCTTGGCGCACGCCGGGATCGAGAATATCGTTTCGGGCTATCGTGCCATCGAAATCGAGAGCAATCGTTGAGAGCTTCATATTTTATCCAGTTGTTCGAAAGCACCGCGACCGCCACTTGTCGAGCCGCAAGATGGTTGATATCTCAGGATCGTTTTTGGCTTCGCCTTGGGTCTGCGGTGCCTGTAATTGCGTCAAATAGCGCTCGTCCAGGCGGAGATCCGGGATTTGCCGCTGCAGGTTTAGACTCGGGCCGGGAACATTTCACATGGCCTTTCGCGCAATTGCGTCGACGCGAGTATTGCTCGAGGTCCTAGCGGAAATCAAACTCTGGGTGTTTTCACCCACCCCTGCGCCATGCGCCATAAATCTAGGAGTGCCGCAAAGACGACCGCAGCCCCCAAGCTTCACATTCCAGAAGATTTGTTAGTGAAATCCAACCTTTCCCGAAGGGAGGCGAAAGCACTGAACCCACATCTGTTACGCGATACACTGTTCGGGTTCCGACATCATGGCTGGAGAAAAGAGGGCACCTTGAAGGTACTATCGAATCAATGGCGCGTTCTGGCAATTGTGGGGTTGGTGGCGGCGAGTTTGACCAGCGCGCCACGGCGGCTTTTATTCTCCGCACGAAAAGGCCTTTTACGCGGATGCTCAAACGGTGGAGTTCGTCCGGCCAGGGCTGACCATCACCGTCAACTCCGCTGCCATCGCGGCGAATGGCACAATCACTGTCACCTATACACTGAGTCACCTATACACTGACGGACCCCAATGGTTTGCCTCTGGATTCGGCCGGGGTGACCACGCCCGGCACAATCAGCCTGAGCTACGTTGCCGCAGTGCTTCCCAAGGGCCAGGAAGACTATACGGCCTACACCACGCGTAGCGCGACCGGCACGGCGCTGGGCACAATTCAACAGCCGGGTGCGGACTCAGGCGGCTCCGCGGCATCTGTCGGACCGGGCCAATATACCTACACGTTCCACACCGTTGCCCCTTCGGGATTCGATTCGACGGCGACGCATACCATCGGCATTTATGGAGCGCGAAACGTGACGGCATACAATCTGCCCACTGAGTATGCGAGCGCGACCTACAATTTCGTCCCCAACGGCTCCAAGGTGACCAACGTGCATGACATCATCGAAACCGCAAGCTGCAACGCGTGTCATGATCAGTTGTCGGCGCATGGCGGCTTGCGGCGCGGTATGAATATGTGCGTGCTCTGCCACACGCAGCAAAATACCGACCCGCACACAGGCCTCACTTTGGACTCGAAGGTCTTCTTTCACAAGCTCCACATGGGGGGCGAGTCTGCCTAGCGTAAAAGCCGGCACGCCCTATGTGCCCGCGAAGAACCAATTCGGAACCTTTGATTATTCGGCGGTGGTCTTTCCCGCGGATCCGAGCGACCCGCGGCGCTGTGAGGTGTGCCATTCGCAAACTACCAAGGCCGCCCAGGCAACCGCGTTCTGACGAATCCGAGCCGTGTGGCGTGCGGATCGTGCCATGACGACGTGAACTTCATCACCGGCACGAATCACCCGGGCGGAATCCAGACGGATGACACAATGTGCGCCAACTGCCACATCCCTCAGGGTGAAATGGACTTCGACGCCTCGATTCTGGGTGCGCACGTCGCGCCGACCGCCTCAAGCCTGCTTTCGGGCCTGGCGGTGAATATCACGAAAGTCTCGGGCGGCACAGCCGGCAGTGCGCCGTCGGTTTCCTTCACGGTGTTAAACGGTGGCAAGCAGCCGGTGGCGCTTTCGCAACTCAGCTCGATCTCATTCACAATGGCGGGACCGACCACCGACTACGGAGCCACCATCTTTGGGGCCAACACTGGCACGCCCGGGTACGTGACGGAAAGCGCCAGCAAGGCCACCTGTGATAATAACGGCAACTGCATGTACACTTTCACGAACAAGGTCCCCGCCAATGCCACGGGGACGTATGCAGTCGGCGTGGAAGCGCGCCGTAGCGAGACCGTACCGGAGTTGATCCACGGGGCCACCTCGCAGGTGCCCAT
>Ga0134125_10008689_pt1 | contig 11463 bp, 6 predicted proteins | sample KB31751_FD_96464 | JGI IMG/M metagenome (GOLD analysis project Ga0134125, IMG submission 96464) | Terrestrial soil microbial communities with excess Nitrogen fertilizer from Kellogg Biological Station, Michigan, USA - KB3-175-1 | ecosystem: Environmental > Terrestrial > Soil > Unclassified ... | reverse complement strand
TGCGCCACTCTTTTTGCTTCAATGATCAATTTCCCATTTTCACAGCGTGCATTTTGCGGTTCATACCATTGAAATTCATTGTTGCGCACAAATCCTGTTTCATAAGTCCAATTAGCCGGATCCGGAATACCATTTTTATTGAATTCATCTGCCCAAACTAATTTATAACCGGAAGGATTTTGTCCGTTTGTGGAAGAGAGATTCGCCATAATAAATGGTGTCATGAAGAATAATTTTAAATATTTCATCAGACGATTTTTTTCAATTATAAATAAAAATCACAGTTATTTCTTTGTTTACTGTATGAACCATTTTGAAAACCTAACCCGCGCTAAAGTTCGTTTCCCAGGCATTTTCCGCTTCTCACTTCGGTTCATGAGGACATTAACGGAAGCGCAATAAAAATAACGGTTATTTCTTCGGTTACTTTATTAATCATTTTCCAAAAATTATCGTTTTTTGTTCTAATTCGAAAGAGGTAAGTTTCACATTTACCGGACCACGGTTTCCTTCTTCCCGTTTTATAAAGATCAATAATTTTCCATTAAACGTTTTTCTATGGTTGCTTTTCCAGTCTTCATGACTATTGTTATCGAGATAATCAACTCCGGTCTATAAAAATTGTGGTGAAATAAACGACTATCGGAAACGGCCTCCCCTGCATCTAAAAGCCATCCCGTTTTCACTGCCATAAATTACCCGCTTCGGATATGCTTCATGGTCTTCCTTACACCGGTATTCCTGGTAATTGTAACCCACTATATCAAGATTTTCGGGATAAGAAGTGGTGTTGGACATGAGTACTCCCGGCAAAGCAGCCGTAATTGGCCGGGGTCGGATCTATCTCTTTGCCGCTTTTACCAATTGTCTGGATATTTCCGACACCCGTTTTGCGGGTGGATGATCGGGAAGATATCTCTTTCCATAGATCTGTGGACTTCTTCCTGTATTTAAAATGGGATCAAAATACAGATCATTCGGATAATCAATTTCGTTGCTAATGCTCCACATAATTACAGAAGGCCTGTTCCGGTTCTGAGCATCATATCCCGCAAATCATGATCGGCCCATTCTTGAAAATATTCATGATAGCCATCTTTGGCCGGTGTGCCCACATTCCAGCCTTCGATCCATTTATTCTTGCCTGTTTCCCATTCATCAAAGGCTTCATCCATTACCAGAAAACGGAGCCTATCGGCCAAGTTTATAAAAATATTCCGCATGAGGACTGTGGCTCATACTGCTTTTAAGGCTGCAACAAATATGAGTTTGGTGTCAACAATAGTTCCTGATATCCCGCCGCTTGAAATTTCCACCACTCCCACTACTTTATTGGAGCGGTTCAAAAGAAGTACTTTGAATTGTTCTTTAAAAGCAATTTTATTGGGATCCCATAACTTTTGCAGTAAGGTAGCAGCACTCTGTGAACTGTCTATTTTAATTCTTTGTGAAGCGTTCACCTTAGGTCTGTAGATAAGCTCTATTTCACTTACCTCTAATACTTCATTGTTAATTACCCTTTCCATAATCATTCATTTAAAAGTTAAAAATTAATTATGGTGCACCTCCCGTTTTTGGGCAATTAAGTCCATCAGGAAGGAATAAATGAAGGGTTTTGTGCGTTGGAACCTGTGTTTATGCCGGAATCTCTTGGACGCTCCAGCAGCCCAAAGTCGAACTTTGTAGCAGAATTAATGCGAATAAAATCTGTACGTAAATAATTGGTATAGCATCTTAAGGGGTAGAGCTACTCCAGCAAATGACGATTGCTGCCAAAAATTAGATTGTGTTTTACATCAATCGTCGCTTTATTTGGATAATTTGAAGGCGAATCAATTTCACCAGAATGTCGGAAATTAATTCAGTTAGTTATGAACCACCAGTTTACACGGAATTTGAATATTTTCAGGATTTTCATTGTGTATATTCATTTCTTCGTTTATCATCTGAAATAACAATTTAGCAGCTTGTTTTCCCATTTCAAAAGAGTTTTCTTCAACCGAGGCTACTGGTTTATGATCCAGGTATTTTAACAAGGGAAGGTTTCCAAAGCCGGTAATATCAATGGCGTGTAATTTTTCGGGAAATTCCCTTTTCAAAAAATGGATTACATCTAAAGTAATGTAGTTTTTAAAAGCAAAGATGGCAGTTGGCGGAGTCTTTAATTTCATTAATTCCATCATCGCTTTTTCTGTTGTTTTCTTATTAAAATCCACTGTCTTTACTAACTCAGTGTCTAAGGGAATATTATTTGCCTGAAGGCCTTGTTTATAACCTTCAAACCGAACCTGGCATGTTTGCATGGATTGCGGCCCCATAAGATGCGCAATTCTTTTGTGTCCTTTTTTTATTAAAAATTCAGTTGCTTTAAAAGCGCCTTCCCGATTATCTGAGGAAACATAATTGAAGGAATACCCTTTTGGTTCTCTTGCAATACAGACCACAGGAATACCAATGGACATAAGCTTTTGAAACAAATGCATGTCAATCGTTTTTTTTGAAATAGCTACTATTACGCCGTCCACCCGGTTGCTGATCATCAAATTCGTTATCTTCTCCTCTTTGCTTACATCGTCCTGCGACTGAGAAACAATTACATTATAATTTTCTTTTTCAGCAATTGATTCTACACCATTTATTGCTAATACATAAAATTGATCCAGAAGATCAGGAATGATCAATCCAATTGTAAAACTTTTATTCAATTTAAAATTTCTGGCAAATTCATTCGGTACATAGTTCCATTCCTCGGCTTGTTTTCTCACCCGTTCTTTCGTTGGCAGGCTGATTGAGCTGTCATTATTCAAAGCTTTGGAAACAGTAGATATGGACATGTTCAGGCGCTTTGCTATGTCTTTTATCGTCACACCTTTTTTCATTCAAATAAGTTCTTAGATTGTTTTTTACGAATATAGCCTAAAAAACAGAAGCTGGAAAGAGATATTTCAATCGTTGTAGTCGCTCTGATGATTTTATTTCAATCGTTGTATTTGTCGTTTTAGCGTTTGGTAGTTTTGCAAGTGTTTTTGTTAAGGAAAATGTAAATAACTTAGCAGTAGCAAGATTACAATTGAAAGTTTCTTATTAAATTAAATCACTTCAAAACGATTGCTATGCTATTAATTAAACGATTACGCTTTTTTATTTTCCTTTCCACCCTTTGTTATTTGATCCCATGTGCTGCGTTTTCACAAACCAATGCCACTTCCATCACGGGCAAAGTAACTGATGCCAATGGCAATCCGTTAGCAAACGTATCGGTAGTAGTTAAAGGTACCACAGCGGGTACGGCTACCTCTGCGGATGGAACTTACAGGTTAACGGTAAGCAAACCTTCTGGAAATGTCCTGGTATTTTCTTCTGTTGGTTTTGCAGATAAAGAAGTGACCCAGGTTAACAAAGTGGAAAACGTTCAGATGCAAAAAGCCAATGAAGCGCTGGATGCTGTTGTGGTAGTTGGTTATGGAACTCAGAAAAGAAAGGATATTACCGGCTCGGTAGTATCTGTGGATAAACAACGCCTCGAAGATTTACCGAATACAAATTTTGCCCAGGCCCTTGAAGGCGCTCTCCCTGGCGTTTCTGTCACAACAACAGGCGGAGGGGCTGAAGGAAACAATGTGAGCATTTTAATTCGTGGGCAAAAGTCAATTAAGGCAAGCACCGATCCCCTTTATATTGTAGATGGAATTCCTTATAATGGAAGTCTGTCTGATATCGGCACGCCTGATATCGAATCCATAGATGTTTTAAAAGATGCGTCAGCCGCAGCCATTTATGGTTCACGCGGGTCGAATGGTGTTATTCTTGTTACTACCAAGACCGGGATTAGTGGTAAGCCGGTTATTTCTTATTCCGGCTATGAGGGCGTCGAAAAAATTGCCAACCTTCCTCCGGTATTATCTCCTGAACAATTTTATCAGTTCAAAGTGCAAAGAGAAGGATTGGCCTCAGTCACTACCTCCGAGCAGGATGTTTACGATTCTAAAAAATTTCCTGACTGGTTGGGGATGGCAACGCAAACAGGAACGAAAATGCGACACTCTATAAATGTCCGAGGCGGAAATAAAAATATTAAATATTACGGATCCGTGAATTATTTGCAGGTAAAGGGTGTCGCGGTAAACGATAATTTTAAACAATTGGGCACAAGAATTAATGTGGAAGCCAATATAACCGACTGGTTGACCTATGGTACACATACTGGTTTAACTTACGATAACCGGGCAGGATTGCCAGCTGATTTCAGCGGTGAAAATGGTGCTTACTTTTTTAACCCGCTGACAACCGCTTTTGATTCTCTGGGTAAGCTTACGATCTATCCGTGGCCGCAGGATGTACACTTCGGTAATCCATTGGCACCCACGCTGGCACAAAGCACCGATAATGCATACAATTTGTTTACAACAAATTATTTGCAGGTTCAATTTCCTTTTGTAAAAGGACTGGGGTATCGCCTTAATACAGGTGTTGAATATCATGCAAGAAATATTAGTACCTACTATGGAAGAAATACTTTAGACGGCGCATCAAATAATGGGGATCTTACTTCGAGTAACAGCAACATAAATGATTACACGGTTGAAAATATTATTACGTATGATCGTAAATTCAATAAACACGCTATCAGCTTTACAGGCTTATACAGCTTCGAAAAGGATGTGACCACAGCCAATACACTCAATGCTCAGCAATTTCCCAACGATGTCTTGACCGCTTATCAACCTAATGTTGCCTTGGCGGTTCAACCTAAAGCATCGTATGTAAAACGAACATTGATATCTCAAATGGCGAGGTTGAATTATAACTACGACGAAAGATACCTGCTGACAGTAACCGGTCGGCGGGACGGTTCATCCGTTTTCGGGGAAAATTACAAGTATGGTTTTTTCCCTTCCGTCGCTTTGGGATGGAATATTTATAATGAATCATTCATGAGAAATACCAATTTAATATCTCATTTAAAATTGCGGCTGTCTTATGGACGTAATGGTAACCAGGCAATTGATCCATATGCCGTACTGGCAGCGCTCACCACGCGTTCATATATTGATGGAATTGTAACCGAGCCTGGCTATGTACCGGCAACCCTTGACAACCCCGATCTACACTGGGAAACCACAAATACTGCAAATGTGGGCCTGGATTTCGGGATCCTGAACGGCCATATCCAGGGATCTTTGGATTACTACAATGCGCAAACCCATGATTTGTTATTGGACAGACAAATATCGCCCGTACAGGGTATCAGCACCATCACACAGAATATTGGAAAAACAAGTAATGAGGGATTTGAACTTGCCTTAAGCTCTACAAACATTCAAACTTCAAATTTTACATGGACTACCAGCGGGAATATAGCTATAAACAGAAATAAAATAGTAGCACTTTATGGAGATGGAAAAGATGACACTTTAAATCAATGGTTCATTGGCCATCCGATTAACGTGGATTTTGGATATGTATACAATGGAGTATGGCAATCGAAAGAAGATACGGCAAACACACCGCAGGGAACCGTTCATCCCGGTTCCGCCAAAATATTAGACGTTAACGGCGATGGGGTAATTAACAGTTATGACCGAACTATACTAGGTCATCCAGAACCAAGTTTTATATGGGGTTTATCCAATACCTTTAAATATCACGGTTTTAGCCTTTACATATTTATGCATGGTGTAGAAGGTAGAAGCCAGGTTAATACGCTCCTTTCCGAAGGAGGCGTGCAATCAGGAGTGCGGCACAATACCATCATCAAAGACTGGTGGACGCCCACCAATCCGACGAACCAATATTATGCAAATTCGCTGACCGCAAACAACAGCCCCAGCGCTGTTTCGCTCGTAGAGAATAGCAGCTTCATACGTATAACAGATATTTCACTCAGTTACAACTTTGCTAAGGATATTTTAAAAAGATTGGGTTTGAGCAGGTTAAAAATATACGTCGAAGCACGAAATCCTTTTACAATTACTGATTGGACCGGCCTGGATCCCGAATTGGGAAGTCAGACTGCTATTCCGCTTCAGAAAGAGTATATCGCTGGTCTAGACATAAGCTTATAAATTCCTATTAATTCATCTTAATCAATTATCTATGAATTTTTATAAAAAAATATTGATGTTTGCTTTAAGCGCACTCCTGTTGAACGCTTGTTCTAAGAAAGAGCTAAACGAAGATTCACGGGGTGTATTAACGGCTAATCTCTTATTCACCAGTAAAGCCGGGTTTCAAAATGCTCTCAACGGGTTATATGATGAAGTACGACGATACAGGTCTGGCTACACTTACGGAGATATTAATGATATCATGTGTATGCCTGCAGTTATTGGCGTGGATAATGCCTATGGAAACTGGCGGGATCCTACGATAGATGTGTTCAATCAGTGGGGCCCAATTAATAATGCCTCATTTGCTTTATACAATAATGTCTGGAGTTGGCTGTATGAAACGATTAACGCGGCAAATACGCTTATTAACCGCTCGGAAGACAAAAACATTGACTGGACAGAAAATGACAAGAACAATATTGTTGCGCAGGCGCGGCTTATCCGTGCCTGGTGTTATCGTCATCTCACCTATCTATGGGGAGACGTTCCACTTACATTGGTCGAATCCACTGGTGCTAATATAAAGACAGACTGGCAAAGGACTCCCGTAGCCCAAGTTAGGGAAGCGATGCGTTCAGATCTGTTATTTGCAGAGCAAAATCTTCCGGTAACATCTTCCAGTGACGCGCAAATCATACAAGGGGTGGCATCTCACTATTTAGCAGAATTGTACTTATCGATGGGTAAACCGGACAGTGCAAAAATCGAAGCATTGAAGGTTACTACAAACCCCAACTACCAGTTGATCACTGCCCGCTATGGAGTAAACAAAAATAGCCCCGGTACTCCTTTTACTGATATGTTTATTGATGGCAATTCAAAAAGAAGCCAGGGAAATACAGAAGCTTTATGGGTCATACAAAACGAAGAAAATTTAACTGGAGGAGAGGGCTATAATATAATGCGTCGTTATTGGGTTAACAGATACTATTCCCTGAAGGTAAAGGGCACAGATGGAAAAAGCACCAGTCCGATTCAGGTGGTTGCCGAAGACGGTGGAAGAGGTATCGGACGACTCAGCCCTACTCGTTTTGAAATGAATTTATTTACTCCAGGTGATGATCGGGGCTCTCATTATGCCTGGCGATACTATTACCAGATTAATACCGCTCCTCCAAAGGGTTACAGCATTGGCGATACCATCTTCCTGGACAGTACCGGTAAGGAAAAGATCACCAATCCGGACTGGCCATCCACAACTAAGTGGGATTGGGTTAGTCCGACAAATGTATTGATCGATCCGGAGTATAATGACCAAATTTTATTACGTGCCGGAGAAACTTATTTGTTACTGGCAGAAGCTGATTACGATTTAGGAGACTTACAAGGCGCAGCCGATGCAATAAATGCCTTACGTGCAAGAGCGAATGCGCCCCTTATTCAGGCATCTGATGTTACTTTAGATTTCATTTTAGATGAAAGAGCCCGGGAATTATTTTCTGAAGAAGACAGAAGATATGTTTTATTACGCACGCATAAATGGCTCTCAAGAACACAACAGGATAATAAAATTGCAGGGCTGGTTGTATCGGCACGAGACACTTTGTTGCCCATCCCACAGCCTGTAATTGACGCCAATCGTACATCTCCAATGAAGCAAAACCCTGGTTATTAAATTACTTGGATGAAAATGAAATATAGCTGCAGGAGAAGAAATAGTTGAGCTAATAAATTAGTAGAGGTTAATATTGACAATGAACCAATCTGCGTATGCCCATGCAGGTAACAAATTTTTTGTTACAGATGTTGAAATCGTTAACTCATTTCTGTTTTTCAAGCCGATAAAATGAACTGCAGCATTATGCGGAATGGAAGTGAACAATAAAAAAATAAAATGCTAAACAGAAAAAAGTTTTTAAAGATTAGTGGTGGAACAGCGGCCTCACTACTGATGAGCAGTTCTCTATCAAAGGTCTTTGCAGAAGCGGAATTCAAAAGGTCATTTTATGGACCTGATGATCGTTCTTCTGCCTCGCTTTTGCAGTTAAAAGCAACTCCTCCTGAAGGAACAACAGGCGTTCGTTTTTTTATTGACGACATGCTCGTATCAGAACTTACTGATCTTTATGCCACGAAAGTCAATGTAAAACCGGTGTGGAGTACCGTTACTGACCCTGCATGGTTTGAAGAAGGCCCTCATGAATTGCGGATTGAAGCAGATACTAAGGATGGAACTAAAACGCTTGAAACCAGAACCATACAGGGAACGCAAAAACAAGATCCTAAAAAAATCTCTTTGACCGGTGCCTGGCAATTTGCAGAAATGAGCGGGCTTCCGGCAAATGCTTTAGAAGGAGACGTTCCTGAGGCAGTTAAACCCGGTTATAACGATGGTGAATGGACAAAAATTTTTGTTCCCAATTCATTAGGTGCAGTAAATAAAAAATGGAATGTCTATGAAGGTATATTGGGCATCTATAAAAAGATCATTAACCTTCCCATAAAAAATATAGAACACGAGCTATTTATTGTATTACACTCCTGTTACTGGAGTGGTCGTGTTTTCATTAATGGAAAAGAAGTCGGCAACACACGCGGCGGTTATCTTCCTTCACGCTTTGATATCAGTAAACAAACAAAAAACGGTGAAAATGAAATTGCCATCATCGTTGATAACCGCTTTTCGACCATGGGGGTTTTTAAAAGAATAAATGAATTCTATTGGAACTGGGGTGGCCTTCTGCAGGAAGTTCATATTGAAAGGCATCCATCTGTTTCCCTTACAGATCTGAGGGCTGAAGGTGCTATGAATGGTACTTTACAATTATATGCAACAGGACTGAATGCAACCAGATCCTTACAAGTTAAAAATCTTGGTGTTGAAATTTATCATACTTCCACCGGTAAAATAGCTGCGTCTTTCAAGATAAATGCCAGCTTGCCTCCAGGAGAAAACGTTATAAAACTCCCCGCTTTAAAAATCCAGCATCCTACCCTATGGAATCCTGACAACCCTCATTTATACACGGTGAATATAAAAGGAGATTTTGGAGTCTTAAAAGTACGTACCGGGTTCCGGGATGTAAAAGTTATGGGCCGCGATATTTTAATTAATGGAAAAGTTATAGAAAATTTACAGGGCTTTGACAGGCATGCTGATTATCCCGGCCTTGGCAGAACACAACCCGATAGATTACCTTATGAGGAACTAAAAGAATTGCGTGATAAAGGATTTCGTTTTTTTCGTCCTGCCCATTATCCGACAACGCCGGCACAATTAGACGCTGCTGACGAATTGGGATTGCTGGTGATAGAAGAAATAAATGTTACCGGCTTAAAAGGAAATGTATTAGCGTCAAAAGAAGTAAAAGATTTCGCGGCTATGCAACTAACAAAGATGATTCATCGGGATAGAAGCCATCCATCCATAATTGGTTGGTCAGTGGGCAATGAAAATTTTACTGAGCAGGACGGTGCAGCAGAATATGTAAGAGATACCATAAAGGTTGGCCGTTCATTAGATACAAGAAGATTATTCACACAGGTTACCCACCGCCACACTACTGATACTACTTTTGAATACCAGGATTTTGTCGCCCAAAATTATTATGCAGGCTGGTACACAAAAGATGTGAATGTGATTGCGAACCTCATTGAATCAGTTCAGGCTTATGCTGGCAATAAACCCATCATGCTTTCAGAATATGGAGCTGAAGCAATTGTTGATAAGCCAGGGACAGCAAAGAGTACAGAATTTTACCAGGGCTTTATTGTTGATGCACACAATCGTTTATTAGATAACCGTAAACATTTTTTTGGTAAAATGTATTGGAGCTCCTCCGAGTTTTGGTGTCGTCCGAGCTGGACAGGGGGCAGTCCTGATCCACGTCCTCCATTTCATTTAAAAGGATTGATTTCCTACGACCGTGCTCATAAAAAACTGGGCTGGAGGGTCATATTTTCTCCTGTCCGTTTAATTTTTAATCCGCATACTGTTAAGACAAATGACGTGGGGGGTGATTTCGAAATGCCGCTGGACATAGAAACCACGATCATCCAGGTCATTACGGTAAAAGAGATAAGGAATACCGGTGCCAAGGGTACGCTTTTATTGGAATTGCCGAAAGGGTTTTCTTCCGATAAGTTGGAGTATCCGTTTCAGTTAAAAGCAGGAGAAGATAAAAGTATCCGGCTCATTTTCACGGGTAAGCTTTCTTCTGAAAATGCCACGGCAGAAGTTTTTATTAAAGCTGTTATTGATGATGATACGGAAGCGCAGCCTTTGTTGCTCACTTTGAAGAAGGCAGAAGAAAAAAAATCAAAATAAGTTAATTATAAAACTAAATGTAGATGATTAGTGATAAAAAAAATATCGTTTATTTCTCGGTTTTGACCTTACTAATTATTTTGACAATTGGTGTTGGAGAAAAATCGTATGCACAGAACAACATAAAAAGAATAATACCTTTCACTACTCAAAACTCTATAAAGCTTGAAGTCACCTGGAATACAATTCCTTCTTTCGCTTCAAAATTTACAATCAAAATTATTGATGATCAATCAGGCGAAGTCGTTTTCGATAACCCAGTTCAATCTTCTGATATAAATACTGCTGAAAATAAAATGCTCTTTTACGTCAGCAATTTAAAAGTAAATGAATGGACGCCTGTTCATCCAAATCTTTATAAAATAATATTCACGGCAACCGATGCTTCAGGAACAATTCAGCGGCAGAATCAGCGCATAGGCTTTCGTTTCTTTGAAGCCAGGAATGGCAATTTATTTTTAAACGGACATCCGGTTTTTTTAAGAGGTATCGCCATAAATCCTCCCGGGCGCGGCATTCCGGATAGTATCGAGACCAGCAGGAAATTTGCTGAAGATTATATCCGTTTTATGAAAAGCATTCATGTAAATATTATTCGAATTCCCGATGATACTACCTGGTATAATGTATGTGACGAATTAGGTATGATGGTTTTTGGCGGTAATTATAGTGGCTCTGTGGATGGTGAAAAACCTCCCAAAGATTATGACAAAGCGGTTGCCTGGTATGAAAATGAAAAGTATCCTTCCATTGCTTCTCATCCAAGTTTAATGATTTATGCTATGACCAATGAAACCCCTTTTGCAGGCGATATTCATTTAAAGTGGAAAAAATTTCTAAGCTATGCACATACTCAGTTAAGAAAATGGGACAGCACAAGAGTGTATATCGGTAATGCCGGCTATGGCTATGGACAATCGGGTGATATATGCGATTTACATCGCTACTGGGGCTGGTACTATTCATCCCCGTTTACATTTCTGCACATCCGGTATAATGAGGATATTATACCTTTTAAAAAAGAAAATGATCAGCCCATTACATTTACTGAATGCGTAGGAAATTATACGGGTCCGGGAGGTGAAT
>Ga0134125_10008687_pt1 | contig 11464 bp, 9 predicted proteins | sample KB31751_FD_96464 | JGI IMG/M metagenome (GOLD analysis project Ga0134125, IMG submission 96464) | Terrestrial soil microbial communities with excess Nitrogen fertilizer from Kellogg Biological Station, Michigan, USA - KB3-175-1 | ecosystem: Environmental > Terrestrial > Soil > Unclassified ... | reverse complement strand
GATCAGCCAGAACAGCAACGGCGCTTTTTCCGAATACGGCGCGCCATTGATGTGCGGCACCAGGAATTGGTGATGGACCCACATGTCCCACGCCACCGCCAGTGCACGCGTGGAATGCAGCGGGATGGGCGGCTGCAGGAAGATCGTGATCAGCGCGACCGCGAGGTACAGCGGCAACCACCACAACAGGGCGCGCAGCCTTTCGAATCTGGCGTAGGAAGCGTCGGTCACGGAAAGTTTCGCAAGCGCCACGGCGCGTGGCGGAATTGTAATGGAGGCGGTTGCCTGGCTTGAGCGTTGCCTAGGCAGCGTGGGGAAGTTCCGGATGGCGCGGCGGCAGACTGCATAGCGCGGCGACCACTTCGCGCGGGCTGATTTCGCAGGCGCGCGAACAATGCGGCGGTCCGCCCAGCGCGATCACCGCGCTGCCCGTCGGGCTGCGCGGGCGCCATGCATCCGGCGGCTGGGCGCCAAACAGCACCACCAGCGGGCAACCCATTGCCGCGGCCACATGCGCGGGACCAGTGTCCACCGACAGCATGCCGTCGGCGATCTCGGCCAGCGCCATCAACCGCCGCAACGGCAGTTCGCACGCCGCCACCTCGACACCCGGCATGCGTGCGGCGCTGGCAATGGCGTCAAGCATGGATGCCTCGACCGGTACGCCGCACAGCACGATGCGCGCAGCGGGGTGAACTTCACGCAGCCCGCGCAGCGCGGCGATCCAATATTGCGCGGGCCACGCCTTGTCATCGTCGGCGGCGTCTCGCGGCCCGTTCCAGCGCGTGCTGCGCCTGTTGGATGGCTGCACCAGCCACAGGGGCTCCCCGCACCAACCGCGCGCGTGCAGCCACGTATCGCGGTCGCGGCGATCGGCCTCGCGCAAAACCAGGTGTGGCGCCGGCGTGGCGGCGGATGCCGGCGCCTGCCATGTGTCGGTGCAGTCGGACGGCGGTTGCCCGCAACCCCGCAGCAGATAGTCGATCCAATGTTCGCCGCGTGCGGCCGGCACATCGGTCAGGAACACGCACTGCTCGCGCGGGATGCCGGCGAGGGCAAGCATGCGTCGAATCTTGGCGAGGGCGCGCGGCTCGGTTTCGCAAACATGCACCGGCGCGCCGCGATGCAGGCGCAGCGCGTGCAGCATGCGCCAGCGTTCGGGACTGAGCGCAAGTGGCCGATGCCGCGCGTTCACCTGCAGCACCCGCGCGACATCCGGGTGCGCGTCATACAACGCCGCGCTCCATGGCCCGGTGCCGAGCAGCAGGCACGGTTCGCCGTAGCCGCGGTGCAGGCGTTCGAGCAACGGCGCCAGCAGCAGCATGTCGCCGAGCCGGCCGAAGCGGATCACGATTGCGGACATGGAAGTATCGAAGCTGTTGTGGTGAAAGGTCAGGCCATGGATGGCCGTTCTGATGTTGATGGCCGGCTCAGCGCCGTTCGGCAATTCGCCTGGCGAAACGGTGATCAGGGTCGATCACAGGAATAAAGCCGGGCCACGGATGGCCGCGCCGATGCCCACCAGTCCTGGCGAATGTCCATTCATCGCTGATCCGGAGATGCAGCGATCGCGGACCGTCGCATGGACAGCGCCTGCCACGCTGCGGTCACCTCGTCGAGGCTGATCTGATCGACGCGGTTGCGCTCGGGCAGGCCGCCCAGCGCAATGACCGGGCTGCCCGTCGGGCTGCGCGGCAACCAGAGTGTCGGTGGCTGCGCGCCGTACAGCACCACCAGTGGACAACCCAGTGCCGCCGCGGCCTGGGCCGGGCCGGTGTCGATGGAGATCATCGCCGTCGCGTGTTCGCACAAGGCCAGCAGGCGGCGCAGCGGCAATTCATCGCCCGCGGCAAGCACACGAACGGAACGCGCGCTGCCGGCGATCTGCCGCAGCAGGGCGGCTTCCGGCGGCGCGCCGCACAGCACGATCCCGAGGTCGGGCTGGCGCGCGAGCACCGCACGGATCAAGCCGGTCCAGTTGGCCAGCGGCCACTGCTTGTCATCGCCGAGCCGGCCCGCGCGTCCGCGCTTGAGTGTGCGCTTGTTGCCGGGTTGCAGCAGCAGCAGCGGGACGCCGTCGAAGCCGTGCCCGCGCAGCCAGGCATGCAGATCCGCGCGATCCGCCTGCTGCACGACGAGGCAGGGCGCATCCGGTGCCTGCCGCGCAGCGGCCGGTCGCGTGGATGCGAAGGCCGCGGGCGTCATCGCGCCGAAGCGATGCCAGCGGTCGATCCAGTGTTCGCCGCCGCGCAGCATGCAATCCGGATTGGCGAATACGCAATGATCCGTGGGGATGCGCGCGCGGTGCAGCAGCCAACGAATCTTGTCGATGGAATAGTCGTCGCAGACGTACACCGGGCCGGGCGGTTGGGCGCGCAGCAGCGACACCAGGTGCCGCTGGCTCGCATCCAGCCAGTATGGACGCTTGCGGCTGGACAGCTTGAGGGTTGCGTCCACGTCGGGATGGCCGGCGAACAATGGTGCCAGCCAGTCGCCCGAGCCCAGCACCCGGCACGCCAGCCCGTAGCGGCGGTGCAACAGGCGCAACAACGGCGTCAGCAACACCATGTCGCCGAAGGCGCCGAAGCGGATCACGAGGGGTGCGGCGAAGCTGGGAGGCATGGAAGGTCTCGCTGGCGCCGGACAGTTTCGCGTGCTCGCCTGTCGGCAGTCTTTCGGCGCCACGCATTACACTGGCTGAACCCGCAAACGTCCATCGTCTTCATGTCCGACCGTCCCCGCATTTCGGCTTGCGTGATCACCTTGAACGAGGCGGATCGCGTCGGTGATTGCCTCGCATCGCTGGCGTTCTGCGATGAGGCCGTGGTGGTCGATTCGGGGTCGCGCGACGGCACCCGCGAAATTGCGGCCGCGCATGGCGCGCGCGTGATCGAGCATTCATTCGAAGGCTTCCGCGCGCAGAAGGCATTCGCAGCGGGGCAGGCACGCCACGACTGGGTGCTGTGCCTGGATGCCGACGAACGCGTGACGCCGGCACTGCGCGCTGCCATCGAAGCCGCGCGGGACGCGGGTTTCGTCGACGCGGCGGGTTATCGCTTCGCGCGCGCGACCGAATATTTCGGCGCCTTCCTGCGCCACGGCAACGCCTATCCCGATCGCGTGCTGCGGCTGTTCGACCGCCGCCGCGGTGGTTGGCGCGGCGAGCGTGAAATCCACGAGCACGTCAGCACCGACGGTGCGGTAAAAGTCCTGCCGGGCGATCTGGAACACGTCGCTTATCGCTCGCTGGACGACCAGCTCGCGCGCTACCGCCGCTACGCGGCGATGATGGCCGGGCACATGCACGCTGCCGGCCGGCGCGCGCATCTGCACAACCTCGTGCTGAACCCATCCTGGCGTTTCCTGCGCGGATACGTCCTGCGTGCCGGCTTCATGGATGGCTGGCGCGGGTTCCTGTTCGCCTGCATGGAAGCCGACTACGTGCGCGAAAAATTCGCGCGGCTGTGGCTGATGCAACATGCGCCAGCGGCCGCGCGCGGCCAGAATGGCATTACTGGATGAGACCTTGCGCTGGATGTATTCGAAGGCGCCGCAACCCGCGGATCAAGCCAGGATACGGATCGATTCCGCGATCCGGATGCGAAAGGCCCGATCGTTGTCTTCGAACCACCCGCGCGCGGCTGAACCCATGTGTTCGAGCTTGGCATCAGGCATCGCCAGCAGATGCTCGATCACGGCCTCCAGTGCAGCTTCGTTGTAGAAATACGTGGTCGCGAGGCTCTGGGTGCCGGTGCGCGAGAACGGAATCAGCGCACCGCGTTCTGGCGTGACCATTTCGTTCATGGGCGGAGCATCGAGCGTCGTCACCACCGCGCCGACGCCCATGGCCTCGACCAGGTAATGCCCGAAGCCCTCGGTCTCGGACGGGCAGAGATGAAAGCGGTGCGCGTTCTGGATGCGCCGCAACTCATCGTCGGGGATGTAGTCGACGCGATGGGCGATGTTCGGCGCCTGCACGACTTCACCCGCGCTGCGCGGGCTTTGCAGCACCGTGAGGCGGGGCCATTCGGGGTGGCGACGCCAGGCCGCGAGCAGGGTTGCGGTGCCTTTGTTGGCGCTGCGTCCGGCAAGATGGAAGAACGCGCGTTCGCGCGGTACGGAAACATCGCGGCGGTCTTCACTGGTGAACCCTGTGTAGTCCACCTGCACGCCGAGCCTTTCGAAAATCGGCTTGGCGTGGTGTGTCAGCACGAACGCGCGATCGAGCCGCGGCAGCCACGCGCGATCGCGTTCGTCGAACCATTCCGGATGCGGCAGCAGCACATTGCGGCGGGCGGTGGCGAGGTACTCCGGCCGCACGCGTTCCAGCATCAGGTTCACGTCCCAGCGTGGCGCGCCGCGACCCGCAATCCGGCGCGCGAGTGTTTGCGCCCGAAGCTGCACGGGATGCCATGCCTTGCGCAGCGCACCACGGCGGATGCCGCTGACCGTCACGTCGAATCCTGATTGGTCCAGCACACCGCGCAACAGCCGCAAGTGATGGCTGAGTCCGAAACCGTTGTCGCGCGCGATCAGGTTGATCCGGATCATGTCCGCGCAACCATGCTGCGCAGCGCAGCATCGAGGCGCGCCGGAAACGCCGCGCGCTCGGATTCATACCACGCGCGCGCGGCCGCCCCGAGCATTTCGCAACGCACGTCGTCGGTCGCGAGCGCGCGGGCTATCGCCGCTTCCATCGCAGCATCCTCGAAGTGGTAGGTGGTCGCGAGGTGCTGGATGCCGGTGCGGGAATATGGAAGCAGGATGCCGCGTTCGGGCGTGATCATCTCGTTCATGGGCGGCGCGTCCAGCGTGATGACCACCGCGCCGACGTTCATCGCCTCGACGATGTAATGACCGAAGCCTTCGGTTTCCGAAGGACACAGATGGAAACGATGCGCATTTTGCAGGCGCTTCAGTTCGGCTTCGTCGAGATAACCGACGCGATGATCGATGTTCGCTGCCGGCGTCCCGGGCCTTGCTTCGCTCGGATGTTGCACGACGGTCAGGCGCGGCCATTCCGGATGCCGGCGCCACAACGCCAGCAGCGGCTCGGTGCTCTTGGTGCGGCTGGAGCCTGCCAGATGGAAAAAAGCGCGATCACGCGGAACCGACGTGTCGCGCCGGTCGTCGCTGGTGAAACCGATGCACAGCGCGCGGCAACCTTGCGCGGCGAACACCCGCTGCGCTTCTTGCGTTTTCGCGAACACCAGATCGATGCGGTCAAGTGCTTCCATGTCGCGCGGCAGGAACCACTCGGGGTGCGGAAGCAGCACGCGATGCGGCGCATCGTCCAGGAACGCCGGCGCGATGTGTTCCTCCATCAGAACGAAATCGTAGGGTGGTGGCAAGCCGTGGTGTCGCCTGCGCGCGAGTTGTCGCGCGTGCCATTGGCCTCTGGTGCGCTGGATCAGCCCGGGAAGGCCCCCGCGCCGGCGCGTGTTGGTGAAGTCCACCCGGTAGCCGAGTGCACGCAAGGTTTCCTCCAGAAGGCGCAGGTCACGCGACAGACCGACGCCATTGTCGAAACCGAGCAGGTGCACCGCGCGCAGGACCTCAGTCATCGCCGGGCTCATAGGCGCCGAATTGCCCTGCATCATCGCTCCTGGGCGGGATGCAGCCCGGCACCACGGCGCTGCGGTTGAACACGTACCACTCACGGCGGTTGGCGTGCCCGACATGCACGGCATCGCGCATCCGCACGCATGGCGCCAGTACCTTGCCGTAGGCGAAGATCCAGCGGTGCGCGGGATCGTCGGCCTGCCACGCGAGCGCGCGCTGCAACTGTTCGTGCCAGGCCAGCTTGAATCCGAAGTTGACGCTCTCGCGGCCCAGCATGTCCAGCATCAAAAGGTTCTGTTCCTTCCATGCCACCAGCGCGACCGGATCGCCCGCGGGCACCACGCCCGCGGTGCGCGCCATCACCGCACGCGCCGACGAATAGCCGTTGAGCAGTGGGTACGCGACCAATCCCCACGCACCCCACGCCACCAGCGCGAACACTGCCCAGCCCCATGCGGCGTGCCGCGGTCGCGCGAGCAGCGCGATCAATACGCCGGCGGCACCGATGCCGAGGATCATCGCGATCAGCGGCGCGGGTGAGCCGTCCAGCGCCGACGCGGCCAAGGTCGCGAGCTTCTGCAGGTGGCCGGAATGCAGGCCGATGCCGGCGACCAGCAGCACCAGCGCCAGCAGCAACGTCAGCATCCACAACGTCCAGCGGAACGAGCGCCTGTGAAGGATGTCCCGCAACAACGGTGCCAATGCAATCGCGGTGACGGGCAGCGCGGGCAGGATGTACACGTCGCGCTTGCCGCCGCTCAGCGAAAAGAAGATCACCACCAGCACCACCCACGCCAGCGGCAGCAGCGTGCGCGCGTCGCGGTTTTGCAGGGCGCGTTTCCAGCCCGGCACGGCCCACGGAATCGCCAGCGACAGCGGCAGCCACTCGAACGCGATCACCGGCAGGTAGAACCACCACGGGTGGATGTGGTGCGAGGGTTCGGCGTAACGCGAAACGGTCTGGCCCAAAAGAATGTCATGCGCGTAGCGCGCGTACGCCGCGTCGCCCGCGTGCACGTGCAGCGCCGACCACAACATCGGCAGCGCCCAGCCGAGCACGGGCACGACGAACAGCAGCGCCAGCCACCAGCGTGCGTCGCGGTGCTGCGCAGGCAGCAAACCGTTCCAGCCGCGCCAGCGCGCGAACCAGAACGGCAGGAACACCAGCAACGAGATCACGCCGACGCCCTTGGTGATCACGCCGAGTCCGGCCGCGACGAAACCGATCGCGTACCAACGCCACGTGGGCCCTCCCAGAAGGTGTCGCAGCAGGCCATACATGGCCAGCGTGATCCAGAACGTTTCCACGCCGTCGATTTGCGCGCCGCGCATCTGGAAGGTGAAATCGAAACTCACCAGCACGGCGGCGGCGGCCAGCATTCCCGCGCGATGATTCCACTGCCGCCGCACAAAGTCGTACACCAGCACGATGCTGCCCAGCCCCGCGAGCAGCGACGGCAACAGGAACCAGCCGCGCCAGCCACCGGTGATCGCGTAGGCACAGGCTTCCAGCCACATGAACACCGGCGGCTTGTCGGAATAAAGCTCGACGCCGCGATGCGGGAACAGCCACTGCCCGCTCGCCAGCATTTCGCGCGCGACCAGCGCGAAGCGCGGCTCGTCCGACGGCCACGGGTCGCGCAAGCCGAGTCCCAACCCCAACAGCAGCAATGCGAACGCGAATAGCAGCGCGAGCTGCACGCGTTCGTTGTCGAACCACCTTGCGATGTTGGCAGCAGTCGTTTTGATCGTCACGGCGCGATTGTATGGGCACCGCCTGCTTGTCACCCTCTTCGCGCGCGAAGGGAATCGCGTGCGAAGGCACGCGGGAGGATGAACCACATCCCCATGGCCTGCCCTCTGCAGGCCACGGCGATCTCTTCCTGCGGAAGGGGTGGGTGCTTCTTTCAGGCCTTGCCGAGTACCGCGTAATACATGCCGTCGAGCCCGCCTTGGCCGGGCAGGATTTGCCAGCCGGCCCCGGCCTTGTGGCCGACCGGCAGTTCGCTGGCCAGCACACGCGCATCGGCGTGCGCGGAAAGAAAACCTTCCATGACGCGCTCGTTTTCCTCGCGCAGCAGCGAACAGGTGGCGTAAACCATCCGGCCGCCCGGTGCCAGCAGCGGCCACAGGGCATCCAGCAAACGCCGCTGGCCCGCCACGAGTGGCGCGATGTCGTCCGTGCGCCGGTGCAGCTTGATGTCGGGATGCCGGCGGACCACGCCGGTGGCGGAGCACGGCGCGTCCAGCAGGATGCGATCGAACGGCTGGCGATCCCACCATGTCGCGGGCTCGCCCGCATCGCCCGTACGCACGTCGCCGTGCAGGCCGAGCCGCTCGAGGTTGGCGCGGATCGAGCCGGCGCGCCGCGCATCGGCGTCGAGCGCAACGACTTGCACGTCGGCGCGTTCCAGCGCGTGGCAAGCCTTGCCGCCCGGCGCGGCGCAGGCATCCAGCACGTGCAGGCCGTCGCGCAGGTCCAGCAGATCCGCGGCGCACTGCGCGGCGCCGTCCTGGACCGAGAAACGACCTTCGGCGAATCCGGGCAGGCGCGTCACGTCGGTGTTCGCCGCCAGCGTGACGCCATCGCCCAGGAAGGGGTGCGGCTGCGCTTCGCAACTCGCCTGCGCCAGCGCCGCCAGCAGTCGTTCGCGGGTCGTGCGCCGCGCGTTGACGCGCAGCATGGGCGGCGAGGATGCGTTGTTCGCGGCGAGGATCGCGTCGGCATGTTCCGGCCAGTCGTGCGCAAGCTTGTCGATCAGCCAGCGCGGATGCGCGTCGCGCGTGACGGCGTTACGGTCCAGGCGCGGGTTCAGCGCTTCGCGCTCGCGCAGCCAGCGGCGCAGCACCGCGTTCGCCAGTTTGGCGAATCCGCCGCGCCCCAGGGCGCGCGTCGCTTCGACCGTGGCCGCGACCGCGGCGTGTTGCGGCAGTTCCAGGATTTCCAGTTGCACGAGCCCCAGCACCAGCAACGCGTGCAGCGCGGGTTCGCGCTTGCGCAGCGGCTGCTGCAGCAAGTCGTCGAGGGCCTTGTCGAAGCGCAGCCACCAGCGCGCGCCTTCGTTGCACAAGGCGGTGAGGAAGGCGCGGTCGCGCGCGTCAGGCAGCACTTCTTGCGCGGGCTTCAAGGCTTCGCGCAGCGACGCGCCTTTCAGCGCCACGTCCGCAAGTACCTTGGCTGCGAAGGCGCGCGTATCTTGCAGGTCGGGCACCTCACCCAGCGCTGCGCGCCCGGCCTGCGGCCGCCTCTCCCCCAAAACATGTTTTGGGGGAGAAGGAGACAAGCGCGTCGCGCCAGGTGGGTGAGGGGGAATCGATTTCATGGGCGCAGTGGCGGCCTCGCGTTGATGTAGTCGGCCGCGCCGACCACGCGTCCGCCCGCGCGTTGCAGTTGCAGGATGCGCAGCACGCCTTCACCGCAGGCGATGTCGATGCCGTGCTTCGATGTGGCAACGATCTCGCCGGGACTTTCCCGGTCCCCGGTCCCGGGTCCCGGGCCCCTTGCTTCTGCCTTCCATACCCGCACACGCTCATCCGCGATCTCCGCTTGCGCCACCGGCCACGGGTCGAACGCGCGCACCTTGCGTTCCAGCTCGATCGCCGGCCGCGAGAAATCCAGTTCCGCTTCGGCCTTCTCGAGCTTGTGCGCGTAGGTCGCGCCCGCTTCCGGCTGCGGCGTCGCATGCAGGCTCTCACCCGCGATGACGCGTTGCAGCCCGGCGCCCAGCACTTTTGCGCCGATCCCGGCGAGGCGATCATGCAGCGAGCCGCCGGTATCGTCCGCACGGATGGGTGTCGCCTCCGAAAACAGCACGGGTCCGGTGTCCAGCCCGGCTTCCACCTGCATCAAGCACACGCCGGTTTCGGGATCGCCGGCCAGGATCGCGCGCTGGATCGGTGCCGCGCCGCGCCAGCGCGGCAGCAGCGAGGCGTGCACGTTCCAGCAGCCGAGGCGCGGGATCGCCAGCACCTTGCGCGGCAGGATCAAGCCGTAGGCGATCACCACCATCAGGTCGGGCGCGTAATCGCGCAGGCGGGCCTGCGCTTCGGTCGTCCGCAAGGATTCGGGTTGCTCGACGGAAATGCCGGTTTCGAGCGCCGCCTGTTTGACTGGACTCGACGCGAGCTTGCGGCCACGCCCGGCGGGGCGATCGGGCTGCGTGTAGACCGCGACGACCTCCGCATCGGCAGACAGGCATGCGCGCAAGCCCGGCAGTGCGAAATCCGGCGTGCCGGCGAATACCAGTTTCGGCCGCTGCACGGGCCGTTCAGCCCGCGTGGCGCCGCTGCTTCTCCAGCTTGCGCAGCAGCAGCGAGCGTTTCAGCGGCGACAGGTAATCGACGAACACCTTGCCGACCAGGTGATCCATCTCGTGCTGGATACACACCGCCAGCAGGCCATCGGTTTCGAGTTCGAACGTCTTGCCGGTGACGTCCTGGGCGCGCACGCGGATCCACTCCTTGCGTTCGACATCGGCGTACACGCCCGGGAACGACAGGCAGCCTTCCTGACAAATTTCGGTGCCGCGGGTTTCCAGCAGTTCCGGATTCACGAACACCCGTGGATCGTCGTGGGTCTCGGACGCGTCCAGCACCAGCAGCCGCTTCGGCACGTTCACCTGGGTCGCGGCGAGGCCGATGCCGGGCGCCGCGTACATGGTTTCCAGCATGTCATCGGCCAGGCGTTTCAGGTCGGTGTCAAACGCCTCGACCTTTTGCGCGACAAGGCGCAGGCGCGGATCGGGGAATTCGAGGATGTCGAGTTTGGCCATGACGGGAACGCGGTATCGGACAGCAAGAGACAGATGGGGACGGGCGAGGCCGTTTTCACGCCGGCATAGCCTAGCAGCGGCGTGATCTTCCCCGCGGTTTCGAACACCCCGTCACCAAACGTGAAGTTTTTGCTTGCCGCCGCCAACCTTTCGGGTACACTCGGCTGAAATCCGTGGGGGATCGGGGGATTGCCGGTCATGTTTAAGAAACTGCTTGCGCTGAGCGCGGGTCTGTTGATCACATTCGGCGCCTATGCAGCCGGCGCCCAGCTGCGTGCCGATCACCCGCACACCTACGTGGTGAAGAAGGGCGACACGCTGTGGAGTATCTCCGCGCGTTTCCTCCAGAAGCCCTGGTTGTGGCCGGAAATCTGGGACGTCAATCAGCAGGTCTACAACCCGCACCGGATCTACCCGGGCGACGTGCTGGACCTGGACGTGAACGGCCTGCACGTGGCCAGGCGCGCCACGGTCGAAGCCAATCCGATCCCGACCGTGCCGCTGTCCGCGATCGAGCCGTTCCTCAAGGATTTCCGCGTGCTCACGGCGGCGCAGCTGCAGCAGACCCCGTACGTGGTGGCGACCGAAGAGAACGAGCCGCGCGCCACCGAAGGCATGAACCTGTACGTGCGCAACCTGCCGTCGGCCGCCGTCGGCCAGCGTTTCGCGATCGTGCGCCCGACCCACGTGTTCCGCCGGTTCAACGACGGGGGCCGAATGGATGATGTCGGGCACCTGGTCAACAACAACGTGGATCTCGCGCCGGGCCCGTGGCAGGAAGATTTCCGCAACGACGGCCACTTCGGCCGCGGCAATGAAATCGGCACCGAGGTGCGTGTGATCGGCACCGCACAGGTGCTGAAGAACGGCGATCCGGCCACGCTGCTGCTGACCAATGCCCGCATGGAGATTCGCGCGGGCGATCGCGTGATGCCGGTGGACGATACGCCCTACGACTTCACCTATTACCCGCACGCCCCGCGCAACGCGCCCGCCGACGCCCGCATCATGGCGTTGTCCAACGGCTATGACGGCATCTCCGTGCAGGGTCCGATGGATGTGGTGGCGCTGAACGTCGGCAGCGACGACGGCGTGGACAACGGCACCACCTTCGCGATTTACCAGCCGGG
>Ga0134125_10008686_pt1 | contig 11465 bp, 9 predicted proteins | sample KB31751_FD_96464 | JGI IMG/M metagenome (GOLD analysis project Ga0134125, IMG submission 96464) | Terrestrial soil microbial communities with excess Nitrogen fertilizer from Kellogg Biological Station, Michigan, USA - KB3-175-1 | ecosystem: Environmental > Terrestrial > Soil > Unclassified ... | reverse complement strand
GAATAGGCTAGACTTTCCCCATGGCGCTCAAGGAAATCGGCCGTCGCATCTCGCTCGCCGTCGTCTCGACGCTCTTCGCGGCCGGCGCGGCATTCCAGAAGAAACAGGAGACCAACCCCATGCAGTCCGAGAAAACCGCCGGCAAGGTCTACGAGTTCGAGATGAAGACGATCGACGGCAAGCCGAAGAAGCTCGCGGACTACAAGGGCCACCCTCTGCTGATCGTCAACACCGCCTCGCTGTGCGGCTTCACGCCCCAATACACCGACCTCGAGAACCTCTACAAGAAGTACGCCGACAAGGGCTTCAAGATCGCCGCGTTCCCCGCCAACGAGTTCGGCGCGCAGGAGCCCGGCTCCGACGCGGACATCAAGAAGTTCTGCATGACCAAGTACTCGGTCTCCTTCGACCTGTACTCGAAGATCGTCGTGAAGGGCGACGCGATCCACCCGCTCTACGCGTACCTGACGAAGGACTCCGGCTTCCCCGGCGACATCCCCTGGAACTTCACCAAGTTCCTCGTCGACAAGAAGGGCAAGGTGGTCGGCCGCTTCACTCCCGACGACAGCCCGACCGGCAAGGAGATCGGCGCCGCCGTCGAGAAGGCGCTCGCCGACTAGGCGTCAGCGCGGCCCGTCGTCGGGCCAGCCGCCCTCGTAGCGCGCGCGGTAGGCGCTCAGCGCGCCCGGCGGGACGAGCGTCGTCTTGGTCACCCCGCCCTGCGCGATCTCCTCGATCGCGGTGGCCGTGCGGCGCGACGCGGCGCGCAGAAGGCCCGCGTCGCCGCCGATCAGCTTGACGTCGATGACGAGCCCCTCGGGCGTGCGCGTCTGCCGCCACTCCTCGACGCCCGGGACCTCGAACGAGTCGATCGGCGCCGGATGGTCGGAGAGCAGGTAGCGGTCGACCTCGATCCAGGCGCCCTTCGGGAGCGCCTTGTCGACCGCGGCGCGCTCGGGCTCCGGCGTGAACGGCTGCGGCGGCGCCAGGATCGGGGCCTTCTCGGGCTTGGACTCCGAGCGCTGCAGCTCCGCCTCGGCGAGCAGGAGGCTCGGCGCGATCACGGACGCCGGGGCGATCAGGTAGACGTCGGAGACGTCGGCGTCGTCGCCGGCGGCCACGAGGCTCTCCGCCATCACGAGCGGCGTGCCGACCAGGTCGAGGTCGCGCACGCGCGTGAGCCTGCCGGTGGCCGCCTCGACGAGGTCGACGCGCGCCACGAAGCGGATCGAGCCCTGGCCTCCGCCCCCCTGCTGCTGGACCGCGGCGCGCAGATTGCGGATCCAGAGGCCGTACGGCTTCTGCCGCGCGCGGCACTCCTCGCGCAGGCGCTCGAGCAGCTTCGCCACCGGCTGGGGCGCCGAGCTCGACAGGGTGAGGACGCCGGGAGTGCCGGTCGGCATCACGCCCACCGGCGCGCGCGCGTGCCCGTTGGAGCGCGGGAAGCCCTTGACGGGATAGCGCGACAGGAGGAAGCCCGTGAGCACGCCGTGCTCGATGAGCGTCACGGGCCGCGCCGGCACGCCTTCGTCGTCGAAGTCGTAATGGCCGAACAGCGGCTTGCCGCGGAAGGTCGTCTGCGACGGGTCGTCCGCGAGCGTCAGCGAGTCCGACAGCACGCGCGTGCCGAGGCGGCCGCGGAACGTCTGCGCGCCGGCCGGGTTGCGCTGCTCCTCGCCCGCGAGCCTCTGGCCGAGCGCGAAGACGAGCGCTCCCGAGACGGACGAGTCGATCAGCGCCGGGGCGCTGAACGGGGACGTGGTCGCCGACACGCGCAGCTCCTGCAGGTCGGCCAGCAGCGCGCGGCCCGCGCGGCGCATCTCGGCCTCGCTCGGCAGGGCCTCCGGCGCCCGCGCCGACCAGTCGCGCGAGACGGTCTCGCGCAGGCCGTCGGGGCTCAGCGCGGCGGCCTCGATCTCGATCTTCGCGGAGTCGTCGAGCTTGTCGACGGCGAGGCCCTCGGTGTCGCGGCGCCGCGTCCACAGGCGCCGCAAATTCACGTGCGACTCCGCGTACAGCAAGGTCGGGTCGCGCCGGAACGGCTCGGACAGCGAGTCCTCGAGCTTCGCGAGGCGCTCGCGGTCCCAGCGCGAGGCCGGCCGCGCCGGCGTGCTCACGAACGGCGGCTCGGAATCGAGATCGTCGGTGTCGTACTCCGCCTTGCCTTGGGAGACGACGCGCTCCTCCTTGCGCAGGAAGTCGGCGGTGGCCGACTTGTAGGCGCCGTCGAAGATGCGCCACAGCGCGTGGCGCAGGGCGAACTCGTCGTCGGCCTGGGAGATCGGCGTCCCGAGGTAGTCCCCGCGCGGCGTCACCGGGTGGTTGTCGAGCGCTGAACTTCCGACGCGGACGTCGGGCAGGGCGATGCGCTGGCCCATCCAGGCCTCGGCGCGCGCCGAGCCCATCGCGCTCCAGCGGTCCCAGTCCTCGAGCTCCCAGACGTCGAGCGCGGCGTGATAGATGGCCGGATAGCCCTCGTCCTTGAGCGCCTTCTTGGCGCGCGTGAGCTCCGTGCGCATCGCGCGCTCGAGCGCGGCGTCCGGCGCCGCGGCGGCGGGGCGCGCGAGGACGGCGGCGGCGAGAAGGCTAGCGAGGATCATGGAAGGGAGTGGGCAGGATCGGCGGCCGCGAGCGCTCCTCGGGCAGGCGCTGCAGCTCGATCTCGGAGACGAGCAGGCTCGGCGCGATCTGGCTCACCGGCACCCAGCCGGACTCCGCGCCGCAGTGGAAGCCGTTGGCCAAGGTCGCGTCGTCGCCGGCCGCCACGATGCGGTTGAGGACGACGAGCGGCGTGCCGACGAGCTTCACGCCGCGCACGAGCGTGCGCGCGCCGGTGACGGCGTCGACGCGGTAGGTCAGGCGGGGCCGGACCTCGAGCGTCTGCGCCGACTCGCGGTTGGTCGGGTTCTCGCCGCCGGAGGAGCCCACGAGCAGGAAGCCATAGGGCTTGCCCGCGGCGCGCACGAGCGCGAGGAGCTTCTTGGTCAGCTCGTCGAGCGTCACGCCGCCGTCGGCGGACACGATCAGGTTGGCCATGCGCCCGGTCGGGTGCGAGCGCCAGTCGGAGCGGCCGTGGCCGTTGGTCGACGGGAAGCCCTTCACCGGCCAGCGCGACATCAGGAAGTTCCTCAGCACGCCGTGCTCGACGAGCGCGACGCGCCGCGCCGGGGAGCCCTCCGAGTCGAACTCGTAGGTGCCGTGCAGAGGCGAGCCCTTGAAGGACTTGAGCGTCGGGTCGTCGTAGACGCTCAGGAACGACGGCAGGATCGTCTTGCCCACGAGGTCGCGGAAGACCTGGCTCTCGTGCGGGTCGCGCTGGCGCTGTCCCTCGAGCTTGTGCCCGAGCGCCTCGTGGAAGAGCACGCCGGACATCTCGGGATCGAGGATCGCCGGCGCGGCCATCGCGTCCTGAACGGGCGCCGAGCGCAGCTTGGTCAGCTCGTCGGCGATCTGGCGCGCCTGCTTCTCGAGCTCGGCCTCGGACGGGATGTCCTTCAGCGAGCGCAGGGACAGATACGTCCCGTTCTCGAGGCGCATGCCGTCCTCGGCGCGCGTGGCCGCGTTGATGCGGACCTCGTGCGGCATCTCCTCGGACGGCGTCAGCAGGCGGGTGCCCTCGCTCGTGAGAATGAAGCGCCGCGCCCACCAAGCGCCGATGGTCACGTTGGACTCGTACACGTCGGGATAGTCGCGGAAGATGGCGCTGACCTTCGTCGCCAGCGTCCGCAGGCGGTCGCGGTCGAGCGACTCGGGCCGCACCTCCTCGACCTTGCGCTGGGGCGGCTCCGGCGAGAAGTCGTCCAAGGGCTCGGTGACCAGCTCGGTGGCGCGCTTGGCCTTCTTCTCGAGCCAGCCCGTGACGGCGCCCTTGTAGGCTTGGTCGGTCAAGGTCCAGAACGTCTGGCGGATCACGTCGGGGTCCGGCGGCGTCGGGATGTTGACGCCCTGGTAGCTCAGATCGGTGTTGTCGAACGTGCGGTCGCCGTAGCGGGCCTCGGCGTAGGCGACGCGGTACTCCTCGAGGTCGTCGCCGACGACGGCGCCGAGCGTGGCGGCGACCTCGTAGTGCCGCGTGTCGTGCAGGCGGTAGGCGAGGAAATAGGGCGGGCCGAAGGAGTCCTGGCGCAGGCGGGAGAGGCTGCGGGTGAGCTCGGCCTCCATGGCGGCGAAGATCTTGTCCGAGGAGACGGCCTTGGCGCCCCAGGAGGACGCCGCGGCCGGCGCCGCGAGCGCGAGGGCGGCGAGCGCCGCGACGGCGGCAGCCGATCTAGCCCTTGATCGGAGCGACTTCATAACCGGTGAACGGCGGCTCGCCGGGCCCCGGCAGCTTGGCCGGCGGCGTCGCCTTGCGCAGGCGTCCCTCGGCCTGCGCCTTGCGGTAGACGATCTCGAGGTTCCGCTTCGCGTTCTCGAACGTCGGATCGAAGCCGAGCGCCTTCTTGTAGTAGCCCTCGGCCGCGACGAGATGGTTGGGGAGGTCCTTGCCGCCGTTCTGCTCGGCCAGGTAGTGCGCGTTGGCCAGGCTCGTGTAGGCCTCGGCGGCGTCCTTGGGGGCCCAGCTGCCGGCGTGGCGGTGCACCCAGCGTCCGTCCTCCATCACGTAGGGCTGGTAGGACAGGATCGTGTTGCGCAGGAAGTCCTTGGCGAGCAGGCCGGAGTCGGCCGCGCAGGCGGCGGCGTCGATGTAGCGCTCGTACGTGCGGATCGCGTCGTCGAACTTGTGCTCGAGGATGTAGACCTGCGCCATCCGATAGAAGTTCGGCGGGAAGACGGGGTCGATGGCCTCGTACATGCGGAAGCGGTTGATCGCGAGATCGAGGTAGTGCTGGACCTCCTCGGGCGGCCGGTGGTTGGCCGGATCCTGCGCCCACTGCGCGCGGCGGAGGTGGAGATTGCCGACCTGGTGGTGCATCTGCACGTAGTTCGGGGACAGCCGGCGCACCTCGTTGTACCAGTACAGAGCGCGCTCGTAGTCGTCCATGGGGACGTTGTCCTTGTCGCCCCACTTCGGCTCGTAGATCTTCGTCATGTTGAAGCGGTCGTTGAAGACGTTGCCGAGGAAGTACTTCGCCATGACGAAGTCGGGGTTGAGCTTGTTGACGATGAGGTAGTTGCCGATCGCCGCGTCCCAGTTGCGCTCCTTCGAGAAGTAGATCGCGACGTTGTGGTGGATGTCGGCCTTGAAGTAGCCCCAGAACAGGTACAGCGGCTGGAGCATGACGAGCACGATCATCGGCACGACGGGGTTCTCCGACATCAGGCACAGCCGGATCAACGCGTAGGCCAGGCCGAGCATGGAGCCGGCGAAGACGATCCAGGCCGACCACCACTGGATGAGCTCGCCGCCGATGAGCCGGCTCGAGTTGGGGCCCATCAGCGAGCCGAACTCGCCGAACATGCCGCCCGAGAAGCTGCCGGGAGCGCCCGCGAGCTGCTTCCAGTCGAGCAGGAAGGCGCAGTAGACGATGCCGCCGATCGCGGCCAGGCGCGCGGGCCAGATCAGGAACTCGGCCAGCGTCTTCCAGACGGGCTCCGCCGCGGCCTCGCCGGGAGCCGCGGGGGCCGCCGGCGCGGACGGCGCCGCCGCCGCGCGGGGGTGCCGCTCGAACAGAGCGCGCCCGCGGGCCACGACGACGATCATGCCCGACAGCAGGCCGAGATAGACGCCCGACGAGACGAAACGCAGGCTCACGTCGAAGAAGTTGTGCCCGAGCATGCCGGCGAAGGAGACCATGAGGCCGGTCAGGTCGTAGGCGCGGGGCGGCGGACGGCCGTCCTTGAGGGTCAGCGAGGTCGTCAGCTGGCCCAGGGAGCGCGCGCCGACGAGCAAGGTGCTGAAGACGAGCCAAAGGAAGATGCCGAAGCCGAGGATGCCGTTGTCGAGGAACTCCTCGAGGTACTCGTCCTCGGCGTGGTCGGTCTCGGTGTTGTGCTTGCCCTCGATGTGGAAGATGGCGGGGCGGCGGAACGCGGGGTACAGGGGCGGGAACGCGCCCACGCCGGAGCCGATGATCGGGTGCGTGCGGATCATGTCCCACGTCGCTTCCCACGTGAATAGGCGGAAGTTGACCGAGACGATGTGGGTCTCGAGGTTCTTGGCGGTCACGCCGACGAGGACGAGGGCGCCGCACAGCGAGACGCCGAGGATCTTCGAGCGGTACGGGCGGCTGTGCTCGGCGAAGTAGTACAGGGCGACGCCGGCGAAGAGCACGCAGGTCAGCGCGAAGCCGAGCATGGCGCCCTTCGTCTCGGTGGCGACCAGGTTGATCAGCAGCATGATCATCAGCGGGACCAGGCTCCAGCGCCGCGTCTTCAGGAACTGCGTGAGCAGGATCGGGAAGATGATGACCAGGAAGTCGCCGTAGAAGTTGGGGTTGCCGTACGTGGAGAACACGCGCGGGCCGAACGCGCCGCGCCAGACGAACGGATCGATGCCGCGGCCGATGCCCGGCGGGAACCAGCGGGCGTCGACGAACTGGATCATGCCGTAGCCGATGGCCACCCAGGCGGTCCAGATCAGCCAGTTGAACAGGTTCTGGACGGCCGCGTCGTCGAACTCGTAGATCACGATCAGCGCGACGATCATGTAGAACGTCTGGCGCAGGAAGAAATCGGTGCTCGCCATGCGGTACGGGGCGTGCAGGAACGAGAAGATGCCCCAGACGAGGTAGGCCAGGAACGGCGACAGGGCGACGAAGTCCTCTTTATTAAGCGCTCGCCGTCCGGCGAGCGTCAGGCGGCACAGCCACAAAGTGAGCAGGCCGAGGCCGCCCATCTGCATGATCGAGATCTTGACCTGGGCGGAATCGTAGGTGCGCAGGAAGAACAGGGAGGAGATGAGGAAATACAGCATCGGCAGCCAGAGCGTGATCGCCTTGTGGGCGAACGCCTCGGCGTCCGCGCGCACGCCGGCGCGCGGAGCTCCCTTCATCTTATCGGCCATCGGGGGCCATACTACTATTTACGCCGCCTCTCACGCTTCGGGGGCGACCGCGCGTCCCGACAGCACCTCGCGGATCAGGTGGCGGGTGAACTCGAGGCCCGTCGGCCAGGAATGGGCGGTGCTTTGGCCTCCCAGGCGCGGGCTCTCGTAGGTGGCGATCTCGCCGATGCGCATCCCGAGCTTCATCATGCGCATCGACATCAGGTACTCGATGACGAAGCCGTCGACGCGGCAGGCGCAGCGGCGCAGGCTGTCGGCGCGCACGGCGCGGAAGCCGTTGATGGTGTCGGTCACGTACGGGCCGCGGTTCCAGATGACGTTGGCCAGGAAGGTGAAGGCCTGGTTGACCCACTTGCGCAGGGGGATCGTCTGCTCGTCCTCCTCGTTGTGGGCGCCCTGGCACATGCGCGAGGCGACGACGAGGTCGTAGCCGCCGGCTTCGAGCTTCTCGAAGAGCTTGGGGATGTCGGCGGGGTCCTCGTTGCCGTCGGGGCTGTAGTAGCAGAGGACGTCGGCGGTCGTGGCGTCGAGGGCGACCTGGAACGCGCAGCCGCGTCCGCGGCGCGGCTGGCCGAGGACCTTGACGCCCTTGGACTGCAGGTACTCGACGGTGCCGTCCTTGGAGCCGCCGTCGACGGCGAAGAACTCGTCGGCGGCCGAGGTCGGGATCTTGTCGAAGAGCTGAGGCAGGGCCTCGATCTCGTTGAAGGTGAGAAGGACGAGCGCGCGCTTAAGCTTCATGTTGTCGGTACCAGTCGATGGTCTTGGCCAGGCCCTCGGGCAGGGCGATGCGCGCCGAGAACCCGATGGCTTTCTTGGCCTTGGCCACGTCGCAGCGGCGGCGCGGCTGGCCGGAAGGCTTGTCGACGTCGAAAACGAGCTTGGCGCGCGACCCGGCGAGCTTCAAGATCAGCGCGGCGAGGTCCTTGACCGAGATCTCGTCGTCGGCGCCGATGTTGAGCGGGTCGGCCTTCGGGTACTTCTCCGCGACCTCGAGGAGGCCGCGCGCGAAGTCCTCGACGTACAGGAAAGACCGCGTCGTGCGGCCGTCGCCCCAGACCTTGAGCGGGCTCTCGCCGTCGCAGACGCGCTTGACCAAGGCGGCGATCACGTGCGAGCGCGCCGGGTCGAAGTGGTCGCGGGGGCCGTAGGCGTTGTAGGGCCGCGCGATCGCCACGCTCATGCCGTACTCCTCGGCGTAGGCGCGGCCCAGGTACTCGGCCATGCGCTTGGCCCAGCCGTAGCCCTCGTTGGTCTTCTCGGGCACGTCGCGCGTGCCCTCCGACTCGGGCGTGGGGATGGCGCAATCGCGCGGGTACACGCAGGCGGAGCTCACGACGAGAAATCGGCCGACCCCGGCCTTGCGCGCCGCCTCGAGGACGTTGGTCCCGATGGCGACGTTGTCGCGGAACAGGGAGGCGGGGTGGACGCTGTTGTAGCCCACGCCCCCGACGGAGGCGGCCATGTTCAGCACGACGTCCTGGCCTTTGCAGGCCTTGAGGCAGGACGCGGGGTCGGCGAATTCCGCCTTCAGGAAGCGGACGTCCTTCCAGACCGCCTTCAGATTGCGCTTCTTGATCGGGCCCGGCCGGTCGGCGACGGTGACCTTGACGCCCTTTCCGGTCTTGAGGAGGAGCTCCACGACGTGGCTGCCGATGAAGCCGCCCCCGCCCGTGACCAGCACTTTCTTACGATCCCAATAACTCACGCGGCGAAATACTATCAATTCGCCCGCTCGCCCCGCCCGCCCTGGAACAAAACCGGCTCCTCGTTCGTATACCTAGGGGCCTTGACCTCGCAAAATCATGTGTTATACTGATGTGTAGCTACATTTGGTCGGACTCCGCTCATGAATTCGAGTGGGACGATGCGAACGTTCAGCACATCGCCCGTCATCAGGTCGAGCCGGCGGAGGTCGAAGAGGCGTTCACCGGGCAGAATCTGCTCGCCCGGTCTTGGGAAGGGCGATATGTCCTATACGGTCGCAGCGCGGCCGGGCGGCATCTCTTGATCGCATTTATCGTTCGAAACGGCCGCGTGCGAGTCATTACCGCGAGGAACATGAGTTCCGCGGAACGAAAGCGATTTCGCAGGTACTAGCATGAAAAACAAGAAATTACCGCGCTTCAAGACGGATGAGGAATTCGGCCGCTTCGTGGATAATCACGACATGGCTCCATATCTCGACGACATGGAGCGGATCGACAATGCCTTCCTCCTGACGCCCGAACTCGCCGAGAGCATCCGGCTGCGCGCCAAGAAGCGCCTCATCGCGCTGAGGCTTCCGGAGTGGCAGATCAGCGGCGCCCGGCGCGTCGCCAAGAGGAAGAAAGTCCCCTACCAAGCGCTCATGCGCCACTGGATCGGCGAAGGCCTCAGCCGCGAGCTGCATCGATCCGGCCGCTCTTCTTGAGTTTAGGCGCGCAAGCCCGACAATCGTGAATGCTACAATCGCCGCCATGGCGGAGCTCGAGCTGTCCGTCGTCATCCCGGCGCTCAACGAGGAGCGCACGATCGCCCACTGCGTCGAGAAAGCGCAGAAGGCGCTGAAGGCGTTGGGGGCTCCCGGCGAGGTCGTCGTCGCCGACAACGGATCGACCGACCGGACGCGCGAGGTGGCGGAGAAGCTGGGCGCGCGCGTGGTCCCCGTGGACGGCAAGGGCTACGGCAAGGCCCTGCGCGGCGGCTTCGCGGCCGCCAAGGGCAAGTACCTGATCATGGCCGACGCGGACGGCTCCTACGATTTCGAGCAGGCGCCGCGCTACGTCGAGAAGCTGCGCCAGGGCCTGGACCTCGTCGTGGGCAACCGCTATCTGGGCGTGATCGACGACGGCGCCATGCCGTTCCTGAACCGTCATCTCGGCACGCCGGTGCTCACGGGCATCATGAACATGCTCTTTTCGACCGGCCTGGGCGACACGAACTGCGGCATGCGCGGCCTGCGCAAGGACGCCTTCGAGCGCATGGGCCTCAAGGCCGACGGCATGGAGTTCGCGACCGAGATGCTGGTCAAGGCGTCGCTCCTCAAGATGAAGATCGCGGAAGTGCCCTGCGACCTGCACAAGGACCTGCGCGACCGCCCGCCGCACCTGCGCCGCTGGCGCGACGGCTGGCGGCACCTGCGCTTCATGCTCCTCTTCTCGCCGACGGGCACGTTCCTGTTCCCGGGGACGACCCTTCTCCTGCTCGGAGCGCTGGGTCTCGTCGCCGTGACCGGCCGCGACCTCTTGGCGCCGAACGCGGCCGCCTGGCTGGGCTCGCGGCACATCCTGACGTCCTTGCTGCTGTGGCTCACGGGGACCAGCGTGCTCGGCCTCGGCGTCGTCGCCCAAGAGGCCGACTATCAAGAGCGCTTCGACGCGGACAATTGGCTCATCGCCTTCCTGCACCGCACGTTCAGCCTGGAGAAGGGCCTCATCATCGGCGCGGCCCTGATCGCCGCCGGGCTCGTCGCGCTGGCCTACTTCCCCCTCTCGTACTACTTCGGAGTCTTCCCGATGGGCGGCGAGAACCTGCGCCTGGACCTGGCCGTGATCGCCATCGCCGCGGTGCTCACCGGCGTGCAGTGCGCCTTCGCCTCCTTCGCGCTCGGCCTGTTCTACCTCCGCGTCAAATGACCGAGGCGCACTCGGACTTCTACGAGCGCTGGTCGGCCGCCGCGGGCCCCTATTTCGGCTGGCAGTTCGAGCAGTTCGCGCCCTACGTCGGCAAGCGCGCCGTCGACGTCGGCTGCGGCCTGGGCAGCTTCGTGCCCAACTTCCTCGAGCACGGCGTCGAGGCCTACTGGGGCGTCGAGCCCGACGCCGACCTCCGCCGCCGCTTCAAGGAGCGCCACAAGGACCCGCGCGCGCATCTGACCTTCGTCACCGACGCGACGGACCCGAAGCTCGTCGACGAGATGAAGGCCTTCGGCACGGACACGGCCTTCAGCGTGAACGTGATCGAGCACATCGAGCGCGACGACCTGGCCCTGCGCAACATGATCGAGGGAACCAAGCCCGGCGGCCACGTCTGCCTGCTCGTTCCGGCTCATCCTTTCTTATACGGCAGCCTCGACACGCTCGACCACCACTTCCGCCGCTACACGAAGAAGACCTTGCGCGAGCTGGTGGAGCGCGTGGAGCCCGGGCAGGTCGAATGGGTCGATCTCTATTACTTCAACGCGATCGCCGCGTTCGGCTGGTTCCTGAAGGGGCGCGTGCTCAAGGAGACGAAGCAGGAGGACGAGAACTGGGCCGTGATGAACATGGTCCTGCCCGTCGTGTCGCGGCTCGAGAAGCTCGCGCGGCCGCCGTTCGGCCTTTCGCTCGTCGCGGTCCTGCGGCGGCTCTAGGGGTTGAACGGCCCCCGCGCGACGGGGACGCCGCCGGAGCGTTCGATCGCGACCACCGAGCTCAAGGGCCGCCCGCCCAATTCCGCGGAGCCGGCCGCGACGTAATCCGTGCGCAGCGCCTCGATCAGCGCGGAGCGGTTGGGCGGCGTGTCGCGCAGGACGCCAAGGCCGGACGTCAGGACGGCGAGT
>Ga0134125_10008685_pt1 | contig 11466 bp, 7 predicted proteins | sample KB31751_FD_96464 | JGI IMG/M metagenome (GOLD analysis project Ga0134125, IMG submission 96464) | Terrestrial soil microbial communities with excess Nitrogen fertilizer from Kellogg Biological Station, Michigan, USA - KB3-175-1 | ecosystem: Environmental > Terrestrial > Soil > Unclassified ... | reverse complement strand
TACTGCCGAACGCCGGGGATGTCGTGGATCCTGCACCGCAGTCTGCGCGACGACGGCCATCGCCTCGACGAGACGCTCGATACGAGCGAGGACTGGGAATTCCTGCTTCGCCTGTTGCCCCATGCGCGCGTGGCGACGATCCGGGAGCGGACGCATTTCTATTTCATGGAAGCCGGTACCTCCGGCACGGGCGCCGGCGCCAATCGCCATCGCGACGAAAATCAGCGTCGCTGTCATGAGGCGATCGTCGCGCGCCATGCCGACGCGCGCGAACGCGCATGGCGAGCGTACTTCGCACGCCTGCAGCAGGGGATGGCGCTGCATGTCGCCGGCGACATGAACGCGGCGGCCGCGCGCTATGCCGACGCGCTGCGCGAACACCCCGACGAACCGAATGCGCTCTACGCGCTCGGCAAGCTCTTCGACGACGAGGACCGCCCGCACGCCGCGCGCCTGTCGCTTCGCGATGCGATCTACCTGAACGGCGACGCCGCCCGGTATCACCTCGCGCTCGGCCAGGTCTGCGAGCGGCTCGACGCGCACGACGAATCGCGCGACGCCTATTCGAACGCGGCCCGGTTCGACGCGAGCCTTCACGCCACCGTGCACGACGCGCTCGTGCGGCTCGCCGGGCATGCGCCTGCTGCTGTGGCCGACGTTCCCGCAGCAGTCGATGGCCCGCGGCGTAACGCGCGCTGTCACTGCGGCAGCGGGTTGCGGTTCAAGGCGTGCCACGGAGCGGCCGGCGCACGCGCTGTCGCGGTGGCGCCGAAGCTTGGCGACGCGGGCCATTTGCTTGCATCGGCGCTCCTCGCTGCGCGTGCAGGCGATAGCCGAAGCGCGCGCGAGCGCTACGGTCAAATCGTCGCCGACGATCCCGGGAACGCCGAGGCGTTGCATGCACTCGCGTTGCTCGAGTTCGACATGGGAGACATCGTTGGCGCCGTCGGGATCATCGACCGCGCGCTCGCGGCCGCGCCTCGCGACGCGCAGATAGCGGAGGACCGCCTTCGCATGCGCGCTGCGCTGCACGAACGCTCGCACGCGAAGCGTGTCGCCCGCAGTCTCGCCACGCTGCCGTTTCTCGTGCCTGCGACGGCATCGCTGTCGCCGCAGTCGCCCGGCGATGAAGTGCACATCGTCGCACCGTTTCGCGAGCCCGATGGCGAGCACGAGGTCGCGGCGCTGGCGCTGTCGCGAATGCTGGGCGTCGACGCTGTCGTGACGCTGTGGTCCACGTGTGCGGACGCGATCGCGCGCTTTGCCGAGCATCGCGTGCGGGCGATCGATGTCGGGCGCGGCAGCTTTCCACGCGCGGGCGCGCTCGTGTTCGTCGGCGTCGAAGCGTTGCCGCCGATCTGGCTGCGTGCGTGCACCGCCAGCCGGGTCGTTGCGCTGTACGACGCGGACCGCGGCGATCTGCTGCTCGATCTCGCGCTTGCGGCACATGCGGCCAGCGGATGTGCGATTCAGGTCGTGACGCCGTCGGAAATCTTCCGCCGGCGTTACGGCATTCCAGGAGCGTCGTGTCCGTTGCCGATCGACTTCGCGCGATTCCGGCGTGTCGACGATCGAATGCAAGCCGGCCGGTTCACAGTGGGCCGTCGCAGCCGCAACGATCATCGATCGTTCCATCCGCAGGACCCCGCGCTGTTCCGGCGGCTCGTCGACGACGGCATGCGCGTACGCATTCTCGGCGGCACCGTGCTCATGCGACACTTCCCACCCTCGCAACCGCATGCGTCGCTGGAACTGCTCGCGGCCGATGCGATCCCTGCGGATGCGTTCATGCGCGACATCGATTGCGTCTTCTACCGCACGAACCCGCTGCATGCGGAAGCGGGCGGCCGTTCCGTCGTCGAAGCGCTCGCGGCCGGTGTCCCGGTCGTCTGCGCGCACGATGTCGGTTACGCCGAGCTCGTCTCGCATGGCATCGATGGCTTCGTGTTCGATCGCGACGACGACGATGCGGCGCTGCGCCACCTCGCGGCGCTGCAGGGCGATGCCGCGCTTCGCCAGCGGATGAGCCGCGCAGCGCGAACGAAGGCGGAGCTGATCTTCGGGCCGGCGCTGACTCGCCGGCTGCGGCGCATCTGCGCAGGCGACGCGCTCGCGTGCCCTTCGCCGGACGCTGCGCACGATCCGATCGATTGCCAGCCCGCATGAAACCCGTGTCCGGCATGGAGCCGCGCGTGACGATCGTGATGACGGCACGCGAGCGACATTCGCTTGCCGAGGCTGCGATCGATTCGATCGTCGCGCAAACGCCGCGCCCGTATCGGCTGGTCTACGTCGACGTCGACTCTCCGCAGTCGCTGCGCGAAACGTTCGCCGCGCGTGCCACCGAATGGGGCCTCGAAGTGGTCCGCTTCGACGAACCGCTGTGGCCCCAGCCGGCGCGCGTGCGGATGAGCGGCGCGATCCGCACCGAGTACACGCTGTTCATCGACAACGACGTCGACGTCGAGAGCGGCTGGCTCGAATCGCTGGTTGCGTGCGCGGACGCGACCGGCGCGGGCATCGTCGGTCCGCTCTACCTCGCGGGCGACGGCATGCAGCCTGCGCGCATCCACATGGCGGGCGGACGCCTGCAGGAGACCGGCAGCCCAAACGCGCGCGTTCTCGAGGACACGCATCTGCTGGCGAACGCGGATCCCGGGGAGGTGGCCGACGCGCTGGTGCGAAAACCGTGCGATTTCGTCGAATATCACTGCATGCTGATTCGAACGGAGCTTCTGCACGCCGGCGTGCTCGATCCGGCGATCCGGTGCGTGCATGAGCACATCGACACGTCCCTCACGGCGCGCGGGCTGGGATACGCGACATGGTTCGAGCCTGCGGCGCGCGTGACCTATCTCGCGCACGCCGATTACATGCTCGACGAGCTGGATTTTTTCCGGAACCGCTGGACGCAGGAGGAGGGCGACGCGAGCATTGCCGCGTTCTGCAGGAAATGGAAGGTGATGGACGACGAGCGCTCGTTCGGCGGCGTGCGGCGCTTCCTCGTCGATCACGTCGCGGAGGTCGATCCGGTCCGCCCCGTGGCACGCGATCGGGCCGACCATCGCGTGGCGATGCACGCGAGCGAGCTGCGGCAGACGCGCTCGGAGCTGCTCGACGTCGCGCGCGAGCGCGGCTACACGCGTGACGAGCTCGCGACGATTGCCAATGCCTACCACGTTGCACAGATCCTCACGGACGGCGGCTATCGACCCTGCGGCCGTCCGTTCATCAACCATCTCGCCGGCACCGCAAGCGTGCTCGCGCGCTACGATTTTCGCGCGGAAGTCGTCGCGGCGGGACTGCTGCACTCGGCCTACACGCATGCGCCGCGTCACGCCGCCGGCGCGGGCGAGGCGGCGCGAGTGGTGTGCGCAGCGCTGGGCGGAAAGGGCAGCCGCCTCGAGCGACGCGTTCGCGCCTATACGCTGCGCGAAGGCATGTCCGCCGCGACGGATGCGAACTTCGACGCAGCGACGCTATCGGTGAGCGAGGCCGAAACGCTCGCCGTGATTGCCGCCAACGAGCTCGACCTGTACCTGAGCGGCGAGATCCGCTACTCGGGGCGGAGCGACGTGATGGCGCCGGCGGCGATGCAGCCGGTCGCACACGCGTGCAACGCGCTCGCCGTGAACGGCCTCGTCGAGGCACTGCATCGCGAGCAGGCGCACGTCGGGTCGGTCCCGCGGGAATTCGTGACGTCCGTCGGCGTCAGCTACAGGATCGCACAGGACAGACGAACGGCGATCCCGATGGCGTCGAGCGTCAGCGGCGTTCTGCCGTGAGCGCTCCGCGCTGGCCGTCGACATCCGACCGCTGCGCATCCAGGTCGTGCATCGTCGCCTTGAGCGCCGGGTACAACGCCTTGTACGACGCGAACGCGCGCTCGTAGCGGTCGACGGCAGCCCGCTGCGGCGTCGCGCGCGGCAGGAGCCTCACCCAGCCCTGGCGCACGTCGTCGTCGCCGATCAGGCCGACGCCATAGGCCGCGAGCAGCGCGGCGCCCATCGCCGCCTCGACGGCCTGCTCGATCGTCAGCACGCGCCGGCCGGTGACGTCGGCGATGATCTGCATCCACAGATCCGAGTGCGCGGCGCCGCCGACGACGATCAGATCGTCGTGCAGCGTCGCTGCGGCCGCCGCGCCGGCGTCGATGTTGTGACGAAGCGCGAACGTGACGCCTTCGAGCACCGCGCGATACAGATGCTCGCGACGATGATAGAGGCTCAGCCCTACGAACGCGCCGCTCGCCCTGCCGTCCCAGATCGGGCTGCGCTCGCCCATCAGGTAAGGAAGAAACAGCATCCCCTCGGCACCCGGCGGAATGCCGCGTGCAGCCGCATCGAGCAGATCGTGCACGTCGACGCCGCGCGCGACCGCAGCCTGCGTTTCGTCGCGGCAGAACTGGTCGCGAAACCAGGTGACGGCCGCACCCGCGGTGCTCGCACCGCCGAACACGTAAAGATCGTGCAGGCCGCCGAAGACGTGCGGCATGCAGACGAGCCCGCGCCGCGCATCCACCTCGTGCGCGATGTAGCCCCAGCACATGCTCGATCCGATCATCGCCACGTGCTGGCCCGGCCGCGTCACGCCTGCGGCCAGTGTCGCGACCGCGGCGTCGACGCCGCCCGCGACGATCGGCGTACCGGCGGGCACGCCGAGTCGCTCGGCGGCAGCCGCCGTGAGTCGCCCCACGACGTCGCTGGATGCGACGATCCGCTGCGGCATCATCGACGCGGGAATGCCCAGCGCGTCGAGCATCTCGCTCGACCACGTTCCGGCGCGCAGGTCGTACACGCCGCCGATATTGCCGGCCGACGAGCGATCGACGGCGATCTCGCCGGTCAGCGCATGAATGACGAACGCGTTCGGCGGCAGGAACGCCCAGGTCTTCGCGAAGACGTCGGGCCGCTGATTACGCAGCCACAGCATCTTCGTGTAGCCGTAGTAGCTGTCGACGCCGTTGCCGGTGATGTCGCCGAGGCGATCGACGTCGAGCGTCGCGCGAACCTGGTCGACTTCGTTCGTCGCACGCCGGTCCATCCAGATCAGGCACGGATGCAGCGGCTGCATTCGCGCATCGACCGGGATGCCCGAGCCGCCGTAGAGCCCGCCGATGCAGATACCGCGTACGCGTTCGGCGGTGAAACCGGGCTCGGTGCGGCTCGCTTTCGCGACGCAGCCCGCGATCGCGTCGAGCACGGCATCGAGCCACACTTGCGGCCATTGCTCCGCCCATAACGGCCGCGGCGTGTCCGGTTGATAGCCCTTCGCGCACTGCGCAATGATGCGGCCGCGCGTGTCGGTCAGGAGCGCCTTCGTGCTCTGCGTGCCGATGTCGACGCCGATGACGCAATCTGTCATGAGGCTGCGTCCCTAGTCCTGAACGTCGCTCGTGACGCCGAGGCATTCGAGCGTCTGCGCGAGCTTTCGCGCATAGGCGGGGCTCGCACGATCGCGGTCCTCGCGCGTCACCGGAATGATCCGCTGCACCGACGCCGGACGCTGCGTCATCACGACGATCACGTCGCCGAGCGCGATCGCCTCGGGCACGTCGTGCGTGACGAACAGCACCGTCGGCCGATCGAGCTTGAGCAGCGCCTTGAACTCCTGCTGCAGCTTGAGGCGCGTGAACGCGTCGACCGCCGCGAACGGCTCGTCGAGCAACAGCAATCGCGGCCGCAACGCGAGCGCACGCGCGATGCCGGCGCGCTGCGCCATGCCGCCGGACAGCTGGTTCGGATACGCATCCTTGAAGTCGGCGAGCACGACCGTGGCGAGGAACTCGTCGGCGATGCGGCGTGCGTCGCGACGTGTCTGGCCGCGCGTGCGCAGACCGATCGCGACGTTCTCGCGCACCGACATCCACGGAAAGAGGCCGGGCTGCTGGAAGGCCATTCCGAGATGCGGATTGCGTCCGATCGCAACCGGCGCGCCGTCCCACCGCAGAGCGCCGCCCGATGGGCGGAGAAGCCCCGCGGCGAGACCGAGCAACGTGCTCTTGCCGCAGCCCGATGGCCCGACGACGCACGCGACGTGGCCCGGGTCGATGCGAAACGACACGTCGTTCAGCACCTCGGTCTTCCGCCCCGCTGCGATGTAGCCATGGAAGACGTGATCGACGACGAATTCGCCCTCGTGCGTCCCGGCGGCTGCGTTCGCAGTCCCATCAGGACGTGACGCAGCATTGCGCTCCCCCTGCCCGGAGGGAGCGTCGGGGCGCGCGGCGGTTGCCTTCGTCGTCATCGGTAATCGAGCCACGCACGCGACACCGCGCCGATCGCCGCGCTGACTCCGGCGCCCACGATGCCGATCACGATCATGCCGCCGATCACGACGCTCGTCGTCAACGACGTCGCCGCGTTCGTGATCATGAGGCCCAGTCCGGCACTCGCGCCGATGTATTCGGCGGCGACGACGGCGATCCAGCCGATCGCGGCGGCCGCCCGGGCAGCGCTCGCGAGCGTCGGCGCGGCCGCGCGCAAGTGCACCTGCCACGCGAGCCGCCACGCATTCATGCCGAGCATCGTGCCGACGCGAGACAGCGTCGGCTCGACCTGCGCCACGGCCCGCGTCGTCGACACGACCATCACGAAGAACACCGCATAGGCGACGAGCAAGATCTTGCCGACGTAGCTCGTGCCGAACCAGAGGATCGTCAGCGGAATCCACGCGAACGGAACGACGAAGCGCAGCGATTCGACGACCGGTGTCGCCGCCATGCGGAAATGGCGCCATTCGCCCATCAGCAGGCCGAGGCCCACGCCGAGAACGACACCGATCGAATAGCCGCACACGAATTCGAACAGGCTGACGCCCATGTCGTGCCAGAACGCGACGGTGCGCACGAGCTCGCCGAGCGTCGTTGCGACCGACCACGGCGACGGCAACACGATCGGCGGCAGCCGATACCACGACAACGTCGCCTGCCAGACGGCGAGCACGCATGCGACGCCGACGAGCGGCAGAACGATGCGGCGCATGACGACGTGCACGTGGCGCTTCATCGATCGTGGCGCTCGCGATCGTGTCGCCAGGGCAGCAAGCGCCGCTCGGCGAACGTGAATGCCGCATTCATCGCGAAGCCGGTCGCGGCGAAGCAGATCATCGTCGCCATCACGGCCGGAACGTCGTAGCTCTGCTCGACGCCGATCAGATGCGCGCCCAGGCCCGAATCGGCGGCGACGAGCTCGGCGACGATCACCGTGCCCCAGCCCGACATCAACGCGACGCGCGAGCCGATCAGCACTTCGGAAAGCGTGCCGGGCAGGACCAGGCTGCGAAAGCGTTGCCATTCGCCCATGCCGAGCATCGTCGCCGTGCGCTCGAGATCGGCCGGCACGCGGCGCGAGCCGTCGGCCGCGTAGACGATGACGACCAGGAACACGGCGAGGCCGACGAGAAACACCTTGCTCGTGAGCCCGAAGCCGAACCAGACGATCGACAGCGGCACCCACGCGATGCTCGATACCGGGCGGATCGCCTCGACGATCGGCAGGAACACGTTGCCGAGATGCTGCGCGCGGCCGAGGATCAATCCGACGAGCGCCGCGCTCGCCGCACCGACGATCCAGCCGATGGCGAACACGTGCAGGCTCGCGAGCAGATCGTGCGCGAGATCCCTGCCGGCGTAGTGCACGAGTTCGCGGAGGACCGAGACGGGCCCCGGCAGGCGGTTGATGACGCCACCGCCGTGCGCGAGCAGCCGCGAAAGCACGATCCACGCAACGAGTGCGACAGCGGTACCGGCGACACCGAACAGCCACGCCACGACGCGCGGCGGCAGGCGCTCGTCCGCGTTGCGTGCGATCCGGTCCGCTGTCGTCGCCACGTTCCTACTGCTTCGACGCCAGCACTTCCTTCGCGAGCGTCGTGTTTTCGAACTTGCGCGTGAACGACGGCAGGTCGACGCCCTTCGGCGCGAAACCGAGCTCCTGCGCCACCTTCTCGGTCTCGACGATGCCCTCGACGTCGGGCACGTAGGACGCGGCCACGCCGATCAGGTCCTTCTCGAACGAGTAGCGCACCGATGCCTCGTCGACCTTCGCGAACTCGGCCATCTGCTTGTACGCCTGGTCGGGACTCTTCTTGATGAAGTCGGTTGCGGCGAACTGCGCACGCAGCACGTCCTTCACCGCATCGGGATGCTCCTTGATGAACTTGCTGCTGGCGATGAAGCCGTCGCCGGGTGCCGGGCGGCCGATCGCATCGGACCCGGTGAAGAGCACGCGCCCGATGCCTTTCAGCACCATTTCCGAGACGTACGGCACATACCCGGCGACGACTTCGGCGCCGCCCGAATCGAGCACGCCGACCATGCCGGGCCCGGTGCCCGACACGAAGTATTCGTTCGCGCTCGGATCGACGCCGGCCTTCTTGAGCCCGATCTGGAAGAAGAGCGTCGATGCCGTCTTGAGGCCGCTCACGACGACCTTCTTGTGCACGATGTCCTTCGCGCTCTTGATCGAACTGTTCTTCGCGACGACGGTGACGTTCGCGTTGACGAACGACTGGCCGACGAACTGCGCCGCATCCGGCGATTGCGAAAAGATCACGACGGCCGAGATGCTGTTGCCCCACGCGATGTCGAGCTTGCCCGCCGCGATGGCGCTGGCCGCGCCGGGCAGGCCCTGGTTGATCGGCACCCAGTTCACCGTGTAGCCCTTGTCCTCGAGCATGTGCTGCGCGCGCATGATCGGCACCGGCGAGACCACCGGGAAATAGCCGATGTTGATCGTGATGCCCTTGCCGGGCTGCTCCGCGGCCTCTGCGGTTCCCGGCAATGCGGCGACGAGCGCGAACGATGCGCTCAAGGCGACGAGCGTACGGCGCAGACGATTCATGACTCCTCCTTGGTGGGTCGACGGCGAATGCCGTGGTAAGACTGCCAGCTACGGTTTCATCAGCACCTTGATCGAATCGAGCGAGTTTGCGACCTCGATCGCCTCGTCCCATCGCTCGAGCGGGTAATCGTGCGTGACGATGCCCTTCGACGTGACGAGACCGCGCGACAGCAGGTCGATCGCGATCGGATAGCAGTACGGTCCGAGGTGCGCACCGCGCACGTCGAGTTCCTTGCGATCGCCGATGATCGACCAGTCGGCGGTGGTGTCCTTGCCGAACACGGAGAATTCGACGAAGCGCCCGAGCTTGCGGATCAGCTCGAGTCCCTGCGTCGCGCCCGACGGTGAGCCGGTCGCCTCGATGTAGACGTCGCATCCATAACCGGAGGTGAGGCCCTTGACGACCGCGAGCGCGTCATCGTTCTTCGGATCGATCGTCACGTCGGCACCGTAGCGGCGGGCGAGCGCGAGGCGCTCGTCGACCATGTCGATGACGACGAGCTTGCGCGGCGTCTTGAGCTTCGCGACCTGCACCATCATCAGCCCGATCGGGCCCGCGCCGGCGATGACGACCACGTCGTCCAACTGGATGTCGCCGCGCGTCACCGCGTGGATCGCGCAGGCGAGCGGCTCGATGATCGCCGCGTCCTCGAGCGGCAGCTCGGGCGGGATCTTGTGCACGATCGCGGTGGGCGGAATGCGCATGTACTGCGCCATGCCGCCATCGGCCACTTCGCGCTGGAAGCCGAAGATGTTGTGCACCTCGCACATCCAGTACTTGCCCGAGCGGCAGTAGCGGCACTTCTCGCACGGCACGATCTGCTCGGCGATGACGCGATCGCCGACCGCGACGTCGAAGTGCGCGGCAGCGTCCTCACCGAGTTCGTGGACGTAGCCGAAGAACTCGTGGCCCGGAACGACCGGCGCCTTCACCCACGATGCGGTGCCGTTGCCGCCCCAGAACATCTTCGCGCCCGACCAGCACTTGCAGTCGCTCGCGCAGATGCCGCAGGCACCGATGCGAATCACCATCTCGCGTCGGCCGGCACGAGGACGCGATACCTTCTCGACGCGGTAGTCCTTCGGCGCGTGGCAGACGATGGCCGTCATCCGCGTGTCGGTGATCATGTCGAATCCTTTCTCCGGTGCCCGCGTCGCATGGTCCCCGGCCGCTTCAGGCCGCCTTGCCGCTGCCGGTCGCGACCCACAGATCCCAGTCGGCGCCGACGAGATGCGAGTCGGCGAACATCGGCTGCGCTGGCGTCGCACGCTCGACGAGACCGAGCTGGCCGCAGCCGGTGACACCCTTGTCGACGCCGTCGCGCAGCGGATCGACGTAGACGTCGAACCAGTCCTCGAGCTGCCCGCGCAGGTTCGCCACCGTTGCGCTCACGTTCGCATCGTCGATGCGATTCGTGCGCTCGCCGGCATCGGTGCGCAGGTCGAAGAGCTCGTGCGGCCCGTCGGGATAGCGGTGCACGTATTTCCACTCGCGGGTGCGCACCATGCGCACCGGCCCGTATTCGTCGTAGACGACGATCGGCGCGTCGACGACTGCGTCGCGACCTTCGAGGACCGCCCTGAAGCTGCGGCCCGGCTTGCGGCGCGCCGGCACGTGCGTGACGCCGGCGTAATCGAGCAGCGTCGGAAAGACGTCGTAGCCGCTGACCAGCGTATCGCTGACGCGTCCCGTCGCAATGCGCTGTGGCTGCGACGCGATGCACGGCACCTTGACCGACGTGTCGTACATGTTCTGCGGCCGCGTGCCGTTACCCTTGCCCCAGATGCCGTGATGGCCGAGGTTCATTCCGTTGTCGCTCATGAACACGACGAGCGTGCTCTCGGTCAGGCCCTGCGCGTCGAGCTCGCCGAGCACGCGGCCGATCGCCGAATCCATCGCGCTCACGGCCGCGAAATAGCCGACCAGGCTCTGGCGCCGTTCCTTGCGTCCTTTCTCGATCGCCGGCTTGCCGCCGGTGAACCACGGATGCGGCGGCTCGTCGGGACACGACGCGAAGCTGCAGTCGCGGTAGAGATCGGTGAACGCCTTCGGATGGCAGTCGATCCACGGATAGTGCGGGGCGGTGAAGCACAGCGACAGCCAGAACGGCTCGTCTCGTTTCGTTTCGTCGCGAATGAATTTGCGCGCGACGTCGGACAGTGCATCGGACAGGTAGCCGTCGACAGTGACCGACCGGTCGTGGTCGATCATCGGCGCGTCGTAGTACGGGCCCATCCCCGATTGATGCGCGAACCATTTGACGAAGCTCGGCCGCGGCACATCGCTCGCGCCGAGATGCCATTTGCCGACGAGGCCGCAGCGATAACCGTTCGCGGCGAGCACGTCGGTGACGAGCGTCTGTCCCGCGAGGTAGTCGACGCGTGTCTCGCCGACGCTGCCGGCGCGGATCCAGTCGTGCACGCCATGGCGCGACGGAATGTCGCCGGTCAGAAGCGACGCACGCGCGGGCGAGCAGACCGGTGACGTGCAGAAGAAGCTGTCGAAGCGAATGCCGTTTTGCGCGAGCCGGTCGAGGGTCGGCGTGCGGATCTCGGGATTGCCCGCGCAGCCGAGCGCCCACGCGCCCTGATCGTCGCTCAGGATGAACACGATGTTCGGCCG
>Ga0134125_10008684_pt1 | contig 11467 bp, 10 predicted proteins | sample KB31751_FD_96464 | JGI IMG/M metagenome (GOLD analysis project Ga0134125, IMG submission 96464) | Terrestrial soil microbial communities with excess Nitrogen fertilizer from Kellogg Biological Station, Michigan, USA - KB3-175-1 | ecosystem: Environmental > Terrestrial > Soil > Unclassified ... | reverse complement strand
TCCCTTCAGCCTGATTCTGATCCATCTCTCCGCCTCCGCATGCGGGCCGCGGCACGGGACGCGGCTCCAATGAGGCATTAACGGTCGAGCCGCTTGGATGGTTTGGGCGAGCCCTGGCGGGTGCGGGCGAGGAGATCTTTTCCCTAAAGCCTCAGGGATTGCCGCCGATCACCAGCGGCGGATAGACGCCCGGCACATAGTAATAGCGCGGCAGCACATCGCTGAAGAGGCCCGGCGGATAGATGAAGAGGCCGCCCGACGGGCTGCAGCTCTGCCGCATCGTGTCGCCGCCGGCCCAGCTCGGCGGCGGCGGCGGGCAGGGTGGGGCATAACCGCCGTCGGTGCGCGGCGGCGCATCACCGGCGCAGCCGGCGAGGGCTATGAAGAGCGTAGCGAGAAGGCAGCGGATCGGCATCTTACGTGCTAACGGAGCGAGGTGGGCTGCTGCGATGGTAATGCAAGAGCGGGGTGCGAGGACAGCGCTTCAGCCCGATTTCGAGCGCAGCCCGAAGATCAGCGATTTCACCGTCACCGGAACCACCTCGCTCGCCCCGAGCGGCCGGCCGATGTCGAGATAGTCGAGGTCGGCGGCCTCGATGCCGTCCAGGATTACGGCGGGGCGCGGGAGACTCAGCTCCTCGACGAGAATGCTGCCGAGGGATTTCGCGATGTCCTGGTCGAGAACCACGAACAGCGGCTCCATCGCCTCGCCGGCGGCCAGGGTCTCGATCGCTTCGGCGGTGCGCCGGATATAGGGATAGTCGGGCTGGCCCAGAATGGTGAGGGCGAGTGCCATGTGGCCACCGATACGGTCGGCGTCGTAGCTGCCGAGCGCTGTCGCCAGCGCCATCCGGATCTCGCTCGTGCTCTGGCGCTCGCCGATCGTGGCATGGACGACTTGCAAGCCGCGCGCCGGCAGCGCTGCCGGCGCGGCGATGCTGCTGGTCGTGCCGCTGGCCTGCAGCGTGTACTGCCCGGCGCCGATCACCGTCGCCCTGATCCCTTCCGCCGCGCCGATCAGGACGCCGGGGGCCAGACGAACGCGCGCCTCTTCGCGCAGCGCCGCCCCGAGCCAGGGACCGAGGTCGCCGAAGGAGGCTGTCTCGCGGCCATAGACATATTCGGCGACGCCGCCCGAGAAGACGAGATGGTCGATGCCGCCGATCGGCCGGCCCGGCAGGCTATCGCTCAGCATCAGCTGTTCGGCGAGCCCGTCGGCACGGCCGCCGATGATCGTCTCGAACAGCAGGCCCGCCATCTTTTCGGCCAGCGCACGCCCTTGCTGCGGGGCGAGCGATTGCCCGACTTCCGCAGTCTGGCCGAGTGCCGCGAGGATCGTGCGGCCTGGCTGCTCCAGGCGCGTGATGCGCATATCGCCGTCGAAGGCGGCGAGGCGCGCGCCGATCTCGATCGCCATCATCCGCTCGATGCGGCCGGCGCGCACGACCGAGATCTTGGTCGTGCCGCCGCCGATATCGACATTCAGAACCGCGTTCCGGTGATGGCGCGACAGCGCGACGGCGCCCGAGCCGTGTGCGGCGAGCAGCGCCTCGTGCATCGGTCCGGCGGAGGCGCAGACGAAACGGCCGCCTTCGCGCGCGAAATGCTCGAGGATCGGGCGGGCATTCTCCTTCTTCAGCGCCTCGCCGGTGATGACCACGGCCCCTGTATCCACCGACTCCGGCGCGACCCCGGCCGCCCGGTAGCAGCCCGCGACGAAAGCGATGACGGACTCGGCGTCGATCCGCGTGGCGGAGAGATAGGGGGTAAGGATGATCGGCGACCGGTAAAGCTCGCGGCGGCCCGCGACGAGGAAGCGCGCCGAATGGCGCCCTTCGCGACGCAGCGTCAGTTCGGAAAAGCCGGCATGGGTGGTCGAGGAGCCGATATCGATGCCGACGCTGCGCAAGGTGAGCCGCTCGACGCCTTCCAGCTCCTCGCCACCGGCGGGCATGGCTTCCAGCGCATGGTGGTCCTCGTCGTGCATCAATCCGCAACCGCCTTCTGATGGGTGAGAATAATCTCCCGGCGCTCTTCCGCCGAGCGCAGCACGGCGAGGCAGACCTCGAGATTTGCCATGCCCCAGCGCCCGTCATGCAGCGGCGGCTTGCCGTCGCGGATTGCCGCTTCGAGCTCGACCAAGATCTGGTCGCGCCCCGTCTTGCCTTTGGGCAGCGCCAGCGCCTGCTTGTCCTCCTCGCCATAGACGATCAGCCCGTCGGGTGATTGCCTGATGTCGCCGCGCGCGCAGCTGACGATCGTGAGACCGAAGAAGGGCTGCGCCCCCGGCGCCCGGCCGTGCCGGTTGCGCGTGCCGCCATAACGCAGCTGCTGCTTGAGCACCGCCTCGTCGCCACTGCCGGCCAGCGCGCGGCGCGCCGCGCCATAGGCGCCGAGATCGACCACGGCGCCGCCCTCGCCGATGGCAAAGCCGAGCTCGGCACTGCGGAAGCGATCGTAGCCGCTATAGACCGCGGTGCCGACGGCCCCGCTCTCGAACTCGAGAAAGGTGGTATGGGCGCCCTCGGCCGGCCGGCCGGCATCCCAGCGCCCGGTCATGGCGCGCACGCTGCGCACCAGCCCGCCGCCGATCAAGCGGATGAGATCGAACTGATGGGCACCCTGGCGCAACACGATGCCGCCGCCGAGCCGCGTCTCGAGCTCCTCCACGACGCGCGGCCGGTAGATCCAGTCAGTGTAGTACCAATTGTGCAGCATCTGCAGCGGGCCCAGCGTCCCGCCGCGCACGAGCCGCCGCATCTCGCGGATCGGCGTCTCGTAGCTGAAGGAATGGCCGACCATGAGGACGCGGCCGGCCTTGTCCGCCGCTGCGATCATCGCCGCCGCCTGCTCGAGCCCGACAGCCATGGGCTTTTCGGTTACGACATGCTTGCCGGCGGCGAGCGCCGCCAGCACATGCTCGGTGTGGAGGTGCGTCGGGGTCGCGACGAAGACGACATCGACCAGGTCGCTTTCCGCCATCTCCTCGACGCGCGGAAAGCAGCGCGCTTGCGGAAAGTCCGCGCCGAATCGGGCGCGAACGGACTCTTCCTTGTCTGCCGCGGCGGCGAGGCTGAAGGCTGGATTGCTCAGGACCGGCTGGATCAATGCCGAGCCGGCGCTGCCGAGGCCGGCGATCCCGAAGCGCAGCGGCTGGGCGGAGGGCATGTCAGCCTTCGACGTAGCTCCATTCGTACTTGCGGTCGCGATAGGCTTCAGCCGGCATCAGGCTCTTCAGGCCGCGTTGTCCCAGCGCCGCTTCGAATTTCTGCCGGATGAAGGGCTCCTCGTCGGGATATTCGATCTGGTTCTCAGGCGCGCCCGCCTTGGCGAAGGGCCGCGGCGGATGCAAGGCCAGATAGCGCGCCGGTGCGTTTCCGATATTGAAATGTTGGTGGTACCAGTTGTCGGGGGGAACGAAGACGCTGCCCTCGCGCCACGGCACGACCACCTTCTCGCCGCCTTCCGGCCACATGATTGAATAGCCCTGGCCGGCGGGAATGACGATGACGTAGCTCGGGCCGTGGCGATGGCCTTTCTTGTAGGTGGCGGTGTCGAATACCGACATGTGGCAAGACATGGTCGAGTCCGGAAAGTTGATGAAGATGGTCTTGCCGCCGGCGCCGCGCGTCTTGAAGGGTACGAGTTTGTCCCAAGCGCGCATGTCGGGAAAGAAATTGCCGACCCAGTAGGCCTTGCGTCGCGCCTTGATGCGCGCATCCGTCTCCTCGACCATCTTCGCCTCGGAATAGAAGTCGGTGTCCAGCGCCTGGCCGGCCGTGCAATCCGTGTCGAAGAAGAGCTCGGGATCGGGCGCCCCGGCCATGGCGACGGGCAGGTAGTTGTTGTGCAGCAGCACGGCGCGCTTGTCGCCGCGCGCATTGCCGAGCTGGTGGTAATGGTTGCGCGGCAGCAAGAACATGGCATGCTTCTGCCATTCGAAGCTGCGCTTCGGCCCGCCTTCGCGCCACACGGTGCAGATGCCCTGGCCGTCCGCGACATAGACGGTCTCGTCGAAGGCGAATTTGAGCGGCGGCAGGCTCTTGCCCGGCAGGATCTCCGTGACACGCGCCTCCGACACGTTCTGCTGGCCTTCGAGGATGAGGAAGGCGGCATTGCAGTCGCGCGCATCCCAGCGGCCGAGCTCGATCTCGCGCACATCCTCGACGTAATAGCCGCGATGCACCGGCAGGCCGGTCGACTTCACCCAATTCTCATAGGCATATTGCGCGGGCTCGACCACGACCGACCTCCTTCTTGTGTTAGCGCAATGCGGCGCGCACCCAATCGGCGAGGACTGGATCGGGCCAGTAGACGCCCATATAGAAATCGAGCAGCCAGAGCGCGATCAGCGCGACCAGCGAGCCGCCGACAAGGCTGGTGATCCACCGCGCCCTGCCTTCCATCATGACGATCGGGAACAAGAGCGCGACGGCGAGGCAGCCATACTGCAATCCCACCGTAGCGGCGAGCAGCAGCAGCAAGGCAATGAAGGCGGCAACCTTGGCGACGGCGCGCCCGACGTCCGGCTCGCCACGGCTGCGCAGGCCGATATCCATGATCTCGCCCGTCTCCCGCTGTCGCTCGAACAGGAGATGGGCGAGCGTCAGGGCAATCACCCCGCCGGCGGTAAGCAGCGGCAGGAAGCGCGCCTGCGGTGGGTAGCTGCGTGCGATCCAGATCGCGGCCGCCGCCCCCATCAGGACGAGAAGCGCGAAGGAATGCTCGAGCCGCCAGCCGCCGCCAAGCGCATGGCGCCAGGTCCAGCGCGCCGGAGCTTTCGGCCGGCTCATGTCGAGCACCGCCGCCGCCGTCTCGGCCGGCGCCGTGCCCGGCTTTATCTGACGGCTGAGGCGCAGCATGAACCAGGTGGTGAGGGCGATCAGCACCAGCAGCACGTCGGTGATCGGCCGCTGCAGGATCTCGAGCGGCGTATAGGCCGACAGTGCGCTCTGCAGATTGAGCTCGATGACGGGGCCCAGGATGAAGCCCAGTACCAGCGGCGAGCGGGGCCATTTGAACGCCTTCATGCCCAGCCCGAGCGGCGTCAGCGCCAACAGGACCAGCACGCCCATCCAGCCGTCGCGTGCTTCGAAGGCGGAGAGGAAGGACACCGGAATGACCACGGCGCCGATGGCGGCGTAGGGCACCGTCGTCAGCTTGGCGAGCTGGCCGGTCAGCGCGAAGCCAACCGCCGCGGCGAGGAAATTGGCGATGGCGAAGCTCAAGGCCAGCATGATCGTGATGTCGGCATGCTGGCCGAGCATCTGGGGGCCCGGCGCGATGCCGTAGGAGAGCATCGCGAACAGCACGAATACCCAGGCGATCCCGCCCGGCACGCCGAAGGCCAGGGTCGGGATGGCCTGGCCGCCTTCCTTGGCGTTCTGCGCGGCTTCCGCGAAGATCAGCCCGTCGAGCGAGCCCTTGCCGAACTGGCTCTTGTCCTTGGCGAGCGCCACGCCGACGGCATAGGCGAGCCAATCGACGACGGCGCTGCCGACCCCGGGAATGAGGCCGAAGGCGACGCCGATCAGGCTCTGCCGGACCGTCACGCGCCAGCGACGCAAGCCTTCGATGGCGCCGGCCAGCACCTCCTTGTGCGAGATGGCGGCGGTCTCCTTGACGGCAACCGATTTGCCCATGACGCTCATATCGAGGATCTCGGGCATTGCGAAAATACCGAGCGCGACCCCGATGAGCGGCAGGCCTTCGGTAAGCCCCAGGTTGCCGAAGGCGAAGCGCTCGGTCGCGGTGCCGAAATGCGTGCCGACCGTGCTGAGCAGGATGCCGATCAATCCCGCCGCGATGCCCTTGAGCATGGCGCCGGTGCTCAAGACCGACACCATGGCGACGCCGAAGATCGCCATGGCGGCGATCTCTGAGTAGCTGAATTCGAGAATGAAAGGGCGGATGATCGGGATCACCAGGATCAGCACCGCGCCGGCCACGATGCCGCCCAGCGCCGAGACGGAGTAGCCGGCCCCAAGAACATAGGCGGCCTGGCCGCGCCGTGCCATTTGATGGCCTTCGAGATAAGTGACTTGGGTCGAGACGCCGGGATATCCCAGCAGCACCGCGGGAATCGAATCGAGCGTGTTGTGAGTGCCGCCGATGGTGGCGAGGAGCACGATACCGGTCAGCGGATCATGGATGGTGAAGAGGACGAAGGGGATGAGGATGGAGAGGATGAGCGGCGTGCCGATGCCGGGAATCATGCCGACCGTCGCCGACACGAAGACGCCGCCGAGAATGGCGAGCCAATAGCCGGGGGTCGTCAGATGGCCGAGGCCGGCTTGGATGATCTCCAGCATGTTCGGATCGACGCTACGGGCTCAGTACCGGTCCTTGGCCCATTGCGCCCACTCGGCATAGACCGCCTGATATTTCTCGTAGCTCTGCACCATCTGGGCGAGATCCCGCTCGATCTTTTCGCCGGGCGTGTAGGTCACTGGCTCGCCCATCATTTGCTCGAGCTTGGTGCGGAAGTCGTCCCGCTCGAGCAGTGCCTTGTAGGATTGGCGCAGCGCCGCGAGAATCGGCGCCGGCACCTCGGGTGGCGCCATGAAGACCTTGCTGTAGCGTGCGTCGATATCGGCGAAAGCCTCGTATTCCTCCCGCTGCTTCGGGTCCTTCAACAGGTCGCTCACATAGGGCACGTCGGCCGGCATGGCGATCTCGGAATTGGGGCCGATCTTGATCGAGGAGGGGCCCATCTGGGCGAACGGCCGGATGGTGCCGGTCTTCAACCAGCTCGGTCTTATATAGGGGATCGAGTACCAGACGTTGCCGCCGCCGCCCGGCGTGAAGGCGTCGACATCGCCACGCTCCAGGGCTACCAGCTCGTCGGCGGTGCCGCGCGCGCCGGGAATGAACTTGATCGGCACATCGAGGAACACCGACATGGCGGCGAGGCGCATGGCGATGCCGGAGGTGGCGTTGCCTTCGCTGATGCGGATGGGAGTCTTGCCGCCCATCGCCTGCTTGAGCGTCTTGTAGGGCAGCTCCTTGCGGGCGAAGAGCACGCTCGAGGAGCCGGCGTGGCTGCCGATCACGCTGTCGCGCTCGACATGGAACTGCACCTGGTCCGAGGTGAAGCGGTCTATGACGTTGCTGCCCGCCGTCATCTCGATCGTGGTGCCGTCGGGATCGCTGCGATAGAGGCGGTTGGCCGAGGCGATGCTGGGCCGCACATTGGTCACGGTGAAGCGCGGATGGCCGGGCAGCGTCTCGGTCCAATATTGTGCGAACAAGCGCGCCTGCAGATCGGTGCCGCCGCCGGCCGAGAAGCCGACCAGCACGCGAATGGTCTTGCCAGAAAAATATTTTTGCGCGTCGAAATCGGCGGCACGGGCCGCGCCGGCGGCCGCCAGCCCGACCAGCGCGCCGCACAGCATGGAGATCAGAGCTCGGCCCTTCCACATCACGCATTCTCCCGCCGGTTCTTTGGCTTTTGTTCTGGTAGCGTCTCTAGAAAGTCTCGACCGGCACGGTCTCTGTGGCGAGACCGCGCGGATGGTGCATGGTGCTGCTCCGCTCGAAATTGGTGTCGATGACCGGGTGATCGGGATCGCGTATCACGCCGAGCGGATCTTCGCCGCGCTGGACCTTCTCGATGTTCTCGAACATGGCCCGACGCAGCAGCACGATGCCGCGGTCGGACGCGCCGAGGAACTCCTTGGTGCGGTCGGGAATGGCGCCCTGAGTCTCCCACATGACCACGTCCTGCGACAGCGGCCAGCCATGCCTTGGGCTCCTCTCGAATCGTGCCTCGGGATGGTGCGCATCGGGCGGATGCTTGAAGGGCGCGATATGCTCGACCTGGGGCTCGCCGCGATATTCAGTGCCGTCCTTGTTGCGTTCGAACTTGAGCACCCAGTGATTGGTATGCTCGTCGTCGATCGGGGTACGCATCCACATCGCCGAGCGGCTCCTCAGCCATAACGGGAAGACGAGCGGATGCTCGTCGATCAGCCCGCCCTTGTAGGTGCGGCGTTTCATGATCCCGTAGTCGACCATGTAATAGTCGTTGCTGTCGATATCGTCGATGAAGCCCCTCGTGGTGTTCTTCGGACGGTCCTTCGCGTGCGGCGGGTCCTGGTGCAGAAGCTGCAGATGCGTCGAATCGACGGCGTTTTCGGCGGCGGTGAACCAGTTGCAGTCGAGCCTGGGGTAGGCGAGGATCGTGTGGCGCCCGTCGCGCCGCATGAAGACATCGTACTTGGGCAGGACGGGCGCGGGTTCCGGCCCCATATAGGCCCAATAGAAGCCGAGGAATCTCTGCACCGGATAGGCCGTCGTGCGCGCTGTGCGCGTCACGCCGTCACCTTTCTCGGCCGGCGTCTCGAGCACCTTGCCGGCGCAGTCCATGAGCCAGCCATGATAGGCGCAGGCGATGCCGCGTTCCTCGACGCGGCCGTAGAGGAGCGATGCGCCCCGATGCGGGCAGCGGTCGGCGATCAGCCCGACGCGGCCGCTCTTGTCGAGGAATAGAACGAGATCCTCGCCCAGCACGCGCACGAACTTGGTCGGCTCCTGCGGCGTGAGCTCCTGCGCCACGGCGACCGGGTGCCAATAGCGCCTGAGCAGCGCACCGCCTGGCGTGCCTGGCCCGACTTGCGTGAGAATCCTGTTCTGCTCCGCCGTGAGCATGGTCGGCCTCCTCCCCGATCTCTCGCGCCTTCTTGGTCGCGCGCGCCGAGCCATTCTAGCGGTCCGGGATTACGCTTGTTTAGCGGCGAATTCGGAAATTCATTATTATGTAGAACGTCATAATGAAGAGGCGCGGTGAAGGGTGGAAAATCTCAACGATATCCTGGTCTTCGTGCGCGTCGTCGAGAAGCGCAGCTTCACGGCGGCGGCGCGCGAGCTCGAGATCTCGGCGCCGGCCGCCAGCAAGCAGATCGGGCGCCTCGAGGAGAGCCTCGGGATCCAGCTGCTGAAGCGCTCGACGCGCCGGCTGACGCTCACCGAGGATGGCGCCGAGTTCTATGCGCAATCCGCGCGCGCCATCTCCGATCTCGCGCTGGCGCGCGAGGCCGCCGTGCGCCGCAACCGCGATCTGCGCGGTGTCCTGCGCGCGCAAGCCACGGTGAGCGTCGCGCAGCGGCTGATCGTGCCGGCGATCCGCGGCTTCATCCGACGCTATCCCGGCATCACCGTCAATCTCACCATCGGCTCGCTGCCGGTGAATCTCATCGAGCACGGGCTCGACGTCGTCTTCGTGCAGTCGCTGCGCAGTAAGAATACCAGCCTGCAGCATCGCAGCTTCGTGCCGGTGCGCTATCTCATCTGCGCGGCCCCCGCCTATATCGAGGCCGCGGGGCGACCGCAGACGCCGCGCGATCTGCCGCGCTTCAACTGCCTCGTGCACCACACGCACAAGGGCGCCGGCGAATGGCGCTTCACCGGCCCGGAGGGCGATTACCGGGTCAAGGTCGGGGGAAATTTCCAGACCAACAACGGCATCGCTCTTTACGAGGCGGTGACGGGCGGCCTCGGCATTGCGCGCCTGCCGGACTACATGGCCAACGAGGGCATAAGATCGGGCCGGCTCGTGGTCCTGTTCGACAATGTTTCGAGCGCCGGCCGTGCCGTCATCGCCGCCTATCCGCGCCAGCCGCACCCGCCGGCCCGACTGCAGGCCTTTCTCGATTTTCTCGAAGGGTTTCTCGACAAGGAGGCGCCCGGCGCGGCTCGCCTGCGCGCTGCGGTCCGCTGAAGCAACGCGCCGAGTCCCTCCGCTACCCGGTCTTGGGCGGGGACCAGCCGACATCCGCGCGTGTCGGCTCCTCGGTCACGATGCTGGGAAAACGAGCAGGGGCCCGCGGCTGCCGGGGCCGGCTCACTTCCAGTACCTTCCCCATTCCTCCGAAACCTCGGTCTCGTAGCGCTCGATGCCCTCGGGCGTGCGCAGCGCGATCGGCTTGCCGTCGATCCGCTCGGCATAGGACAGGAAGCGCGCATCCTGCAGGTCGCGATGCACGGGCGTGCCGCGGTCGGCGGCGAATTGCGCGATCTGGCCTTCCTTGCTCAAGAGCCAGTTGATGAACAGGCGCGCCGCGTTGGGGGCGGCGCTCTTGCTGAGCGCGCCGATCTCCTCGATCGCGACCGGCACCGGCTCGGGGCAATGGAAGGAAACCGGCGCGCCCTTGGCCGCCTCGAGATGGGTGCGATAGCCCGAGCCCGGCAGCGACAGCTGGAACTCGCCGGCCGCCATGAGGCCGATGGTGGCATAGACATTCTCGGTGCGGCGCTGCGGCTTCAGGGCGAACAGCTTGGCGAGGAAGCTTTTGCCCCAGGCGGCGCCCTTGGCCTCCCACAGCGGCAGGAACCAGAGCTGCGGCCGGTTGGCGAGGCCGATGGCGCCCTCGGCGAAGCGCGTGCCGGTGACGAGATCGTCCCAGCTCTTGGGCAAATCCGCCGCGGCCACGAGCTTCGTCTGGTAGGGCATGCACCAATGCGTCGCCTGATGCCCGACCCAGTAGCCTTGCGGATCGCGCATATGGCCGGCCGCGACATGCGCCAGGCTCGGCAGGTCGGCGAGCGACAGGAGCGCGCCCGACTCCTTGAATTGCGAGGCGGCGCCGCCGAAGCCGGTCATCACCTCGAACAGCACGCGGCCCTGACGGAAGGCGGTGAGCACGCGCAGCGCGCGGTTGGCATAGCTCGCATAGGTGTATTCGCCGCGCAGGCCGGGATAACGCGCGCGGAACGGCCGCATCACCACCTCGAACTGCTCGGGGTCCCAGGTGCCCGAGACGCGGAACTTGCCCTCGCGCTCGGCCGCCGCGACGAGGCCCGGCGGCACCGCCAGCTCCTGATCGAGGCCCGACAGGATGTCGGGCTGGAGGCCGAGCTGCGACAGCATGGCTTGCGTCGCCGCCGGCAGCGCCTCGGCGCGGGGCGCGCCAGGGAAGAGCAGACATAAGCACGTCATGCTCGCGCTCGTCGCGAGCATCCACGCCTTTCTCCGCAGCGACCGTCGCCGCGACGCAAAGGCGTGGACCCTCGCGACGAGCGCGAGGGTGACGCGGACGAGGCGTAGCGCGCGCACGCTCAATCCTTGGCCACCGCGAGATCGTGCGGCCGCTTGCCGAGGCGCTTGCCGCCGTTCTTGGTCACGACGACGGTGTCGCCCCAGGAGCATTCGGTCGAACGATCGGATGTCCGGATATAGGGCTTCAGGATGAAGACCATATTCTCCTTGAGCGGCACCGCGAGCTGCTCGGGACGGCGCTGGATCTGGGTGATCAGCGGCCCGTCGTCGCCCTGGCCGCGGCCATGCATGTTGAGCCCGCACAGCGCCCCCGCCGCCGGCCCGGTCTTGGGCGCGATGCGCGCGAAGACCGTCTCGGTGAGGCTGGCGATCTCGCCCACCGTGACGCCGGGCCGCAAGCGTTCCATGATCGCCTCGTACACCTCGCGCTGCAGCTTGATGAGCTCCTGATGCAGCGGATCGGCGACGCCG
>Ga0134125_10008683_pt1 | contig 11467 bp, 9 predicted proteins | sample KB31751_FD_96464 | JGI IMG/M metagenome (GOLD analysis project Ga0134125, IMG submission 96464) | Terrestrial soil microbial communities with excess Nitrogen fertilizer from Kellogg Biological Station, Michigan, USA - KB3-175-1 | ecosystem: Environmental > Terrestrial > Soil > Unclassified ... | reverse complement strand
TGGGGTGGGGAGCGCGAGGGGAAGGGCGGGAGAGAAAACTCGTCTTCGACCCTGAGCCCCGTGAAGGGAGGCTCGCTGGTGTCTTTCCCGCCCTTCCCCTCGTATTCGAATTGCGCCTGACCCGGACGACGGGCGATTCTGATCAGCGCGCGGAGGAGCCGCGGCGACGGTCCACTGCGGGCACAGCCAGGGGGCGTCACGCGACCCCGTCAGTACGCCGATTGCTCGGATCTTCGGATTCAATGAGCAGGCCCGCAGCGGACCTTTGCGGCGGCGTGGGGTCCAATCGTTCCGCGGCACGACCGTCGATTTGAGGGTTCGTGTTCGATACATCGTTGGGATATCGCCCTCCCCGTAACCTTCGGCCAAACCACCCCTTACATTCCATCCCTTCGCCCTGATTTGACACACCGGCGAGTTTGAGAAATATTATTGGACCAGTTCAGTGGAACACCACACGATGAAGCGGGCTTCGCGCCTGAGCATCCCTTTCTCGCGTCCAAAGTAACAACATCCCTGAGCCGATGAGACACCGGAAGGCCGCTGCGCGGTCGCGGGCCGTAAATGATCGGCTCGTGATGCACTTGCGCGACAGGTGATGACCAACAGAGGCCTCATCGGAAGGGAACGGAAATAGCACTATGGCCACCGCTGCTGTGCAGTCCGAGTTGCAGCTTTATCTGCGCCAGATCAACCAGTCGAAGCTGCTGACGGCCGACGAGGAAAAGGCGCTGGCCCGCCGGATCATTCACCAGAACGATCCCGAGGCCCGCGAGCGGATGGTCCGCTCCAATCTCCGCCTCGTGGTCAACATCGCCAAGCACTACGTCAATCGGGGGCTTTCCCTTCCGGACCTGATCGAGGAGGGCAACATCGGCCTGCTCAAGGCGGTCGAAGGCTTCGACCCCGAAAACGGCTGTCGCTTCAGCACCTATGCGTCGTGGTGGATCAAGCAGGCGATCAAGCGCGCGTTGATCAACAGCGTGCAGCCGATCCACATCCCGGCCTACATGGTCGAGATGATGAGCAAGCTCAAGATCGCCAATCGCGAGTTGGAAGATCACCTCGGCCGTCTGCCGACCATTGACGAGCTCTCGGCCCACATGAAGCTCTCGCCCAAGAAGCTCAAGATCATTCGCAAGGCGGTCAAGGCCTACAACTCCCCCACCCAATCCGGCAGCGACGACGGGGAGCTGACGATCAACGAGCTGGTCGCCGACATGCACAACCCCAGCCCCGACCAGCAGGTCTGCGACTGCGACGAGCTACGCCGCCTGGGCGAGCTGCTCGAAGAGATCGACGAGCGGGCCGCCAAGATCCTCAAGCTGCGGTACGGGCTCGAAGGTGAAGACCCGATGACGCTCAAGGAGATCGGCACGCGCATCGGGCTCACTCGCGAGCGCGTCAGGCAGATCGAGCACGAGGCGCTGAGCAAGCTGAAGGATGTCATGTCGGGGGTGTGAGGGGGTGAAGAGCCTCACCCGTTTCATGCCCAATGAGCATTCGAACGTAGACCATTACGCGCCGCGCCAGCGGACCCCACGCCGCGGCAACGCCGCGGATCCTCCGACCGCAAAAGGGCAGCGCATCCGGATCCGCGGCGGCGCTCCACTGCGGGCTTCCCGAATTAACACCTCTCGATTCGACCGCACTGCGACTGCGGGGACGCCCATCGCACCCGCCTACAGCCCGCAGTTGCGCTTGGCCGCGGCGTGGGGGTTTGCTTGATTCGATCGCGCGTGGCACACTCATCGCATGCCCTCACCCGGAAAAAAGTGGAGGCACGTCATCATCAACACCCGTTGCACCTGGTTGCCCGGAGATGAACGGGGCTTCCGCAACCGGGGGCATCGCATACATTCATCCGGAGACTACAAACACCCTCCTCCCAAGGGTGAGCACGAAGAGCTGCATGAATACTTCCTTGGGAAATCGAACCCGGAAGTGCATTTTGACCGCACCGTCCGGTCCGTCGTGGGAAGAAAGCTGCTCGAATGCATTCCGGGCTGTGATCACAAGGTCCTGGTCATCGCGGTGACGAAGGTACATGCCCATCTGCTAGTCGAACTGCCCGACAACATCTTCAGCATCCGTGCGATCATCGGGCAGGCGAAACGACGGGCGTCTCAGTCCGTCGAGAGACATCTCCCCGGACAAATCTGGGCACGAGGTGGAACATTCAAGCCGGTCAAATCACGTGCCCATCAACGGAGCGCATACGAGTACATCCTGTATGATCAAGGCCGCAGTGCCTGGACATGGTCATTCCGCGACGGATCCGACATCGGCCAATTCGCCCGAGTGCGCCATTGAACGACCCGGCCCCTTCTCTACACTTCCACACATGGAAGAGAAGCTCCGCCGACTGATCCGCGACATTCCGGATTTTCCCAAACCCGGGATTCTGTTCCGCGATATCACCCCGCTGCTTGCTGACGCTTCCGGGTTGGCCCTGGCGGTGGAGCTCCTGGCCAATCCGTTTCGGGGCAAGAACATTGACCTGGTAGTCGGGGCGGAGAGCCGCGGGTTCATTTTCGGGACGGCGGTTGCGTGCTGCCTGTCGGCGGGGTTTGTGATCGTCCGTAAGCCGGGGAAGCTTCCCCACAAACGCATATCCAAGAGCTACGATCTGGAATACGGCAAGGACACGCTCGAGATGCACGCCGACGCCATTGTCAAAGGCCAGCGCGTGCTGATCGTCGACGATCTGCTCGCCACCGGCGGGACGATGAAAGCCTGCTGCGAGCTGGTCCAGCATCTGGGCGGTCAGATCGCGGGGGTCGCGGTGCTCATCGAGCTGACCGGACTCGGCGGGCGGGAGAAGCTCACGCCCAACGACGTCCACGCGGTCATTCAATACTAAGCCGCACGTCATTTTTTACGGAAGCGGCGATCAGGCCGGGCCACTGGGCCTATCACCACAAAAAAAGGTGGTCCCATACGGCGAATCGGGCTTGGCCGGAGAGCCGACGCGGTGTTAAGCTGCGCTGCTTCACCAGGGAGACCCCATGACGCAAACCGCCCATAAACCGCCGACTCCAAGCTGCCTGGCAATTATCCTCTGCGAAGAAACCTACAAGCTCGAAGGTTGCAACAATCTGGTCATCGCCAATACCTTCCACGGAATCACGTGTGGGAGCCTGCCGGGCGTGTTCCCGAAAATCACCGTCCTGTTCACGTTGACCAATGGACATGGCCACTACGACATCGAGCTGTCGATCTCGGAGGCCGCAACGGAAAACGTGATCCGCCGCTTCACCGCCGAGGTCACGGCAGACAACCCGTTGCAAATTGCGGATCGAATCGTCTCTCTCCGCGGGGTGCAGTTCCAATCGCCCGGCAAACACTGGGTCGAACTCCGGGCCAACGGGGAATTAATCTCACAGCGCCCGTTTATGGTTAGCGCGTTCAAGCGTCCTGATGAGCCGTAGTTCCGAACCACGCCCGAGCGCAATCCATCGAATCGCAGGCCATTTCAGGTCTTCCGGACGTGCGAAACTGCTGCTAACTTCTGAAGCTTCTTCAAGTCGTCCGTGGTAGAGACGACGACAAGCCCGTCAATCACGTTATAGGCGAGCGGCGTCTTTGATGCCGACGAAGCCAGCGCGTCTTTCAGAAGATCACCGGCCGGAGCGGCGCCCGTGTGCGAAACCTTGACCAGGGCATCGCGCGAAATCCCCGCTTGTTTCAGAGCCGCCCAGTCGATCCACGCGCGGACGCCGACCGCGTCGTGGAGTGCGGCTGACACTTGCGTCATGGGCTGGCCGTTCAGCGTTGGAGCCGGGATCGATTTGGCCAACTGCGCGCGGGCGGCGGCGTTTTCCTGTGGATCGGATGCGCGGGTTTGCAAGCCCAGGGCCTCGGCCGTCGAGATCGTGATGCCGTTGGCGTCGATCACGTAATCGAGCTTGCCCGGCGGCGCGGCGTTCCACAGGACTTCGCGCAGCACCTGCGTCAGTGTCATGTGGCCCAGTTGCAATTGGATCGGCGTGTTGACGCTGATTCCCGCCGCCTTGATTGCGTTCCAATCCCCGCTCACCCGCACGCCGCTGACGTCGTTGAGAAACTGGACGGTGTCGGTCAGGCCCACGCCCTGAAAATTCATCTGCGGGAGGGCGCGGTGCAGCCGGGCGTCATCGGGAGCGTCGGTTGGCGCCGCGTTGGTCATGGCGATGACGCCGGCAGAATGGCGAACCGGGGCCGGGCGATTCAGGTCGTAAGCGGCCCACGCGCCGCCCGCAATGGCGAGGACGGCGACCGATCCAACAGCAGTCGAGACGAGTTTTTTGAGCAGTAGCATATGAATCACCTCGTTTGCCAGTTGGGTGGCCGGCCCGGTCGAGCCGGCGACCGCCTGGAGAGTGAGTTGGACGAGCCCCGGCGGCTCGGCGACCGCCGGCCGTGAGAGCAATTGAGCAACCGCCGCGATCGACAACCCCGCATCGGCTTCGCCGATCAGCAATTTGCGCAGCCGCTGCAATCCACGGGCGATGCGCTTCTTGGCGGCTTCCTCTGTTACGAACAGCGCATCCCCCACTTCCCTGACGCTGCGGCCCTCGCCAAACCGGAGCAGCAACGCGTTGCGGTCTGCCTCGCGCAGACGGCCGAGCGCCCGATCGACCGCCACTTCCGCATGATCGGAACGCGGTTGGGATTTAACGGCAGCCCGTTGCAATCCCGCAGCCCGTTCGTGCCGCAGGCGCGCCCGTTCCTTGCGGCGGATGTTGGAGCAGACGTTCCGGGCGGTGTTGAACAGCCATCCCTCCAGGACGGTCCCGGCCCGGATCGAGCCGGCCTTCTTCGAGAGGATGACGAACACGGCCTGCGTGGCGTCCTCTGCCGCATGGGAATCCAACAATTCACGGCGGCAGACCCCCAGCACCAGCGCCACGTGCCGCCGCACGATTTGCTCGAACGCCGCTTGCGATCTTTCGTCGCGCCACGTTGTCAACAGCTCAAAGTCATCGGTGGCCACTGTCTGATAATGTAAACCCATGCGATTTTGGGGACAGGGCTCTTCACGACGAAAAATTTTTCGGAAATCGCTTCCAAATTGGAGATTGTGCATTGACACGCGTGTGGTGTTCCCTACAATTCGCTCTTGCTTGACCGCCTAAGTCTCCCGAGCACTCGGGGGACGCGGAGAACCCAACGTCGGATGCACTCGTGTCCGGCGTCGCCACCCGAATCTGTTGTGGGTGTGGTGGCAGGGGCGAATCGGCGACCTGAGCCGAAGGAGACTTTTACCTCCTAGCCCGTCAGCTAACTCCGCAGGCACGTGAAAGGGATCAACGCTTCGTTTGGCGTTCAGATCCTCACACAGCGCTCCCGTAATCTCCCTGGCCAGCTGTCTATGCGGGCTGCCGGCCACGAAAGGTTCTTCCTTTCGTCAAAAAGGGCTTTGTACCGCGCCAGTGGCGCAGGAGACCTGCCGTGATGGCCAACCAGGCCCAGTCGCTTCGCAAGGCGATCGAAAATCTGATCAATGCGAAACTCCACGATGCGCTCGCCAAGCCCGGCGGGCTCGACCGGCTCATCGCCCATCGTGTGACCGGTGTCGCTTCGTGGGAAATTCGCCAGGCGGAGAAGAACCTCGATAACGTGCTGGCCGACATCCTCCAAGGCCAGGAATCCGAAGCCCTCGCCTGATTTGCCTCAGGTTTGGGTTTGCCTCAGACGTGCCCCCGCGTCAGAGGACGTTCGGAATCGAAAAAGGTTTAAGCATTTGACTCACTCGCGGCTGCTTAAAGCAAGGCAAGGCAGCTTAGACCGGCGGACGACGGTTGTGGCCGTGAGCTAGCATCACCCTTTGCTGCCCGAACGGATCCGGGCAGGAGTCATTCATCACCCCCGCAAGCCGCGGCGACGCAGGCCAAAGCCCCCCTTGGCCTCGTCTCCGCGGCTTCTTTTTTTCCCAACCAACGGGCTGGCGCACCGACCCTCACGATACCGAGATCGGAACTCGCCAAGACGACCACAGAGGGCACAGAGAACACAGAGGCCACAGAGAGAATTCAGATTTGGAATTCGAGATCTGAAATCTCCCATCCGTTTTTGTGTTTCCTCTGTGCTCTCTGTGTCCTCTGTGTTCTCCGTGGTTGCCTTTCTTCGCGGGCGTCAAACACCTGTTTGCCGCACTGATTCCATCTTCATATCATGCCTGCCATGCCGCTAAGCATCGCCGAGCGGGTGGGAAGTCGGACCCTTGGGATCATCGAACAGTTCGGCGAGTTCTTCGTTTTCACCGCTCGCACGTTTCGCTGGCTGGTTTCCGCCGGATGGATGCCGAAAAATCTGCGGCTGCTATTGCCCCAGTTTTACGAGATCGGTGTGCGATCGGTCCCCGTCGTCGCGGTTACCGGTGCGTTCATCGGCATGGTGATGGCAGTCGAGACGTACAACCAATTCGCCTCCATCGGCCAGCAGAACCGGCTCGGGAGCATCATTAACCTGTCGGTCGTCAAGCAGATCGGGCCCGTCCTGGCGGCGGTGATGCTCGCGGGCCGGGTCGGTTGCGCGCTGGCGGCAGAATTGGGAACGATGAACGTAACCGAGCAACTCGATGCCCTTCGCGTCATGGGCAGCGATCCGATTCGCTTCCTGGTCGTGCCGCGGTTTGTCGCGTGCGTGCTGCTCACGCCCGTGCTGACCGCCTACAGCGATCTGCTGGGCATCCTCGGCGGATGGTTCATCTCGGTCTTTGTCTCGAACATCCCCAATCACATGTACTGGTACTATTCCACCCACGGCGGCGTCGATACCTGGCAAATCATGGAAGGCATCGTCAAGGCGTTTTTCTTCGGCGGCGCCATCGGCTTGATCAGTTGCTTCAAAGGATTTAACAGCGGGGCCGGGGCCAGCGGCGTCGGACGGGCCTGCACCGAAAGCTTCGTCAACAGCTTCCTGGCCATTATCATCCTGAACTTCATCTTTGCGCAGATCTCCCAGGACATGTACACTGCGATCTACGGCATTCGAAGCATCTTCTCCTGAGCAAGAGCACACCCGCGCAATGAAGCTGATTGAGTTCCGCAACGTCTCCAAACGATTCGGCCGCCAGGTGGTGCTCGACCGCATCAGCCTTCAGGTGAACGAAGGCGAGAGCCTCGTCATCATCGGCGCCAGCGGCAGCGGCAAAAGCGTCATGCTCAAGCACATGGTCGGCCTGCTCTGCCCCGACTCCGGCGAAGTCTCCTTCGACGGCCACCGTATCGACCAGCTCTCCGAGCGCGAGCTGGACGAGCTGCGCATCAATTTCGGATTTCTGTTCCAGCAGGGCGCGCTGTTCGACTCGATGTCGGTGGAGGAAAACGTCGCCTTCCCGCTGGTCGAGCACACGAAGAAGCCTCCCCAGGAGATCAGCCGGCTGGTGGACGAAAAGCTGCGGATGGTCGGCCTCCCGCACGTGCGCAAAAAGATGCCCGCCGAACTCTCGGGCGGACAGCGCAAACGCGTGGCCCTCGCCCGCGCCATCGCGATGAGCCCGCGGGCGATCCTCTACGACGAGCCGACCACGGGCCTCGATCCCATTCGCTCCGATGTCATCAACGAGTTGATTCTCAAGCTCAAGCACGAGCTGAACGTCACCAGCGTCGTGGTCACGCACGACATGCACAGCGCCTTCAAAGTGGCCGACCGGATCGTGATGCTCCACGAGGCCCACATCATCTTCGACGGCACCGCGGACGAGCTTCGCTCCAGTGACAACCCAGTGATCCAGCGGTTTGTCAGCGGCCGCGCCGGGGATGAAGAGCTGGCGGGGCTGCGAGAATGACACTCGTGGTGGGCTTCTCTTCCCTCCCCCGGCGTACCGAGGGCGGGAGAATGAGGGCCGCCGGAGCAAGCACGCACCCATTCCGTTTTGCGTTCGCCGGCACGGGTTGAAAACCCGCGTCACACGGGGTAACACTCGTGCGGGGAAGAACTTCTTCGTATTAGGGAACTCAATGCGAATCATGAACCGGATCGTTCTCGCCATCGCCGCGCTCGCGGCGATCGCCGCGACAGCCAGAGCCGCCGAGCCCCCCTTTCGTCCGCCGGCGGTGCCGCTGGTGACCAGCGACCCGTATTTGAGCATCTGGTCGGAAGCGGATCACCTGAACGACAACAACACGCGGCATTGGACCGGCCGCGATCACGGGCTCATCTCGCTGGTCCGCATTGACGGTAAGAGCTACCGATTGATGGGCGCCGACCCGAGCGACGTTCCGGCGTTCCCGCAGAAGAGCGTGCAGGTGCTGCCGACGCGCAGCATTTATGAGTTCGACAACGGGCAGGTACACGTGACGATGACGTTCATGACGGCCGCCCTGCCGCATGATCTGGAGGTGCTGACGCGGCCGCTGAGCTATATCACCTGGAACGTGCGGTCGGCCGACGGCCAGCCGCACGACGTGTCGATCTATGACAGCACGAGTTCCGAGCTGGCGGTCAATACGCTGAATCAGGAAGTGGAATGGTCGCGCGATCCCGCCGGCGAATTGACGGCGATGAAAGTCGGCACGGTCGACCAGCCGTTGCTGAGCCCGCCGGGCGATGGCGTGCGGATCGACTGGGGCTACGCCTACGCCGCGGCGCCCGCGGCTCAGACGAAATCCGCCATCGGGGCAAACGATGCACTCTTGAAGCAGTTCGTGGATTCGGGCCAACTACCGGGCGGCGATGACACGCACATGCCCCGCACGCCGCGGGACGATCAGCCGGTAATGGCGTTCGTGTTCGATCTGGGCAAGATGGGCACGGAGCCGGTGTCGCGTCATGCGATGGTGGCGTACGACGAGCTGTATGAGATCAAATATTTCGGCAAAAAGCTCCGTCCGTTCTGGCGGCGCAACGGGGCAACTGCGGCCGACATGCTCCAGGCCGCCGAGCGGGATTACCCGCAGCTCGTGCAAAAGTGCGAGGAATTCGACCGCGATTTGATGCAGGACCTGACGAAAACCGGCGGCGAGCGGTACGCGCAGATCGCCGCTCTCGCTTATCGTCAGTGTCTAGCCGCCTGCGGCATCGCCGCGGACGACAACAAGCAGCCGCTGCTGTTCACCAAGGAAAACACCAGCAACGGCGACATCGCCACCGTCGACGTCTTCTTCCCGATGGACCCGATGATGCTGCTGTTCAGCCCCACGCTGGCCAAGGCGTCGCTGGTGTCGAACCTCGATTACGCCGCTTCCAGTCACTGGAAATTCCCCAACGCACCGCACGACCTGGGTACCTACCCGATCGTCGCAGGCCGCGATGACGGCGGCGAAGGCATGCCGGTCGAGGAGAGCGGCAACATGCTCATCCTCTGCGACGCCGTCGCCAAGGAGGAGAACAGCCCTGAGTTCGTCGCCAAGTGGTGGCCGCAGCTCACGCAATGGGCGCACTACCTTGAGCAGTACGGCCTCGATCCCGAAAACCAGCTCTGCACCGATGACTTCATGGGCCATCTGGCCCACAACGCGAATCTGTCGGTCAAGGCGATCCTCGGCTTGGCCGCCTACGGCGACTTGTGCCACCGCCGCGGAGACGAGGCAACCGCCAGGAAGTACATGGACCTGGCCAGAGCCGACGCGCAGCACTGGATGAAGGTGGCCTCTGATGGCAATCACTATCGTCTCGCGTTCGACAAACCAAACACGTGGAGCCAGAAATACAACCTGGTGTGGGACAAGCTGCTGGGGCTGAACGTCTTCCCCGATTCGGTCGCGCAGACGGAGATCGCGTTCTACAAGACCGTCCTGCAGCGCTACGGACTGCCGCTCGACTCGCGGACGCACCTGACGAAAACCGACTGGTGTTTGTGGACCGCAACGATGGCCGAGAACCGCCAGGACTTCGATGCGATCGTCTCGCCGATCTATGACTATCTCACCGCAACCGGCGCGCGCGTCCCGCTGGCCGACAGCTACATCACTGACAAAATCAACAGCACCGGCATGCACGCCCGCCCGGTCGTCGGCGGGATCTTCATCAAGATGCTCTCGGATGAGGCCATGTGGAAGAAGTGGTCGACGGATCCGGAAACGAAGGCCGGCAACTGGGCGCCGCTGCCGGTGATGCCGAAGCTGACCGAGGTCGTTCCCACCTCCCGTCACACACCTGTGACCTGGCGTTATACGACGTCGCGTCCGCCGCGAAATTGGACGGAGCCGAACTTTGATGACAGTTCATGGCAGCAAGGCGCCGGCGGTTTCGGCACCCGCGGCACGCCGGACGCGGCGGTTGGCACCGTCTGGAGCACCGATGACGTCTGGCTCCGCCGCGCGTTCACCGTTCCGCAGGACATCGGCAATGACCCGCAACTGATGGTCTATCATGACGAGGACGTGCAGATCTACATCAACGGCATCCTGGCCGCCAAGGAGCCGGGGTATGTCAACTCCTATCAGCCAATGGACATCTCCAAGCGGGCCAAGGCCCTGCTGAAGCCAGGTGCACAAATCACACTGGCGGTCCACTGCCACCAGACCAGGGGCGGCCAGGGTGTGGACGTCGGAATTGTGAAATAGAGCCAAGTCACCCGAACTGCTCCACAGCCGAGTAGCACGTACGGCGAACTTCGCGTATCGCACATCGAGGTGGCAAGCGGATTCTCGCACGAAGAGGTGTTCCTCGATCGGCCGCACGGTGGCACGGGCGCCCCGCCCGTGCCACCGGGCAGCCCATCCAGCGCGGGATCGCACGTCAATTAATGTCCGTTGCTCTCGGCCAGCTCTTTGGCTGTCGCGCCGATGACCGCCTTTGCATCACCGAAAAGCATGAGCGTTCGATCCAGCGTATAGAGCTCGTTGTCGATCCCCGCGAAACCGGGATTCATCGAACGCTTGATTGCGATCACGGTCCGGGCCTTGTCCGCGTTTAAGATTGGCATGCCATATATGGGCGAGCTCTTGTCGTGCCGAGCGGCGGGGTTCACCACGTCGTTGGCGCCGACGACGAGCGCGACGTCGCATTGGGGAAAGTCGCCGTTGATCTCGTCCATTTCGACAAGCCGGTCGTAGGGGATCTCCGCCTCGGCCAGAAGCACGTTCATATGCCCGGGCATGCGGCCCGCCACCGGGTGAATCGCGAACTTCACGTTGACGCCCCGCTTTGAAAGCTGGTCGTACAGCTCGCGCACCTTGTGCTGCGCCTGGGCCACCGCCATGCCGTAACCGGGAATGACGATCACGTTCTGGGCCGCGCCCAGGATCGCCGCGACTTCTTCCGCGCCGGCCGAGCGGACCGTCTTCTTTTCACCGGTTCCCGCGACCGACGGCTGCACCTGCCCGAATGCGCCGAACAACACGTTCGTGAAGCTGCGGTTCATCGCCCGACACATGATGATCGAGAGAATGAACCCGCTCGCTCCGTCCAATGCACCGGCTATGATCAGCAGTTTGCTGTCCAGCACGAACCCCATCATGCTGGCCGACAACCCGGCGTAGCTGTTGAGCAGCGCGATGACTGTCGGCATATCCGCCCCGCCAATGGGGAGGATCAG
>Ga0134125_10008682_pt1 | contig 11467 bp, 13 predicted proteins | sample KB31751_FD_96464 | JGI IMG/M metagenome (GOLD analysis project Ga0134125, IMG submission 96464) | Terrestrial soil microbial communities with excess Nitrogen fertilizer from Kellogg Biological Station, Michigan, USA - KB3-175-1 | ecosystem: Environmental > Terrestrial > Soil > Unclassified ... | reverse complement strand
CGCCTTGGTGTCGGCCTTATCGCCGGAATTGTAAGCCGGCTGGCCGCAACAAGTCTGCGTCGCCGGCACCTCGACCGTGCAGCCGGCTTGCCCCAGCAGCTTCACCGCGGCGAATCCCACCGCGGGACGAAAGAGATCGACCAGGCAGGTGACGAACAAGCCTACGCGGACGGGCGCATCGGGCATCGGCGGCAATCGCTCCAAGCAACAAGCGCCTAGAGGATGGCCAGCCGGCGCACGGAAAGCAAATGCAAAGCCCCGAGGTACCGCCCCTGGTGCGCGGCCGAGTTTACGGAATCATCTTCCAGCTGTTGTCCGGCTGCCGGCAAGCGCGGCCGTGGCCCTGCTGCTCGCGGCCGCCGGCAATGACGGTCTGCTGAAACTCGCGACAGTACTGCCCGGACGCCACCTGCTGCACCGGGCCCGGCGTCACCGTGCCGTAATTGCCGGAAGTGGCATCGCGCCAGGGCAGGACTTGGTTGGGCGGCGAGTTCTCGAGCGCGTTCGCGGTGGCGGCCTGCAGTGCCGCACGGTCAGCGCGGTCGAGCGAGGCGCCGAGCTGCGAGCCGATGAGGTCGGCGGCAGCCGCACCGACCGGCGCGGCGCCGGCGGGCTCGTTCACGCCGGTGGTGTCAGGCCCGCCCGGCTCACCCGAATGAACGCAGGCGACGAGGGCGGTACAGAGCGCCACGGTCGAAACGAGCTTACGCATGGAGACCTCTCTATAAGCAAGGTACGCGCCGATGATTTACGTTACGACGACGGAACCGGCGTCACGGTCTTGGGCAGCAGCAGATAATACTCGCCGGCGGCTTTCATCGTGCCGGCGCGCGCCTCGGCCTCAGGCCCAAAGCCCCAGAACACGTCGCCACGCACCGGGCCCCGGATCGCGCCGCCGGTATCCTGCGCCACCAAGAGCCGCTGCAGCTTCTCGCCGGCGAGATCGGCGTCGAGCCAGATGGGCACGCCGAGCGGCACGAAATCACGGTCGACGGCGAGGCTGCGCTCCGCCGTGAGTGCGACGCCCTGTGCGCCGAGCGGACCGTCGCCGCTGATCTCGCGGAAGAAGACATAGGACGGATTCTCGTCCATCAGCGCGGCGCCGGCCTCGGGATTGGCCTTGATCCAGGCGCGGATCGCCTGCATCGACACTTTGTCGCGCGTGAGCACGCCGCGCTCGAGCAGCAGGCGGCCGATCGGCACGTAGGGCTTGCCGTTCTGCCCGTCATAGCCGACCTGAACCATCGTGCCGTCCGGCAGGCGCACGCGGCCCGAGCCCTGGATCTGCAGGAAGAAGGCGTCGACGGGATCGTCGACCCAAAGGAAAGCCAGATGCTGGCGGTCGAGCGCACCATGCTCGATCTCGGCGCGGCTCTCGAAGGGCAGCAGCCGGCCGTTGACGGCGTGGCCGGCAATGCGCTCGCCGCGCCAATCCGGACGGAACTGCCCGAGATCGACCATGACCAAATCGGGCGGCCGGCGCAGCAGCGGCGTGGCATAGGCGCCGCCGGGCTGGCGGGCGCCGCGCAGCTCCGGCTCGTAATACCCCGTGAACAAACCCTGCGAGCGGCCATTGTTGCCGGCCTTGTAGAGGTTGAACCAGGCTTCGAAGAATTGCCGCGGCGCCGCCGGATCGCTGCGGTCGACCGCCGCCGCCGCGGTGCACGGGCCCTGCCAGTCCGCGAGCGTGCCGGCGATGCCGAGCGAAGTGTCCGGCGGTTGCTTCGCCGTCAGGATCAGCGCGCAGGAGCGGTCGAAGGCGGCAAGCGCGGCGCCCTGATCGTCCTGCTGCCAGCCGGGCAGCGTATCGAAGCTTCCCGACGTCAGAGTGAGCCGGTCGGGCGGCCGGGCACAGGCGGACAAGAGGGACAGCAGAACGAGGCCGGCAAGCGCCGGCCGAAAGTGCGTCATGTCGCGGGGCGGCTCACGAGCTGTGCGTGGCGACGAGCGTCCAGTTGGGATCACGCGAGCGCAGCGCACGCGAGAAAGTCCAGATGTCGGTCTTCTCCACCACACGCTCGGGGCTGCCGTCGACGACACTGCCATCGGCGGCGCGCGTGACATTGGTCTGGTCGGAGACGAATTTCACGGTGGCGAGCGCCGTGTCGTTCTCGATCTCGCCATCGGCCAGCTCCACCGCTTTGATCGCCAGCAGATTGGTCTCCAGCGTCTCGTGCTGCGCCAGGCGATTGCGGATGGCCTCGGCGAAAGAGGCATAAACCGTATCGCTGAGCAGCGGCTGCAGCGCGGCGGTATCGCCCTTGGCGAACGCGTTGACGATGATCTCGAACGCGCCCCGCGCTCCCGCCAAGAAGGCCGCCTCGTCGAAGCGCGGATCGGCGGTCTTGATACGCGCGGCGGGAGCGCTGACTGGCGCCGAAGCGTTGGCCGGTGACGAGCTGGCCGAGGGTCTGCCGCGCGGCAGCGACACGACATTTTCCGGTACCGAATCCGGCTTTGACGGCACGAACGGATCGCGCCGCCGTTCGTTTCCGGTGCGGCGCCCAAGGACGCTGCGCAGGCGCAGGATGAGAAAGCCCGCGATTACCGCGAACAGGACGATGTCGAGATACTGGTAGTCGCCCATCCCACCCTAGATAGGACGAACGCTGGCAAAGGGCAAGGACAAGCGCCGGGTTGTGTCGCACCGGCAATTCGTGCTAGCCAGCGCCCATCAGCAACGGGAGAGCATCATGGCGGACAACGTCAGCGGCGTGACAGCGCCGCCAGGCAACGGCGCGGCCGATCAACAACTCATTGTGAACGCGCAGTATATCAAGGACTTGTCCTTCGAGAACCCGCGCGCGCCGCACAGCCTGCTGCAGCAGAAGGAGCCGCCCGAAGTGCAGCTCGGCGTCGATGTCAAGGCGCAGGCGCTGGGCCAGGATGTTTTCGAGGTGCTGTTGTCGATCTCGGCCAAGGCGAATGCCGGCGGCGAGGTGGTGTTCGTCACCGAGCTCGCCTATGCCGCGGTAGTGACCATCCGCAACGTCTCGCAAGAGCAGTTTCCCGCGCTGCTGCTGGTCGAGACGCCGCGTCTCTTGTTTCCGTTCGCGCGCACCGTCATCGCCAACGCCACCCGCGAAGGCGGCTTCCCGCCGCTACTGATCCATCCCATCGATTTCGCCGATCTGCTGCGCCGGCAGCAGGCCGAGGCCGCGGCGGCACAAAGGACTGGGACGGCATAATCTAGACCGCCATTGCGAGGCGCGCGTCAGGCGGCGCGCCGCGGCAATCTCCGTCACGCATGGATGCGACGCCAGCGGGAGGCTGCTTCGCTCCGCTCGCAGGTTGTATTATCCCGCGGCCAGCCAAATCGGCTGCTTGAGTTTCGCCAATAGCGTGGCATGTGCTGCCAGCTCGTCGTCCGTCGGCGCGTGCGGGCGCGGCGGCCGCGCCGGGCGCTCGACCAGCCCCGCCGTTTGCGCGCTAACCACAGCGGCGGCGAGGTCGAGGCCGGGCTGGCGGCCGCCGATCAGCTCGAGATAGACGGCGGCGAGCAGCTCGCAATCGAGCTTGGCGCTGTGCTTGGTGCGCTGGCTGAGATCGACGCCGAAGCGCCGGCAGAGCGCGTCAAGGCCGAACTGCGCGCCGGGAAAGCGGCGCTTCGCCAACAGCAGCGTGTCCTCGACCTCGCAGGCCAACGCGGGGCGGCCCAGCCGCTTGAACTCGGCACCGAGAAATTTCAGGTCGAATTCGGCATTATGGATGATCAAGCGGTCGCCGCCGATGAAGGCGAGAAGCTCGTCGATTACCGCGGCGAACGGCGGATGCTTCGACAGGAACTCGGCGGTGAGGCCGTGCACTTCTTCCGCTTCGGCCGAGATGTCGCGCTCGGGATTGATATAGCGATGGAAGGCGCGCCCGGTCGGCAAATGGTTGAACAACTCGACGCAGGCGACCTCGATGATGCGGTGTCCCTCCGACGGCTCGAGCCCGGTGGTTTCCGTATCAAGGACGATCTCGCGCATGCCGTTCAGTGTGCCGCCCGCGAGTCCACGGCGCAAGCCGCATCGCGCCGCAGCTCGCGCACGATTTGCCTGAGCTTGCGATAGGTGAGGGCTCGGCCGAGGCCGCTCGGCACCACGTAATCAGCGCGCCGGCGCTTCTCGCGATCGGGCATCTGCTTAGCCAGAATGGCGCGGAAGCGCGCCTCGGTCATGCCGGGTCGCGCCATCACCCGTGCCCGCTGCACCGCCGCCGGCGCCGACACCACCAGCACCTTGTCGCAGCGCGCCGCGCCGCCGCCCTCGAACAGCAGCGGCACGTCGAGCACCACCAGCGGCTCACGCCTCGCCCGCGCCGTAGCGAGGAAGCGCTGCTGGCTCTGCCGCACCAGCGGATGCAGGATGCCCTCGAGCCGCTGCAGCGCCTTCGCGTTGGCGAAGGCACGGCGGCCCAGCGCTTCGCGATCGATGCCGCCTTCCTTGCGGCGCGTGTCGGGAAACGCCTTCGCTACGGCCGCGACTGCGGCGCCGCCGGGCGCCATGAGGCGATGCACCGTGGCGTCGGCGTCATGGACCGGCACGCCGAGCTGGCGCAGCATCGCCGCCGCCGTGCTCTTGCCCATGCCGACCGAGCCGGTGAGGCCGAGCACGATCATCGCGCCACCAGACTCGCCGCCACCGCCTGCCGCAGCGCCAGCGTTACGTCCGGCGTTACGCCGAACCATGCGGCAAATGCCGGCCGCGCTTGGTGGAGCAGCATGCCGAGGCCGTCGACCACCGGATTGCCGCGCCGTCGCGCCGCCTCCAGCAGCGGCGTCTCGAGCGGCGCATAAACGATATCGTTGACGACAGCGGTTTTGGGCAGCGCGTCGAGCGCAAGGTCGAGCGGCGGCCGGCCGGCCATGCCGAGACTCGTGGTGTTGACGAGCAGCGCTGCGTCGCCGAGCACAGCGGCGCCGCGCGACCAATCGATCACCGTAATCGGGCCGCCGAGGGCGGCAGCGAGCGCCGCGGCGTGCCCGCGGCTGCGGTTGACCAGACGGATCTCCGGCGCGCCGTCATCGAGCAGCGCCGCGACGACGGCCCGCGCCGCGCCGCCGGCGCCGAGCACCGCGGCTGGTCCGGCGCGCGCCCGCCAAGCCGGCTGCGCCGCGCGCAGATTCTCGCGAAAGCCAAACGCATCGGTGTTGCGCCCCTCGAGCGCGCCGTCGCGCCGCACAATGATGGTGTTGACCGCGCCGATACGTGCCGCCGTGCCGTCGACGTGATCGACGATTGCAAGCGCGGCCTGCTTGTGCGGTACGGTGAGGTTGCAGCCAGCGAAACCCTGTGCCGCAAGGCCGCGCAGCGCCGTCTCGAGGTCCTCCGGAGGCACCGGCAGCAGCTCATAGGCGCCCGCGATTCCATGCTGCTTCAGCCAGAAGCCGTGCAGCAGCGGTGAGCGCGAATGCGCCACCGGCCAGCCCATGACGCCCGCGCGAATCACGACGGCACCACGCCATGGCCGCGCAGAAAGTCGAGCAGCGGCAGCAGCGGCAGGCCAAGAATGGAAAAATAATCGCCGTCGATGCGCTCGAATAATTGCGCGCCCAGTCCCTCGAGCTGATAGACGCCGACCGACGCCAGCGCATCGTCGCCGAGCGCGGCCAGGTAGGCGTCGAGAAAGCGATCGCTGAAAGCGCGCATGGTTAGGCGAGGGCGATCCACCAAATGCCAGATCACCGCGCCGTTCTTTACCACCGTGACCGCGCTCAGCAGCTCGTGCCGCTTGCCGCGCAGCGCGACGAGCTGCGCACGCGCCTCGGCGCGGTCGCCTGGCTTATCGAACCAAGTTCCGGCGCAGTCCAGCATCTGGTCGGCGCCGACGACCAGCATATCGATATGCCGCGCCGAGACCCGCGTCGCCTTGGTCTCCGCCAGTGCCGTCGCGCATGCCACGGCATCGCGGCCTGCGGCACGGAAGGAGCGCTTTATCTCGTCCTCGTCGATGCCCGCAGGATCGCGCAGCGCCTCGATCCCGGCGCCGGCGAGGATGGCGGCCCGTGTCGCGCTTGCCGAGGCCAGCACGATGGGCCCCCCGCCAAGACCGGTCATGCGTCCTGGCCCTGGCGGCGCGCCAGCAGCTTGAGGATGGCCGCCGCCGTCTCCTCGATCGAGCGGCGCGTCACATCGATCACCGGCCAGTGGTGGTCGGCGAAGAGCCGGCGCGCCTGCGCCACTTCCCGTCGCACCGCCTCGACATCGGTATAGTCGGTGCGATCATCCTGATGCAGCATGCTAAGCCGGTTCTGCCGCACCTGGATCAACCGCTCCGGATCGTTGGTGAGGCCGACGATGAGCGGTCGCGTCGCCGTGAAAAGCTCGGGCGGCAGCGGCATGTCCGGCACGACCGGCACGTTGCCCGCCTTTATGCCGCGATTGGCGAGATAGATGCAGGTCGGCGTCTTCGAGGTGCGGGACACACCGACCAGAATGACGTCGGCCTCGTTGAGACCCCAAGCGGATTGCCCGTCATCATGCGCCAGCGCGAAAGTCATGGCGTCGATGCGGGCGAAATACTCGCGGTCGAGCAGATGTTGCTGACCCGGCAAGCCACGGCTTTGCCGGCCGAGATAGGCGCCGAGCGCACCGATCACCGGATCGAGCACCGGGATGGCCGGTACCTGGACCCGGCGGCAGCCATCGACCAGCGGCTGGCGCAGCGTCTCGTTGACCAGGGTATAGAGGACCAAGCCGGGATTGGCCTCGACGCCGGCGATGACGCGCTCGATCTGGCTCTTGGTACGCACCATCGACCAGATATGCTCGATCGCCTCCGCGCCCTCGAACTGCACCAGACAGGCGCGCGCCACCGAATGGACCGTATCACCGGTTGCATCGGAGACGAGATGGAGATGAAAGCTTGTCACGGGATAACTCGCCGGAGGCTGTGGAAAAGCGAAGGGGGTGGATTTGGCCCCCGCTCAGCGGCTTTTTGGTTGATCAGCCATACCGCCCTGGATAACTCGCGCGACCCCTGCCGATCATCGGGAACAATATCGGCCGGCATTCTGTCTTCCCCGCTTTTCACCATCTTGCGAATCCGCTGCGCCGAGTACGGGCGAAGGGCTCGTATGCTTTCGTCCTCGCGTTATACACTGTCTTGTCGTCGCGTTCAGGGAAAGCATCCAACCCTTGGGGTAAATCGGTCCGGCCGATCAATCCCCATAATCCACCCTACTACCCTTACCTCTACCTTTAGATTCTAGAATAGAAGGGGTAAGAGGGGGTATGAGAGAAGCCCGTGCCAGGGGCGTCATTGCCGATAAAAGCGCCAAGCCTTTGCTTCAGGCGTTGCATGGCGTCGCCGTGGCCCCGCCGCCGATCTGGCTCATGCGGCAAGCCGGCCGCTACCTGCCGGAATACCGCGAGCTGCGCCAGCGCGTCCCGAATTTCCTCGAGCTGTGCCTGACGCCGGAGCTCGCCGCGGAGGCGACGCTGCAACCGCTGCGGCGCTATGCCCTCGATGCGGCGATCTTGTTCTCAGACATTCTGGTCGTACCGCACGCGCTGGGCCAGAGCGTGCGTTTCAAGGAGGGCGAGGGGCCGGCGCTGGCGCCGATCCGCTCGGCCGAAGCGGCCGAGCGCCTGTCGCTGGTCGGCTTTGCCGAGCGCGTCGCGCCGGTGTTTCAGACGGTCGAGCGCGTCGCCTCGCTTGTGCCGACCGAGAGCGCGCTGATCGGCTTTGCCGGCGCGCCCTGGACGGTGGCGACCTACATGGTCGAGGGTGGCTCGAGCCGCGACTTCGCCAAGGTCAAGGGCTGGGCGATCGGCGATGCCCAGGGATTCGGCGCATTGATCGACTTGCTGGTCGAGGCGACGGTGCGCTATCTGGAAGGGCAGATCACGGCGGGCGCCGAGGTCGTGCAGCTCTTCGACAGCTGGGCCGGCGTGCTTGACGAGATATCGTTCCGCCGCTGGGTGATCGAGCCGACGCGCCGCATCGTCGCCGCGCTGCGCGAGCACCATCCAGGTCTGCCGGTCATCGGCTTTCCGCGCGGCGCCGGCCTCATGTATCGCAGCTATTTCCTCGAGACCGGCGTCACCGCGCTCGGCCTTGACGCCACAGTGCCGCCGGGCGTGGCGCGCAAGACGCTGCAATCGATCGGGCCGGTGCAGGGCAATCTCGATCCGCTGCTGCTGGTGGCGGGCGGCGACGCGATGGCGGCCGCGGCAGCGACCATCCTCGACGCCTTCGCGGGCGGTCCCTTCATCTTCAATCTCGGCCACGGCATCGTGCCAGAGACGCCGCCCGAGCACGTGGCGCGGCTGATCGAGCTGGTGCGCCATGTTGCGCCACCCGCGCCGCTCGCCACACGATGAGCAAATGCGCGGTGGTGCTGTTCAATCTCGGCGGCCCGGATGCGCCCGCGGCGGTGCGGCCCTTCCTGTTCAATCTGTTCAACGATGCCGCTATCATCACCCTGCCGCAGCCGCTGCGCGGCCTGATCGCCGGGCTGATCGCTTGGCGCCGCGCGCCGATCGCCCGCGCCATCTATGACCGGATCGGCGGCGGCTCGCCGCTCCTGGCGAATACCGAGGCGCAGGCGCGGGCACTGGAGGCGGCGCTCGGCGACGGCTATCGCGTCTTCGTTGCAATGCGCTACTGGCCGCCCTATAGCCGCGCAGCAGCGGAAGCGGTGAAGGAGTGGAACGCCGAGCAGGTCGTGCTGCTGCCGCTCTATCCGCAATACTCGACAACGACCACAGGATCGTCGCTCGCCGACTGGCGCCGTGCGGCTCAGGCCGTCGGCCTTGCCGCCTCGACCGGCGCGGTGTGCTGCTATCCTGAAGAGCCCGGCTTCATCGACACGCTTGCGGCTGGCATCCGTGAGGCACTGTTGCGCTGGCCCAAGGGCGAGGGGCGGCGCGTGCTGCTGTCGGCGCATGGCTTGCCCGAGAGGATCGTCGCTGCCGGCGACCCGTATCCCTGGCAGGTCGAGCGCACCGCGGCGGCGCTGCGCGCCGCGCTGGGCCTGGCCGAGGTCGAGATCGTGGTGTGCTATCAAAGCCGGGTCGGGCCGCTCGCCTGGATCGGGCCGGCGACGGATGCCGAGATCCGCCGGGCGGGCGGCGAGGGAGTGGGCCTCATCGTCGTGCCGATCGCCTTCGTCTCCGAGCATTCCGAGACGCTGGTCGAGCTCGACATCGAGTATCGCCATCTCGCCGCTAGCGCCGGCGTGCCGCGCTATATCCGCGTTCCCACGGCGGGGACTGCCCCGGCCTTTATCGCCGGCTTGGCCGGGCTGGTACGCCGGGCAAAGGAGCGCGCGGATACGGCGCCCTGCCCAGGCGACGGCCGCCGCCTCTGCCCGCCGCGCTTCGGCGGCTGTCGCTGCCGCATGGCGGCAGGGGTGAGTGCATGAGCGTCCTCAGCAGTCTCTATCCCTGGGTCAAGGCACTGCACATCGTCAGCGTCATTGCCTGGATGGCCGGGCTGCTCTACCTGCCGCGGCTTTTCGTCTACCATGCCGACGCGCGCATCGCCTCGGACGCGTCGGAGACCTTCAAGCTCATGGAGCGGCGCCTGCTGCGCGGCATCATGAACCCGGCGATGATCGCGACCTACCTGTTTGGCATCCTGCTGGCGACGACGCCGGGGGTGGTTGATTGGGCGATGGGCTGGATCTATATCAAGCTCGCTGCGGTCGCGGCCCTCACCCTCGTCCATCATCGCTTGGCGCTCTGGCGCAAGGAGTTCGCCGCGGACGCGAACCGCCGGCCGGCCCGGTTCTATCGCATCGTCAACGAGATACCGACGCTCCTCCTCCTCCTCATCGTCGCCATGGTGGTGGTAAAGCCCTTCTAGCAGTGGCTTTGCCCTTCCGTTGCCACCGAATGGCATTTGACTCCGAGCGGGCTTTTCGATATGGGTTGAGTGCCCCGGTCGCGGCGTCTTCACGTCTCTTCAACGATAATCCGGAAAAAGGAACGCTCGGTCGTCCGCACGGACGGCCCTCCCGTCCCTTCCGACAGAAGCCCCATAGCGGGCTCTCCCCAGCCTCAAGGCGAACACTACCCCTATGAATCTCCAGGAACTCAAAGCAAAGACCCCGGCGGAGCTGTTGAATTTCGCCGAGGAATTGCAGATCGAGAACGCCTCATCGCTGCGCAAGCAGGACATGATGTTCGCGATCCTCAAGAATCTTGCCGACAATGATCAGGCGATCTACGGCGACGGCGTGCTCGAAGTGCTCCAGGACGGCTTCGGCTTCCTGCGCTCGCCGGAAGCCAACTACCTCCCCGGCCCCGACGATATCTATGTGAGCCCGAGCCAGGTGCGCCGCTTCAGCTTGCGCACCGGCGACACCGTCGAGGGGCAGATCCGCTCGCCCAAGGATGGCGAGCGCTATTTCGCGCTGCTCAAGGTCAACCAGATCAATTTCGACGAGCCCGACAAGCTCCGTCACCGCATCAATTTCGACAACCTGACGCCGCTCTATCCCGACGAGAAGATCAAGCTCGAGCTCGACGATCCCACCAAGAAGGATCTGACGACGCGCGTCATCGACCTGATCACGCCGCTGGGCAAAGGGCAGCGCGCGCTCATCGTCTCGCCGCCGCGCACCGGCAAGACGGTGATGCTGCAGAACATCGCCCATGCCATCGCCGCCAACCATCCCGATGCCTATCTCCTGGTGCTGCTCATCGACGAGCGCCCGGAGGAAGTGACCGACATGGCGCGCACGGTGAAGGGCGAGGTGGTGAGCTCGACCTTCGATGAGCCGGCGGTGCGTCACGTCCAGGTTGCCGAGATGGTCATCGAGAAGGCGAAGCGCCTGGTCGAGCACAAGCGCGACGTGGTGATCCTGCTTGATTCGATCACACGCTTGGCGCGCGCCTACAACACCGTCGTGCCGTCCTCGGGCAAGGTGCTCACCGGCGGCGTCGACGCCAATGCGCTGCAGCGGCCGAAGCGCTTCTTCGGCGCCGCGCGCAACATCGAGGAAGGCGGCTCGCTCACCATCATCGCCACCGCGCTCATCGACACCGGCTCGCGCATGGACGAGGTGATCTTCGAGGAGTTCAAGGGCACCGGCAATTCGGAGATCGTGCTCGACCGCAAGGTCGCCGACAAGCGGACATTCCCTGCGCTCGACATCACCAAGTCGGGCACGCGCAAGGAGGAGCTGCTGGTCGACAAGGCGGTGCTGTCGAAGATGTGGGTGCTGCGCCGCGTGCTCATGCCGATGGGCCCGGTCGACGGCCTCGAATTCCTCATCGACAAGCTCAAGCAGTCGAAGAACAACGCCGATTTCTTCGAGGCGATGAACACGTAGCGCTGAGGCGCTTCAAAGGCGAACAGCGCGGCGCCCGACCAAGGCAGTCATCGCGAGCGGAGCGACGCAATCTCCCTCAGGGGTCGCCCCTGTGCCTGGATTGCCGCGCGCCCTGCGGGCGCCGCGCAATGACCGCGGTGGCGACGCGCCGAGGACGCGCCTTGCGATGCAGCGTAGCTCAGTACTGCCCGCGCTCGACTT
>Ga0134125_10008681_pt1 | contig 11467 bp, 9 predicted proteins | sample KB31751_FD_96464 | JGI IMG/M metagenome (GOLD analysis project Ga0134125, IMG submission 96464) | Terrestrial soil microbial communities with excess Nitrogen fertilizer from Kellogg Biological Station, Michigan, USA - KB3-175-1 | ecosystem: Environmental > Terrestrial > Soil > Unclassified ... | reverse complement strand
GAACTTGAAAAAATGAGGAAGGAAGGATTATTAAAAGATTATGACTTAAATTCATAATCTCTCAACAACAAATTAGTAAAAATGAATTCTAAAATATGGCTTTCTTTACCTCATATGGGTGGGGGTGAGCAGGAATTTGTGAAGCAGGCATTCGATTCCAACTGGGTAGCTCCTTTAGGTCCAAATGTGGAGGGTTTTGAATTGGATATTGCTTCTTTTTTGAGCGACCAAAGCCACGCCTCTGTCTTAAGTTCGGGGACTGCTGCTATTCATCTGGCTCTTATATTACTGGGAGTTCAGCGTGGGGATGAAGTAATTTGTCAAAGCATGACTTTCTCAGCATCTGCTAATCCAATTCTTTATTTAGGAGCAACTCCCGTTTTTATTGACAGCGAAAGAGATACGTGGAATATGGATCCGGAATTTTTGGAAGAGGCGATTAAGGATCGCATCCGTAAAGGCAAAAAGCCAAAAGCTATCATACCTGTTCATCTGTACGGAATGCCCGCTAAAATGGACCAGATAATGGCTATTGCAGGACAATATGAAATTCCGGTTATTGAAGATGCAGCCGAAGCATTAGGGTCTTCTATTAATAATAAAAAATGCAGCACTTTTGGTGAGATAGGTGTTCTTTCTTTTAATGGGAATAAAATTATTACCACTTCAGGAGGCGGGGCGTTAGTGTCAAAAAATCCGATATACGTCAAAGAAGCTACTTTTCTTGCAACACAAGCGCGGGATCCGGCACCACATTACCAGCATTCAAAAATAGGATACAATTATAGGCTGAGTAATATTAGTGCAGGCATAGGCCGGGGACAAATGGAGGTACTACCTTTAAGAATCAAACAAAGAAGAGATAATTTTTCTTACTATACAAAAGAATTAAAAGACTTTCCTGGAATTACATTCGTATATGAACCAAATGGTTATTACAGTAACCGATGGCTCACTACCATATTGGTTGATGCTGAAAGCGCTGGTGTTTCACGTGAGGATATCCGCCTGAAACTGGAACTCGAAAACATTGAATCCAGGCCTCTTTGGAAACCAATGCATTTGCAGCCCATTTTTAAAGATTATCCTTTTTATGGTAACGGAATTGCGCAGCAATTATTTAACGACGGTTTATGTTTGCCCTCGGGTAGCAACTTGACTGCTACTCAATTGAGTAGAGTTGTAGATTGCCTTCGCGGGTTATATTCAAAATAATTTTTTTTAAAACTAAAATTTTAAAGCCTTATAGCCGTTATTGGTTGTGAGGTTTTTTATTTATGGCGATGTGAGTTACAATGATCTGGCCAATTTCTTATCTCGATAGTATTCAAAGATTGAATCATTTCAGACTAAAATTTTAATAAAATATATTTACCTTTGCAAAAAAATAAGCAGTGTTTTAAATGATTTCCACAATCTATTATTTTTTGGTATGTTTATTGAAACATTATTACGCTAAAGAATTTAATTTGGATTTATTTTAGAATTATTTTTTACTCTGTTATCCCTATCATAGGCGGAAAGCGCCTGAAAACTTAGACCCCAATTCGTGTTTATGCTCGAAAGATTTTTTAAAAACAAATACGCCCCGCGTTGGATCATATTTTCATGCGATGTGATTTTAATAACGCTCTCTTTTCTTTTTTCATTTTTTTTAATAAGACACTTGCTGGTTGATTTGCCAGGTGTTGTGAAATTTTTACCCGCAGTCGGAATCAACCTATTGATATTTGGAACGTGTGTATTTTTTTTCCCAATATATCGGGGAATTATCAGGTATTCTGAAATAAATGATATCCTGCGTATTATTAAACTGGCGTCACTACAATTTGTTATTTGGCTGACTATTTATGCTTTAGATAATAAGGCAATTATTACAGGATACCTTCCTATACCTTTATTGATTATTAATTTATTTAGTGTAATTTTTATTCTGGTCATGTTTAGGCTTCTGGTAAAAGAGGTCTATTCTAAAGCAGCCCAGCCTAAATCTGAGAATATCACTAAAGTTATCATTTATGGTGCTGGAGAAATGGGGCAGGTTGCAAAGCAAGTCCTGGAGCAGGACGGGACAAAAAATGTTGTAGTAGTTGGGTTTATTGAAGACAGTATTTCAAAAATCGGCAAAAATTTAGCCGGTCTTCCCATTTATAACGCTTCGAATCCTCAATTAGCAAGACTTTTTAAGCAAAAGGAAATCTCGCATTTGTATATTGCTATTGATAAACTATCGGTTGATAAAAAAATTGCGATATCTGATCTTTGTGCTACTTTAAATATAAAAATCAGCGTAATACCACACGCCAAAGATTGGCGTGGAGGATTTTTTGAAAAGAAGCAGGTTAAGGAACTGAATATCGAAGATCTTCTGGAGAGAGATGAAATAAGTTTGCCATTTGATATGATACAGAATATCTATCAGAATGCGACTATTATGGTTACAGGCGCTGCCGGCTCTATTGGTAGCGAAATTTGCCGACAGTTATCTAAATATGAATTTAAAAAACTCATTCTTTTGGATCAATCTGAATCGGGTTTATTTGATCTTGAGTATGAATTAAGCAGAAATGGCCAAAAGCATTTGCTTAAGATAGAAATTGCCTCAATAAGGGATGGAATAAAATTAAAAAAGATATTTTCAACTCACCGCCCTGACTTTGTGTTTCATGCTGCCGCTTATAAACACGTCCCCTTAATGGAGGCTTTTACAAGTGAGGCCGTACTAACTAATATATTCGGAACCAAAATGATTGCGGATTTAGCCGTCGCTTATAAAGTGAAGAAGTTTGTAATGGTATCAACTGATAAGGCGGTTAATCCAACAAATGTGATGGGAGCTACCAAAAGAGTTTCTGAGATTTATATTCAATCCTTGAGTGACCGAAAGGATTCCGAGACTGAATTTATCACTACCCGCTTCGGAAATGTTCTTGGCTCAGTAGGAAGCGTAGTTGCCACTTTTAAAAAACAAATAACTGCTGGAGGGCCTATAACTATTACACATCCCGACATTACCCGATATTTCATGACTATCCCTGAAGCATCTAAACTCGTGCTGGAAGCCGGTAAAATTGGAGAATCAGGTGATATTTTATTATTCGATATGGGTAATCCGGTAAAAATAATGGACCTGGCGAAAAGAATGATTCAATTGGCAGGGCTGAAACCGTCGGAAATAGATATTGTGAATACCGGCTTACGTCCTGGCGAAAAGATGTATGAAGAATTATTTAAAGATTCTGAAGAATTTGCGGAAACATACCATCCGAGAATTTTAAGGGCAAAAAAATCGCCGTCTTTCACTTCGGATTTTAATTCTCTTATGATTGAACTTGAGCAAGCTGCCTTCTCGCACAGTAATGAAATTATTCCATTCATTCTGCGAAAATTGGTTCCGGAATTTAATGCTTCTGTAAAAAAATTGGAAGCCGCAAATGTAGAGTCTGCCGTTTTGGAAGGAGCAAAGGAAATATGAGGCCAAAATGAAATCAGAATTTATTTAATAATAAATCTTAAATTGGTTATTTTTTTGAACACCTCTCTTTAAATTATAATTCATTGGTCATTTTTACGTTATTTATAAATTGATACTTTTAAATGTATCAATTAACACTTAAAGAAAATATAAAATATCAGAAAGGAAGCTAATTATTTTCTTTTCTTGTTAAATTTTTAACATTAAATAGATTTACTTTAAGAAATCTAAATGACTCACATGAAATTTATCTTCCTTTTAATAATCTCATTTCTTTTTTTTCAATTTTCAACGAGCGCTCAGAACTTTCAATTGGATTTATACGCTGGCATTTCAAATTATAGAGGAGATTTACAGAATCAGGCGTTTCTTTTCAACCAGTCTCACCTCGGAGGCGGAGCAGGCCTATCTTACAGAGTTACAGATAATTTTTATTTGAGAACTGCTTTGATATTAGGCAAAGTATCTGGTAGTGATAAATACGGTAAAAACCAAAGTAGAAACCTTAATTTTACTTCCGGCATAACTGAAGGAAACCTGGAAGTAGTTTATTACATTAATCCCCTGGTTGTTCATTCTTTTTCACCTTACGTCTTTGCAGGCCTGTCAGTATATCACTTTAACCCTTATACTTATGATACTTTAGGGAAAAAAATTTATTTAAAACCTTTAAGTACGGAAGGGGAGGGGTTTTTGCCCGGGGTAAAAAACTATAATCTTACACAAATGGGTATTCCAATGGGAGCAGGCATAAAGCTTGGCTTAAGTGAGAATATTAGTGTAGGCGTCGAGATTGGTATTAGAAAATTATTTACTGATTATCTTGATGATGTGAGTACCACGTACGTAGATGAAAGTCTGCTGCTTGCTAATCGTGGGCCAGAAGCGGTAGAACTGGCTTACCGCGGCAATGAATTGAAAAATGGAATTTTGCAGTATCCTCCTGCAGGCCAGAAGAGGGGAAGCCCAAAAGCAAAAGATATGTATTATTTTACGTTGGCTACTTTATCCTTCAGATTGGGTGCAGTTAATTTTTCGAGAACACATTCTCAATGGGCCTGTCCCAAAAATGTACTTTAGGGGATGTACTAAAATGTTGTTTTGTGCGTTTATATTATAACCTATTACTGATGAGCTAATATCTTAAAAACATTTTATTCTTTGTAACAGAAGGTAAAAAAAAGATTTAGGTCTTCAAAAATTAAAAAATTTCATCTATGAAAAATTTATCCCTATCAGCAATTATGATATTGATTGCTTTTGGTATTAATGCACAGGATTTTCATCTCAACGTTTACGCCGGTTCTTCTAATTACCAGGGCGACCTCCAGGACAAAAGATTTACATTTAACCAGGCGCATTTAGCCGGTGGAATCGGCCTTTCTTATGATATTGCCGAACATTTTTCCATTCGTACCGGCGTTACGATAGCAAAAGTTTCTGCTAATGATAAGTTTGGAAGAAATAAATCCAGGAACCTTAATTTTGCTTCAAACATAACGGAGGCTAACCTGGGACTGGAATATTATATTACGGCTCCGATAGAAAAACATTCTCTCACACCTTATTTATTTGCCGGGATAGCGGTCTATCATTTTAATCCATACACTTTTGATAGTACCGGACAAAAATATTTCTTAGAACCTTTAAGCACCGAGGGCGAAGGTTTTATAGCCGGAAGAAGTAATTATAAACTTACACAGTTTGCGATTCCATTCGGCGCAGGCGTTAAATTATCTTTGAGTGATAATGTAAATGTGGGACTTGAGTTTGGTTTTAGGAAATTGTTTACAGATTACCTTGATGATGTCAGCACTACTTATGTTGATAAAAATGCTTTGCTTACGAACCGTGGGGCTAAAGCTGTTGAATTAGCCTATAGGGGCGACGAATTGAAAAATGGAAACGTGCAGTACCCTGCTGCCGGGAGGAAAAGAGGCGCACCAGGAAACAACGATGCTTATTATTTTACGATGCTTACTTTTTCATTTAGATTAGGAGGCGGAGGTTTGGGCAGTATGGAATACAGATGCCCTGGAAACGTATTATAATTATTTCCTTTTTTAACAGAACAGGCCAAAATATTCTGACGTCTGAAATGTGCAACAGTTTTGGCAAAACATTTGAATTTCAACAATAATTAATATTGTCATTCTGATTTTTTGAAGATGCAATTTTGATCAGAAGCGCGAGGCTTATACTAAGTATCTTTGCACCATTATGGCTTTCAGAAATTTGGAGGAATTTTTAAACGTTCTTGAAACTGAAAACGAACTTGTTCGCATCAAAGAATACGTAAATCCAAAATTGGAAATTGCTGAAATAACCGATAGGATAAGTAAAAGTAAAGATGGCGGAAAGGCGTTGCTTTTTGAAAACACAGGGTATGATTTCCCTATTTTGATGAACGCTTATGGTAGCGAAAATAGAATGTGCCTGGCACTGGGTGTGACTAATTTAAACGATACTGCAAAAGAAATTGAGAATTTATTTAAACTGCTTTCTTCCCCCAAGGAAAATATTATTGATAAACTAAAATTGTTACCAAAACTTGGACAGTTCGCAAGTTGGATGCCAAAGGTATTAAGTGGAAAGGGTGAATGCCAGCAAATAATCATGCAAGACCCTGACATCAGTAAACTTCCCGTAATCACATGCTGGCCAAAAGACGGCGGCCCGTTTGTAACACTTCCCATTATTCATACAAAAGACCCTAATAATCATTCCAGAAATGTTGGCATGTACCGGATGCAGGTTTTTGGACCGAAGCTAACGGGAATGCATTGGCACAAACATAAAGTATCCGCAAAACATTTTAATGAATACAAGAAATTGAATAAGCGCATGCCGGTTGCGGTTGCATTGGGAGGCGATCCTGTATATGCCTATGCTGCTACTGCTCCATTGCCTGAAAATGTAGATGAATATATGCTTGCCGGATTTTTAAGAAAGAAAAAAGTAGAACTGGTAAAATGTATTTCACAGCCGGATGTGGAAGTCCCGGCAGATGCAGACTTTATTATTGAAGGTTATGTTGATCCTGATGAAGAATTAATTTGGGAAGGCCCGTTCGGAGATCATACCGGATATTATTCCTTGCCCGATTGGTACCCAAATTTCATATCACGGCTATTACACATAAAAAAAATCCCATTTATCCTGCTACTATTGTTGGTATCCCGCCCCAGGAAGATGCGTGGCTGGGAAAGGCTACAGAAAGAATATTTCTGGCTCCAATTAAAATGACGTTGGTTCCGGAAATCCTTGATATGGAAATGCCGGTGGAAGGGGTATTTCATAATCTTGTGATTGCACAGATTCAAAAAGATTATGCAGGGCAGGCCCAAAAAGTAATGAATGCTATGTGGGGAGCCGGCCAAATGATGTTCAACAAGATATTGGTTGTTACTTCCCCGGTAGAGGGAAAAGAACTACTGAACCTAAGTGATTATGCAAATGTGGCAAAAGAAGTTTTTAAAAATCTAAATCCTTCCACTGATATTTATTTTTCACAGGGGCCAATGGATGTGCTTGATCATAGTTGCAGTAAAATGGGCTTCGGAGGTAAGATGTGCATTGATGGGACATTTAGATATGATGAAGAAAACGATGATCTTTTTTCGTCTATGCCTTGTGGTTTTACGACGCAATCTGCGCAGGAATTATTGCAGCTTTTTCCTGAAGTAAAAGCAGTTAATTGTTCTTTGATTGAAAAAGAGATTCCATGCCTTATCCTTTCTGTGGAAAAAAATAAAAAGCATCACGTAAAAGAATTGCACCATTCAATTTGCCGGTTACCATCCATCGAAGGAGTGAAAATGATTTTGTATGTGGAGCATACAGTTGACGTAAATGATTTACCGGTGGCACTCTGGAGATTTTGCAACAATCTCGATCCAAAGCGGGATCATTTTATAGTGAAGCAACAATTATCGAATAATCCTAATCAGTATGTCGCCTGCATTGGTTTTGACGGAACATTAAAAACCAAACAGTTTGATGATTTTTATCGCGATTGGCCCAACATAATTATAGCAGATGATACTACGATTCATTCTGTTGATGAAAAATGGACAAAACTTGGGTTAGGAAATTTTATTTCTTCGCCTTCATTAAAATTTAAAGGGCAGATGTATGGTGAAGAAGCGGTGGCTTCTCAAAATGTACTTAGAAAAAATTAGCACTAAAATCATAACAAAAAAACATTCGGAAGGCCCACATTCAAGTATAAAGAGAATTCTTTGGTTTTTGTTGTTTTACTGTAAAATCAAACGCCGAAGGAGCTTCCGCAGCCGCAGGTTTTACTGGCGTTGGGATTGTTGAAAGTAAAGCCCCTGGCATTTAAACCTCCTTCCCAGTTTATCTCCATATTATTTAAATAAATCAAATGCGACGGATTGATAATACAATCAATGCCTTCTATTTCATAGAGTTCATCTTTGTCAGTTTTTTCTTCAAATCCTAACAAATAAGACATGCCGGAGCAGCCTCCTCCTTTTACCCCAACGCGCAAATATTTTCCCGAATTATTTTCATCACTCAAAAGTCTTTTCACCTCATTTACAGCATGTTCAGTGAAAATAACAGGGGTTTTATTGATTGTTTCCATAATTTTTATATTTTCTTTACACTAATTATCACGGAAATTCGTTTGAAATAATAATTTCTGAATTTAACATCAGCGAATAGTTTTTTAGCCGGTCTAATTGTATTTCACGAAATTACAACCTTTACTAAAGTAATAATTATTTTTGCGTATAAATTATAAAAATGTCAACATTTGAAACTGTATTTGGGATTCTTCTTCTCATATTATTATTAGCCTTTGTGTGGATGGTCACTGAGTTAAATAGCGTAAAGAAAGAGCTCGCTGAAAAAGGAGAAAGAGATCCTGAGACCTTAAAGTTACGCCTGCAGGCTTATGAAAGAATTACACTGCTAACGGAGCGAATATCTCTTCAGAATTTATTGTCGCGTGTCAATAATTCCGGGCTATCATGCAGGCAAATGCAAATATCATTGATAGATTCTATCAAGCAGGAATATGATTACAATATGAGTCAACAGATTTATGTATCCCCTGAAGTATGGAGGGCTGTTAATAATTTGAAAGAACAAAACATATATGTAGTGAATCAGTTGGCTTCTGCGCTACCTCCGCATGCTACCGCCATGGATCTTAATAAACACATAATAGATTATTTAATTAATAATTCTACTGCATCTTTGCATAATGTAGTCCTCGAAGCCATCAATTATGAAGCAAAAAAATTGATGTAATGGCAAGGTTTTGGATGAAGCAATTACGATGAAAAAAAATCACAACTGATTTGCTTGATAGAAGCGCGCTCTTCAAAGATATAACCCGGGAACTTATAGAGAAGTTCACGGGCAATTTTCGTTTGTGGAAAATTATGGACATGCAACGCTATGAAGCGATAGGAATTACTCCAGTCCTGAAGATTCAAATGTTTTCGGGGATATCTACAAGTGAATACAAATAATTAAAGTTATTTTTTATGAAGTATTTAATATTTACTTCTTTTTTATTTTTTGGAACTTTCAAAAGCAATGCTCAAAAATACGTATTGCTTGACAAAACGATGTCACAGCCTGCATTTTACACTAACCAATTATCAATTATCGAAAAATATAAAGGTTTTTTACCGGTGGAGTCAAAAGATATACAAAAGTTTATAGAGGCTTTGCAAGAGATATCTAAAAGACTTTCTTCAAAAAAAAATGTAGGAAAAGCAAAACAATACCAGGTAGGATGTGATAAATTTGAAGGAATCGTAATACCGTTTGCTTCAGAAAACAGGTTGGATTATGTAATTACTTCTAACTGTGATGGATTGAAAGTGTCCATGCATCTATCTGATGCTAAATTAAGTAATGAAAACAACGCTTATTTTATTAATACCTGGATTGGCTACATTAAAAATACCGCTCTGAAGAAGTACTGATTCTATTTTATAATCCGTTATAGAATGATCTTGTTCTGTTCACCTTTAAATCTCTTAATATGGGCGATTTGGGGCTAATACTGATACTGAAATAACGATACAAACCGAGCGGCGTTCCTGTTATTGACATTTGCCAGCAATGCAGATCTCTCGAAAGGGAAAAGGATAAAGGGTTTAATTGCCCGAGAGCAACATTATAAAATCCGTTCATCGCCATTTGCCACTTAGGCGTGATGTTTAGTGTTCCATTGAAATTGATGCTTTGTGTAGTATTAGTCTTAAATCCTGTGCCGTATATAAACTGTTTGGAAAGGAGAAACGAATAACTGAGGCTTATAGACCATGGGATGTTAAAGTCGGCAAATTCCCCTGGATTATTCCTTATATAAGTTGCTTCAGTGCTGTATTGATCCTGGTTATATTCCGGATTGAGATTTGGATTGCCAGGTTTTACGCCTTGTTTTTCACCTGTTTTTTTATTTCCTCCCTGGAAAGAAGTGGAAAGTGAAATTTGTGCAGTCGTTAGCCTGCCTAATGAAATAGGAGTTTTTTTCCAAACCAGGATGCTGGTATCTATGCCGAATGCATTTACTTCATAAGGATCAAAGTTGGCGCCTGCGGTAATATTTAGTTTGTTAAACAGGTTGGTAGATGCGCTCGCAGTAATATTTGAGAAATGCCTGAAATCTACCGGGAAGAAATTATAGCTTCCCTGGATGCTTAACGCATCAAGAAGTGATATTTTTTTTATTGCATTTTTGCCTGTGTCGCTTTTACTGCGCACTTTCATAGAAAGATTGTTTTCGAGACCAAAATTGAACCCACCAAATCTTCCATTGGTGTAAGGTCCATTTAGGTTATATCCACTTTGAAAATAGGGTAGTGAACTGGTATGTCCGAATGAATCTATTTGCGTGGTATAATAATTTTTGCCGTTGAAATTGGGTTGGTAGCTGATTCCAAACATAGGCGTTAAAACATGTCGTATCGCCACTATTTTTGCATCTTTCTTTTTGGAGGTGATCATTCCATAAATCTTGGTAGTAGTGCTAAGCCCAAATGACATTTGCCTTGCTGTATAGAATCCTTTTTGTATTTGAGTAAGCAAGGTGTCTTTCCCTTTATCCCAATGCTGGGTTACTTTTTTTTGATACCAGGTCTCAGCATAGCTTACAGATGGCGATAACTGGAAAATGCCCATTTGCGGAAGTGATAAGCTTATAGGTACCGAATGACGAGCGCCCCATTGCAATGTATCACCTATTTGCTGGGGAATGGTTTTATTTTTTACGGTATCATAAAAAGAAAAACGATTTTGCGCATTTACGCTATATCCTATACCAAGATTCTCATACCATTTTAGCGAGCCTCCGGCATCCTTTCTCCTGAAAGGATAGATGGTGTTCATCGTAAAACCTAAAGTAGGCAAACTTATATTGATCAATTTTGTGTTGGTATTTTGGTCGTGATTGGCAGCCAGGGTTAAATTAAAAGGCTTATCCTGCCACGTCTTGGAATAATTAATTGAAGAATACATCTGGTTCTGAAAATTCAACGTGGGATTGTTTGGCACCAAAGAATTATAGCTGCTGCTTCCGGCGTTTACATTAGCAGAAAATGTGACACCTGGCCTCGATTTGGTATCAGCGCTATGGCTCCATGTAATGTGATAAGCCCTGTTTTTTTGAAAATCGGGATCTCCTTTAAAATTCAAATTAAAATTTTGAATGTCAAAAGAAAGGTTGCCACTATAATGGTATTTTTTAGAATACCTGGGATTAAAATTAAATGACCATCCTCCATAAGAATAGATACTTCCCTGAACAATAAAATCCCAATAGTCACTTATTACTTTGTAGTAACCAAGATTTTCCAGTCCAACACCTTTTTGTTGGTTAGTTGTAAAAGTAGGTGGTAGTAAACCTGAATGCCTTCCCTGGGTCAGGGGAAAGATACCAAAAGGAAAGTAGATTGGAATTGGCACGCCTTCAAACTCGGGATGTACCGGTCCCGAAATAGCCATTTT
>Ga0134125_10008678_pt1 | contig 11470 bp, 19 predicted proteins | sample KB31751_FD_96464 | JGI IMG/M metagenome (GOLD analysis project Ga0134125, IMG submission 96464) | Terrestrial soil microbial communities with excess Nitrogen fertilizer from Kellogg Biological Station, Michigan, USA - KB3-175-1 | ecosystem: Environmental > Terrestrial > Soil > Unclassified ... | reverse complement strand
TCTTGCGCAGAAAATTTCCGACCGGCGTCACACGCGGATCCTGCTGCGCCGCCCACACTGCGCCAGTGCCGGCCTCGGCGTCCTGCCGCATCGACCGGAATTTGAGGATGCGAAACGGCCGCCCCCCGACATTCGACCTGCGCCTGTCCTCACCGGGTGAAACGGACCGGCGACGACGATCCACGCCAACACGGTCCTGCACGTAGAAGACCGGCCCGCGCGAAGTGAGCTTCACCGCGAGCGCGATGAGGAGCATGACCGGAGCGAGCACGATCAGCGCAAGTACTGCAATGAAGACGTTGAGCAGACGATTGAGCGCTTCCGATCGCTGCGCGGCGATGACTCTCTGAGCGTACGCATCGCCAGCCTCCGCTCGATTGGGCGCACCTGCGCGCCCGGAGCCAGCGATGAGAGACGGCTCTCGACGCGGCTCGTCGTCGATCATCTCCGTCTGCTCATCCTGTACAGGATAGGAGTCGGTGTTCATCGCTTACGTATCCGAGCTTTCAGCACTTACAATTTTGCGAGGGTGTATAGTCCAACCAGCAACAACTCTATTCCGACGAATCCAGCCCAGAAGCTGCCACGCGTCACCGAGTACGCGAGCAGAGCACCCGCGCCAGGCAACCACAATGCAACGTACAATTTGACGCTGGAGTCCGCACGCTTGCGCGGCGGCGGGTGCTCCGGCTGATGCTCCGGATCGACTTCTGGCAACCCGTACGTCTCCTCGTCAGTCTCTGGCGACTGAATTGACTGGTTCACAGTTTCCCCGATCGGGTGGGAGAAAGCACCTTCCGGTGGAGAGCCACCGAGCACGTATAGTACCACCGCAGTCGGCAAGCCGCACTACCCCGAGTTTCGGCGGGCTTGAGGTTACCGCAAGTAATTGGGCGAAAATAATCCGCGGCCGGGCTATAACGCTTCGTTCAGCGTCCGCGGACCAGCCAGACGACGACCGCGATCAGCAGAACGGCAATCACCGTCGGAACCAGAAAACGCCCTGTCAGGAACGACGCACCGAGGTCGTTTCGCAGGCGCCCGCTCATTGCGGTGGGGCGGCGGTAAGGGTGAATCCGGTGGGTCCGCGCACGCATCCGATGCGCTCGAAAAAGCCGATGCAGTCCGGCTGCGCCTCGATCAGAAGGCGCGCGTCCGGTGCGACGGCGAGCGCACGCGACATGAGATTGCGCCCGATACCGCGCCGCTGGTAGTCCGGATCGACCAGGATGTCGGCAATCACGCTGAACGTGTAGCCGTCGCTGAGCACGCGCACAGCTCCGACCAGACGTCCACCGTCCCACGCACCGATGTTGGTCGTCCGCGCGAGCGCCTCGCGCACCCTGGCCATTTCGTACCGGACCGGGCGCACTCGCTCGGCCAGGGGTATGAACGAAGCGGCGTAAACTCCAGCTTCGTTGTAGTAAACGTTGCTCACGTCGCGCAGCGCGAATGTGGCGGACGGCGAAGCCCTGCGCACCGGCGCGATCGGCCTCGCACCGGTCCACGCGATCGTCGGCGATCCGCCAGCGATCGCGAATTCGCGATTATCGCGATGATGTTTGTGATATCGCTCCCACACGCCGCCGAGCAGATTGCCGGCTTCGAGCCCGATAAGGCCCATGACGATGCCGGTACCGAGCACGAGTGAGAGGAAGTACGCTAGTCCGCGGATCATGTCGCCCTGATCCACCTGGTCGGCCAGAAAGGGCCACGCGAACGCCCCCGACCAGACGAAGCCGAGGAAGAACGTGAGCAGCGCCGTGGCGTCCTTGATTACTACGCGTCGGCGTCGATAGAAGTCGGACATGGGCTTCCCCTCCCGCGTTGGCCAGCGACCTGGAGCGCCTGACAGAACTGGCAGTCGCACCACGAAAGATACCCCGCAGAACCTCGGCGTGCCGCGTGCCCGGAGCGTGCCCGAAACGGGATCGGGGGCGATCGACACTTGTCGATCGCCCCCGATCATCATGAATCGATTGCTTCCGTCAGGTCCAGCTCGCCACTCCGCCGTGGCCGCTGCAAGCGCCCTGGCGATGTGTGGCGTGCGAGTAGAGACCATCCTTGCACTTGGCGATTGCACCGACCGGATTGTTGTCTTCCTTGCCGCCCGATCCGACGGTTGCCTTGGACGCGGTCGAAGCCTTGGCCGCCTTGGCTGGCTTCGCCGTGGATGCCGCTGCCGCCGCAGGGGCCACCGTAGCCGCTGCTGCTGCCGACGTCTTTACGCCCCCATGACCAGAGCATGCGCCGCGGCCGCCCTTCGACATGGTTCCATCGGTGCATGTAACCATGGCGGCGCTCGTCGCAGCCTTGGCGGGCGCTGCCGCCGTTGCCGCTGCAGCCTTGGTTGCCTTGGGCGCCTTTGCCGCACTCGCGGCCTTCGCCACGCCGCCGTGTCCGGAACATGCACCCCGACCAGACGTCGCGCTCGTAGTTCCGTCCTTGCACGTTGTAGCCGTCCCCTGTGCACCTGCCGCACCGACACTTAATGCCGATGCCATCGCGATTGCCGCCGCCATCGCGAACGAGCGTGAGATGAGCCGCATAGCCATTCTCCATGAAGGGAATTGGTACTCCTAGCAAGAAATTGCTAAGCTCCCACTCGGCGCGCAACGGAGTAATCGGCCTTAGCGTAATCTTAGTTGCGCCACCCGGGCCGCCATCGGGACAGCCGGGCGTTCCGCCAATCCTCGAGTACACGCCAATGCGCCAGATAGAGTTTCGGACAGCTCGCTCGTTCAGTGGGGGGCGAATTGCAATCGCAGCGGGAATAGCACTGTCGCTCACCGCATGCGGAAGAGCCAACAGCAGTGGAAATGCCAATCGCGTCGTCGGAGTGTCAAAGCAGATCAACGAATTCATGTACGAGATCGGTGCGCAGGACAATCTCGTAGCCAGAGATCTCACATCGATCTATCCTCCCGCAATCAGGTCGCTTCCGTCGGTCGGCTACCACCGCGCATTGAGCGCGGAAGGCATCATATCGATGAAGCCGACGCTGTTTCTCACCGACGGAAATGTCGGACCCGAGGCAGTGCTCGATCAACTCAGGAAGGTCGGCATCCCGATGCTCGTCATCAAGCCGGGCGAATCGCTTGACAGCGCACAGATGCTGATGACGCAGCTCGGCAAGCAGTTCCATCGTGAGAAAGCTGCGGACAGCGTCATCGCGAAGTGGCGCAGCGGAATGGATTCGGTATGGAAGGACACGGCGCAGTGGACGGGCAAACCGCATCCGCGCGTGCTCATCATGCACTTCGGCCAGATCGGGAACAGCTACCTCGCAGTTGGCGGAGACGGCCCCGCGACTCAGATGCTGCGCTGGGCCGGTGCCGCGAATGCAATCGACTCGACCAGAACCATGACGCGGCTCACACCGGAGCTCATCGCACAGTTGGCGCCGGACATGATCATCGCGACCGATGTGGGCTTCGATCGCATGGGTAGTGCCGACAAGTTCGCAACTTTGCCAGGGGTGAATCTCACACCCGCCGGCAGGAACAAGCGCATCTATCGAATCAACGAGCAGGAGCTTCTGTACTTCGGACCCCGCACGCCGGCGACCGTACGCGAGCTGGTGACGATGGTGCACCCGCCAGCTGCGCAATAGCGGCCGGCGGGAAGCCCTGCGGGTGACGCGCGGATATTTCGCCGTGCGTTAGATGACTTGGATGGCTGAGTGTTGCGGCGCGTTCACGACAGCGCTCAGGGGTTACCCATTCCGCCCATGCCGCCCATTCCGCCGCCCGGCCGTCCTCCGCCGCGGCGACCACCACTACCGGCTCCGCGGCCGGCTCCGTTGCCCGGCACGATCGGAGCATCCGTCTGCTCCTCCAACTGTTCGGCCTTTTTCTGTTGATCGGGGTTGAGCACGCGCAGCGTTTCATTGCGCGCGTTCACATCCACGTCGTGAAGATCGCCGAGTACCGATGCAAGCTCGCGGCGCTGAGCGGCCATTGCCTTGCGTGACGAGTCTGTGGATGGCGCCGCGACGCTGGTCGGATTCATCGCCATGATCGCCTTTACGGAGTCGAGCGTGTTGTTGAGCGTAACGCGCCTGCTCAGTGCCCGCATGCGGATCTCGCTCACCCTCGTTGTCTGCGAATCAGCGAGCTGAAGGTCGGAGCGGTGCGCGAAGACGATCTCGGCGAAACTCATTTGAGGTCGCGGCGCCCCGGTAGCAGTAGTATCGCCCTGACCGCGTTGACCGCGTCCTCGGCCGCCGCCACTACCGAATCCACCGCGACCACCCTGCGCCACCACGAGAGCAGGCATGGCGGCAACGGAGAGGAAAAGAACTGCATTGAGAAGTCTTGTCATGAATTCGGTTGACTGGCCGGAATTGGCTTCGTTAAGACATTCTGATCCGCACATTGTTCCGAATCACAAAACGCCCGATCACGGATATAGCTGATTCGTACATCGTGCGATGCGACACGATGTCGGACTGCTTCCTTGTGCAGGGCTCGCTGCAGTACGATCGATCGTCGATGACAGCCGCCGCATTGCAGACACCCGCAGGTACGACAAAGCCCCGCAACGGCAGGAATCGTTGCGGGGCCGAGATCGAGTTACAATGCAACAGTGGGCCTGGGAGGAGTTGAACCTCCGACCTCACGCTTATCAGGCAGCTACGACGAAACCGGATTTGCTTTCGTCACCCGTCACGGAATGGCCTTCCGCCCATGACGCCGATTATACACGCGATGCCCATTTAGTTTCGCGTAGGCGTACGCAGCGCGTACACAGCAAATATAACGCGCGCAGAATTTCCTTACAGGCCGCCGCCCGGATTCTCGGCTGGCTGGCATCCGCCGGCGCCGCCCGCGAGTGGACATCCGCCGGCGACCGCATGACCACGCAACAGCGACTCGACGCGGCACGGTGGGCGCTATGAGCACGCACCATCAGCGACTCGCGAAAGAGGTCCGCTCTGGCTCGCTTGCGTGGACCCGCAACGTCTGGGTTTCCAACTCGCACGGAATGAGGCGGTCGGGTGACGGGCCGGTGGAAGGCGTCGTGCTGGCCCGCGGATTCTCGCGCGACCTTGTCGTGTTCATTCGGCGGCGCAGGCAGGTACAGCGGTGGATTCCGCGCAAGGCGCTGACGCCGCGCGACAAGAAGGCGGTGCGCGCATGAGCGACTTCGTTAAATCCGCAACGACATCAACGCCCGTCGCGAAAACGCAGGCCGATCTGATCTCGATGCTCGGACGCTACGGGGCAACTGGTTTTGGATTCCGCCGACAGGGGTCGATTGTGTCGGTCACGTTCCATTTGCCGCGCGCCGGCGCAGATGACCAGACCGTGGAGATCCCGGTCGACCTGACGACCGTCCGCGCGAAACTCGATGGGCCTGCGATGGTGGCCGAACGGAGGCGCCAGAGGCAGGCGACCGCCGTCTCGGACGATCAGACGGAGCGCGTTGCGTGGCGCGTGCTGTATCTCTGGGTTGACGCCGCGCTGTCCGCTGTATCGCTCGGCGCGCAGTCGATCGAGGAAGCGTTTTTCGCGCACCTTGTTGTCACGTCTGAGGGCGGCAAGCCCGAGCGTTTGGTTGAATACATGGCGAAGCTCGCGGCGGCATCGGGCAACATGCTGCCGTCGCCGACAGCGCGCAGGCTCGGGAGCGGGTCATGAAAGGCCCGTATCCAATGCCAGCAACGCCCGCAGCGTGGGACGCCGGGTGCATCTGCGGGGCCCTATGCGTCCATCCGGATTGTTGGATGCACGGACGGGGCAAGCGCGCGAGCGTTGAGCGGGACGATGTGCGGGATCCGCAGCCTGCGCGGTTGAGCGGGAGCGCGATGTGAGCGACGACGGCTGGAATCCGCTTTTCGTGCTGTACGCGCGCGCGCATGGTCGCACGCCGGCAGAGCAGCGCGCTCACGATCGCGCGACATACCCGGGCGCGGCGGGAATGCCGTACATGCAGTGGAATACGTTGCAGCTCAACGACTGGCGCGCGGAGGAGTCGGCGGCGGGACGCCCAACCAATCCGGTGCGGCACACCGACTATGAGCGGTGGCTGAGTGCGCGCGTCGACACGCTTCAGGGCGGTGCAGCATGACGCGCAAGCGTTCCTACCTCACCGTCACCGATCAGTTCTGTGGCGCCGGCGGGTCCTCGATCGGTGCCACTGCGGCAGGCCTCGAGATCCGGATGGCAATGAACCACTGGGCGCTCGCCGTCGAAACGCACAACACGAATTTCCCGAACGCGGACCACGACTGCGCGGACATTTCTGCCAGCGATCCACGCCGGTATCCGTCAACCGACATTCTGATCACCTCGCCCGAGTGCACGACGCACTCGCCGGCGGGCGGCAATCGTCACCGTAAGCCGCAACAGCGCGACCTGTTCAGTCCGCACGTAGAGGACGCCGCGACTCAGCGGAGCCGCGCAACGATGTGGGATGTCGTTCGATTCGCCGAGTATCACCAATACCGCGCGATCATCGTCGAGAACGTCGTCGAGGTCGTTCGGCAATGGGTGTTGTTCCCGACCTGGTGGAGCGCGATGGAGAACCTCGGCTACGTCGGCCAGATGGTGTGCCTCAACTCCATGTTCGCGCACCCGACGCCACAGAGTCGAGATCGGTTGTACGTCGTGTGGACCAAGAAGGGCAATCGTCGCCCAGACCTCGACATCACGCCGCGAGCTCATTGCCCCACGTGTGGCGACGTGGACGCCCGGCAGAGTTTCAAGGCCGGCCGGCGCGTCGGTAAGTACGGTGCGCGGAATCAGTATGTGTACACGTGCCCAGTCTGCCGCAACGTCGTGGCGCCGTACTACTTCTGCGCACTCAACGCGCTGGACCTCTCGATTCCGGCCGAGCGGATCGGCGATCGCAAGCGCGCGCTGCAACCGCGGACCATGGAGCGGGTGCGCTATGGACTGGAGAAATACGGTCGGCGGCCGTTGCAGGTAACGGTGAATAACATCAGCGGCGTGGGTTGTCGTGTGCGTGGAATGGATGATTCCCTGTTCACTCAGACCGGATCGGGCACCACTGCACTGGTCGCGCCGTGGCTGGTCGCGTTGTCTCAGACTAGCAAGCCGGCGGCTGCGCGTGTGCGATCCACTGCCGGCCCGATGGCCGCGCAGACGACAGCCGACGATCTCGCCATCGCTGGATTCAATCCGTACCTGATCACCAACCGGACGAATTGCATGGGCCGTGCGCTCGATGGCGCGATTCCGACAGTCGCGACGGGTGGGCATCACGGGCTGGTTCAGCCGGCGGCATTGCTCAGGCTCATGGGTGACCTGGCGGTGAGTCCGCTCGACAAGGAGCTGCCGACACAGACCGCCGGCGATGCGCAGAACATGCTGCTCCAGCGTTCGCCGTTCCTCGTTCAATACTACGGCACGAACAACGTCTCGAGCGTCGACGAGGGCGTGCCGACATGCACAGCCAAGGACCGCCACGCGCTTGTAACGCCAGGCTCGATCGACATCGACGACTGTTACTTCCGGATGCTCGCACCGCACGAGATCGGGCGAGCGATGGCGTTCCCGGACACGTACACAGTGCTCGGCAAGAAAGGCGAGAAGGTGAAGCAGTACGGCAACGCAGTCACCCCGCCGGCGATGGCGATCCTGATCGAGCGCGTCGTCGAATCGCTGCACCGCGAGCGCGGAAGGACGGCAGCATGATCACCGTCCAGGACGATCTCTTCACGCTCGACACGCCAACGTCGATCCCCTACGCGAAGCACTCGGCAACATCGCGCGACGCCGCCATCGCGGTACAGCCGCGTGCGATGAATCACACCCGGCACGTGTACGAGTGCATCGTCGCGGCTGGCGCCAAGGGCCGAACACGAAAGGAGCTGGCTGCCGAAATCGGGTGGGCCGAGAACCAACAGAATCGCATCACAGGCCGCGTCGCGACGTTGATCGCAGAAGGCAAGGTGCGGGAAGATCACACAATCCAATACGACAGACTCGGCGAGCCGACGTGGCAGGTAGTGCGTCGCGACGGCTCGGCGGTACTCATTGCGGTCGGGAGGCAGGGGTAAGTGACAGAACCGTGGTTCAGGATGCACGCCAACATCCTCGACAAGCGAGTAGTGTGGCGCCTCGCGAACGCCACCAACATCCACCCGGTCCGAGCCGCCGGCCATCTCGCCGTGTTCTGGGGCAAGGTGTCGCAGAACGTGCGCGGCGGCGACGTGTCGGCCATTCCCGACGCACAGCTCGAGGCGTGGGCCGCATGGGACGGCAAGCGCGGGAAATTCGCGGCATGGCTCCGCACCGAGCACACGACCGGCGGCATCGTCAACGAGTATGACGAGTATTCGGGAGCGCTCGACGACCGGCGCGAGAAGGATCGCCTCCGGCAAGCACAGTTGCGCGACAAGCGCCGGAAGTCACGCGGACATAACGGCGACAATCCGCGTGACGTCACGCGCGACATCGGCGTTACGTCCGGGGGTTACGAGACGATACGAGACGATACGATACAAACTACAACTACGCCACCTCCCCTAGCCGCGGCGCTTTTGGAGCGAATCGACGAACCCGACCGTCCCGACTTCGCACGGTTCCTGGCATCGTCTCCCGACGCAACGATGTGGGCCGGCGAGTCCGGTGCATGGCTCGACGGTGCACGGAGTCCAGCGATCACAGCCACGCAGCTCGTAGCCGCAGCTCGCGAGTTCATGGGCAACGGCGAGGACTACGCGATCCGACTCTGGCGCGGATACCTACGCAATGCCGCGTCAGCACCACCGGAACCACTGCAACGCCGACGCACATCGAAGGCAAACCCAGGCGCGCAAGGCTACGCCAATGCGCTCGCCGCAGTCGAGGGCGTCCCGCAATGATCAACAGTCAAGAGTTCGCCCGGTGGATGGGCGTCCTGGGCGATCGGTTCAATCGTCCGCTCGCGGCACCAACGGCGCGTGCGTATTTCGAAATCCTCTCCCGCGATCTCACGACTGCCGAGTTCGCGGCCGGTGCCGAGCGCTGCTTCGAGTCGTGCAAATACTGGCCGTCGCCGAAAGAGATAATCACGGCTGCCCGTCCGGTCGCGTCGCCAGAACTCGCGGCCGCCGACGTGTTCGCCGACATACTGCGCTGGAACGGTCGGCCGAACATGATGGCCGAAGCGAACGAGAGACTCACGCCCGAAGGGATGCGGGCATTCCTCGCGGTCGGCGGTCCGGCCAAGTTCCGCGAACTGACGAGCGCCGAAGCGCCGTTCGTCCGGAAGGAATTCGTTGCGGCATTCGTCGCCGCATCTCGTGACGCGGGCGAGGCCAAGTCCGCAGGCGAAGCAATCAGCCGAGCCCGCGACTACAAGCGGATCGACAACGGCCCGCAGCGAATCGGCTCGCTACTCGGCGATGTGATGCCGCGCATCGAGGGCGTCCGCACGTGACGCGGCAGGCCATGACACCCGCGGCGCGTCGTGCGGGTGTTGGAGTGGTTACGAAACGTGACATCGGGCCGATGGTGATCACGCTCTACGGCATTCCGCGCACGAAGAAAAACAGCGGACAGATTGCGATCGGCCGCGACGGCAAGCCTCACGTGTTCCCGTCGAAGGCGTGGCGCGCGTGGGTCAAGACGGTGCAGTCGAATCACGGCAAGAAGTCGCTGTTCATGCTGTCCGATCGCCCGTACAACTGCGAAGCCGTGTTTTACCGCGATGCCAACCGAGGCGATGCGAACGGCTACTACCAGGGCTTGGCCGACCTGCTCGAAAAGTGGGGGCTGATCTCCAACGACAAGTGGATCGTGTCGTGGGACCGTTCGCGCCTCGAGGTTGATCGCGCGCTACCGCGCGTCGTTTTCACACTCACGCCAACTGGTACGAAGTAATGGCAACAGACATAGAGCAGCGAATCGAGGAAATACGGACACGCAACGCATGGTATCGGACGACGCTGGCCGGTGAGACTGACGACGGCGCGGATGCGATTGACTGGCTGTGCGAACAGCTCGCCTCAGTTCCCTCTCAGGTAGAAGCCGCAGTCAAAGCAGAGCGAGAGGCGTGGGGTAACGTCGTCCTCGTCGGCGCCCAGTTGTCCAACATCGCATACAACCTCTCGCACGCCGGGAAGGATCGCGTCATCACCGAACATGAGCGCAAGGTGTTGGGGATATGCGCATCGGATTGGGACGCTGCTATCCGTTCACGCGGGGAGACGAGTCTATGAGCGAGACAATCAAGGGCGCTCTCTTTTCACCCGATCGCGTTTACCGGTACGTCCTCACCCGCCGATGGGACGAAGGGCGGCGGCAGCTTGTCGTGATCGGACTCAATCCGTCAACGGCTGACGAAACCGTAGATGATCCAACGATAAGGCGCTGCATCAGGTTCGCGAAAGATCAGCGGTGCAGCGCGCTCGTGATGTTAAACCTGTTCGCGCTTCGGGCCACCGATCCCCGCGCGATCAAGTCACACTCCGATCCTGTAGGGCCAGGTAACGACGAAACCCTTCGCACCTACTGCTGGGGCGATGATGTAATCGTGGTCGCTGCGTGGGGTGTGCACGGCGCATACATGGGCCGCTCGGGTGATGTGCTCAGGCTCGGACTTCCGCACCTCAACTGCTGGGGGAAAACGAAACACGGTCAGCCGAGACATCCGCTGTATCTCCGCGCAGATACGCCGATGGAGTCCTTGCTATGACTGACCATATTCCCGACGCCAGCAAAATGGTTTCCCTCTGCCCTCAATGCAGCACGCAAGTATCCGTAGCAGGCGGAAGCGAGGGAACCCGGTACTACGTCAACGCTGACGGTAGCGAGCATGTGTGCAAACCCCTGCCAGTCGAAAGCGGACTCTCAATCACGGGTGGAGAGTCGCCGCCTATCCCGATCGTGCCAGTCGTGAGCGCTGACGAGATGCCGGAGGATTCATGGACGGAACTGCGAGCGGGCAAGCCCGCGCTTGCGTACATCGCAGCTTATCCGCTGCTCCGGAGGATCGCGCGCGAATGTGGCTACGCGCTCGCACTGCATGGATCACTCGCCCGTGACTTCGATCTGATCGCAGTTCCGTGGACTCACGACGCCGTTACGCCCGAGGCGCTCGTTGAGGCGATATGCCATCAGAGCGACCTGCGCGTCACAGTCCCGAACAAGGGCGATAGGCCTCACGGGCGCGGAAGCTGGGCGCTTCAAGGACTCACCGTTCGGAATAGCTGGGTCGATCTCTCTGTAATGCCGCTAGCAGACGACAGGGAGCGGTTACTGGCTCGCGTTGAAGAGCTTGAGCGCCAGTTACGCAACATCGAGGCGATCGGCGGCGAAGCCCTCCCATTGTACGTGGCTACGTACAGCACAGTCGACTGTCCAACCGAGGATACCAATGCCAGCAGATAACGAAGTGCCCGAGTATATCGCGCGAAAACTGCGGAGTGCCCGCTCTGATTACGACAAATACGGGGAGACCTCCGGGTCGGACGATGACGCGATGGTCTGGCTCGCAGACGCCCTCGACAAGGCGCGCG
>Ga0134125_10008675_pt1 | contig 11471 bp, 10 predicted proteins | sample KB31751_FD_96464 | JGI IMG/M metagenome (GOLD analysis project Ga0134125, IMG submission 96464) | Terrestrial soil microbial communities with excess Nitrogen fertilizer from Kellogg Biological Station, Michigan, USA - KB3-175-1 | ecosystem: Environmental > Terrestrial > Soil > Unclassified ... | reverse complement strand
CGGATGTCGTGCACCGCGGAGTCGATGCCGATCGCGGCGAGCGACTTCAGGTAAAGCTCCTGAAGGTTCGGCGGCGACGGCTTCATGATCACCTGGAACTGATAGTAGTGCTGCATGCGGTTGGGATTTTCGCCGTAGCGGCCGTCCTTAGGCCGCCGCGACGGCTGCACATAGGCGGCGTTCCAGGATTTTGGCCCGAGCGCGCGCAGCGTGGTGGCGGGATGAAAAGTGCCAGCCCCCATTTCCATGTCATAGGGCTGCAGGATGACGCAGCCCTGCTCCGCCCAGAATCGCTGAAGCGCCAGGATAAAACCCTGGAACGAACGTTCCGGGCGCATATGGGAAGGCAGCGTTTCCATTGTCGCAGAGGTCTCGCGGGGGATGATCGGAGGCGCGGGACCGTATTCGCGCAGGGAACAGGAATCAAGGCAATGGCGGCACGAAACGCCACCAAATCCAACCCAAATCGGTTCGATCAGCCCGGCCGATAGGCGCCGGTCACGGGATCGCGCCGGAGCGTCTTGATTTCACTCGACCGCGCAGCCTCCGCCACGCGGGCAAGGCGCAACTCCTCAAGCTCCTGATTGATCCGCATGGCCGTTTTGTAGGCCCAGCGGACCACTGCAAGCCCGCCAAGAACGCCCGCAAATGCAACGATTGGCGGCATCGGTCGTCGATCCTTCATTGGTCGCGCCCCCCGGATCACATTCTCGCCCAAGCCGCCCTGCGCCGCAATCCGCATCTTCGTGACCAAATGGCGCGAACAATGGGCCTCAAAAGCCGAACCGGGCCCAAATCGCCCGCGTTTCCAGCGCCGAAATCAGCTCGTCCGGCAGGCTGGAGGCATTGTCCAGCGCGGCGAGCGCGCCCGCACCGGGAGATTTCCGCCCGAGCAGGCTGGCCAGCAAGCCGCTGGCTGGCGCAATCACAGGAGTCAGGACCTTCTCGCCATAGCGGGCGCGCAAGGTCGAGCGCAGATCGCCGATGCCGTCCGCAAGTCCGAGCGACACCGATGTGTCGCCCGCCCAATATTCGCCGGTGAACAGCGTGTCGTCGGTACCCTTGAGCCGCGCGCCGCGGCTGTGCTTCACCAGGGCGATGAAGATCGCGTGGATCTCGCGCTGGATCGCCTTCAATCGCGCCACATCATCGGGGTTTTCAGGCAGGAACGGATCGAGCATCGCCTTGTGCGATCCCGCCGTATAAAGCCGTCGCTCCACACCGATCTTCCTGATCAGCTCGGTCATGCCGAAAGAGCCGCCGACCACACCGATCGATCCCAGGATCGAGGAGGGATCGCAGAAGATTTCATCGCCCGCACAAGCGATCATGTAGCCGCCGGACGCCGCAACGTCCTCGACGAACACCAATACGGGCAGTTTCTTTTCAGCCGCGAGCTGGCGAATGCGTAAATAGATCTGACGCGATTGCACGGGCGAACCGCCGGGTGAATTGATCAATAGCGCCACGGCTTTCGCGTTCTTGGTGGCGAAGGCGCGTTCGAGGATCTTGGCGACCCCGGCGAGCGTCATACCCGGCCGGAGCGGGGTCACAGCGCCGATCACGCCGGAAAGCCGGACCACGGGAACCACGGGCATCCCGCGCCGCAGCCGCGCTGGCAGCAACGCCATGCAGCGGTCGACCAGGCTGGGCCAGCCATCCCGGATCACGGCCCGATCACTTAATTGTTCCGTCATGCGCTTACCTCGAATTAACCGCTTTTTATCACGCCACTGTCATTGGTCAGCTTGGAACGCGGCTTGCTTTGCGATCGTTGCCGGCTGCAACGCTTGGCGGGGAAAGACATGAAAATCTATCTGCTGATGATGCTGATTGGGACCCTTCTGACCGCGGTGCGCTTCACTTCTGCGCCGAAACCGCAGTCAAAGCCGGTTCGACAGTAGGTCGTTCCGGCGTCCTCAGGAGGCTGCCAGGGACAAGCCCCCTTCTCCTGCTAACATTTTCGCGACCTCTTTATTAGGCAGGCCTGATTGATCGTTGAGCAACAGGCCAGCGAGGACACGCGTCGGCGCCTTTCCACCTTTGACGGCACGAACCAGCACGCGGATCGCCGGCTTTCCGCCGTCGCCATGGACCGGCAGGATGGTCAGGCTGCCGAACCCGCGCCCGAGCGCGGCAAGCACCTCAGACAACCCGTCGGCGCGCCAGATCAGCGTCAGCGCGCAGCCGGATTTGAGTAGCCTGCGGGCCGCATGAATCCAGCGCTCCAGCGTCTCGGCCTCCGCGACATGTGCGGACGCACGGGCCGCGTCCGGCGAGGCGCGATGACGCGCGGCATCGTTGAAGGGCGGATTCATCAGGACGACATCGGCACTGTCGGGCTTAAGCCCGGCGGACAGGAAAGCTTCAGCCGGCGCCGTGATGTCCAGCACGACCACATCGGCCGCAATGCCGTTGGCGGAGGCGTTGTCGCGCGCGAGCCGCGCAAGCTGCGGCTCAATCTCAACCAGGGTCAGCGCGATCGCGCCGGCAGCGCGCTTTGCGAGCGCGAGCCCGGCGGCGCCTACTCCGGCTCCGAATTCGACCACGCGATCGCCCGGCCGCGCCGCGGTCGCTGCCGCCAGCAGGATGGCATCATGACCTGCGCGATGACCGGATTTGGGCTGGCGCAAGCGCAACCGGCCGCCGAGAAACGCGTCCTCGGTGGTGTCGGCAAGCAGCTCACTCATCGGGCCGCAATTCGTGCGACAGGCCTGCATCTACGAGGATTTGCCGCGCCGCCTGGACGTCATCGTCATGCACCAGGATCCGGCGCGGCAGTATGCCGAGCGAGCCCTCGATGATGCTCATGTTCTGGTCGGCCACGAAATGATCGATATTGGCGCCATCGAGCAAGGCGCCAATCGCCGAAACCAGCACGATGTCGTTGGTTCGAACCAATTCCTGCAATCTGCCGCACTCCTCAAAGCAGTCCGGTGAATGTCAATGGTGTCCCTGCCCTTGCCGCATCGCGTAGCACTTTCTATTGTCTGGTAGGATAACAAATGTGGAGACCGGCGTGGCGGTTATTGTACCTTTCGAGCCCCCCCAGGACGCATCGATCGACGCGCTGGTCGGCCTCGTTGCCGCCGACATGGCGCGTGTCAACGCCACCATCCTGTCGCGGACGGGCTCGGAAGTCACCATGATCCCGGAAGTCGCCAACCACCTGATTTCCTCAGGGGGAAAGCGGCTGCGTCCCATGCTGACGCTGGCGATGGCCAGCCTCACCGGCTATTCCGGCGATGGCCATGTCAAGCTCGCCGCCGCCGTCGAATTCATGCACACGGCAACCCTGCTGCATGACGACGTGGTCGATGAGAGCGAGCTCAGGCGCGGCAAATTGTCCGCGCGGATGCTGTGGGGCAATGAGGCCAGCGTGCTGGTCGGTGATTTCCTCCTCGGCCAAGCCTTCCGCATGATGGTCGAGGTTGGCTCGCTGCGCGCCCTCGACATTCTCTCGCAGGCCGCCGCCACCATTGCCGAGGGCGAGGTGATGCAGCTGGCGGCAGCCAAGAACACCGCGACCACCGAGGACGAATATCTCGCCGTGATCCGGGGCAAGACCGCGGAATTGTTCGCAGCCGCCTGCGAGGTCGGTCCCGTCCTCGCCAACCGGCCGAAAGCGGAGCAGACCGCATGCCGATCGGTCGGCATGAATCTCGGGATCGCCTTCCAGCTTGTCGATGATGTGCTCGACTATGGCGGCAAGTCGGCCAAGCTCGGCAAGAATGTCGGCGACGATTTCCGCGAAGGCAAGATCACGCTGCCTGTGGTGCTGGCGTTCCGCCGCGGCAACGACACCGAGCGCGCCTTCTGGGTGCGCGCGCTGGAGCGCGGCGAGATCAGGGACAGCGATCTCGACCATGCCATCGGCCTTATGACCAAGCACCGTGCGCTGGAGGATACGCTGAGCCGTGCCCAGCATTACGGCGCGATGGCGGTCGACGCGCTGGCGCTGTTTCCGGCCTCGCCGATGAAGGCCGCGCTGGAGCAGGTCGTCGCGTTCTGTCTGGCGCGATCGCATTAATCGGGAATACGCAGAGTCATGCGTAGGCAGCGATACCCATCGTTCCAGCGCAGCCCTGATGGGTTTCGCTGCGCTCAACCCATCCTACAAAATGAACTAGCTCAACACGCCGGCATGCACCCACCAGCCGGGATGATCGCGCCCAATCTTCTCCGAGGCGCGGTGCGCCCTGGCATCGTCGGCGAAGATCGCAAAGCAGGTGGCGCCCGAGCCTGACATCCGCGACAGCAGCACACCATCCGCCGAGCCGAGCGCGGCGAGCACCTCGCCGATGACAGGCTGAATGCCGATGGCGGGCGCTTCGAGATCGTTGGGGACTATGCCGATGGCATCGACCCAATCGGCGATCGTGGCGCCACCGTCCGGCCAGGCCGGCGATTCGATCACGTCAGCGGCGCCGACCAAAAGCTCACCGTTGCGCAGGCCGAGCGCCGAAAAGACGTCCTTGGTCGCCACGGGCACGCGGGGATTGACCATCACGCAGGGAAGTTTCGGCAAATTCAGCGGCAGCAGGTTCTCGCCGACCCCGGTCATGTCGCAGGCACGGGAGGCGAGACATACCGGAACGTCGGCGCCGGTCTTGAGCGCGACATCGAGCAGGCGAGTGTCGTCGAGCGCAAGCCCATTCAGCCGCGCCAGCAGCCGCAGGGCAGCCGCCGCATCGGCAGAACCGCCGCCAATGCCAGCCGCGACCGGTAACAGCTTTTCCAGTGTGAAGGCGCCAAGCTTGAGCCCGGGCACACGCGCGGCCAAAAGCCGGGCGGCCTTGAACACGAGATTGTCCGAGGTCTCGCCGCAGGCTTCCGCCAGCGGTCCCGTGGTGTTCAGTAATAATTCGGACCCGGGCTCGAGCGTCAGGCGATCGGCGCAATCGGCGAACGCCACCACGCTTTCGAGATCGTGATAACCATCGACCCGTCGCCCGACCACCCGCAGGGTCAGGTTGACCTTGGCACGCCCCTGATCAGTCAACATCGGCAGGAAGCCCCCAGCCTAACTCCAAAAAGGCCTCAGCCGCCCTTGCCGTCCTCTTTGCCGTCTTCCTTCTTTTTTTCAACGGAAGCAGCCGCCGGCGATGGATCGTCGGTCAGCCCGTTCTCGATCTTGGCGAGAATCCTCGGCAGTTCGTCAGCTTCAGGCTTGAGATCGCGCGCGTGGGCCCACTGGAATTTGGCCACCAGCGTACGGCCGATGCGCCAATAAGCGTCGCCGAGATGGTCGTTGATGGTGGGATCCTCGGGCTTGAGATCGATCGCGCGCTCGAGGTTCTTCACGGCTTCCTCGTAATTGCCGATGCGGTAGTAGGCCCAGCCAAGCGAGTCGACGATATAGCCGTCGTCGGGACGCTGCTCGACGGCGCGCTTGATCATCTTCATGCCCTCGTCGAGATTGACGCCCTGGTCGATCCAGGAATAGCCGAGATAGTTCAGCACGTGAGGCTGGTCCGGCTGCAGCTCGAGCGCCTTGCGCATGTCTGCTTCCGCCTTCGGCCACTGTTTGGAACGCTCCTCGCAGATGCCGCGGTAATAGTACCAAACGCTGTTGGCCTTGTCGTTGCCCTGCGGCAGCACCGCAACGCCCTTCGAATAGGTTTCGCCGCAGTCGGCGAACTTCTTGCGGCCGCGCTGGATATTGCCGAGCGCCATGATGGCTTCGAGGTCCTTCGGGTCGGCAGCGACGACCTCGCGCAGGATCTTGATTGCCTCCTCGCTGCGATCCGCGGAATCGAGATCGGTCGCGAGCTGGATCTGGGCGTTGCGCTTCAACGGCGAAGACGCCGGCACACGCTCATAGACCTTGATCGCCATCTGCGGCTTCTTCACGGACTCGTAGAGATCCGCAAGCGACAGCAGCGCCAAAGGGTGACTCGGCTGAAGATAGAGCGCAAGCTGCAGGTAGACGAGCGCGAGGTCCTCGCCGCCGCGGCGCGTCAGCGTCGCGCCAATGCCGTAGAGCGCCTCGGCTGCGCCTCCCTGCGCCGACTCGACGAGTGGCGGCAGCTTCTTGCCGGCCTTGGTCTCGCGCAGCCCTTCCTGCACCAGAGGATGGCGCGCGAGCTTCTTGTCGAAGGCTTCATAGATCGTGACGGCCTTGTCTTCGTCCTTGTTGCGAGTCAGCCAGTGGGCGTAGGCTTCGCTGATGCGCAGCATGGAATCGTCGAGCTTGTAGGCGCGCTCGAAGCGGGCGCCGGCTTCCTTTTCCTTACCCGACAGGTCCAGGATCATGCCGGCGTGCAGATCCTTGAACAGCGGATACCATTCAGGCCCGGTCAGCTTGTCGATGCCGGCCACCGCGCCCTTGGTGTCGCCGGCGCCGTAGCTCGCCCAGGCCGACAGCAGGGTCGCGACGAGGTCGGTGATGGGGCCACGAACCGATTGATTGATGTTGAGCTGGGCAGCGGCCCATTTCTTCTGCTTCAGTCCCTGAACGCCGACCACAAGCCGCGCAACGCGGTTCGACTTGTCGTTCACGAGAATTCGCTCGGCGAGCTTGACGGCCTCCTCGATGTCGCCGTCTGCAACCGACGAGATGAAGGCGCGATCCAGGAGTTCGTTGTTCTTCGGATCGCTGCGCAGGGCGGAGCGGTAGAATTCGGCCGCGGATGCCGCATCACGTTCCACGCTGGCGTGGCGGGCCGCAAGATAGCTGCCCGACGTCGTCAGCGATTTCAAATCGGTGCGGGTCGGAAACTGCACCGAGGGCATCGCGGTGGCGTCCGGACGTTCGGGCGTCTGCGCCGAAACCGAGACCGGCATCGCCATCGCGGTCAGCGCGAGGGAGGCAACAGTCCAGCGAGTGCAACGAATGGAAAACATCACGGTTCGCTCTAGCTTTTTGAGGAATTTGGATCGCTTCGGATGCCAGCACGGTCCGGCTGCATCGAAAAACGCCACAAGTCACAGACAATGCCGGTTTTGCCACCTAACCGCAAGGATTGGAACGACATTTCATGAGGCGCCACAGGCCGCCTCTGCGACACCCCAGAACCGCTGCAGTGTGGCCTTATCGTGACCGGACGGGGCCGGTCCGTAGGCGCACTGGCTCACGCAATCGTGCTTACATGGCCTCGTAATTGGGCCCGCCGCCGCCCTCCGGCGGAACCCAGGTAATGTTTCCATTCGGGTCCTTCACGTCACAGGTTTTGCAATGGACGCAGTTCTGGGCGTTGATCTGGAAACGCGGACCTGAGGCCTCCTCGACCCACTCGTAGACGCCCGCCGGGCAATAGCGGTTGGAGGGACCCGCGAACACGTCGTGCTCGGACGTCTTCTGCAGGTTCATGTCGGCGACCTTCAGATGAACCGGCTGATCCTCTTCATGATTGGTGTTGGAGAGGAATACTGACGACAGCTTGTCGAACGAGACCTTGCCGTCCGGCTTGGGGTAGGCGATCGGTGCATGCACCTTCGCCGCGTCGAGCGTCTTGCGATCGGGCTTGGCATGCGACTGCGTGCCGAACAGCGAGAAGCCGAACGTGTTGCACCACATGTCGAAGCCGCCGAGCCCGATGCCCAGAATGGTGCCGAACTTCGACCACAGCGGCTTGACGTTACGAACGGGATGAAGATCCTTGCCGATCGGCGACGAACGCCAGGCATTTTCGTATCCAACAAGCTCGTCATTGGCGCGGCCCGCGCCAATTGCCGCCGCGACATGTTCCGCCGCCAGCATGCCGCTGACAATCGCGTTGTGAACGCCCTTGATGCGCGGCACGTTGACGAAGCCTGCCGCGCAGCCGATCAGCGCACCACCCGCAAAGGTCAGGCGCGGCACCGATTGGTAACCACCCTCGGTGATGGCGCGTGCGCCGTACGACAGCCGCTTGCCGCCTTCGAAGATGGGACGGATCGAAGGATGCGTCTTGAAGCGCTGGAACTCGTCGAACGGCGAGAGATATGGATCGTCGTAATTGAGATGCACGACAAAGCCGACCGCGACCAGATTATCGTCGTAATGGTAGAGGAACGACCCACCGCCCGTGTTATTGGGAAGCGGCCAGCCGAAGGAATGTTGGATCAATCCCTTCTTGTGCTTGGATGGATCGATCTGCCAGACCTCTTTCAAGCCGATGCCGAATTTCGGCGGCTCGCTGTTGGCGTCGAGTGAGTATTTCGCGATGAGTTGCTTGGTGAGGCTGCCGCGCGCGCCCTCGGCGAACAGCGTATATTTGCCGCAGAGCTCCATGCCGCGCGTGAACGAATCCTTGTGGGTACCGTCCTTGGCGATACCCATGTCGCCGGTGGCGATGCCGCGCACGGCGCCCTTGTCGTCATAAAGCACTTCGGCGGCGGCAAAGCCCGGATAGATCTCGACACCGAGCGCTTCGGCCTTGCGCGCGAGCCAGCGGCAGACCTGCCCGAGGGAACCGATGTAATTGTGATGATTGCTCATCAAGGGCGGCATCATGAAGTTCGGCAGCCGGATCGCGCCGCTTCCCGTCATCCAGTAGAAGCGATCGTCCTTGACCTCAGTCTTCAGCGGGCAATCGGAATCCTGCCGCCAGTCCGGAATGAGCCTGTCGAGACCGGAGGGGTCCATCACCATGCCGGAGAGGATGTGTGCGCCGACCTCCGAGCCCTTTTCGACCACCACGATGTTGAGGTCGGCATTGAGCTGCTTCAGCTTGATCGCGGCGGCGAGGCCGGACGGTCCGGCGCCGACAATCACGACGTCGAACTCCATGGATTCGCGCGGGGGTAACTCTTCGCTGCTCATGATCTTGGCTCAGCCGGGGTTGGAAAACGTCCAGTCGCCTCCGTTGTTTCCGATTTTTGCGGGGAGGACAACCACCGAATTACGTTTGATGATAGCGCTAGGAAGCGTAAATTGACGCCATGTCGCTGTCCGCGCCCGATCCAGCCCCGAATGTCGCGCAATTGCTGGCCTTTTATCTCGAGGCCGGCGTCGATTGCGCGCTGGGCGAGGAGCCGGTCAACCGCCTCGCCGATCCCGACCTCGCGCCTCCTCCGCCGCGTGAACCGCCACCACCGCCAGCTCGACCAATGCCTGCCGCGCCCATGCTCACGGGCCTTTCGGAAGCGCCGCCCGCGCCGGACGCAGCGATCGCGTCGGCGCGGGAGCTCGCGCGCACCGCGCCGACGCTGGAAGCGCTGCGCGATCTCCTCGAAAAATTCGACGGCTGCGCACTGAAATCGACCGCCACAAGGCTGGTCTTTGCCGACGGCAATCCAAAGGCACGCGTCATGTTCGTCGGCGAGGCGCCGGGCCGCGATGAGGATATCGCTGGCCTCCCCTTCGTCGGCCGCTCCGGCCAGTTGCTCGACCGCATGATCGCCGCGATCGGGTTCGACCGCAGCAAGGCCTATATCGCCAACGTCATTCCGTGGCGGCCACCGGGCAACCGCACGCCGACGCCGCAGGAGACGCTGGTATGCCTGCCCTTCATCCAGCGCCAGATCGAGCTGGTCGATCCGGACGTGCTGGTGACGCTCGGCAATCCCTCGACCCAGAGCCTGCTCGGCACGCGCGAAGGCATCATGCGCACCCGCGGCAAATGGTTCGACTACGACACCGGCACGCGCACGATCCGCGCGCTGCCGACCTTCCACCCCGCTTATCTCCTGCGTTCGCCATCCTACAAGCGGATGTCGTGGCAGGACCTGCGCGCGATCGCGAAGGTGCTGGCGAATTGAGACACCGTCATTCCGGGATGGTGCGCAAGCACCAAACCCGGAATCTCGAGATTCCGGGTTCGATGCTGACGCATCGCCCCGGAATGACGTCGTAACTACGGCCCCTTCGGCCGCACGATGGCCCAGCCGATCCGCAACAGCGGCTGGCGGCCGTTCACCAGCCATTCGAAGGCGCGCGGCACTTCGGGCGCAATCCCCGGGAAGCGCTGAGCGATCTCGGGTGGCGGCGTGCCCGCCGTGTCGGAAGCGCGCCACACCACGACGCCGCCGGTCTCGTTGAATTTCGACGGCGTCACCCAGGGCGTGCGCCCTGGCGTCGCATCGAGAAACAGATGCGGGCGTCCGCGGTCCAGCGCGACCAGGCTTGCGATCTGCGCATCGCCCGCGACCGCGCGCAGCCGCTGATTGGTGCGCCGCTCGAAACTGTCGCCGAAGAACCGCGCAATCGAGCGCGCCGGCAGCGAGGTCGCGACCTCGTTGCTGCTGGTCCAGGGCAGGAACAACGTGGCGGCGATCGCCGATAAGGCCGGTGCCACGATGGCCGCGGCCCAGACCGTGCGCAGCAGGCGCTGGCGGCGGAGATGTACGAGGTCTCCAGCCACGACGATCGCGGCAAGCCCCGACATCAGGAGCGCAATGCCCGCGCCACCCACGACACGGTTGAGATCGAACAATCCGGAGATCAGGCTTCCGGCAAAGGCCGGTGCGATGGCGAAGAAATAGACGAAGTCGCGCGCCAGCGGCTCGACCGGCGGGCGATAGATGATCGGCGCCTCCTCCGGCGAGCGACTGAACAGCCGCGTGTTCAGCACCACGAGGAGCGCGATGGCGAACATCGCCAACGCCAGGCCGCCGAGGATCCATCCCAAGTGCTCCGCCCGAGCACTCAACTCGCCAATGTGCGGCCATGGCGGTATTGCGAGCGCATCGGCGCGGATCAGCCAGACCAGATAAGGCAGCACCAGCACGACGATGACCAGCAGCGCAAACAACGGATCGAATGACATCAATGTGCGGCGTCCGCGCTCTGTCGCGACCGTGAAGCCCGCGACCAGCAGCAACAGCCCGATCGCGGCCGACGTCGTCAGCAACAAGAGCCCGGCCTCGATCGACCAGGCGAACCACACGTTGCGCCGATTCTGCCCGATCAACTGCCAGGAATGAAACAACAGCAGCGCCCAGAGCGGGCGCGCCAGCACCAGCGGTCCGAAATCGAGGCTCGGCGAAGAAAACGCGGTGACCGTCATGGTCAAGAGCACCGCAAGCACCGCCTGCTGGCTGCCGACGATGGCACGCGACAGCAGATAGAGGAACCAGAACGTCCCCACCGAGCAGAGCTGCGCCAGGAAATAGACGCCGATCATGTGGTTGCCCGCCGCGCGAAAGGCGATATCGGCGAGCCAGAAGGCAAGCGGCGGGCCGAGATCGGTGCCGACCTGATATTCGCGGCCAAAGGCGAGCATGGTCGCCACACTGTGGGGTGGGCTCGCGTAGAACAGGAGCGACACGATCAACCAGAGCGCCGCCTGGAACAGCGCTGCGATCCAGACCACCAGCCGCGGCCGGGCGCGGATCAGTTCGATGACGAGCGACGTGAAACGCATGAACCCGGAAGCCCCCCAAGGCCAACCTCGTCAGCCTCATCCAGCCCATGTTTGATAAAGGGCAGATGCCGCAGAGGCAACTAAACTCCGTTTGCGGCGGAAAGCGGGAGCTCGATCGAGGTTTCGACTGCAAACAGGTCCGGCTCGCGCTCGACCGTCCATGGTTGATGTTTTACGCGCGCG
>Ga0134125_10008674_pt1 | contig 11473 bp, 8 predicted proteins | sample KB31751_FD_96464 | JGI IMG/M metagenome (GOLD analysis project Ga0134125, IMG submission 96464) | Terrestrial soil microbial communities with excess Nitrogen fertilizer from Kellogg Biological Station, Michigan, USA - KB3-175-1 | ecosystem: Environmental > Terrestrial > Soil > Unclassified ... | reverse complement strand
GCCATCAAACGTCCCGATATAAACCTTGCCGTTCGCGACCGAAAGCTCTCCGTTGTGCAGCCACGATTTGATTTCGGTGCCGCTATCCCAGAGTTCCTTGCCGGTCTGCGCATCGAGCGCATAGAGCACGGCGTGCGTCGAGTTCGGAATGCGCCGTGAGGCGACGTCCGCCAGACCCACGTCGTAATACGCCTGGTCGGTATTTTCACCGCTGCCGTACGCGAACACCACGCCGTTCGCGATTACTGGCGGCTCGCCCTGATCCATATCGCGCGAGATCCAGGCGGGAACCAGCTCGATCTTGCCGTTGACTTCCTGCACTTTGAACGCCGCCACGCCACCCTTCTTCGTGACGCCGTTGGTGATCGGGAATTTGAACTTCGAATGTTGCGGACCCCAGAACGGGCTCAGCACCCAGCGATTGCCCTGCTTGTCAAGCCACGTGGCGAGCGATCCCCAGATGCCGGCGGATGCGAAGTTGACGTCTTCGTTACAGAAGGCGGGCGTTGTGTAGACGTCCGTGCGGTGATCGTCACCACCAATGCCGGCGGTGTCCATCAGCCACAGGCGGCATTCCTTGCTGCCGCTCACCATCAACTCTTTGCCCTTGTACTGGAAGATGACCGGGGTCACCTGCGCGTCGAGATCCCGCTTCACCAGCCAGGCCGCGTTCGGCGGACCGAAAGTGTCATACAGCTTCAGCTCCTTCGTGGCGGGGTCCTGCTTCAGGCCGATGATGCCGTTGCCGTACACACCGGCTTCCGGATTCCACTGGCCGTCGCCGGTTCCCGTGTACATCGCGCCGGTCTTCGAGCTGATGGCGGGACCGGTACGTCCCCACATGCCGCCGCCCGCCGGACCCCAGTTGCCGACTTTCTTCGTCGCGAGATCAAACGCGTAAGCGTGATTCGGATTGCCGCCGCAGCCCTGCGAGGTGTGGGTGTAGATCACGCCTTTGTAGAGGTTGAGCGCCCAGGTTTTGCCGTTCGCCGGAACGAACTTGATTGGCGGGGCGAGGTCTTCGCCATCCGCCGCATTGATCTGGTGCAGGCGTCCATCCCAGGAGACCGAGTAGATCGTGTACTTGCCGGGCGCGACCTTATCGATCGCGGGGATCGCGGTCTGGCCGCCGGGGCACAGCGGATCCTGTCCCGCAGGCGGACCCTGGTAGTCGGTCTGATAGTGCTTGTTCCAGAGGAGCGTGCCGGTTTTGGCGTCGATCGCGAACAGATCGTCGGAAACACCGGCGACGATGGCGATTTCCTTCGGGCCGTTCTTCGTGGTGACGCTGCCGGCCACGAGCGTAGTGAAAAGATTGCTCATCACGCGCGGCTTGCTGTCGAGCTGGATCTTCCACAGCAACTTCATATTCTTGGCGCTCGTGGGGCTGAGAAGCTTTTCGTCCTTCTGCCAGTGGGTGCGCTCAAAGTCGTTGCCGCCCGCCAGCCAGTCGGCACTCCAGGCGGCGAGACATCCCGCCATCGCCACCGCCATCGTTAACGCAATTCGGGTAACCGTTTTCATAGCGTGTCTTCTTTGATGAACCTTCCTAATTCTTCGTCCTGGCCGCAAGATCCGGCGCCACCAGCGGGATGCCGAACGCGTAGAGCGTGCTGTCCGCCGTCGAGAGATAGAGCTGGCCCGCGCTGCCGGAAATCGCGCCGGAGTGCGCGAGGCCGCCTGTGATCGTGGAGCCGCTGTTGAACAGCTCCCTGCCCGTCGCGCCGTCGAAAGCATAGAGAACGGAGCTCGATCCGGTGGACGCCGCGAACACGATGCCATTGATCACAGCCGGGCCGATGGGTGACGTGAGCGCCCGCGAAGTCCAGCCGGTCTGGAGCGACGGCTTCCCGCTCTGCATGGTGACTTTCAGGGCCGTGACATTGCCATCCGTATCGGCGAGAATCCAGCGCGTGCCGGAACCGTCTTCCCAACTCGCGAGCGAATGCGCAGCGGAGCCAAGCGAGGCCGAGGCGAGCGGAGTTTTATGATCCGCGCCGCCCAGCGATTCGCTGCTCAGGATGTAGAGCTTGCCGTCTTTGTTCGCGGTGGCGATCAGTTCATGCGCCTTGTCGCCTTCCTTCATTTCGAAGACCAGCGGCGAGGAGGTGAATTCCGATTTGCCCGGTGTGAACCAGTCCTTCATCTTCAGCGTTTTGGTTTCGAGCGAAACCACGGAATTGGAAAATGCCGCGGGTGAGTACTCGCCATCGCCGGTCGCCACATAGACGGATTCACTGGGGCCAAAGGCCGCGCCGACATTGCCGGCAACACCGCCGCCATTAGTGGCCCAGTGTACGGCTGTTGGAGAAGCCTCGGCAGTATCAATTGCCCAGACGCCATTCGAAACGCCGCCGCAGTTTCCGGCGGTCGTCGCGTAGATTACGTTATCGATCAGAATCAGGCCGGAGGCGTTCGCGTCGGACGGGAGGAAACGCACCGGCGGCTTCGCGTCCTGACCATTGGAGATGTAGAGAGTGTGGAGCATGCCGTCCGTGGTGAGGGCATAGACTGCGTCCGGCGGACGAGTTCCGCGGCCACCGCCGAATCCACCGAAACCGCCGCGTCCGGCCGCGCCCGAAGCGCCTGGCGCGCCTGGACCACGTCCACCGCCGCGCGCGGGACCGGCAGCCGGGGCCCCGCGGCCGCCACCATTGCGGCCCTGCCCGATTGTGATCGCGCCCGCTTCAGGCTCACTCACGCCGCTCGCTGCGCCACGTCCACCGCCGCGTCCGCGCCCGCCCGCCGCCGCAGCGGGAAATGCGAGGCTCGCGGGGCGAGTGACCCCCGCCGTCATAGCGCCAGGGCACGTTGCGCTGCTCTGGCCGGTGGCGCCGAAATTCTTATTCCATTCCAGCCGGCCCAGATCGGTATCGAGGGCGATTACGTTATTGGAGGCTCCGCCCACAAACGCGTAGGAGCGGAAACCACGATAGCCGATATAGCTATCCACCATTACGGACGGCGAGAGCGCGTACTGCTGTTTCGCGTCATTGGGAAGCTTCACTTTCCAGAGGAAGGCGAAGCCGGGCATGCTGGTTGAGTTGATTCGAGTGTCGGTGCGCGCCCAGGAACTGCGTTGCGCGTCGGCGCCGGCCGTGTTCCAGACGCCGCCGCCTCGCCCAAACTGAGCCTGAGCCAGAGGGATGAATACGCTCGGAAGCAGAGCGCAGGAGGCCGTGAAAAGCGCGGCTCGTGAGATATATCGCATAAGGTCTGAGGGAATCCTTCTCAGTGAGTATATACCTGAATAAAGGGGCCGTAATGGCGCGTTTACAGGCGTTTACGAGCTTCCGTTTGAGCTGTTTGGCTGGACCAAGACAAGTTTTCAGAAAACCACTATTGCAAAAGTGCCCGACAATAGTGTTATGTTGGGATCTGGCGCCCTACTAACGCATGATTCCAGGCCGTAATTTTCCCTCCCGAAAACCCTCCCGCAGAGAAAACGTAAATGAGACGATCCGGGCACGTGAAGTGCGCGCCGTCTTTCCCGACGGCACGGCTGAGGTCATGCCGACGCCGGCGGCTGTCCGTAAGGCTCAGGAAATGGGTCTGGACCTGGTGCTGGTTTCCCCGACCGCGGTTCCTCCGGTCGCGAAAGCCATCGACTACGGCCAGTTTCAGTATGAGCAGAAGAAGAAACAGCACGATGCCAAGAAGAAACAGCATGTCGTGCAGGTCAAGGAATTGAAGTTCCGGCCCAATACGGACGATCACGATTACGATTTCAAGAAAAACCACGCCATACGCTTTCTGCAGGAAGGCAATCGCGTAAAAGCGGTGGTGCAGTTCCGCGGGCGCGAAATCGCCCACACGGAGCTTGGCCGCAAGCTCCTGCTGCGATTTGCCGAAGATCTGGCAACCTATGGGGTGGTGGATGGTTCTCCCCGCATGGAAGGCCGCAACGCCCATATCCTGCTGAGCCCGGTGAAAGCCGTGGTGAAGAAGGAAAAGCCTGCCGAGAAGCCGGCCGGAGCGCCGCCTCCTCCGGAAGCGCCCCCTGCGCCTCCCGCTCAGGTCTGAGTTTCGGCCGCGTGCGGTTTCTGACGACAGCCGCTCTTTTTTCTCTTTTCCTGCTTTCCGCCTGCCGGAAAAATCCGGCTGACGCCGTGCAGCGTGCGATTCGCAGCGGCGCTGCGGTTGAGTTGCCTGCCGGCGAAATTCATCTCAGCCGGCCGCTGACCATCCCGAAAGGTACGAAGGATCTCGCGATTCAGGGGAATCCGAAAGGGAGCACGATTGTTCTCGACCCGGGTTTTGCAGGACGCGCGGCGATTGAGGGCGAAAGCGTTTCCAACGTTTCCTTCCGGTATTTTTCCATTACGGGTGATCGCGCCGGCATGAAATCGGCGTGGGCGCTGCCGCGCGACGGCGTGGCGTTTGCGGATTTTTACAGCGCGAACGGGATCGTGATTCGCGGCGGTTCGAATATTGGCGTCCGCGGCGTGAGCTTCTCGAAGATCCGAGCATTTCCGCTCCTCCTCAACGCGGTCCATGGCGCGGCGGTGGACGCCGTCACGATCGCGGACTGCGGCACGCTCAATCCGGATGGGCACAACAATACGACCGGCGGTATTTTGCTCGAAGAAGGCGTGAAGGATTTCGAGATCACGGGTTCCAAAATCAGCCGCATTCCGGGCAACGCGATCTGGACGCACTCCTACGCGAATTCGCCCCGCCAGGAGCGCGGGCGGATTGCGAATAACGACATCACGATGGTGGCGCGCGATGCGATTCAGATCGGCCATGCCAACCGCATTCGCGTGGAGAACAATCGCGGGTCGCAGATTGGCTTTCCCGTCGAGTATGTGGATTTCCCGGGTTACGCAACGCCGGTCGCGCTCGATACGTCGGGGAATGTCGATTACACCGTGTATACCGGCAACACGTTCACGTCAGTCGCGGGGCAGTGCGTCGATCTCGATGGCTTCCATGACGGGATGGTATCGGGAAACAAGTGCGTCAACAATCCGGCGGAGGCGCGCAACTGGCTCGGACTGCATTTCGGGATTCTCTTCGGGAATCACGATCCGGGGATGAGTTCGGTGAATATTTCCGTCACCGGCAACACGCTCGAGGGCTTTGCTTACGGCGGCGTGTTTCTTATCGGCGAGCGGCATCGGATTGAAGACAACCGGTTCCTCGATGTGAATCTGGCGCATTGCGGTTCTTCGCCGGCGCCGGCGAAATGCGCAGCGCTGCCCGATCAGCCGGATGCGTTGCGCAGCGGTATCTACCTCGCGACCGACGGCGGCCGGCCCGCGGTGACGCGCGGCAACATCATCCGCAACAATACCGTTCGGGGATTCGGTATCGCGAAGCACTGCATCGCGGCCGCCAAGGGCGTCGACCTGCGCGCGAATACCATCGCCGGCAATACCTGCCAGAGCGCTCCCTAAGCGCTGCTCGCTGCTATCCTGCGGTTTCGAATGCCTGCCGATCCCGCTGCGCGCAATCCCGAATTCCAGCGTCTGATTCGCCTTCAGACGGAAGCCTTCGCGCGCAATACGCCCTATCACAGTCTGGAACTGAATGACGGCACCGTCATTCCGGGCATCATTTCGGTGGACCAGCTGCGGGCTCGCCTCGACCTGTGGCCGTTGCCGGCGGACCTGCGGGGGAAACGTGTGCTCGATATCGGCGCGGCCTCGGGCTGGAACAGCTTCGAGTGCGAGCGGCGCGGGGCGGAAGTTGTCGCGGTCGATTACGTCGAATACGATGAGTTCGTCACGGTCAAAAAGCTGCGCGGCTCGAAGGTCGAATATGCGATCGCCGAGATGGAAGAAATCACGGCCGAGCGGTTCGGCACTTTCGATTACGTGCTGTTCTTCGGCGTGCTCTATCATCTGCGGCATCCGTTGCTGGGGCTGGAGAACGTCTGCGCCGTCACGCGCGGTGTGGCCTTCGTGGAATCGTTCGTGATTGACGACGGGCCCGATCCCGCGCGCACCTACATGGAGTTCTACGAGACGGACGAACTCGGCGGTCAGATCGACAACTGGTGTGGGCCGACCACGAACTGCCTGCTCGGGATGACGCGCGCCGCCGGCTTTCCGCGCGCCGAATTCCTCTACATCGATAACCGCCGCTGCGGGCTGATTGCGCACCGCCGTTGGGAGCCGGTGACGCCGCAGCCCGGCCACGAACCACCGTTTCTTTTCTCCGCGGTCAACAATCGCCACAATGACACGATCTTCCAGCGGGGCAAGGACGAATACATGTCCTTCGCGTTCCAATGCCCTGATGAGCTCACGAAAAACGATGTGCTGGTCGAGATCGATGAATACGGGATTCCGCCCATCATCCTGGTTCATCACCCGGCCGGTCACTGGCAGGTCAATGTCAAATTGCCGCCGGGTATGCCGCTCGGCGATCACATCGTCCGGCTGGGAACCAGGCTCGGGGGTTTCGGCGAGGCCGTGCGCATTCGCGTGCTTCCGCAGTTCGCGGATCGCCGCTCCGGCCGTCCTGCTTTCGTAGCGCAGGGTGAGACCGTTTCGCCGCCGCGCTTCACGCTGGTTAAAAATACGATGGACCACGGGAACGTATGGCGAGGCTATCGGGAAGAATCGCTCGAGTGCCGCTTCACGCACTCGGATGGACCGCTCGATTTGTCCAAAGTGCAGTTGACCGTGGATGGAGAGCCGTGGCCGCTGCTCGTGCTGGAGCGGTCCACGCCGGAGATCTGGCAGGTAAAGGCGAACATGCGCGGCTTGCCGGCGGGCACGCACGAATTGCGCCTTCGCACCGCGCACAGCGGCTTCTCCGAACCCTTTGCAATCGAGTCCGACCCGGTATTCGACCTGAGCTGAACCGGCCTCCGGTGTACCCTAAAGCCGATGCGACTGATTGCCGGAATCGATCTCGGCGGAACCGCCGTAAACTACACTCTGATCGACGAGCAGGAGAATTTTCTGATCGAGGGTCTCCTCGAGCATCCGGCGCGATCGAAGGAAGGTCCTGACGTTTGCCTGCAGCAGATTGCGGATGGACTGGCCGTCGCGGCGGAGAAGGCTGGGGCTACGCTGCGCGATATTGTGGCGGCGGGCCTCGATACGCCGGGGCCGGCGAGCAGCACAGGGGTTTTGAGCGCCCGGGGTTCCACGAATTTCGTTCACGTGGACTGGTGTGGATTCGATATCCGGGCCGGTCTTGAAAGGAAACTCGGCATCCCGGTTTCGTACCTGAATGACGGCAATGCGGGCGCGCTGTGGGGCCATTTCCACATCTTCGGGGCGAGCGCGGTTGCCACTTCGATTTCCGCGATCATTGGTACCGGTTTGGGCGGCGGCGTCATTGTGGATGGCCGCGTGGTGACGGGACGTAAGGGCTTCGGCGGTGAGTTGGGGCACGTCCTGATCCCGTATCAGAGCATTCCCGGAATTGAAGGGATGAAGCCGGTCTGCAACTGCGGGCGTGAGGGCGATCTGGAAGCGCTCTGTTCGCTCACGGCGATTGATAAGACGCTGCTGCCTTATTTCCTTCAGCGCTATCCGGATCATGAACTGGCGAAGGCCGGTCCGGGCGCCGCGAAGAAAGTGCGCGGCATGGCGGAACGCGGCGACCCGATGTGCCGCGAAATCTTCCGTGTTCAGGCGAACGCGCTGGGGCTTTTCTTCGACGAGATGGTGAACACATTCGATCCGGATGCCCTGATTGTGGGCGGCGGCGCGATCGAGACATCGCCGGAGTTCCAGACGTGGTTTATCGGAGAGATTCGCGCCGGCATGCCCGTACAGCGCGTGGAACAGGCCGATATCCCGATCCACATCATGCCGAACGGCGACACGGCGGGCGCGCGCGGCGCCGCTATCGAAGCCCTGAAGCTTGCGCGCGGCAAAGCAAAGGCCGCATAGCCGAACGTCGCCGGGTCTGGAAACCGGCATGCTACTTTCGGACTGGAAGGAGCGGCTTCCCGCATGGGTAAATTCCTGCTCGGTCTGCTGACCGGCGCGGTTCTTGTGGTCCTGATTGGAGTCATCGGGTTCTTCGCGATCGCATCGCTGCGCTCGAGGCCGCCCGCGGTGGCTGACGATTCCACGCTCGTCCTTCATCTCTGGGGCACGGTTCCGGAAAAGCCACCGGTCGATTTCGCGATCCCCGGCGTGCTCTCGCGCAATTCCATCACGGTTGAAAACGTGTGGAGCATGCTGCGCCGCGCTGCCCAGGATAAGCGAATCAAGGCGGTGATTTTCGAGCCTGAAGGCGCGGATGTCGGCTGGGCGACCATGGAGGAGATTCGCGCCGATCTCGAGGCCTTCCGCAAATCCGGCAAGCCGCTCTATGCGTTTCTGAAATCGCCCAGCCTGCGCGATTACTATATGGCGACCGCGGCATCGCGCATCTATATGCCGCCCAGCGATCTGCTGAACCTCAAGGGCATCGGCTTTCAGCTGATGTATTTCAAGAACACGCTCGATAAGCTCGGCGTGCAGGTGGATGTGGAGCACGCCGGGGCTTACAAGGATTACGGCGATCAGTTTACGCGCGCGTCGATGAGTCCCGAGACGAAGGAAGTCATGAACAGCCTCGCGGACGGGCTTTACGGCGATCTGCTGAGCGTGATCGCGAAGGGCCGCAACAAGGATGTGAACACGGTGCGCGGGTTGATCGACCAGGGGCCGTTTCTGGCGAAGCAGGCCATCGCCGATGGGCTGGTGGATGAGCTTCGCTATGAAGACCAGGTTTTCGGCGAGATGAAAACGGCGCTTCACCAGGGCGAGCTCAAGAGAATTTCCGAGAAGGAATATGCCGACGTCAGCGATGCCTCGGCCGGTATGACCGTGCAGGATCAGATTGCGTTTGTGGTGGCTGAGGGGACGATCCAGCGCGGCGACGATTCCGATGGTCTGGAATCCGGCGATTTCGACCGCATGCTGGAGCGCGTGGGAAGCGATTCCCGGGTGAAGGCGGCGATCATTCGTATCAACTCGCCGGGCGGGGAGGTTGTGGCGTCAGACGATATGTGGCGCGCGCTCAATGAGCTCAAAAAGAAGAAGCCGCTCGTGATTTCGATGGCGGATGAGGCGGCATCGGGCGGTTATTACATGGCGATGACGGGAAGCCCGATCATTGCGGAGCCCGGCACGCTCACGGGATCGATCGGTGTTGTTTTCGGCAAGCCGAATCTCCACGGCCTCTACGACAAGCTGGGAATCACGAAGGACACAGTGAGCCGCGGCAAGTTCGCGCTGATCGATTCCGATTATTCGTCGCTCAATCCCGAGGAGCGGGACAAACTGAAGGAAGGCATTGACGCGACCTATCAGGATTTTCTCGATAAGGTTTCGAAGTCGCGCAACCGGCCGGTGAGCGCGATCGAGCCGGTCGCGCAGGGTCGTGTGTGGCTGGGCGATCGGGCGCGCGATAAAGGCCTGGTCGACTCGCTGGGCGGCATTGACGCGGCGATTGCGAAAGCGCGGTCACTGGCGAGCATTCCGTCATCGAGCCGTGTGGGTCTGGTGCTCTATCCCGCGAAAAAATCCTTGTTCGAATACATCACGGAAGCGTTCAGCGGAGGCGGAGGCGATGACGCGATGGATAGCGTGCTGAGGCGCGTGATCAAAGACCCGCGGCTGCGGATCTGGGCGCACCCCGGGATGATGCGCATGATGCCGTTTTCGGTCGAATTTCAGTAGTCGCGTTTCGGCATATAATCGAGCAATGCTGAGAACCATCGGACTGGCTACCACCCTTTTCACCCTCGCGCTGCCTGCTATGGCGGCGGATATTTCCGGTACCTGGGATTTTCAGGGAAGCATTGAAGGCAATGTCGTCAACATGAAGTGCGACTTCAGGCAGGATACTGCCGCGAAAGTCACCGGCCGGTGCGCCTTTGAAGGCCTGGGGACGAGCGACACAACCGGCGATGTCACGGATGACAAGGTCGTTCTGCATAACGATGCGACGCGCGAACAGGTTTATCATCTGACGTGGAACGCCACGCTCGATCCCGCGGCTGATGCCATGAAGGGCGAGATCGTAGTGGCCGAGTATTCCGGCACGTTCACGGCGAAGAAATCGACGGCGGCTCCCGCCGCGGCTGCTGCATCCACGACCGCATCCACAGGCACAGCCGCCGGCATCTCCGGCAACTGGACCTTCACGGGCGACGTGGTTGGCAATCCTGTCAATATGAAATGCGCGCTGAAGCAGGAGGAAGTCAAACTGTCCGGTTCCTGCATGTATGACGGTGGAAGCGGGGCTCCGACCACCGGCAGCGTTTCGGGCCAAACCGTGACATTCCAGAACAGCGCCCAGAACTACGATCTGACGTATACCGGCACACTGGACGCGTCCCACACCTCGATGAAGGGCGATATTGCGGTGGCGGGAGTCTCCGGAAATTTTTCGGGCGCGAAAGACAAGTAGTCCTTCGCGCCCGAATGATGCTGCAACTGAATTTGAATTACGCGGGCTTCGATATCGGCCCGGGAGCCAGTTCGCGGCTCGAAATCACGCGGTCGATGATGCCGTATTCCACGGCCTGATCCGAGCTCATGATGTAGTCGCGGTCCACATCGCGGTTCACCCGCTCGATCGACTGGCCGCTGGCATCCGACAGGATCTTGTTCAGAATCTCGCGCATGCGCAGGATTTCCTTGGCGTAGATGTCGATATCCGCCGCCTGCCCGGCCAGACCCTGCATGGAGGGCTGGTGGATCATGATGCGCGAATTCGGCAGGCTGAAGCGCTTGCCCTTGGTGCCGGCAGCCAGAAGCACAGCCGCCATGGACGCCGCCTGTCCCACGCAGATCGTCACAATGTTCGGACGTACGAACGCCATCGTGTCCAGAATCGCCAGACCCGCGGTGATCGATCCGCCAGGCGAATTGATGTAGATGGAAATGTCGCGCTCGGGGTCTTCCGCTTCGAGGAACAACAACTGGGCAATGATCAGGTTGGCGACGTTGTCGTCCACCGGCGTACCCAGGAAGATGATGTTCTCCTTCAGCAGGCGCGAATAGATATCGTAGGCGCGTTCGCCTCTCGACGTCTGCTCGACAACCATCGGGACAAGTACGGAATTATTCATTCGTTACCTTTCAATCAGTTTGGATGACGCCGAGGCGCGCTGAGATTCGGCACGACACTCAACCTCATGATACGACCTGCTTGTCAGGAATGCTCAGCGCGGTGTGATCAAACCGCCGAGTTTGTCGGTCTCGCCGGCCCCCGTGCGGGGGAAACGCACGGAATAAGCTTCGAGGTACTTCAGGCCGGAGCCGGTGTTGTAGATGACGACCCGGTCTTCCGGCTTCAGGAAGCCATCGCGAACCAGGCGTTCGGCGGCCGCGACGCAGGCCGCGCCCTCTGGCGCCGCGAAAATTCCTTCGTTGGACGCAAGCCCGATGCCGGCATCCATCAGCTCGCGATCGGAGACTGCGATGGCGCAGCCGCCGCTTTCGCGAACGGCGGCGAGCGTGAGGCGGTCGCCCAACGGTTTCGGGACGCGAAGTCCCGCGGCGACCGT
>Ga0134125_10008671_pt1 | contig 11475 bp, 10 predicted proteins | sample KB31751_FD_96464 | JGI IMG/M metagenome (GOLD analysis project Ga0134125, IMG submission 96464) | Terrestrial soil microbial communities with excess Nitrogen fertilizer from Kellogg Biological Station, Michigan, USA - KB3-175-1 | ecosystem: Environmental > Terrestrial > Soil > Unclassified ... | reverse complement strand
CGCTGTCGAGCGCCGAGCAGCATCTGGCGCGCGAGTTCGCGCCCAAGTCTCGGCAAACGCGCACGGCATTGTTCGACGTGGCGCGCGGACTGCGCTCCACGGTGCGCGGCAATTTCGTGGTGCTGCCCGAATGGCGCGCAGCGTTCTACGATCAGTTGCGCGCCGCCGGCGTGGATGTCGATCGCGCCACGTTCGATGCGGCCGAGCCGTGGGTGGACCGCCTGCTCGAGCAGCAGATCTCGACGCTCGCGTTCGGCGACTCGAGCGCGTTCCGCCGCGCCGCGCCGAGCGACGCGCCGCTGCAGCGTGCGCTCACGATGCTCGAGCACGTGTCGACACAGTCGCAGCTCTGGGCGCTCACCGCGCACGCCACGACCAGCGGCCTGTAGGCGGGCCTCCGTTAGGCGTCGGTCCGCGTTACGGCCCGACGGGCGTGGCGCGGATGAGCATCAGCGCGTGCGCGGGCACGGTGCTCGCGAACTGGCGGCCCACGCGTCCAAGATCCGTGTGCGTCCACAGATCGCGCACCGTTGCCGAGTCGGTCCTGATGCCCGCGCGCGAGAGGTAGGCGGTGATGCGTGCCGGCGCCGATGAACGATTGAGGAGCGCGATGGCGCGCGACCCGTCGCGCAACGGCTTGGCCCACACTTGCAGGTCGGGCGGCGATTCCCACACCAGGATGCCCTGCGCGCCTAACGAATCCTGATCGACCGCGATCACCTCGGCGTTGGTGAGCGTGGCGCGCGTGCTGGCGGACATGTCGCGCAGGTCGTTGCCGGCGATCAGGGGAGCGGCCATGATCGCCCACAAACTGAAGTGCGCGCGATACTCGTCGTCGGTCATGCCGCCGTTGCCCACCTCCAGCATGTCGGGATCGTTCCATGCGCCCGGGCCGGCGGCGGTCGCATGCTGCGCCGACTGGTCGAGGTTGTCGAGCATCGATGCCCAACGATCTGCGATGTCATCGGTGGTCCGCCACAAATTGCCGACGCGCGGCGCCCACTCCCACGGCTGATTCGATCCCCATTCGCAAATACTGAGCACGATCGGCCGGCCGGTGCGATCGAGCGCCTCACGGAACTTCTTGTACTGCGTGGGCGCGTCGAGGTGCTGGGCGTGACACCAGTCTTCCTTCACGTAGTCGACGCCCCATGATGCGAACGTGCGCGCGTCCTGATCCTCGTGGCCGAGCGTGCCCGGACGACCCTGACACGTGTTGGTGCCGGCGTCGGTGTAGATGCCGAACAGCAAGCCCTTGGCGTGGACGTAGTCGGCGAGCGCCTTGATGCCGTGCCGAAATCGCTGCGGATCGGCGACGAGCGTTCCGCCGGAATCGCGCGCGACCTGCCAGCAATCGTCGATGACGATGTACTTGTAGCCCGCGTCGCGCATGCCGCTCGAAACCATCGCGTCCGCCGTCTCGCGAATCGTCTGCTCGCTGACGTTGCAGGCGAAATGATTCCAGCTGTTCCAGCCCATGGGCGGCGTGAGCGCGAGCGCGTTGCCCGCGAGCCGAGACGGCGAGTCCTTCGCATGCACGCGCGACGCAACGGCGAGTGAGCTCGCGACCACTGCCGCGATGACGAGTGCCAATCGAGCGAACACCCTTCACCTCCAATGACAGCCGATGGTTGCCGATGATGTCGGCGCGACCACGATGAAGCAAGCGCGCCCACGCGTTGGGCGCGCGACTGGACACCGCACCCAACCATGCTGCATCATGCGTCGTGCCGATACTCACCCGACATGGCCGCGCGATCGCGCTCGTCGCCGCAGGCATCGCGACAGCGGCCGGCTGCCACGGCTCATCGGCCGCGATGCCCAACGGGACGACGCCGGAGTCGGCGCACGCCGCGCTGCGCGACCCCTCGAACGCCTACTGGACCACGCGCGCGCCGGAACGGTTCTTCGTGCGGTTCGAGACGACGAAGGGCGCGTTCGTGATCGACGTGCACCGCGACTGGGCGCCGCGCGGCGCGGACCGGTTCTATCAACTCGTGCAATCGGGCTTCTTCGACGACTCGCGTTTCTATCGCGTGCGCGCCGGATACATCGTGCAGTTCGGCATCGCCGGCGATCCGGCGATTGCCCAACGCTGGCGCGATCAGCGGTTTCCCGATGACAGCGTGCGCCACACCAACCTGCGCGGCGTGGTCGCCTACGCCATGACGGGGCCCGACACGCGCACCACGCAGATCTACATCAATTTGCGCGACAACACGCAGCTGGACGCGCAGGGGTTTTCCCCGATCGGGGAGGTGGTGCGCGGCATGGACGTGGTCGACGCGCTCTACGCGGGATACGGCGAGACGTCGGGCGGCGGCATGCGAAACGGGAAGCAGGCGCCGATGTTCGAAGAGGGAAACGCGTACCTCGACCGAAACTACCCGAAGTTGGATCACCTCCGCCGCGCCGTCGTCGTTCACGCGCCATGACGTTGCCCGCCCGCGCAACCGGCGCGGCCGCGCGGCGGGAGAGCACGGAGGGCTCGAGCGGCGGGACGCTGGTTCGTCGGCTGTCGCTGCTCGATTCGATCTCGTTAGTCGTCGGAACGATCGTCGGCACCGGCGTGCTGCTCAAGGCAGCGGTGATGACGCAGCGGTTGGGCAGTCCGTGGGCGGTGCTGGCGGCGTGGTTGGCGGCGGGCATCCTCACGCTCTTCGGCGCGCTCTCGTACGCCGAGTTAGGCGCGATGATGCCGGAGCCGGGCGGCGAGTACGTGTTCCTGCGGGCGGCGTTCGGCGACGCGACGGCGTTCCTCTACGGCTGGGTGCGCTTCATCGCGGGCAGCGCCTCGATGGCGGCGCTCGGCGTCTCGTTCGCGACCTTCCTCACGCCGCTCGTCCCGTTAGGCGGCTCGTGGGCGCAGGCGCACGGCACGATCTTCGGCCTGCCGGTGCACTGGACGTTCGGCGCGCCGCAGGTGGTCGCCATCGTGCCGATCGCGGCGCTGGCGGCGATCAACTGCGCCGGCGTGCGTGCCGGCGGCCGGTTGCAGGTGGGATTGGCCACCATCAAGGTGTTGGCGGTGTTGGGCATCGTCGCCGGCGCGTTCGCCGCCGCGCGCGGCGGGTCGTGGGCGCACTTCGCCCAACATGCGCCGGGCGGCGCGATCACGGCGTCGGGATTCGGCGCCGCGCTGGTGGGCGCGGTGTGGGCGTACAGCGGATGGTCGTATCTGCCGATGGCGGCGGGCGAGATCAGAAATCCGGGGCGCAACGTGCCGCGCGCGCTGATCGGCGGCACGGTCATCGTGATCGTGCTCTACCTCGCGATCAACGCCGCGTATTTCTTCGCGCTGCCGGCGGATGTGGTGGCCGGGGCCAACTCGACCCTGCACCGCGGCGCGCCGGCGGTGGCGGCGCTGGCCGTGGGCAGCTTCCTCGGCTCGGACGCGACCAAGTTCGCGGCGCTGGTGTTCATCATCGCCACGTTAGGCACGCTCAACGGCGGGCTGCTATCGAATTCGCGCGTGTTATTCGCGATGGCGCGCACGCGGCAGTTCTTCCCGCTGTTCGGCCGCGTGACGCGGCGGTGGCACGCGCCGGGCTGGGCGCTCGGCGCGTTCGCGGTGTGGGGCTCGGTGCTGGCGACGTCGGGCACGTACGACCAGCTGAGCGACCTGGCCGTGTTCGGCTTCATGCTTTTTTTCGCGCTCACCACGGCCGCCGTGTTCCGGCTGCGCGCGACGCAGCCCGGGCGGCCGCGGCCGTACCGGGTGACCGGCTACCCGCTGGTGCCGCTCGCGTACGTGGCCGGCACCACGTGGATGATCGCCAACACCGTGGCGACGGAGCCGGCGCAGGCGCTGGGCGCGCTCGTCTTCCTTGCGTTAGGCGTGCCCGTGTACGCGTGGTTCCGGGCCCGGCGCACCCGAACCGGGCCCGAGCCGCCGCCGGCCGCCAGTTAGGCGGTTGGGATTTCGGCCGTGTGCTTCCGCGCCCAGGCGTCGAACGTGAGCAGCGCCGGGTTGAGCGCGCGCGATTCGCGCAGATCGCGCGCCGCCATGAAGCGGTCCTGGAACTCGGCGTCGATCTGGAACATGTTGCCCAGCTCGTCGGCGCCTGGGAACCCCAGTTGGCGGTACACGTCCGGCGGCACCGCCACGTAGCGAACGGTTTTGCCTAACGCGTTGCCGAGCGATGCCGCCATCTCGGCGCCGCTCAGGAATCCGCCGGCGATCCCCACCCGCTTCCCGATGTACGGCGCGCCGCGCTTGAAGATGCCGTACGCGCACTTCCCGATGTCTTCGGCGGCGATCCCGGCCAGTTTGGCCGTGCCCATCGGCAGCGCCAGGTCGAGCACGCCGTCGGAGGCGGGCCTGGGGCCCATCCCGAAGTGGATGAAGTTGTCCCAGTAGAACGACGTGATGAGATACGTCGTCGGCACCCCCAGCGTCGCGAAAAACGCGTCGGCTTCGGCCTTGGCGTCGAAGTGCGGTACCTTGTAATGGCCGAGCAGCGTCGGGATGCGGTTGTCGCCTAACGGAACGAACTGGCGGGTGTCCTCGAGCGTCGACCAAACCACGTGCGCCACGCCGGCCCGCTTGGCCGCCTGCGCCATGGCGCTCGCTTCCGCCTTTTCGCGCTCGGGCGACATGTGCGCCCAGAAGAACGACACGCAATACGCGCCGTGCGCGCCCTTGAACGCGCGCTCGAGGCTCGCGCGATCTTCCGCGTCGGCGACGACGACGTCCGCGCCTAACCGCGCCAGCTCGCGCGCCGCCGGCGCATCCGGATTTCTGGTGATCGCGCGGACAGCGAATCCGCCCGCGGGGTCGCTCAAGATGGCGCGCACCAGGCCGCCGCCCTGCGAGCCGGTCGCGCCGACCACGGCGATGATGCGGGCCGGCGCACGCCGCGCCGACGTTCCGCGTTGGGCAGGCGCGCTCGGCGCCGCTTTCTTGGCGACCGATGTCGTCTTCCGTGCCGACGGTGCGTGCTTCGCTTTCTTGCGCGTCGTCGCCACCTTGGACGCGGGGCGCTTCGACTTCGACTTGGTCTTGGTCTTGGCCTTGGTGGTCGCTCGCTTCGCGGCCGGCTTCCGCTTCCGGGTGCTTCCGCGCTTCTTCGCCGCCATGACTCCCTCCCTGACCGACACGTGAGTACCGCTCCGACACTTCACCAGCGGGCGCGACCGACTGCGCGGACGATGCAGCATAGCGCCGGTCGGGTCAACGTGTGTTCGTTTTCGCACACCCGGTGTCGAAACCGGACACCGTGCTCGCGTCGCGAACGTATGCCCACCGGATAAGCCGAGTGATGGCAACGGGTTGCACCTGTCATAGCATGGCATGTGTTTTCCATTGCGGGGTGGTCTCGACCGTTCGCGTCCGGATTCTCTCCAATCGACCCCATGGCTGCCATGTCGAATGACCTTCGCTACGCCGTGCGCCGGTTGGCGCGCGCGCCGGGATTCACCATCGTGGCCACGGTCACCTTGGCGCTGTCGATCGGCGCCCTCACGGCCGTGTTCTCGGTGGTGAACGGCGTGCTGCTCGAGCCGCTTCCGTTAGGCGCGCCGGACCGGGTGATGTCGGTCGCCAACGTGGGCAAGGACGGCAAAGGGACCGCGACCTCGGCCCTCGACTACCTCGACTACCGGCATCAGTTGACGTCGTTCTCGTCCCTGGCCGCCTACCAGAACGCGGCGGCGAACCTGACCGGGGACGGCGAACCGCAGCAAATCACGCTCTCCAGGGTCGGCGCCGACTTCTGGCGGGTGCTCGGCCTAACGCCAACCCTGGGCCGCGGCTTCGCGCCTAACGAAGACCAGCCGCAGGCGGCGCAGGTGGCGATCCTGAGCGACCACCTCTGGCGCACGCGGTACAACGCCGATCCGCGCGTGTTGGGCCAAACGATGATGCTCGACGGCACGCCGCGCACGATCATCGGCGTCGCGCCGGCGTCGCTCACGTTTCCGGAGAAGCCCGACGTGTGGGTACCGCTGGTGTTCAGCGCCACCGACGACCTGACCCCCGACGCGCGCGGCGCGCACTGGCTCGACCTCGTGGGCCGGCTCGCGCCGGGCGCGACCGTCGAGCAGGCGAATCGCGAGCTCGTGACCGTCGCTCGCCGCCTCGAGCTGCAGTATCCGGAATCGAACACGGGACTGAGCGGCACGGTGAAGCCGCTTCAGGCGGCAATGGTCGGCAACGTCCGATCGGCGCTCATCACGCTCCTCGCGGCGGTGGGCTTCGTGCTCCTCATCGCGTGCGTCAACGTGGCCAATCTGCAGTTGGTGCGCGCGTCGACGCGCGAGACGGAGATCGCCGTGCGCACGGCACTCGGCGCCGGACGGTGGCAGATCGTCCGGCAGCTGCTCGTCGAGAGCGTGCTGCTCTCGCTGGTCGGCGGCGCGCTGGGTGTACTGCTCGCGCTGTGGGGCGTGGCGCTGCTGGTGCGACTGGGCCCGCAGGACCTGCCGCGGTTGAACGAAGTCCGCGTGAACGGCGTCGTGCTCGGCTTCACCGCGCTCGTCTCGTTAGGCACGGGACTGTTGTTCGGCATCGCGCCCGCCATTGCCGCGGCGCGCACGCGCCTCACGTCCATGCTGAAGGACAGCGCGCGCGGCTCGAGCGGATCGCGCGGCAGCCAGCGTGCGCGCGCCGGACTCGTGATGGCCGAGTTGGCGCTGGCGATGCTGTTGCTCATCGGCGCCGGGCTGCTGGTGCGCAGCTTCTCGCGGCTCATGGCGGTGGATCCCGGCTTTCACCCTGATCGCGTTCTCACGTTCGGCATCTCGGCGCCGCCGTCGAAGTACGGCGATCGCCATGCGCTGCGGACGCTCACGTCGGACATACTCACGCACGTGCGCGCCATTCCCGGCGTGCGCTCGGCGGCACTCGTGGCCGGGTTACCGTTAGGCGGCTTCACCATGCGCACCAGCGTCCACGTCGTCGGGACGCCCACGGAGCGGCCGGCCGAGCGCAAGCGCACGTACATCACCATCGTCAGCCCGGACTACTTCCGGACGATGGGCATCCCGCTGCGTTCGGGACGCGATTTCTCGCTGCACGACGGCGGCGGCGCGCCGATGGTGTCGATCATCGATGAGACGCTCGCCAAGCGCTACTTCCCAGGGCGCAGCCCCGTCGGCCAGCACATCGAGATCGGCTGGTCGCAGGACACGGCGTCGGCTGCCGGCGGCGATACGACGACCGTCACGTTGGGCGGCGAAGTGATCGGCGTCGTCGGCGACGTGCGACGGCAGAACCTGGCCATCGGCGCCGACGCCGAGACGTACGTGGCCATCGACCAACCGACGATGAACACGTTCTCGGTGGTCGTGCGCACGAGCGGGCCGCCTAACGTCGTCGAAGATCAGATCCGGGGCGCCATGCGCGCGGTGGACCCCGACCTGCCCCTCGACCACCTCCGGCCGTTGCGCGACTTCGTGAGCATGTCCGTCTCGCGGCCCAGGTTCTACATGTCGCTCATTGCATCGTTCGCGGCAATCGCGCTGGTGCTGGCGGCCGTGGGGACTTACGGCGTGATCTCGTACACCGTGAGCCAGCGGTCGCGCGAGTTGGGCATCCGTATCGCGCTCGGTGCGTCCGGCAGCAAGGTGATGGCGCACGTGCTGCGGCCGGGCTTGGCGCTCGCGGCCGGCGGCGTCGGCATCGGGATCGTAGCATCGCTCGCGCTCACGCGGCTCATCTCGAGTCTGCTCTTCGGTGTCACGCCGGCCGATCCGCTCACGTTCGTTGGTGTATCAATTGTGCTCTTGAGCGTGGCCGTCGTCGCGTGCGTGATCCCGGCGCGGCGCGCATCGCGAGTCGATCCGTTGGTCGCGATGCGGAGCGAATAGCTCCGCCAGACCCTTGCGCTGTGCATGCGCGGCGTGGATTCATTCGCCAACCGGCGATGATCACGCCGCGCCTTTCACGCATGGGAGACGAGGGATGCGAATCCGCAGCTGGCACGCGATGCTTATCGCGTGCGCCGCCACGCTGGGCGTCGCCTGCAACTCGGCGCTCTCGTCGAACAGCGTGTGCGGCGGATCGATTTTTCTCGTCGTGGCCAACGGAAAATCTTCGACGATCGCTGTCGGCGATTCGCTTCAACTGGTGGCGCAGCAAGGCGTGCTCGGGCCCGGCGTCGGCGGCTCGGGCTGTACCATCCAGAACATCCCGGCCAACAGCGTGGCATGGAGCACGAGCGATACCACCGTCGCCACCGTTGGGCCCGATGGCTCCGCGCATGGAATTGCGGCCGGCAGCGCCGACGTGACGGCCGCGCGCGGCGGCCTCGACGCGACGCTCAAGGGCACGGTGGTCCCGTAAGTCTGGCCTGACGTCGTACGCGGCCGTATCATCGCGGGCAGTGCAGCCCCGTTCGACCACCCCGACAATCCGAGGTACCCGATGAATGGCTCACTAGAGCGCGCTGCCGTCGGTTGGGGGATTCTGCCGATCCGGCTCGTGATCGGATTGACGTTCGCGATGCACGGCGGACAGAAATTGTTCGTCTACGGCGCCGGCGGCACGACGATGGCGATGGCGCACATGGGGATTCCGCTGCCGGAGATCGCGGCGTGGGTCGCGATCATCGTGGAGTTCGTGGGCGGGCTGGCGATTTTTTTCGGCGTGTGGGCGCGCTGGCCGGCGTGGCTGCTGGCGATCGAGATGCTGATCGTGATCCTGGCCGTGAAGTTGCACGGCGGGTTCTTCTCGCCGCGCGGGATGGAGCAGGAGTTGGTGCTGCTCGGCGGCGCGTTGACGATCGCGCTGTTAGGCACAGGGCCCCTCTCGCTGGCGTCCGGCGACCGCGTCAAATCACCGACGCCGTAGGATTCCGTTAGGCAAAAGGCGCGGGGCCGTGGGATGCCGCCTAACGCGGCGTGAGGCCAATGCGATTCCACCGCATCGCGCGATGGTCGGCATCCCACGATAGATAGATGAACAACGGTCGTTTCAAGATGTCGGATGCGGGGATGAAACCGCGATACCGGCTGTCCATGGCGGTGTCGCGATTGTCGCCTAACACAAAGTAGTCGCCCGCGGGCACGACCAGCGGCCCCCAATCGTGCAGCGTTGGACTGTAGGTTGCCACGTTACGCCCGGGCGCGAGGAATGGTCGCTGCCACGCAAAGGCATCGTCCGTCTGATCCTCGGCGCCGGTGGTTGCGTACGGCTCGTACGGGGTGGCGCCGTTCACGACGAGCCGCCCGCTGGACATTGCCACTGTGTCGCCCGGCAATCCCTCGATGCGGTAGATCAGCAGCACGTTCGTCTGTCGCATGATGACGATCTCGCCACGTGACGGTGGTCCCTTCATCGTTGCCGACATCAGGTAGTCTCCCGGCAGCCACGTCGGCGACATGGATGCCGAAGCTTCTCTGAAGGCTTCCAACCCTTGCGTGCGAAGCGTCTCCACCGAGAACGGCGGGCCCACGACGACGCTGACGAGTATCGCCGCGCCGTACACATACCAACGGTTGTACCGTGTCGGGATGAACGGCACCGGTGCGCGGCGAGCGAGCCGTGCCGCGTCGATCACCACAATGACCAGCATGCCCACGAGCACGACGAGCAGCAGCCACATACCTCGCGCCGACGGGTATCGTGTCCATACCCGAAAGGCGATCGCGTCTATCCCGATCAGTGCGGTGTACGCGACGACGCCGCGCTGGAAATGGCCCGCATACACTTGGCCTAACCCCGGGATCAGGAGGGACAGCAAGGCGGCCAGCCATCCCCGCCGTCGACCGGCCGAACGCGGCGCAACCGGCGTTGTGAGGTCGGGCGCGCTCACGCCCGGCCCGGCACGTCGGCCTCGGCGGCGATGGTGCGGCCGAGGTCGCGCAGCAAGCCGTCCTCGAGTCCGTAAATCCATCCGTGCACGGCGAGCGGCTGTCCGCGATCCCAGGCGTCGCGCACGACCGTGGTCTGCGCGGCGTTGACCACTTGCTCGAGCACGTTGAGCTCGGCCAGGCGGTTTCGGCGCTCGTCCTCTCCGGCGAGCGCATCGAGCTCGCGATGGTGCTTCCACCGCACGTCCTGCACGTGGCGCAGCCAGTTGTCCACCACGCCTAACTTGTCGTCGCGCAGGGCGGCGCGGACGCCGCCGCATCCGTAGTGGCCGCAGACAATGATGTGCCGCACCTTGAGGTGCTCGACGGCGAACTGCATCACCGACAGGCAATTGAGATCGGAGTGCACCACCACATTGGCGATGTTCCGGTGGACGAACATCTCGCCCGGCAGCAAGCCGACGATCTGATTCGCCGGGACGCGGCTATCGGAGCATCCGATCCACAGGTATTGCGGCGCTTGCTGCGCCGAGAGGCGGGTGAAGAATTCGCGGTCCTGCCGGGTCATCTCGGCGGCCCACGCGCGATTGTTGTCGAACAGGGGCGTGAGGTTGGGCATGCAGTGTCAGGAGAGAGGATCGGCCGCGCCGGCGGGCCGCGCGACGCCGGCCACGAGCGCCAGCACGAGCACCATCCCGAGTCCGAGCAGGAACCGGCGCGCCGTATTGCCGAGCGTCATGCATGCTCGATCGTTGCAAGTGGCCGCCGGCGGCAGCTCCGCCGGGCGCGGTATCGCAATGATAGACGGGCAGCGGCAGGCGCGACAGTCTACGGGTTCACCGCCGGGCTGGCCGCGCTGGCTGCTTCGCTCATGTTGAGAGGATAAGAGCGGAAACACTGGACCAGAGCGGATCACGCGTGTCTTCGACCACAAGGGATAACAAAAAGGATGCAAGCGATGGGGAAGATCGCTGCTACGCGGTACGACGTGCCGTCGTCGCGCGCGTGGCCTAAGCCAGATGCGTGAACGACGAATCCTGGATGTGCACGGAAAGAATCTTCCCCATCGGTTGCATCCTTTTTGTTATCCGTTGTCGAGGAGACTCGGCCAGGACGCTTCCTCGCGGAATCCAGCTCCGTGCTTACGTCGCGCAGGAGTCACGCATCGCGCACCCGCCGGTCAGGGCGAGAGGTGCGCCCCGGCCAGCGTCGCCACTGCGCCTAACGTCGTCTGCGCCGCATTCAATCCCAGGCGGAAATCGTCGTCGGTGTAGGTGGTGAACACGTCCGTCGGCTGGTGCCATTGCGGATCCCAGCCGGCCCCGATCTGCATGCCGCGCTCGTTCTCGCGCACGCTGATCGCCGGCACCAGATCCTGGAACGGCGCCGAATCCGTGTTCGTCATGTGCGGGCCCACCGCCGCCGGATAGTCCGTGGCGTACTTCTCGTTGGCGTCGCGGAATACCCACGCCAGTTTCTCCGACGCATCGGCGAACGTGGAGGCCGACTGGAACTCGATGTTGACGTCGGCTTCCGGCCGCTGCGTCTTGCTCACCGTGCCTTCTGCGTTAGGCATGCCGTGGTCGAACATGACCATGTCGTGCTGGATCATGCCCAGCCACTTGGGCTCGGGGTACTTGCCCGACCCCGCCGGATCTTCCTTACCCTGCAGCGCCGCCCGCTGGGCCACGTACGCGCGCGAGCCGTTGAGCCCCGTCTCCT
>Ga0134125_10008669_pt1 | contig 11475 bp, 9 predicted proteins | sample KB31751_FD_96464 | JGI IMG/M metagenome (GOLD analysis project Ga0134125, IMG submission 96464) | Terrestrial soil microbial communities with excess Nitrogen fertilizer from Kellogg Biological Station, Michigan, USA - KB3-175-1 | ecosystem: Environmental > Terrestrial > Soil > Unclassified ... | reverse complement strand
GGTCGCTGTCCTCTTCCAGCAGATGATGTCGGGGATGAACATCTTTTCCTTCCTCGCGATCCCGTTCTTCATCTTCAGCGGCGAGCTCATGCTCCACGGCGGGATCGCCGACAAGATCGTGGCGCTCGCGAGGAACATGGTGGGCCACGTGCGCGGCGGCCTCGGCATGGCGAACGTGGTCGCGTGCACGCTCTTCGGCGGCGTCTCGGGCTCGCCCACGGCGGACGTCTCGGCCATGGGCGCGGTCATGATCCCGATGATGAAGCGCGAGGGCTACGGCACCGACTACGCGGTGAACGTGACCACCCATGCCTCGCTCGTGGGGGCGCTCATGCCCACCAGCCACAACATGATCATCTACTCGCTCGCCGCGGGCGGAACGGTCTCGGTCGGGGCGCTCATCGCCGCCGGCGTGGTCCCCGCGATCGTCCTCACCGCGTGCATGCTGGTCGCGGCCTATCTCGTCGCGGTGAAGCGGGGCTATCCCGCCGGGGTTTTCCCGGGATGGAACGCGGTCGCGCGCTCGTGGGTCGCCGCGACCCCGGGGCTGCTCGTCGTGGTCATCATCCTCGCGGGGATCCTCACGGGCGTCTTCACGGCGACGGAGTCCGCGTCCGTGGCGGTCGTGTATTCGATCGTGCTCACGTTCTTCATCTACCGCACGATGACGTGGGAGAACTTCATGAAGGCCGCCGCGCGCGCCGTGAAGACTACCGGGGTCGTGCTGCTCCTCATCGGTGTCTCGGCGATGTTCCAGTACCTGATGGCCCTCTACTCGGTCGCCGAGCTCGCCGGAGGCTGGCTCTCCGCCGTGTCCTCGAGCCCGTGGGTCATCTTCTTCCTGATCAACGTGATCCTGTTCCTGCTCGGCACGTTCATGGACATGGCGGCCACCATGCTCATCTGCACCCCGATCTTCCTGCCCATCGCGATGAGATACGGCATGGATCCGGTGCAGTTCGGGATGCTGATGCTGATCAACTGCGCGCTCGGGCTCAACACGCCGCCCGTGGGCACGACGCAGTTCGTGGGCTGCGCCATCGGGGGAATCTCGGTGGGGCAGGTGATGCGCACGATCCTGCCGTTCTACACGGCGCTCCTCGCGGCGCTCTTCCTGGTGACCTACGTGCCGGCGTTCTCCATGTGGCTGCCGCGCCTGCTGGGCGTGGCGCACTGAGGCTCGTTCACTTCATCCGGTAGCGTTCGACGGCTTCGGGGTTCCAGTCGAGCCCCAGGCCCGGCGCGGCCGAAGGGCGCACGCGCCCCGCCTCGACCCGCGCCGGCTCCTGGAGGAGGGGCGCCGCCCAATCCACGTACTCGAGCCAGTGGCAGGTGCGGCTCGCCGCGAGGAGGTGCGCGCTCGCCTCGGGAAAGAGATGCGAGGACATGGGCACGTTGCGCTCGGCGGCGATTTTCGCGGCCTTCATCCAGCCGGTCACGCCGCCGATCCGCTCGAGGTCGGGCATCACGTAGTCGCACGCTTCCTGGCGAAGCGCCTCTTCCAGCGCGTACGGCTGCGAGAAGTTCTCGCCGATCTGGATCGGCGTCGAGAGCTCGCGCGCGAGGCGCGCGGCGCCCGCATAGTCGTCGTGGCGAATCGGCTCCTCGATCCAGTAGATGCCCTCGCCGTCCAGCGCGCGCCCGCGCTCGAGCGCTTCGTCCACCGGGAGCGCCTGGTTGTAGTCCACCATCAGCGCAACTGCCTGCGGGAGCCGCCCGCGCACCGCATGGACCGCGGCGAGGTCCTCGGCGAGCGTGGGATAGCCCAGGCGCAATTTCACGCCGCCGAAACCGCCCTCGAGGAGCTCGTCGGCCTCCTTCGCGAGGGCGGCGAGGGGCATGAGGCCCAGGCCGTTGCTGTTGTACGCGGGAATGGCGCGCGCTTCGGCGCCGAGGAGCTGGACGAGCGGCTTGCCCGAGGCGCGGGCGAGCGCGTCCCAGCACGCGACGTCCAGGCCCGCCATCGCCATTCGCACGATGCCCTGCACCCCGATCAGCGTGAAGCGCTTCTCGAGGGTTTTCCAGGTGCCTTCGGGATCGACTCGCGTGCCCTTCACGAGCTCCTCGATCGCGGCGACCATCGCGGCAATCGCGGGCGCGGCCTGGCGCATGTAGCAGAAGAGGTACGCGTGGCCCGTCACGCCCTCTTCGGTTTCGACGTCGATGAGGAGGAGCGGCGCGGCGCGAAGCGCGGCGCGGCTCGTGCCCAGCACGTGGTTCATGGGCACCTCGACCGCCGTGGAGCGCACGGCGCGGATCGTGAGCGAGGGCCGCGTCATCGCGAGCCTTCCGCGTGGAGCGCCAGGATGTCGCACACCGCCCGGTTGGCCGGCGTGGGCACGCCGGCGCCCCGGCCCAGGTCCACCACGCCGCCCGAGAGCCACTTCACCTCGAGGCGGTTGCCGCGCTCGAGGTCGTGATGCATCGAGGAGGTCATGTCCTCGGGGAGCGTATCCGCGAACGCGAGGCGTTGCTCCGCATAGTCGGGGGGAAGCGCCACGCCGAGCGCGCGCCCGACCGCGACCACCTCGCGCATCACCTCGAGGAGGAAGGCGCGCGACTGCGCGTTGGAGCGGATGGGCCCGAGCGGCTTCCTCATGGTCGTGGTGGTCGCCGAAAGCCCCACCAGGAAGACGTATTTCTCCCAGATGGCGCGGCGCACGTCGCCGGAGAGCTCGGCCTTCACGCCCGCCTTCAGGAGCGCCTCGTGCAGGAACCGCGCGCGGTCGCTTTCGCGCCCGTCGTACTCGCCCACGACGATGCGCTGCATGGTGCCCGTCTGGTGGATCACGCCGGGCCGCGAGATGTGCGTGGCCACGTAACCCACGCCCCCCATGACCTGCCCGGCGGGAAAGAACTCGCGCAGGATGTCGTCCTTCACGACGCCGTTCTGCAGCGAGAGCACTCCGGTGGAAGGACCGACCATGGGCGCGATCGCGCGCGCGGCATCGGCCGTGTCCCAGAGCTTCACCGAGAGGATCACGAGGTCCACCGGGCCCACCTCGGCGGGATCGGCGGTGGCCTTCACGCGCGCAACGCGGATGTCGCCCTGGGGCTCGTTCTCGATCGTGAGGCCCTCGCGGCGCAGCGCCTCGAGATGCTTGCCGCGCGCGACGAAGGTCACGTCGTAGCCGCAATTCGCGAGCCGCCCGCCGAAGAAGCCGCCGACACCGCCGGCGCCCATCATCGCGATCTTCATTCCGGGGATCAGCCCGGGTGCAGGGCCGTGGCGGTGGTGAGCTTGCCGGGGTTGCGCTCGAGCCACTTGCGGATGCGGTTCGCATCCGCGATGCGGGTGAGCTTGCCCCAGGAGTCGAGGAGCACGATGACGATCGGCGTGTTGACGATGGTCGCCTGCATCACGAGGCACTTGCCCGCTTCGTTGATGTAGCCGGTCTTCGACAGGCCGATCTTCCAGTCCGAGTGCCGCACGAGCGCGTTGGTGTTCACGAAGCTCAGCTTGCGCTTGGAGTCGGGCAGCGTCACGCTCACCGCGCCCGTGGTGGTGTATTCGGTGATGAGCGGGTAGTTGATCGCCGCGGCGACGATCTTGCCCAGGTCCGCGGGCGTGGACACGTTGTTGGGGGAGAGCCCCGAGGAGTCCACGTAGTGCGTCTGCGTCGTCTCGAGCACTTTCGCCTTGGCGTTCATCGCGGCCACGAAGGCGTCCATGCCGCCGGGATACGTGCGGCCCAGGGCGGAGGCGGCGCGGTTGTCGCTCGCCATGAGCGCGAGGCGCAGCAGGTCGTCGCGGCGGAAGTGGCTGCCGATCGGCAGGCGCGACTTGGTGTTCTTCACGAGGTCGATGTCGTCGCTGGTGATCTCGATCGCCTCGTCCATGGGAAGCTTCGCGTCGATGACCACCATCGCGGTCATGAGCTTCGTGATGGAGGCGATCGGCGCGGCCTGGTCGGCGTTCTTCGAGAAGAGCGTTTGCCCCGTGGTCGGATCGAAAACCAGCACGCCGGTGGAGCGAACGTTGGGCTCGCCGTCCTTGGTGAATTCGGCCGTCGCGACCCGCGCACGCGCCTTGGCCGCCTCGGCGTGGGGGAGCGCCAAAACGAGGGCGGCGAAAAAAGCGAAGGGAATCAGTCGTTTCACGGATCTCGGGACAACAATTCGGCAGGCGAAACCATAGCAAACAACCACCACCTGTGACAAGATCTTAAAATTACAATCTAAACACTTGTTTGGATGGCGCATTCTTCTCCGAAAAACCCCCATCCCGACACGCTGGCCGTCCATGCCGGCCAGTCGCCCGATCCGGCCACCGGATCGCGTGCCGTTCCCATCTACCAAACGGCTTCGTACGTCTTCCCGGACACCGACACGGCCGCGGCCCTGTTCGACATGGAGGTGCCTGGCCATGTTTACTCCCGTCTTTCGAATCCCACGGTATCGGTATTCGAGGAACGCATGGCCGCTTTGGAAGGGGGTGCCGGCGCCATTGCGACATCCAGCGGCCAGGCGGCGCTGCACCTGGCCATCGCGACGCTGATGGGCGAAGGCGGCCACGTGGTCGCCTCGTCGAGCCTGTACGGCGGTTCCCACAACCTGCTGACCTACACGCTGCCGCGCTTCGGGATCCGCACGACGTTCGTGCCCGCGCGCGATCCCGCGGCATGGAAGGCGGCGATCCGTCCCGGCACCCGGCTCCTCTTCGGCGAGTCGGTGGGCAATCCTTCCGTGGACGTGCTCGACATTCCCGCGATCGGCGCGATCGCCGCCCAGGCGCGCATTCCCTTCCTCGTGGACGCGACGGTCACGACCCCGATGCTGGGACGCCCCCTCGAGCAGGGCGCGCACCTCGTGATGCACTCGGCCACCAAGTTCCTCTCGGGGCACGGCGTCGTGATCGGCGGCGTGCTGGTGGACGGCGGGCGCTTCGACTGGGAGGCGGGGCGCTTCGCCACGCTCACCGAGCCGTACGAGGGCTTCCACGGCATGGTCTTCACCGAGGAATCGCCCGCGACGGCGTTCCTCCTGCGCGCGCGCCGCGAGGGGCTGCGCGACTTCGGCGCGTGCATGGCGCCCATGACCGCCTTCCAGGTCCTGCAGGGGCTGGAAACGCTGCCGCTGCGCATGGCGCGCCACATCGAGAACACGCGCACGGTGGTGGCGTGGCTCGCCTCGCGCAAGGAAGTCGAGCGCGTGCACCATCCCTCGCTCGAATCGCATCCCGGCCACGCGCTCGCGCGCAGCCTCTACCCGCGCGGCTGCAGCGCGATCCTCTCCTTCGAGGTGAAGGGCGGCCGCGAGGCGGGGCGCAAGTTCATCGAGGGCCTCGCGCTCTTCTCGCACCTCGCCAACATCGGCGACGCGAAATCGCTCGTGATCCATCCGGCGTCCACCACGCACTTCCGCATGGACGACGCGGCGCTCGCCGCGGCGGGCATCACGCCGGGAACGATTCGGCTCTCGATCGGCCTGGAGCATCCCGACGACCTCGTCGAGGACCTCGGGCGCGCGCTCGCGGCCTCGCAGCGCTAGCGCCATGCAGTTCATCGTTCAGGGCTATCCCGCTTACGCCTACACGGGCGGCGTCGAGCCGGACTTCAAGCTTCCCGCGATCGTGTTCGTGCACGGCGCCGCGTTCGATCACAGCGTGTGGCAATGGCAATCGCGCTACTTCGCGCACCACGGCTGCTGCGTGCTCGCGGTGGACCTTCCCGGCCACGGGCGCAGCCCCGGCATGATCCGCGCCCGCATCGAGGACTGGGCCTCGTGGCTCGTCGCCCTCCTCGACGCCGCGGGCCTCGCGCAGGCCGCGCTCGTGGGCCACAGCATGGGCTCGCTCATCGCGCTGCAGGCCGCGCTCGCCGCGCCCGATCGCGTGAGGCGGCTCGCGCTCGTGGGCTCGGCCGTGCCGATGGCGGTGGGTGAAGCGTTCCGCGCCGCGGCGCGCGAGGCTCCGGACGTGGCCCTCGACATGGAAGCCGCCTGGGGGCACGCGCGCCTCTCGCAGCTGGGCGCGAGCGCGGTCCCCGGATCGACGCTGCTGGGGGCCAGCCGCTGCCTCAACGCCCGCTCGCGGCCCGGGGCGCTCGCCGCCGCGCTGGAAGCATGCAACGCCTACCGGCCCGATGCCCAGGCGCTCGGCTCGCTCGCGGTGCCCACGCTCGTGGCCGCGGGAAAGCGCGACCAGATGACGCCCTTCAAGGCCGGGCGCGCGCTCGCCTCCGCGATCCCCGGCGCCCGCCTCGTGGCGCTCGAGGCGGGGCATTCGATGATGAGCGAGGCGCCGCGCGAGCTACTGCGCGCCCTGGGGGATTTTCTCGCCTGAAGGCGAAGGGACGGGCTCGCGGCCCTGTGCCGCCTCATCCTGCTGCAGCCGCCACATCTCGGCGAACCTCCCGTTCACCGCGATGAGACCGCGGAAATCGCCGCGCTCCACGATGCGCCCGTGCTCGAGCACCAGGATCTCGTCGGCATCGACGATCGTCGAGAGCCGGTGGGCGATCACGAGCGTGGTGCGGTCGCGGGAAATCTCGGCGAGCTCGGCCTGGATCGACTTCTCGGTGCGCGAGTCCAGCGCGGAAGTCGCCTCGTCGAAGACGAGGATCGGCGGATGCTTCAGCACCGTGCGCGCGATCGACACGCGCTGCTTCTCCCCGCCCGAGAGCTTCAGCCCGCGCTCGCCCACGGTGGTCTCCCACCCTTCGGGCAGGCGCGCGATGAAATCCGCGATGTGCGCCACGCGCGCCGCGTTCTCGATTTCCTCGCGCGTCGCCTCGGGGCGGCCGTAGGCCACGTTGTAGTAGATGGTGTCGTTGAAGAGGACGGTGTCCTGCGGCACCACGCCGAGGGCCGAGCGCACGCTCGACTGCGTGACCTCGCGCAGGTCCTGCCCGTCGATCGAGATGGAGCCCGAGTTCACGTCGTAGAAGCGGAAGAGGAGCCGCGCGAGCGTGGACTTGCCCGAGCCGCTCGGGCCGACGACCGCGACCTTGCGCCCGGCGGGCACCTCGAAGCTCACGTCCTTCAGGATCGGGCGCACGCCGTCGTAACTGAAGTCCACGTGCTCGAAGCGGATCCCTCCCCCCGAGACCGCGAGGGGGCGGGCGCCCGGCCGGTCCTCGACCTCGCGGTTCTCGCCCAGCAGGCGGAACATCTTCTCCATGTCCACGCTCGCCTGCTTGATCTCGCGGTACATCACGCCCAGGAAGTTGAGCGGGATGTAGAGCTGGATGAGGAGCGCGTTCACCATCACGAGGTCGCCCAGCGTGAGGTGCCCGCCCACGATCCCCTCGGCCGCACGCCACATGAGCAGCGACACCGCCATCGCGATCACGAAGGCCTGCACGGCGTTCAGCAGCCCCAGCGAGGTCTCGCTCGTGACGACCGCGTGCTCGTAGCTCTGCAGGTTCACGTCGTAGCGCTTCGCCTCGTAGGACTCGTTGCCGAAGTACTTGACGGTCTCGTAGTTGAGGAGCGAGTCGATGGCCCGGGTGTTGGCCTTCGAGTCCATGTCGTTCATGCGCCGGCGGTGCGCGGTGCGCCACTCCGAGATCACGAACGTGAGCGCCACGTAGAGGATGAGCGCGGCCACGGTGATCACGCCGAACCAGATGTCGAACCGGTAGATGAGGAAGCCGGTGACGAGCGTGATCTCGAGCAGCGTCGGCAGCACGCTGAACACCATGAACGAGAGGAGCGTCGAGATGCCGCGGGTGCCGCGCTCGATGTCGCGGGTGAGGCCGCCCGTCTGGCGCTCGAGGTGGAAGCGCAGCGACAGCGCGTGCAGGTGGTGGAAGACCTCGAGGGCGATGCGCCGCATCGCGCGCTGCGCGACCTTCACGAAGACGATGTCGCGAAGCTCGTTGAAGAGCGTGCTGGAGAGCCTGAGGATCCCGTAGGCGAAGAGGAGCGCCACGGGGATCGCCACCATCGCCTTGTCGGGCGAAAGGCCGTCGACGATGCGCTTCATCACGAGCGGCACCGAGATGTTGGCGAGCTTCGCGGCGACGAGGAAGGCGAGTGCCAGCAGCACCCGGCCGCGGAACTCCAGGAGATAGGGAAGGAGCCGGCGCATCACGGAGATGTCCCCGCGCGGCACGGCCGCGTTCGGCACGCTCATTTGCTTCGGTATAGTAGCAGCCGCCAATTGCGCTCCTTCATTGCGAGACATGCCCCGCTTCGCCGCGAACCTCGGGTACCTCTTTCCCGAGCACGAGTTCCTCGACCGCTTCGAAGCCGCGGCCAAGGCGGGTTTCCGCGCCGTGGAGTTCGCCCAGCCCTACGCGTGGCCCGCCGCCGAGATCCGCGCGCGCCTCGATGCGAACGGCCTCGAGTGCGCGCTCGTGAACCTGCCCATGGGCGATCGCGCCCGGGGCGACTTCGGCATCGCGTGCCGCCCCGGCCGCGAGGCGGAGTTCCGCGAGGGGGTCGCCCTCGGCATCGCCTGCGCGCACGCCCTGGGCGTGCCCAGGCTGAACTGCATCACCGGCACGGCGGCGCCGGCCGAGGATCGAATGGCGCTTCTCCGCACCCTTGTCTCCAACCTGCGGTTCGCCGCGCGCGAATTCAAGGCGGCGGGCCTCGATCTCCTGGTCGAGCCCATCAATACGGTGGACGTCCCGGGGTTCTTCCTTTCCCGCTCCCCGGATGCGGTGGAAATCATCGCCGAGGTGGCCGAGCCCAACCTCTTCCTCCAGTGCGACATCTACCACACGGCCATGATGGGCGACGACCCCGCCGCGATCCTGGAGCGCTGCTGGAACGCGATCGGGCACATCCAGTTCGCCGACGCACCGGGGCGCCACGAGCCGGGCTCCGGAAAGATCGATTTCGCGCCGCTCTTCGCGGGGATCGACGCCCGGGGCTACGCGGGCTGGGTCTCGGCGGAATATCGCCCGACGCGGCGCACCGAGGACACGCTTTCCACGTTCCTGCGCCCATAGTCCGAATGGACCGGTGCCGCCTACGGAGCCACGCCAAAGAGCGCGCATAGCCTCTGGCGAATCCACCGGAGGTTCGCCATGGGTTCGTTCGCGCCGCTTCGCACACTCGCCAGGGCCCTTGCCCTCGCCGCCGCCGCGGCGCTCCTTCCGGCGAGCGCATCGATGCTCCTGTCGACGGCCGAGCACGCCGACGGCGCGCAGGACGCGAGCTACCAGGCCCTGGTGGGCGCGGCGAATGCCGTGGTCGGCGTGAAGGTGCGCGCGCTCCCCAACGCGTTCAGCAACGAAACGCTGGGCGTCGAGCGCAAGGGCTCCGGCGTCATCATCGACAGGAACCTGGTCCTCACCATCGGCTACCTCGTGATGGAGGCCGACACGGTCGAGGTCACGGACTCGACGGGCGCCACGGTGCCCGCCTCGGTCGTCGCGTACGACCATGCCACGGGCTTCGGGCTGCTGCGCCCGCTCACGCGCCTCAAGCCCAAGCCGATCCACCTCGGATCCTCCGCGCCGGTCTCGCAGGCCGACCGGCTGATGATCGTGACGGGCGGCGACGAGCAGGCCATCTCGATCGCGAGCGTCGCCGCGCGCCGCCAGTACGCCGGCTACTGGGAATACAAGATCGACAATGCGATCTTCACGGCCCCGCCCCGCCTCGACCACAGCGGCGCGGCCCTGATCGACAAGGACGGCAACCTCGTGGGCATCGGCTCGCTCTTCGTCCTGGACGCGGCCACGCCCGGGGAACGCTCGCCCGGCAACATGTTCGTGCCCATCGACCTGCTGAAGCCCGTGCTGGAGGACCTGGTGCGCACGGGCGGGCAGCCCGCGAGCCACCGCCCGTGGCTGGGCGTGGATTCCCTCGTGGAGGACGGGCGCGTGATGGTGATGCAGGTGAACGACGAGAGCCCGGCGAAGGCCGCGGGCATCACCCCGGGCGACATCATCCTCTCCGTGAACGGAAGCCCCGTCGCCTCGCTCGAGACCTTCTACGACAAGCTCTGGGGGAGCAACGCCCACGCCGGCGCCGATTTCCACCTGACGCTCCTGCACGGCCCCACCACCCGCGACGTGGTGGTGCACTCCATGGACCGCGAGGCGTGCCTGCGCCACAAGCCGGACGTCTGATCGCCCCCTAGTATCATGCGGGGATGAGCCCGCGCGAAGGCGAGCGGCAGCGCCGCATCCTGTACGCGGCCGCGTTCCTGCGGGCGCTCGCCATCGGGCTCATGGCGGTGCTGATCGCGCTCTACGCGGCGCGGATCGGGATGACCGCCGCCCAGATCGGCGTGATCCTCTCGTCGGCGCTATGGGGCGCGGCGCTCGCCACCGTCATCACGCTCTGGATCGGTCCCCGGATCTCCGAGCGCGCGCTCCTGGTGGGGCTGTGCATCGTTCCCGCGGTGGGCTGCGCCCTCTTCCTGGCATCGGACAGGTTCGCGCTCCTCGCCGCCGCGGCCTTCGTCGCGATGTTCAACGTGAACGGGCGCGACCGCGGCGCGATCCCGATCGTCGAGCAGGCGATCTTCCCCGCGACCGCGAGCGACGCTGGCCGCACGAAGGTCTTCGCCTGGTACAACGTGCTCCTCGACGCGGGCTACGCGACCGGCGGATTGCTCGCCGCGCTGCCGGCGCTCCTCGCCGCCACATTCGCGCTGGGCACGGCCGCGTCGATGCGCGCCGCACTCTGCCTCTTCTGCGTGCTGTACGTAGCGACCGCGATCCTCTATTCGCGCATGCCGGCGCGCTCGGCGGGCGCCGCCGTGGGCCTGAAGCAGCTCTCGCCCGCGAGCCGCCCGATCGTGGCCAAGATCGGCGCCCTCTTCCTGCTCGACGCCTTCGGCGGCGGCTTCGTGGGCTCGGCGCTCCTCGCCTACTTCTTCGCCGAGCGCTTCGACGTGCCCGCCGCCCAGCTCGCGGTGCTCTTCACCGTGGGGCGCGTGCTCTCGGCGTTCTCGCACCTGGCGGCCGCGTGGCTCGCGCGGCGGATCGGCCTCGTGAACACGATGATCTACACCCACGTGCCCTCGTCGCTCCTGCTCTTCACGATCGTCGCGTCCGGGGACTTCACGATCGCCGCGTTCCTCTTCCTCGTGCGCGAGGGCCTGAACGAGATGGACGTGCCGACGCGCCAGAGCTACGTGATGGCGGTGGTGAAGCCCGAGGAGCGGCTCGCGGCCGCGGGGGCGACCTCGCTCGCGCGCTGCGTGGGCTGGGCGGCGGCGCCGATGCTGGCCGGCGTCCTCATGCAATGGGGCGGCCTCGGAGTGCCGCTCGTGGTCGCGGGGGTCACCAAGCTCGCCTACGACGTGTTCCTGTGGCGCGAATTCCGCCGCGTGAAGCCCCCCGAGGAGCTCGCGAGCGCCTAGCTCACGTCGGGTTCACGAAGTATCCCGAGACCCTCCAGGTCCCGTCGGGATCCTTCATCGGAGTCACGGTCTCGACCGCGTGCGGGACCCGCTCGAAGCGCGTGTCGTACTGGATCACGACGTATTCGCCGGCGGGCGCGTTGGGAAGCTCGCGCGTGTAGCGGGCGCTGCGCACCTTGCGCGCGATGAGGTTGCCCGTCTGGGCC
>Ga0134125_10008668_pt1 | contig 11476 bp, 9 predicted proteins | sample KB31751_FD_96464 | JGI IMG/M metagenome (GOLD analysis project Ga0134125, IMG submission 96464) | Terrestrial soil microbial communities with excess Nitrogen fertilizer from Kellogg Biological Station, Michigan, USA - KB3-175-1 | ecosystem: Environmental > Terrestrial > Soil > Unclassified ... | reverse complement strand
CGTCGTCGACGATTTCGCGCGCTTCCTGAAGATCCTGGCGCTGATCGGTTCGGTGGCGACGCTGCTGCTCTCGATCGAATTCGTGTCGGATCGGTCGCGGCGGATATTCGAATATTCGATCTTGGTCGTGCTCTCCACGCTCGGCATGATGGTGCTGATCTCGGCCGGCGATTTGATTTCGCTCTATCTCGGGCTCGAGCTGATGTCGCTGGCGCTCTACGTGGTCGCCGCCAGCAATCGCGACAACGCGAAGTCGACCGAGGCCGGCCTGAAGTATTTTGTTCTCGGCGCACTGTCCTCGGGCATGCTGCTCTACGGGGCGTCGCTGCTTTACGGCTTCACCGGTACGGTGAGCTTCGTGGGGCTCTCGGCGGCACTCAAGACCGGGAGCATAGGCGTCGCGTTCGGCCTGGTGTTCCTGCTCGCCGGGCTTTGCTTCAAGATCTCTGCGGTGCCGTTCCACATGTGGACCCCTGATGTCTATGAGGGCGCGCCGACGCCGGTCACCGCGTTCTTTGCATCCGCGCCGAAGGTGGCGGCTCTGGCTGTATTCACCCGCATCACGCTCACCGCCTTCTCGGGCATCCTGACGGAATGGCAGCAGATCGTCGTCTTCGTTTCCATCGCTTCCATGGCGCTGGGCGCCTTTGCAGCGATCGGGCAGCGCAACATCAAGCGCCTGATGGCCTATTCCTCGATCGGCCATATGGGTTTTGCACTGGTGGGCCTTGCCGCCGGCACGCCTGAGGGGGCGCAGGGGGTGCTGGTCTATCTCGCGATCTACGTGTCGATGACGCTCGGCTCGTTCGCGATCATTCTGGCGATCAAGCGCCAGGGTCAGAGCTTTGAAAACATCAGCGATTTCGCAGGCCTTTCGCGCACCAACCCGGTGCTCGCCTTCATCTTTGCGATGCTTTTATTCTCGCTGGCCGGCGTTCCGCCGCTCGCCGGCTTTTTCGCCAAATGGTACGTGTTCGTCGCGGCGATCAGGGCCGGGCTGTTCACGCTGTCGGTCATTGGCGTGCTCACGAGCGTGGTGGGTGCCTATTACTATCTCTCGATCGTCAAGGTGATGTATTTCGACGAGCCGCTCACCAGGCTCGATCCCGTGCGCCTGGAGTTGGGTACGGTGGTCGCGCTCGCCGGCATCTTCAACCTGCTTTTCTTCATCTATCCCGGACCGCTGGTTAGCGCTGCGACATCAGCGGCCAAATCGCTGTTCTAGATGTCATTCACGCTCGGTCCGCGCGCAACGTCTGCAGGTTACCGGCTCGCCGCTTTCGATCAGATCGGTTCGACCAATGCGGAGGCGCTCTTGCGCGCGCGCGGCGGCGAGCGCGGCCCGATGTGGTTCGTCACCTCCGAGCAGACCGCCGGGCGCGGCCGCCGGCTGCGCCCGTGGATCGCGCCGCGCGGCAACCTTGCCAGCAGCATTCTCGAGGTCATGGACGTCACGCCTGCCGTGGCCGCGACCCTCGGCTTCGCCGCGGGGCTAGCGTTGGAGTCTGCGCTGGCCAGGCTTTCCGTCGAAGCCGCGCTGCGCTCACCCGGCTCGGACAGTCTGAAATTCGCACTCAAATGGCCCAACGACGTGCTCGCCGGCCGCCACAAGCTCTCCGGCATTCTTCTTGAAGCCGAGGCCGTCGCCAGCGGGCTCGCCATCGTGGTTGGTATCGGAACGAATGTGGTGGCGGCACCGACGGATACGCCGACGCCGGCCACGTCGCTGCGGGCGCTCGGGATCGATGTGGGCGCCGAAGAGTTGTTTGCGGCACTTTCGGATGGCTGGGCGGAGTTCCGCGACACCTGGGATCAGGGCCGTGGGTTTGGTGAAATTCGAAGGCTTTGGCTGGAACGGGCGGCCGGTCTCGGCCAGACGGTCGCGATCAAGTCGGGCGGCCAGGCGATCGAAGGGACGTTCGACACCATCGACGAGCAGGGCTGTATGATCGTCCGAACCGTTGGCGGGGGCCTGGTGCCGGTCACGGCGGGCGACGTCTATTTCGGCTCGGCGGCCTCCGTGGGGGCGACCTGATGGCGGACGAACTGACCTTTGCGCCGCTCGGCGGCGTCGGCGAGATCGGCATGAACCTGTCGATCTATGGCCTCGGCAATCGCCACCAGCGGTCTTGGCTCGCGGTCGACCTCGGCGTGTCCTTCGGTGACGAGGAACATCTGCCAGGTATCGATCTGATCATGCCGGATGTTTCCTTCCTGGAGAAAGAGCGGCAGAACCTCGTTGGGCTCGTGCTGACCCATGCCCACGAAGATCATTTCGGCGCCATCATTGATCTCTGGCCCAGGCTGAGATGCCCGATCTATGCGACCAAGTTCAGCGCGGCCTTGTTCGAGGCGAAATGCGCGGCCGAGCGCAACCCGCCGAAGATCCCGGTGACGGTGGTGCCGTCAGGCGGCCGGATCGATGTGGGGCCGTTCAACGTCGAATTCATTCCGGTCGCGCATTCGATTCCGGAATCGCATGCGCTCGCGATCCACACGGAGATCGGCACCGTGCTGCACACCGGCGACTGGAAGATCGATCCGACGCCGATCATCGGCCCGCCGACCGACGAGCGGCGTCTGCGTGAACTGGGCGATGCCGGGCTCCTGGCGCTGGTCGGGGATTCCACCAATGCCGTGCGCGAGGGCCGGTCGCCGTCGGAAACCGAGGTCGCGAAGACGATCGCCGAACTGATGCGAGCCGCGAAAGGCCGGGTCGCCGTCACGACATTCGCTTCCAACGTTGCCCGCATCAAGGCGGTGGCGGATGCCGCCAGGGCCGCCGAGCGCGAGATCGTCGTCGTCGGCCGTGCCATGGCGCGCGTGGTGCAGGTGGCGCGCGAGACCGGCTATCTCGATGGCGTGCAGGATTTCCGCAGCCCCGAGTTCTACGGTCATTTTCCTCCCAACAGGGTGGTGGCGCTCTGCACCGGGAGCCAGGGCGAACCGCGCGCCGCGCTGGCGCGTATCGCCAACGACGATCATCCCGAAATAACGCTTAACAAGGGCGACTGCGTGATCTTCTCGTCGCGCACCATTCCGGGCAACGAGAAGGCGGTCGGCGCCATCATCAACGGTCTCGTGACCCAGGGGGTCGAGGTCATCACCGACCGCACCCATCTCGTCCACGTATCGGGGCATCCGCGCTGCGACGAGCTGCGCGATATGCTGGCTTGGACGCGGCCGCAGCTCCTCATACCTGTTCACGGCGAGGCGCTGCACCTTTCCGAACACGCAAGGCTGGCGCGGGCCGCCGGCGTTCCCAAAGTGCTGACCTGCCGCAACGGCGATCTGGTGAAGCTTGGGCCGGGCACGCCTGGTATCATCGACCAATTGCCGACTGGCCTGCTCTACAAGGATGGCGCCATCCTGGAGGACGCCAAGTCGCGCGCCGTGGTCGAGCGGCGGCGGATGGGCTTCGCGGGGTGTGTCTTTGTGGCCCTTGCCATGACGGAAAAGGGAGAGCTCGCGGACGATCCGGAGATTGATCTGGTCGGCATCCCCGAGAAGAATACGGCCGGTGAGGCGTTCGACGACATCGTCTTCGACGTGGTGGTTTCGACCGTGGACGGCTTGCCACGGCAGAGGCGACGCGATCCCGACGCATTGGCGGAATCGGTGCGTCGCGCAGTCCGCAGCTCCATCAACGAATATTGGGGCAAGAAGCCGCTCTGCCTTGTCCACGTTCTCGAGGTCTAGGGCCAACGCACGAAAACGATAAAGGGAGGAACCCGATGCTCGGCCGGCTCAATCATGTAGCGATCGCGGTCAGGGATGCCGAGAAGGCGGCGAAGATCTACGGCTCGGCTTTCGGCGCCGAGATCTCGAAGGCCGTGCCGCTGCCGGAGCACGGGGTCATCACCGTGTTCGTGACACTGCCCAATACCAAGATCGAGTTCATCCAGCCGCTGGGCGACAATTCGCCGATCGCGAAATTCCTCGAGCGCAATGCCGAGGGTGGCATCCATCACCTCTGCTATGAAGTGCCCGACATCCGCGCCTCGCGCGATACGCTGCTCAAGGAAGGCGCGCGGGTGCTGGGAGACGGCGAGCCGAAGATCGGCGCCCATGGCAAGCCGGTGCTGTTCCTGCATCCGAAGGATTTTTCCGGCGCGTTGGTCGAGATCGAACAGGCCTGACCAAAGCCATGACCTACAAAATCTCAACCGCGTTAGCGATCTACTTCGTGATCTGGTGGATCACCCTGTTTCTGATCTTGCCGTTCGGCGTGCGCAGCCAGCATGAGGACGGAGTGGGTACCCCCGGCACCGATCCGGGCGCGCCGGTCGCGAGCCGCATGGGGATCAAGCTCATCTGGAATACCGTCATTGCAGCCGTTATTTTCGGCCTCGCGATGTACGCCTACGACGCGGGCTATCTTTCGATCGAACGATTATCCAAGCTGATGGGCATGCCCTAAGCCCGCGGCGAGGCGATAGCAAAAGGGCGAAACAGGGTGAGCGGTTATGACCCTACAAGAGCGACCGTTGGGCGATCCTGGGTCAAGCCCGTATCGCATCCTGCGCGAGGGCGACCTGCGGGACTATTTAGCGCGGCTGCCGGAGGTCGCCGCCCGGCTTGGAGGCGCGCCGAACGCCTGGTCGATCACCGAGGTCGGCGATGGCAATCTCAACCTCGTGTTCATCGTCAAGGGAAGCCGGGGCGGCATCGCCGTCAAGCAAGCGCTACCCTATGTTCGCCTGGTCGGCGAGAGCTGGCCGCTGCCGCTGTCGCGCGCGCACTATGAACATCTCGCGCTTACCCATCAGGCCCGGCTGGCGCCCGGCCTTGTGCCGACGGTCGTTCATCACGACGAGGCGCTGGCGCTGACCGCCATGGAGCTGCTCGAGCCCCATATCATCATGCGCAAGGGGTTGATTGCAGGCACGATCTATCCGCGTTTCGTCGAGGATATCACGACATTCATTGCCAGGACGCTGTTCTTCACCTCCGACCTCGCCGTTTCCGCCGCCGAGAAGAAGGAGGGGATCGCAGCCTTCGCGGGCAATCACGCACTGTGCAAGATCACCGAAGACCTGATCTTCACCGACCCCTATCGCCAAGCTGAGCAGAACCGCTGGACCTCACCTTGGCTTGACCATATCGCGGCGAGCTTTCGCGACGATTTCGATGCGCATGTCGCGATCTCCCGGCTCAAGCTCAGGTTCATGGCATCTCCTGAATCCTTGATTCATGGCGACCTCCACACCGGATCGATCATGGTGACGGAGACTGAGACGCGGGTGATCGATCCCGAATTCGCCTTCTACGGCCCCATGGGGTTCGACATCGGCGCCGTCCTCGCCAACTTGATCATGGCTTATTTCGCTTCCGCTGGACATGAACGCGTCGCGGGCGAGCGGCAGGGTGTCGAGTCGTGGCTGCTCGAGACTGTCGAACGGGTCTGGAGCGAAACTGCCCGCAAATTCCTCGACCTCTGGCGCAGCGAGGCGCGCGGCGACGGTTATCCGAAGGCACTGTTTGCCGGAGCGGCGGGCGAGACGCGGCTGCAGGTGGAACGGCGGCACTACATGGAACGGTTGTTCGCCGATACGGTGGGCTTTGGTGCCGCAAAGATCATCCGCCGCATCCTCGGGTTAGCCCACAACATCGATTTCGAGTGGATCGAGGATGGCCGTCTGCGCGCGCTCTGCGAGGCGCGAAGCCTGCGCCTGGCACGCACCATGCTGGTGGACACAGCCTCGTTCGCGACCATCCGCGACGTGACCAAGCGCGCACGCGAGCTGCGTGACTGGCAACCGGATTTCTCCGCGACATAACGCGGCTCAGTCCGCCGTCTTTTCGCGCAGTCGCTGCGCGTAGACGTTGATCACCAGCGCCGCGAGGAGGATGAGGCCGCGGATCAATATCTTCAGGAAGCTGTCGATACTGACGTGATCGAGCCCGTTGTTGAGAACGCCCAGCACGAACAGGCCGATGATGGTGTTGCCGATCCCGCCGCGGCCGCCGAACAGGCTGGTGCCGCCAACCACGACGGCCGCAATTGAGTCCAACAGGTAGGTGTCGAATTCGTTCTGCTGCGCGCTGCCGAAATGAGCTACGCCCAGCATGCCTCCTATTCCCGAGCAGACCGCCGCGATGATCATGACGCTGTTGAGGATCAGCTTGACGTTGAGTCCGGAATATTCCGCGGCTTCGCGGTTGCCGCCGACCATGTAGACGTAGCGGCCGAAGCGCGTGTACGTCAGCACGATATGGCCGGCGAGCAGCATGAGCGCAGCGACGATCACAATCCAGGGAATACCGCCGATCGACGAGGAGCCGAGCGTCGCGACCAGGCTCGGCACCTTGTAGGCGATCTGCCCGCGCACCAGCAGCGCCGAGATGCCGGCCGCGATCTGCATCATCGCCAGCGTCATGATGAAAGAGGGAATGCCGATCACCGTCAGCCCAAGCGCGTTGACGAGGCCGAGCCCGGCACACAGCGCGAGCGCGAGCAGGATCGCCGCCCAGCCGGGCAGGGGGATGTTGGCGATATTGACGTAGGATTCCTGCGCGGTGAAATAGGCGACCGCAATCCCCGTGACATTGGCGATGCTGGCGATCGACAAGTCGATCTCCGCGCAGAGGATGACGAACGTCAATCCGACCGCGATGATGCCGGTGACCGAAACCTGGGTGAGAATATTGCCCACATTGTCGATGGTGGCGAAGGAGGGGCTCGCGACGGCGAAGAAGACGGTCAGGAAGATCAGCGTCAGGAAGGGCGCGATGTTGCGCATCTGCGAGCGCAGCCATGCGGTGAATCGGCTGGTGCCCTTCCTGTTCTCCGAAGACGCGACCGCGCCGTCACTACTCACCATCGGCATCTCCTTTGGAGCGGGATGAGATCAGGTTGGATCGTCGTCGCGCTTCCCAGTTCAGGTTTGAGCATGATCTCCGCGCAATCGCTTTGCGTTTGTCGCGAGGGAAACCGCTGCGCATTTTTCCGGATCATGATCTAGGCCGCTTGCAGCAGACGATCCTTGCTGATCGCCTCGTTGGCGAACTCGCGCACGACCGCGCCGCGCTTGAGTACGAGGATACGGTCGGCGAGCGAGAGCACCGTCTCGGGTTCGGTCGACAGCACGATGATGGCAAGCCCGCGCTCGCGCAAGCTCCTGACGATGTGGATGACATCGTTCTTGGCGCCGACGTCCATCCCACGCGTCGGTTCGCAGAGCACGAGCAGCCGCGGCGGAAAGGTCAACCATTTGGCCAGCGCGACCTTCTGCTGGTTCCCGCCGGAGAGCATGCCGAGGTCGAGTTCGACGGCCGTGGGGCGGATCTGCAACTGCTCGACCTGCCGCATCGCGATGGTGCGCTCGCGCGCAGGCTTGAGCCAGAGGGACGAGATGCGGTCGAGAATGCTGATCGAGACGTTCTTGTAGACCGGTTCCTGGTGAAAGAGCATGGCTCGGCGGCTCTCGGGCACGAAGGCGATACCGGCGCGTCGCGCATCGGCGGTGCTGGCAAAGGCTTTTTCCTTGCCAGCCACCTGAAGCGTGCCGTCGTCGGGCTTCAACTTGCCGAACAGGATGCGCGCCAGCTCGAGCTGGCCGCAGCCCATGAAGCCGTAAATGCCCAGCACTTCGCCGGCATGCGCCTGGAATGAAACGTCACGCAGGCTGCGGGCGAGCGACAGAGCGTTGGCTTCCAGCACGACCGGCTGCTCGCTGGACGGTGGCAGGGCGACGTCGTGGGTATAGGTCTCTTCCAGCGCCTCGCGGCCCTTGCCGATCATGGCCTCGATCAGCTCGGTTTTGCTGGTGGCGGCGGCCGCGGATTCCGCGACCTTCCGGCCGTTGCGGAACACCGTCACGGTGTCGGAGATGTTCAGGATGTCTTCGATGAAATGGGAGATGAAGACGATGGCGGTGCCCTGTTCGCGCAGCCGCCGCAAGGCCGCAAACAGACGCTCGACCTCCGGCGGAGAGAGCGCCGACGTCGGCTCGTCCAGGATGACGATGCGCGCGCCGGAGAACAGCACACGCGCGATTTCGATCAGTTGCTGCAGGCCGATGGGCAGATCGCCAAGCCGGGACAGCGGGTCAACGTCGATGCCGAACCTGGCGAGCTGCTCGCCGGCCTCGCGCGCCATGCGCCGCCACTGCACGAGGCCGAGACGGTTGGTCGGCTGCACGCCAAAGAAAACATTTTCCGCCACCGACAGGTCGGGCGCGACGGAAAGCTCCTGATGCACCATCGCTATGCCTGCGGCGTGCGCATCACGGGTCGAGCGGAAGCGCCGCTCCCGCCCGTCCAGCATGAAGCGGCCGGAAAATTCCGGATGCACGCCCGCGATGATCTTCATCAGCGTGCTCTTTCCCGCACCGTTCTCGCCGACGAGACCATGGATCTCGCCGGGATGAAGCGCGAAGTCGACCCCACGCAGAGCCTCGACGCCGCCGAAGGCTTTCGTGATCTGCGTGAGCTCGAGGAGGGGTGAACGATCCTCCGGCATCGGCAGGCTCAAATCAGGAAGTGACTCTCCATCCACAGCATGCCGGGCGCGTTGGCCTTGGTGACGACCGGCCCATCGGTCACCACGTTCTGCGGAATGCCGCCCGCTCCGGTCTTTTCGCCCGCAACGACCGCGGCGACGCCGGCGACGATCGCGCCGCCATGAATGCGGCAGGACGGGTTGCGGACGGTCGCATACATGCGGCCGTCGCTCACCGCCTCGATCGCGGGCGGCATGGCGTCGACACCGCCGATCAGGATCTTGGTGCGGTTGTGCGCCTTCATGATGTTGTAGGCGGCGAGTGCCATGTCGTCATTGTGGAAGAAGGCGGCGTCGATCTGCGGGTATTTCGTGAGGTAAGTCTCCCACAGCCGCGCCGTCTTGGAGACGTCCCAATCCGCGGGCTGGGTGTCGAGCACCTCGATGTTCGGATACTTCTTGATGATCGAGTTGAAGCCTTTGGCGCGACCCTGCGCGCCGGTGTGGCCGAGCGCGCCTTGGGTCATGATGATCTTGCCCTTGCCGCCGATGGCGTTGACGAGCGCCTGGGTCACCGAGGCGCCCATAAACTCATTGTCGGGCGCGAGGAAGGAGTGGATCTTGATCTGATCCAGCGGCGCGATCAGCGTGTCCATGTCGATGACCGGAATGCCCGCATCGATCATCTTCTGCACGGGCTGAGTCAGCGTGCCGATGCCGAATGCCTGGATCGCCACAAAGTCCCATTTCTGTGAGGCCATGTTGTCGATCGCGGCGCGCTGCTTGACCGCGTCGAGCTGGCCGTCGAACCAGGTGACCTCGACGTTGAAAAGCTTGCCCCACCATTCCGCCGCCTGCTTGCCCTGCGCACACCAGGTGGCCTGCAGGCCGGCATTGGAGAACGCTGCCTTCAGCGGCTTCTCCGAGCGGGAGACCTCAGCCGCCATCGCAGGGTTGATGCCCATCGCCCCCAAAAGGGCCGCGGCGGCGCCGGCGCCCGCTGCCGCTTGAAAAAGATCGCGCCTGCTGGTCTTGAATTGATCATTCCCGGACATCGCTCACTCCCATCGCATTTTTATGAGCTACGGCATCTCGTTCGCGCCGCAGTTGGACGCGCAGTGTCTCACAATCGATTTGTTCGCGCTATGGGCAGTTCAGCGGGTTGCTGGAGAAGGTGTTGTGCACCGCATTTGCTCAAGCGATGCTGCTGGCATCGGCGAAGATTGTTGCTGGCTGCCAGCGAAGCGCGTGCACTGATGAAGAGAAGTGGACGTTCGCCTCACTTCGCGCTCAACCGCAACCGTGCGCATTTGCGCTCAGCTTGAATGACTATCCGATCCGCGTTGCGTGAGTTTGCGGGCGGTGATCGCCGGACCGCGGCATTGTCGCGGTGGCGTCGGTACGACCGTAATCTGCGATGCTGCCCAAAAAAATGAGCAGGGCAGCGGGCCCTGCTCGAAAATTGTGTCGACCCTGTTCACCCGCAAAATTCGAATTTGATCTTGCTGGCGGGGTGACGCTGCTTATGCGCGTCAGGGCTCCTCCCGAGACTTGGACCACCAGGCTTGGCTTTGCGACCCAGCCTGCAGGGCGAATTCCTAACCTATCTTTATGTCGTTGTCATCATTTTCGGCAACGAATGTTCAAACTTCGAGCAATTTTCGAAATGATCGGCAATTGACCCACTGAATTGCGCGTGTAAGCAGGGCTCGTTGTATGCAGGTAATATAGTACAGTTATCGGTGCCACGAAAGCGGGCCGTTCCTTTGAGAGTTCGGCGGGTTCGCTCGAGAGCGGAGGGAAAGCTCTGGACATTTTCCCGCGCAGCTTGCGTTGCCGCAAACAGCTATCTCGACTTCGACGACAGGCGGTGATTAGGTTAGCGCGTTGATTGGATTCTCCGATGCGGCGGCGACTGCAAAGATTTCTTCCGATCGTCCTGATCGCGATGGCGGTGCAGATCCTCGCGCCGATTGCCGCGTCGTGGGCGACGGCTGTCGTTGCCTCCGACCCGCTGCAGTCGGTTGAGATCTGCCACAGCGCTCCGAGCCAAGCGCCTGGGCAGGATGATCAGGGTCAACCGGTCCATGATGGATTTTGCGCCGTCTACTGCGCGCTGCACGCCATCCCCTCGATCGATACGCCGCAGCAAATCGCGTTCGCGATTCCGTACCGCCAGCCCGCGCCCGTGGCCTGGACCAAATTCGCGCCGCGTTACTCGCTGTCGCGCGCGGGCTCCAGCACCCAGGCCCGAGCTCCGCCACTGCCGATGTGAACGCGCGGCCGTCTGGCCGCGGAACCACCGTTTATCAGGCAGTTGCGGAGATATTGAATGTCTCACCGTATCTTGCGCACGGGTCTTTTCGGGCTCGGCGCCGCACTCGTATCCTTCCATCCAGGCGCAGCCCACGAAATCGTCGGCAATCGCTTCTTTCCGGCTACGCTGTCCATTGATGATCCCGGCGTCAATGATGAACTGGCGCTCCCCACCGTCGACAGTTTCAATACAGGTGACAATCCGCCGGTGCGGCAGCGCGACATCTCCGGTGAATTCGCCAAGCGCATCACCGAGGATTTTGCGATCTCCCTCGGCACGGCCTACACATTCCTCGGCCCGATCGATCGAACAGCGGCTGGAGCCAACGGTTTCCAGAACCTGGAGACTCTGTTCAAGTATCGCGTGTTCAAGAACGCCGAACACGAATTCGTCCTCTCGGCGGGCCTAAGTATAGAGTGGGGCGGCACCGGGGCCTCGAACGTCGGAGCCGATCCGTTCAACACCTACACGCCGACGATCTTCTTCGGCAAAGGGATGGGCGATCTGCCGGATACACTGTCCTGGCTGAGGCCGGTCGCGATCACCGGCGTCGTCGGCTACGCCATTCCGGAGCGCAGCTTCACCGGCACCTTTGGTGTCGATCCCGATACCGGCGCTCAAACCTTCGACACCGAGTTCCACCCGCAAATGCTGAACTGGGGCGGCAGCATTCAATACAGCATGCCTTATCTCAAATCCGCCGTGATGGATCTGGG
>Ga0134125_10008667_pt1 | contig 11476 bp, 8 predicted proteins | sample KB31751_FD_96464 | JGI IMG/M metagenome (GOLD analysis project Ga0134125, IMG submission 96464) | Terrestrial soil microbial communities with excess Nitrogen fertilizer from Kellogg Biological Station, Michigan, USA - KB3-175-1 | ecosystem: Environmental > Terrestrial > Soil > Unclassified ... | reverse complement strand
TCACCGCGTTGTGGGGCCCGGCGCATGGCGGCGCCAACGAGGCGGTGCTCAAGCAGTTGGAGGAAATCGGTACGCCGGACAACGTCGAGTCGGCGATCCTGCGCGCCAAGGACAAGAACGACAGCTTCCGCCTGATGGGCTTCGGCCATCGCGTCTACAAGAACTTCGATCCGCGCGCCAAGATCATCCGCGAGATGTGCCACAAGGTGCTGGCCGAGCTGGGCGTCAAGGACCCGCTGCTGGACGTGGCGCTGAAGCTGGAAGAGGCCGCGCTGAAGGACGATTACTTCGTCGAGCGCAAGCTCTACCCGAACGTGGATTTCTACTCCGGCCTGATCTACAAGGCGCTGGGCATCCCCACCGAGATGTTCACCGTGATGTTCGCCATCGCGCGCACCGCCGGCTGGATCGCGCACTGGATCGAACAGCACGAAACCCCGGGATCGCGTATCGGTCGTCCGCGCCAGATTTACACCGGCGCCAACGTGCGTGACTACGTGAGCGCCGACAAGCGCTGAGCGACACCGACGGGCGGCCGTTCTCGGCCGTCTCGTCAGCCGCGGTGCCGCCGCAGATCGACGACGTCGCCGACCGTTTCCTCCATCAGCAACTGCTCCACGGTGGCCAGTGACGCGCGCCGCATCGGTTTCTCGTCGATGCGGCCCAGCGGGGCCTGGCGCAACGCGTTGCGTGGCAGCACCGTGAGATCGAACGGCACGCCATCGGCGGCAAAGAGCAGCGCGGGATACTCCGCCTGCTCGTTCCGGTTGAGGCGCAACCGCCTCAGTTGCGTTTCCGCCGGGATCCCTTGGTCGCGCAGAAACAGGCCGACCGCGTCGGGGTCGTCGCTGAACACGTGCAGGCAAACCGCCGAGTGCTCGTCGGCGGTGCCCTCCAGCACGGCGCCCACCAGCCGCGGTTCGAAAGCCGCCAGGAACCGCATCGCCTCGACCGCCGCCTCGCGCCGTCGTTGCAGGGATTGCGGCTGGCTGTCGGCCAGAAACAGCCGCTGGCGTTCGCGCAGCGCCTGCTCGATTTCCTGGTTGCGCGGCAGTGCCTGGGTTTCCACGATGCCCAGCCTTTCGGCCGCCTTCGTCTTGGCGTGATGGAAATCGCGAATGCCGTGCTCGCTCATCAGCCGCGCTGCCTCCTGGGCGACCAGCAGGCGGCTGCGCTGCAGGCGGTCATGCGCATGAATGCGGTGATGGTCGCCTCGGGCCATGATCATCTCCGTTGCGTGGACGGCTCCATCCGTTCGTTCGTGCCGTAGTGCCGGCGCGTCGATGGCGCGGCGCCGTCGCGTTCGCTGGCGAAACTACCCTACCACTGCCACGCGTCGCGATGAATGGTCAGCGACGTTGCGCATCGCCAACCTCGATCAAAAGATGTCGTAGGCGCGTTGCTGTTCCTGTTCCTTCTGCTGCTGCGCCTGTGCGCGCAGGCGATCGACGTCCTCTACCTTGAAGATTTCGCTCATGCCGTTGGGGTCGTCGGTCGCGGCCGGCAACCCGTTGTCGCGGTTGATCGCGATCGTCGTGATCCCCGGCGGCATCGGCAGCGCATTCGATGGCAGGCCCTTGAGCACGGTGCCCATGTAATCCATCCAGATGGGCAACGCGGCCTTGGCCCCGAACTCGCCCCGGCCCAGCGAATCGTAGTTGTCGAAACCCACCCATACGGCGGTGGAAACATCGCCGTTGAACCCCACGAACCAGGCGTCGTGATGGTCGTTGGTGGAGCCGGTCTTGCCGGCCAGGTCGTCGCGTTCGAGTGCGCGCGCCGCGGAACCGGTGCCGCGCAGGATCACGTCTTTCATCAACGAGGTGATCAGGAAATCGTTGCGCGGGTCCAGCACGCGTGGCGCCAGGATCGGCGGGTGGTTGCTGTCGCCGTGCGCGTCCGGCGGCAGGATGGCGTCGCCTACCGCATCGATGCCGTCCTCGCCGGCGGCGGACGCCGATGCGGCGTGGGCGAGGTCGTTGGCAGGGGTCGCGATCATGTTGGCCGGCGGTGGTCCGGCGACGCTGGTATCCAGCAGGCGCTCCTGGCAATCGCGGCACGCGCGCGCCGGGTTGGCCACGTAGATGGCCGTGCCGCTGCGGTCATCGATCTCGCTGATGAAATACGGCGTCACCAGGTAGCCGCCGTTGGCGAATACCGCGTAGCCGCGAGCCATGCCCATCGGCGATACCGAAGCGGTGCCCAGCGCCATCGACAGGTTGGCGGGAATGGCGTCGAGCGCGAAGCCGAAGCGGGTCAGGTACTCACGCGTGTAGCGCACGCCGATGGCCGCCAGCAGCCGGATCGAGACCAAGTTCTTCGATTGCACCAGCGCCTCGCGCAGCCGCATCGGGCCGGCGAACTTGCCGTCGTCGTTGTTGGGTGTCCACAGGCCGCCCGGGCGGGAGGGATCTGGCAGGGCCAGCGGTGCGTCGTTGATGATCGACGCCGGCGTGAAGCCGTGGTCGAGCGCCGCCGAGTAGAGATACGGCTTGAAGCTGGAGCCCGGCTGGCGCGCGGCCATCACCGCACGATTGAACTTGCTGCGCATGAAATTGAAGCCGCCCACCAGTGCCTGGATCGAGCCGTCCTCGGGGTTCACCGACGCCAGTGCGCCTTGCACCGCCGGGATCTGGGTCAGCTGCCATGCGCCCTTGTCATCGGGCGACAGGCGTACGACGTCGCCGCGCTTGATGACGCTGTCCACCGATGTCGGCGTGGCGCCGACCCGACCATCGCCCAGATGCGGCCTGGCCCAGCTGACGGCATCCAGCGACAACTCGACATTTTCGCCGTTGCGCAGATGAACCGTGGCGCCATGGGCGCTGCTGGCAGTCACCAGGCCCGGTTCCATGGTGGAAATATCGGTGTAACCGGCCAACGCCTGCTTGTAATCCGATGGCCCTGCATTGGCGGGCAGATCCTGGTGACCCTCCGCCCCGCGCCAGCCGTGGCGGTGGTCGTACGCCACCAGGCCACGGCGCAGCGCATCCACGGCTGCCTGCTGGCGATCACTGCGCAGGGTGGTCTTGACCACGTAGCCCTCGGTCAGCGCGTCGTTGCCCAGCCGGTCCAGCACTTGGCGCCGGACCATTTCGGCGAGGTACGGTGCATCCAGTTCGATCGGCTGCTCGTGCGGCGCGCCATGGTTTGGCTCGGCCCGCGCCTGCTCGTATTGCTCCTTGGTGATATATCCGTGCCGCAGCATTTCGCCCAGCACCCAGTTGCGCCGCGCCAGCAGGCGCTTGGGGCTGTTGATCGGATTGACCGCCGACGGCAACTGGAAGCTGGACGCGATCGCCGCGGACTCGGCCACCGTCAGCTGGTCCAGGGTTTTGCCGTAATAGTACGAAGCGGCCGCGGCCACGCCGTACGAGCGGTGGCCCAGAAACATCTTGTTGAGGTACAGGTCGAGGATCTGGTCCTTGCTGAGCTCCTGCTCCATCCGCAGCGCGATGAAGATCTCGGTGATCTTGCGCGAATACAGTTTTTCAGGGCTGAGGAAGAAATTGCGGGCGACCTGCTGGGTGATGGTCGATCCGCCCGAGCCCTTGTCGCCACCCGTCTCGATCACGTGCCAGGCGGCGCGCACGATGCCATGCCAGTCCACGCCGGGGTGATGGTAGAAATCGGCATCCTCGGCCGACAGCACGGCGTGCTTCAGCCGGTCGGGCACGTTGCCGATATCCACCGGTATGCGTCGCGTTTCACCGAAGCTGGCGATCAATTTGCCGTCGGCGCTGAGCACGCGCAGCGGCACCTGCATGTGGTAGTCCTTCAGCACCGCAACCGACGGCAAGCGCGGCGCGATCAACCAGTAAGTCACGCCCACCGCGAGGATGGCCAGCAGCAAACCGGAAAAAGCCAGGATCAGTGCCCAGCGCAACAGACGCTTCAAAATATGCATGGATGCGGTTAGCGAGACTTGAGTCAAAACATGCCAGAGTATAGATGTTGCAGTATTGAAGGCGTTCCGGCGCCAGGCCAGGCCGGGGATCCAGGGCACCGCAGGGGAGGGGGCAAGCAGGCCGGTGCTGCCGGGCGATGGCGCAACTGTGGTGGCTATCACGAGAATTGCTTGAGAAAGTTCGTGTAGGCCGTTGCCATTACGCAAATTTTTCGATTTAATGCCATGGCGTACCGACCGGGATTCCGGTCCGGACGTCAGGGGCAAGGGGGAAACACCGTGGGTCTCTTCACACCCAAGAAGCCGGCATTGATCGGTGTCGACATCAGTTCGACTGCCGTCAAGCTGCTGCAGCTCAGTCAGGCGGGCGGGCGTTTCCGCGTGGAGCACTACGCGGTCGAACCGTTGCCACCCAATGCGGTGGTCGAGAAAAACATCGTCGAGGTCGAGGCGGTCGGTGACGCCATCCGTCGCGCCATGGCGCGCTCCGGCAGCAAGGTGAAGCACGCGGCAGCGGCGGTGGCGGGGTCGGCGGTCATCACCCGCATCATCCCGATGGCGGCCGAGCTGTCCGATGACGACCTGGAGGGGCAGATCCAGGTCGAGGCCAACCAGTACATCCCCTACCCGATCGAGGAGGTCAGCCTCGACTTCGAAGTCATCGGCCCGGTTCGCGACAACGCCGACATGAACAACGTGCTGTTGGCCGCTTCCCGAACCGAGAATGTCGACATGCGGGTAGCGGCGCTGGATCTGGGCGGGCTCACCGCCAACGTGATCGACGTCGAGGCGTTCGCCATGGAAAACGCATTCGCCATGGTCGCCGACCAGATGAATGTGGGACGCGAGGCGCTGGTGGCGGTGGTCGATATCGGCGCCACCATGACCACGCTGTCCGTGCTGCGCAACCAGCGCACCATCTACTCGCGCGAACAAGTCTTCGGCGGCAAGCAGCTTACCGACGAAATCATGCGTCGCTACGGACTCTCCTACGAGGAGGCCGGCCGCGCCAAACGCAAGGGCGGCTTGCCCGAGTCGTACGCCAGCGAAGCGCTGGACCCGTTCAAGGAGTCGCTGGTGCAGCAGGTCGGCCGGCTCATGCAGTTCTTCTTCGCAGGCAGCGAATACAGCAAGGTCGACCAGGTGATGCTGGCCGGCGGCTGCGCTTCCATCGAGGGGCTGGCGCCGATGCTGCAGGAGCAGTTGGGCGTGCCGTGTGTGGTCGCCAACCCGCTGGCCCGCATGTCGCTGGCGCCGCGGGTGCAGTCGCAATCGCAATCGCTGGCCCAGGACGCGCCTTCCCTGATGATCGCCGTCGGCCTCGCGCTGAGGAGCTTCGACTGATGGCACACGTCAACCTACTTCCCTGGCGCGCCGAACGTCGCAAACAGCGCGAGCGCGAGTTCTACATGCAGTTGGGCGCCGCCGCCGTGGCCGCGGTGTTGGTGGTGCTGATATGGATGTTCTGGATGGGCCAGCGCATCGACAACCAGAACGAGCGCAACGGCTATCTGCAGACCGAGATCAAGCAGCTGGATGTACGGATCGCCAAGATCAAGGATCTGGAAAAAGTGCGTCAGCGCCTGCTGGCGCGCAAGGAGATCATCGAACAGCTTCAGGCCGATCGCTCGCAGATGGTGCACCTGTTCGACGAACTGGTGAAAACCATTCCCGCCAGCGTGCGCCTGACCAGCCTCAAGCAGGGTGGCCAGTCGATGACGCTCAATGGCGCGGCACAGTCGAATGCCAGTGTTGCCGAATACATGCGCAACATCGAATCGTCGCCATGGATGGGGCACGCCGACCTCAGCAAAACCGAAAACAGCCATAACGCCACGCGCATGCCCTACAACTTCGGCCTGACCGTGGCCTTGAACAGGCCAAAGACCGACGAGGTTGTCGCCGGTGACAATGCACCGGTCGGGGCTGCAAGTGTGCTCCCCCCAGCGGGCAAGAAAGCGGCGACCGGAGGAACTCACTGATGAAGTTCTTCAACGACATCCGCAATCTCGATCGCAACAACATCGGCGGCTGGCCATCCTCGGTAAAGATCTTCTTCACCGGATTGCTGTTCGTAGCCATCGTGTTCATCGGTTGGTACGTGTCCGTCAGCGGCCAACAGGACGAATTGGCCACGCTGGCCACCAAGGAAGTCCAGCTCAAGAAGGACTTCGCTTCCAAACAGGCCAAGGCCGTCAACCTGGAAGCGCTGCAGCAGCAACTCGACGAGATGCAGGACATGCTGCGGCAACTGCTGCGTCAGTTGCCCAGCAAGACCGAGATGCCCGAACTGCTGGTCGACATTTCGCAGACCGCGTTGTCGGCCGGCCTGCAGACCGAGTTGTTCCAGCCGGGCAACGAAACCAAGAAGGACTTCTACGCCGAGAAGCCCATCACGCTGCGCATGAGCGGCACCTACCACCAGTTCGGTTCCTTCATCAGCGGCGTGGCTTCGCTGCCACGGGTGGTCATCCTCACCCTGCACGATGTGTCGCTCACGCCGAAGAGCCCGTCCAAGGCGGGCGGCGCCTCCGATGGCCAGTTGGTATTGCAGGGGACGGTAAAGACCTATCGTTATCTCGACGATGACGAAAGCGCCGAGGCCAAGCCGACGCACAAGAAGAAGGCCGGGGGGCGGAAATGACCAAGTTTGCTGCCATCAAGCCGGGCCGGGCAGTGGGGGCGTTGCTGATGCTGGCCACTGCGCTGGTGCTGAGTGGATGTACCCGCGGCATGTCCGATCTGCGCGATTGGGTCGCTCAGGAGAAGGCGCGCAAGGGTCAGCCGATCCAGCCCCTGCCGGTGATCAAGACGTTCGAGACGTTCACGTACAACGATCAGGATCGGCGCGATCCCTTCAGTCCGAGCGCCACCGAAATGGAAAGCAACGGCGCTACCGCCAGCAGCGGCCCGCGACCGGATGCCGACCGTGCGAAGGAGCCGCTGGAAGCGTTCGCCCTGGATAGCCTGAAGATGGTCGGCACGATCGGCACCGGGCCGGGCGCCATCGCGCTGGTGAAGGATCCGGGCCGGGTGATTCACCAGGTGCATCGCAACGAGTACATGGGCCAGAACTACGGACGCGTTACCGCCATCAGCGAGGACCATATCGAGCTGGTCGAGCTGATTTCGAATGGCAATGGTGGCTGGATGGAACGTCCGGCCAGCATCGCGCTCGGCGAGCAATAGGAATACAGGGGCTGATGCCAATGACCAACGAAATCCAATCCGTCCGGGGCCGTGCAATGCGCCATGCCACTCGCTACATCCTGTTCGGCCTTCTGCTGGCCGGAACGACCTGGGCCGGCACGGCCATGGCGGCCAGCAACACGTTGAAGGACATCAGCTACGACACCTTGCCGGGCGGCGCGGTTGAGCTTCACCTCAACTTTGCCAATGGCTCCGTGCCGCAGCCTAAGTTCTTCACCACGGATACGCCGCCACGCATCGCCGTGGACTTTGCCGACACCGACAACGCGGCGCAGCGGCATCTGGCCATCGGCAAGGGCTCCACGTCAGGCGTCACCGCGGTGTCGGCCGGTGGCCGCACGCGGGTGGTGGTCGAGTTGATGCGAACGTCCACCTATCGGTCGAACGTCAACGGCAACAGCCTGCTGTTGACGATCAACAACGGCACCGCCGACCAGTCCATCACCACCGCGGCCACCATCGACCCGTCCAAGGCCTTGCCGTCGTCGATGGACGGCCCGGCCGTCAGCAACATCGATTTCCGCCGCGGTCCCAATGGCGAGGGCAAGGTGCTGATCACCTTCAGCGGCAGCGGCGCCAATGCCGAAATGGTGCACAAGGGCGACAAGGTGCTGGTCGACATCGACCACGCCAGCCTGCCGTCCAATCTGGCACAGCGGTTGGATACGCTGGATTTCGCCACGCCGGTGCAGTCCATCGTCACCCGCGGCGGCAAGGTGGGCGGTGTCCATATGGAGATCGCGGTCAAGGGCGAGGTGGAGACGTCGTCCTACCAGAGTGGGAACCAGTACGTCGTCCAGGTCGCTCCGCACCGTGCCGAGAACAAGGCAGACGCCCTGAGCAAGGCGGGCATGCCGCCGGTGTACAACGGCAAGCGCGTCACCTTCAATTTCCAGGATATCCCGGTGCGTTCGGCGCTGCAGTTGATCGCCGATATCTCGGGCCTCAACCTGGTCGCTTCCGACAGCGTGGGCGGCAGTGTCACGCTGCGGCTGGTCAACGTGCCCTGGGATCAGGCACTGGACGTGATCCTGCGGGCCAAGAGCCTGGACAAGCGTCGCGACGGCAACGTGGTTTGGATCGCCCCTCAGCAGGAGCTGGCCAAGTACGAGGACGATGTTGCCCAGGCGCGCCTGAAGGCGCAGGACAACGCCGAACTGATCACCACGTACATTCCGATCAGCTATGGCAAGGCGGCCGATATCGCCAAGTTGCTCACCACCGGCAGCATGCAGGGCGGTGGCGGCAGCAGTAGCAGTGCCGGCAGCAGCCGTGGGTTCCTGTCACGTCGCGGCAGCGTGTCGTACGACGAACGCACCAATACCTTGCTGCTCAACGACACCCCCGAAAAGCTGGAGCAGTTGCGCCTGTTGATCGCGAAGCTGGATCGTCCGGTGCAGCAGGTGTTGATCGAGTCCCGCATCGTGGTGGCCAACGACGACTTCACCCGCGAACTGGGTGCCAAGTGGGGCGTGTCCGGCGTGCAGTCCAACAGCAACAACCTGATCACGCTGGGCGGCACAGGCGCCGCTGCGCAGAAATACGGCGTCGATATCAACAATCGCAACGTCAACTACAACAATGCGGTCAACGATTGGCTGGCCAATGGCGGCACCGGTGCGGCGCCGCATCCGGGTTCGGTCACGTTGCCGGCCGGCGGCATGAACGTGAACCTGCCCGCGGGCGGCGCAACCAGCGGCTTCGGTCTGGCCATCCTGGGTGCCAACTACGCCCTGGATCTGGAACTGTCGGCGGCACAGACCGAGGGTCGCAGCGAAGTCATCTCCAGCCCACGCGTGATCACCGCCAATCAGCAGGAAGCCGTGATCCGCCAGGGTCAGGAAGTAGGCTATGTGACCTTCCAGAACAGCGGTGGCGCCGGCGCCGGTTCGGGTAGCGGCACGGCCACGGTGCAGTTCAAGGATGCCGTGCTGGAGCTGAAGGTGACGCCGACGATCACGGCCGACAACCGCGTCTACCTGATGATCAACGTGAAAAAGGACGCCATTGCCGGTTACGTGCCGGTGCCGGGCGGCGGCCAGATTCCGACCATCGACACCCGCGAGATCAACACCTCGGTGCTGGTGGACAACGGGCAGACCGTGGTGCTTGGCGGCATCTACGAGATCAACAAGGCCAACTCCACGTCCAAGGTCCCCGGTCTGGGAGACATTCCCGGTCTTGGTGTGTTGTTCCGCAAGACGTCGCGCAACGAGAGCAAGGCGGAACTGCTGATCTTCGTCACGCCGCGCATCCTCAGCGACACCCTGCAGTAAATCCAAAGTTGCTGATGGATGGAAAAAGGCGGCTTCGGCCGCTTTTTTCTTGCCGGCCGTTCTTGCGGATTAAACTTCCGGCCATCATCGTGGTCAGTTGCACGCCTGCCTGCCAGGCGTTGCATTTCGCCGCTTGCGGAATCCATCGGCCATGGCAGCGCCGTCCGTTCCTTGTGAACGGCAACGCGATCCAGTCATCGGGAGCACGAGGCCACCGTCCGCGCTCCCGCCTACCGCAGGCACCCAAGCCAGCAACAACGGAATCGATGATGGATATGCCCGAAACGCCCACCCTGAATCCCTTGCAGCAGTCCTTTGCGCAACTGCGCGGGGATCTGCAGCGCTGCATCATCGGTCAGCCACACTTGATCGATTGTCTGCTGATCACCTTGCTGGCGGACGGGCATCTGCTGGTGGAGGGGGCGCCCGGCTTGGCCAAGACCACGGCGGTGAAGGCGCTGGCGTCGCGGATCGAGGCGGACTTCCACCGGGTGCAATTCACGCCCGACCTGCTGCCGGCCGACCTCACCGGCACCGACGTGTTCCGCCCGCAGAGCGGCAGCTTCGAGTTCGAACGCGGGCCGCTGTTCCACAACATCGTGCTGGCCGACGAGATCAACCGCGCGCCGGCCAAGGTTCAGTCGGCGCTGCTCGAAGCGATGGCCGAGCAGCAGATCACGGTGGGCCGCGCCACCTGGCACCTGCCGGACTTGTTCATGGTGATGGCGACGCAGAATCCGATCGAGCAGGAAGGCACCTTCGCGTTGCCGGAGGCGCAGCTCGATCGTTTCCTGATGCACGTCACCATCGGCTATCCGGATGCCGCGGCCGAGCTTGCCATCCTCAGGCTGGCGCGCGAACAGGCCAGTCGACACGCACATCCCGTCGCCGCCACGCCCGCCTTGTTGAGCCAGGCCGATGTGTTCGCCGCGCGCGATGCGGCCATGGTCGTGCACATGAGCCCCGCGCTGGAGGAATACCTCACCCAACTGGTGCTGGCCTCGCGCGATGCGGGCCGCTACGGCGCCGAGTTGAAGCGCTGGATCGCATGGGGCGCCAGCCCGCGCGCCACCATCGCGCTGGATCGCTGCGCCCGCGCCCGTGCCTGGCTGGCCGGCCGCGACTACGTGCTGCCGGACGACGTGCACGGCATCGCACATGAAGTACTGCGCCACCGGGTGCTGCTGAGCTACGAGGCCGAAGCCGAGGGCATCCGGCCCGACCAGGTGATCGCCCGCCTGCTGGATCTCGTGCCGCTGCCGTGAACGCCTTCGCAGCACCACGCCCCGATGGCGACGGCCGCAGCAGCGTGTCGTTGGCCGAGTTGATCGCGCTGCGGGCGCGGGTCGGGCGCGCGCGCATGGCGCCAATGCCAAGTCATGCGGCGCGCAGCGGACAGCAGTCCAGCCGTCTATACGGCCGCGGCATGGATTACGCCGAGTCGCGCGTCTACCAGGCTGGCGACGATGTGCGACGGCTGGACTGGCGGCTGACCGCGCGCAGCGGAAAGCTGCATACCAAGCTGTTCCAGGAGGATCGCGAGGGCTGCCTGATGATCCTGCTGGACACCCATGCCAGCATGCGTTTCGGTACCCGTAGACGGTTCAAGTCGGTGCAGGCGGCGCGGCTTGCGGCGTGTGCCGCCTGGTATGCCGCACGTGCGGGCGAGCGGGTCGGGATCATGGCATTCGGTCAGGTCGATGCGCTGCTGCGGCCGCGATCCGGCGCGCGCGGCGCCTTGGCCGTGTGCGGCGCGCTGGCCGAATGGGATCTTCACGGTGAACAGCCGCCGGAACGTGCCGAGCCACTGTCCGATGCACTGTTGCGCATCAGTCGGTTGCTGCACGGCGCGAACCGCGTGTTGCTGATCAGCGATGGGTTCGGTTGCGATGCCGACGCGCGCCAGCGATGGCTGGCTTTGCGCCAGCACGTCGGTGCCGGCGTGCTGGTCGTGGCCGACGCCCTGGAGCAGTCGCTGCCACCTTCGGGCCGTTATCCGCTCGAGCATGCGGGCGAGCGCTACGACGTGGTGCTTCATGGCGAACGCCAGCGCCGCGCCTTCCAGCAGGCGCTGGGAGTGGGC
>Ga0134125_10008666_pt1 | contig 11476 bp, 11 predicted proteins | sample KB31751_FD_96464 | JGI IMG/M metagenome (GOLD analysis project Ga0134125, IMG submission 96464) | Terrestrial soil microbial communities with excess Nitrogen fertilizer from Kellogg Biological Station, Michigan, USA - KB3-175-1 | ecosystem: Environmental > Terrestrial > Soil > Unclassified ... | reverse complement strand
CGCGTCGCCGTGATCGACGAAGACGTGTGCATCGGCTGCACCAAATGCATCCAGGCCTGTCCCGTCGACGCCATTGTCGGTGCCAGCAAGTTGATGCACACCGTGGTGGCCGACCTCTGCACCGGCTGCGAACTCTGCATCCCGCCCTGCCCGGTCGATTGCATCGCCATGGTTCCGACACGCGGCGTGCCCGATCGGTTGCCGCGTCCTTCGCTCCCATGTCGGATGTGAATCTGTGCGAGCTTCGTGAAAAGTCAGGCCATGGATGGCCTTTCTGGTGCCCCGTGTGAGCGATCTGATTCCAGCGACACCAAATCCCATTCCGCGGCGATCACGGAAGATCGCATGGATAATGCGTGGCGCGTGGCTGGCCGCGATCGTGGTGTTCTGCATCGTCTGGCCGGCGTGGGAATACCCGGCGTTCGACATCGAGCCGCAGCAACGTCTCAAGGCGTTCGTGCAGCTCGTCCTGCTGCACGGTTCGTGGCTGCTGTGGCCGCTGCTGGTGCAATCGGGTTTCAAGGCTTGGCTGCGCCGGCGCGAACATCGGCGCGGCCGCGCGGCCGGCGCGATCGTGCTGGTGATCGTGTGCGGCGTGTTGTGCTGGGCGCGTTTCGTGGCGCCAAACCGGATGGTGGTGCGCCGCACGGTTATCCCGGCGCCGATCGACCTCAACATCGCGCTGGTCAGCGACATGCACATCGGCATCTTCACGCGCACCGGCAAGCTGGCGCAGATGGTCGACAAGCTCAATGCGCTGCACGTCGACATGGTGCTGATCGCGGGCGACCTCACCTACGATCCACGCTACGACCTCTCGGCCGCGCTGGCGCCGCTGCGGCACATCGACAAGCCGGTCTACGTCGTGCTCGGCAACCACGACGTGCAACTGCCGGGCCCGCCGCTGGCGCGCAGGATCGTCCAGGCGATGGCGGCTCCGAACGTGCACCTCATCATGCATCGCGTGGTCGATTTCCCGGACTTTCGGCTGGCCGGCCTGTACGACTGGTGGAGCGCGCGCGACGACGCGGCGTTCCTGAAAGCGCTGCCGCGCGACAAGCCGCTGCTGATCCTGATGCACCAGCCGCACAGCCTGCGCGGGTTGCACGGCGTCGACTTCGCGCTGGCGATGGCCGGTCACACCCACGGCGGGCAGGTCTATGTCCCGGGCCTGACCGAAAAGATGTTCATGCTGATCCGCGACGAGCAATACGTGAACGGTTATTACGACACGCCCCTCGGCAAGCTGTTCGTGACGCCCGGCATCGGCGTGACCGGCGTGCCGCTGCGCTTCGATTGCCCGCCCACCATCGACGTGCTGGAATTGCGCCGGCATGTCCACTGAAACAGCCCTCCAGCAACCCTGCGTGCACTGCGGCGATTGCGCGCGTGCGTGTCCCGACGCATTGAATCCGGAAGCACTGTTCTTCGCGCTGGTGCAGGACGACCTCGCCGCGGCGCGCGCCGCGCGGCTGGATGCCTGCAGCGAATGCAACCGTTGCGTGGAGATCTGCCCTTCGCACATTCCGTTGCTCGACTGGTTCCACTGGGGCAAGGCCGAACTGCGCGAGCGCGCGCGTGCCGAAGACGCGCGCAGACGATACGTGGCGCGCAACGCACGGCTTGCGCGCGAGCGCGCCGAACGCGCTGCACGGCGGCGCGAAGTTCCGTCGCCCGCCGCGCTTCCTGCCCAGACGATCAGCCATGCCGAAGTGCTGGCGGCCATCGCGCGCGGCCGCGCCAGGCGCGGGCAACGTCCATGAAGCGCGGCAAGGTTGCGGAACTTTTCAGCCGCCTGCGCGAGCTCGATCCGAACCCGACCACCGAACTCGAGTACCGCACGCCGTTCGAACTGCTGGTGGCGGTAATCCTGTCGGCGCAGGCCACCGACGCCGGTGTCAACAAGGCCACCAGGCGGTTGTTCCCGGTCGCCAACACGCCGAAAAAAATGCTCGCGCTGGGCGAGGACGGCCTGAAGCGTTACATCTCGACGATCGGCCTGTACAACGCCAAGGCGAAGAACCTCATCGCGACCTGCGCACTGTTGCTGGAACGCCACGGCGGCGAGGTACCGCGCACGCGCGAAGAACTGGAAGCGCTGCCGGGCGTCGGCCGCAAGACTGCCAACGTGATCCTCAATACCGTGTTCGGCGAGCCGACCATCGCGGTGGACACGCACATCTTCCGCGTCTGTAACCGCACCGGCCTCGCGCCCGGCAAGACCGTGCGCGCGGTCGAGGACAAGTTGCTGAAAGTCGTTCCCGACGAATACAAGCCCGGCGCGCACCACTGGCTGATCCTGCACGGCCGCTACGTGTGCATCGCGCGCAAACCGAAATGTCCCGAATGCCCGATCCGCGATCTCTGTGCCTACAAGCACAAGACGAACTGATGCCCCGCATTCATTGATGCGTCGCTGCCGCTGATAAGCTGGCGCGATGCACAAACAGATCGAGGCCTACGCGGAACGCCTGTGCACGCGCTTCCGCGGTTTCCTGCCGGTGGTGGTGGACGTCGAAACCGGCGGTTTCGATGCGCAACGCGACGCGCTGCTGGAAATCGCGGCGGTGATCGTGAGCATGGACGGTGATGGCATGCTGACGCCGGAACCCGTGGTCTCGACCCATGTCGAGCCGTTTCCGGGTTCGCACATCGATCCCAAGTCGCTGGAAATCACCGGCATCGATCCCGACCAGCCGCTGCGTGGCGCGCTGCCGGAACGCCTGGCACTCGACCTGATCTTCAAACCCGTGCGTGCCGCGATCAAGGCGACCGGCTGCCAGCGCGCGATCCTGGTCGGCCACAACGCGGCGTTCGACCTCGGCTTCCTCAATGCCGCGGTGCTGCGCACCGGCCACAAGCGCAATCCGTTCCATCCGTTCTCGTGTTTCGACACTGCGACCCTGGGCGGCCTCGCCTACGGCCAGACGGTGCTGTCGCGCGCGGTGCAGGCCGCGGGTTACGAGTGGAACGCCAACGAGGCGCACTCGGCGGTGTACGACGCCGAACGCACTGCGGCGCTGTTCTGCACCATCGCCAATCGCTGGCGGCATCTCGAACGAATGGAACAGGAACGCGTCGGCGTCACCTGATCAATCGACCGTCGGCGGCGGCGGCGCACGCCCAGCGATCCCCGCGCGCAGGCCCGCCAGCATGCAGCGAAGGTTTTCCCGGCGCGGCGCGATCAGCAGCGCGAACAGCAGGAACTTCACGACGAGCCGCGGCACGTCCTGCGCGATCCAGCGCCGCGGCGTGTAGGCGCGCCGATACAGCAGCACGCGATTGCGCATCATGTAGAACAGCCGCCGCGGCGTGTGCACCACCACGCCGCGCGGCACGCCCGGCACGCGATGGCGGCTGGCGCCGTGGTGGTGCAGCATCCGCGCACCGCAAACGCCGAACAGCGCATAGCCCTGCGACGTGGCGCGGAAACACCATTCCAGATCCACGTTGTCGATGAACAGCGCTTCGTCCATCCCGCCTACCTGATCCAGCACTTCGATTGGAATCAGCGAGCCCGACGTGATCAGGAAATCGCACGCCACTTCTTCGCAATCGCCATGGCAATGCAATTGCCGGTTCACCGGAAAGCCGATCCGTACGAACGGCGCTTCCACGCCTTCGCGCGGATCGAGGAAGCGCGTTCCGACCGCGGCCACCCGCCCACTTTGCGATTGGCGATCCCACGCCACCTTCAACGCCGCGACCATGCCGGCTTCGGGCACGCTGTCCTGGTCCATCAGCAGGACGTGCGTGATGCCGGGCGTTGCGCGTGCACGCGTGATGCCCGCGTTCAGTGCGGCCGCAAGGCCGATGTTTTCCGGCAACGAAAGCAATTCGACGTGCGGACGCGCCGCGCACCATTCGCGCACGGCGGTCCCGTGCGTGGCGTTGTCCACCACCACGATGCAACCGGCCTGCGCCTGCAACGCGTCCAGTTGCGCGGCCAGCAAGGCTGCGTCCGGATGGTAGGTGACGACCACCGCGCAAACGCCGGATTCGCGCGCAGGCGCACTCGACGCCAGCGACGGCTCAGGCATGCCGCACCGTGGATCGCGCAGGCTGGGTCACGTTCAATCCTCGCGGCTCCGCTTGAATGAGTGGGCGAAACGCTTCGCCTGCAACTGCAACCGGTGCCGGAGCCTGCGCACCTTGTCGGTTTCGAATGTCTCCGCCGGACGCTCGACGAAATTCGTCATTTCCGATTTGCCGAAGCGCAGGTCCGCCGCGGGCCGGGTGGGCGTGTAGTAATACAGCGCGATGGACTTCCGGAACACACCCTCGGGACACTGCAGCGGATCGGGATGGCCGTGGTAGGAAATGTCGTTGGTCTCGAACAGCAGCGCGTGGCCGATGCGCGGCGACAGCGAGAAAATCCGCTCGCGTGCGTCGGCGCTCCACAGCTCGATGTTGCCGTTCCATGCGTCCTGCCAGTCTTCGTTGAGGTAAACGAGAAGATTGAGGCGGCGGTACATCGACAGGCCGCGATGCCAGTTGAAATCCGTGTGCAGCTTGAGATAACCGCTACGGCCGATCGCATGGATGCCGCCGCCGCGCAGTTCCAAGTCGGGCTGCAGGTTCTCGATGCCGGTGATTTCGGACAGCACGCGCAGGAACGGCGGGGCGTTCAACGCCGCGACGAACGCGCGCGCGTGTTCCGGCATCTCCTCGAGCACCGACAGGCGATGCTTGCGGTATGACGCGTAGATGTTTTCTTCCTGCGGATAGCGCGCAAGGTTCGCTTCCACTTCCCGCGCGACCTGCAGCAGCGTCGCCGCATCGAACAGACCGTCCACGGCTGCGTAGCCGTAGGGCGTGCGGCTTCTGAACTCGCTGGCGATTTGCCGCACTGTCGCGGGCGCGATGTGCATGTCCATGACGATTCCTGTCTGCGCCGGAACGATTGCCGAACGCGAGGCACGCGCATTGTAAAGGACCCTCCGCCGCGCCAGCGTTCGCAGGCACGCGTGGAATTCAAAGCCTCGACGCGTCCCAGCATTCCGGGCCGGGCCGGAACGGACGCGGGTGCACGCCGAGCAACCGCTCGAGTTCGCCGTTGTCCGCGACCAGATCCTGTTGCAGGCGCGTCAATGCGCCGCGCATCGGCGGCAGCAGGCGCGCACCGACGCCGATCAGCGCTGCGGGAACGCGCAATGGCAACGTGCGTACAGGCAAGCTCGTGCGCACCCGCGCGAACATTGCCGCGGCCGGCAGGCGCTCGCCGCCGCCGATCGGAACCACACGTCCCGCCGCGCCGCCGTCCAGCGCCCGCACGACAGCCTGTGCGATATCGGCCGCGTGCACGGGCTGGCGCAGGCCGGAACCCGCCGGCAATCCGAATACCCGCCAGCGCATCGCGCGACGTGCGAGCGGCGTGAGGCTGCGGTCGCGCGCGGCGCCGTAGATCAACGTCGGCCGCAGGATCGTCCACGCGATGCCGCGCCTTTCGCAGGCGCGCGCCACGGCAGCCTCGCCTTCCTGCAAACGCCGCGACACTTCGCGTTCGGCGGCGACCGGCGAAGCCTGCTTGCTCTCCGCGCTCATGGAACTGGTCGCGATCACGCGCTTGAGGTTCATTGCCGCGCCCGCTTCGATCCACGCAGCCAGGGCATCCAGCGGCGCGAAACAACAGACAGATGCGACGGCATTCGCGTCGGCAGGAACCTGCGGCAACGCACCCTGCAACCACGTCACGCCCGCGATCGCAGGTTGCGGCCTGCGCGACAACGCGAGCACCGGAACACCTGCGCGCACCAGTTCGGGAAGCAGGAAGAAACCGATCTGGCTGCTGGCGCCGCACACAAGGACCGTGCCCTCACGCCAGTTAGCCATGTGCGGCGTCACCCACGGTGGAGCTTTGCATCCACCTCGCTGATGCGCGGATCATCCGGCACCAGCCGCTGGGCTTCGCGCAGCGCGGCGCGCGCGGCGCCAAGCTCGCCGAGCCCGACATAGTGATCGGCGCGATCGAGCCAGGCGCTGCCGAGCCCATGCCGCATCGACGCCGCAGCGGGATCGCCCGGATCAAGTTGTTCCAGCGTGCCCAGCATGTCGTGCGCCTTGTCGAGATTGTCCTCGCGCAGCGCGCGCTGGAATTGCTGGCGCGTGACCTCCGGAAGGTTGCGCAGGCCCGCCTGCGCCTCGGCATTGTTGCCGTCGATGCCGAGCGCGGCGCGATAGAGATCGTACGCACAGTTGCCCGGTGGCAGCATGATGTCGCCGTTGCGCGCGGCGACCTGCGCGTGCGCAATCAGCCGCGCGAGCTTGGCCGAATCCGTGGGGCTCAACGTCGGTGGCAGCGCAGGCGCGGCATCCGCCACGGCGGGTGCCTTGCTTGCCGACGCCAGCCGAGAACGCGCGGCGGCGAGGTCGGCCGACTTGGGGGCCAGTGCGGCGGCTTGGTCCAGGAGATTGTTCGCGTCGTGCGGACGTCCCGCATCGATCGCTGCGTTGGCTTGCACGATCAATGCTTCCGCGACCTGGCCCAGCCCGGCTTGCGCAGCGGTGTTGCCCGGATCAGCCGCCAGCGCGGCCTTGAACTGCGCCTCGGCGTTGTCGGTGCCGCCACCGGTCATCTTGCCCGCGCGCAAGTCCGCCTGCCCTTGCGCGAGGTACTGGTCGCGCTGCGCCTCCGCGGCGCGATCGGCGGTGGCGATGTTCGCGCGCAACGTCGGCAGTTGCGAATAGCCGGGCAGCAGGCTCGACAATCGCCCGAGCGTCGCGCGCGCGCCGGCGCGATCGCCATTGCCGAGCTGGGACTGGATTTGCGATGCAAGCGCATCGCCGACTTCGTTCATGCCGTGACGTGCGACGGCGTTGTGCGGATCGCCGGCGAGCACCTTGGCGAACAACGCCGCGGCACCATCGTTGCCGTCGATGTGTCCGTTGGCGAGTGCCGCGCGCGCCTGGTCGATCAGGACACTGGCGTTGGCGCTGTGCAGCACCGCCTTGGCGAGCGCCTGGTCGACCGCGGCCACGTCGGCGCCGCCGCCGAGCAGGCTGCGCGCCTCTTCCAGCGATGTGCGTGCCGAAGCGTAGTCGCCCTGGGTCAGCGCGGCCTGCGCGCGCACGAGTTCGGAGTGCCCGACATTCTGCAAACCGGTCAGCGCCTGCTCATTGTCGGGATCGAGCGCACGCGCGGCTTCGTACAGGTCGCGCGCACTGTCCGGGCTGCCGGAAAGCTTGCCTTCCGCATAAGCCTTGTCGGCCCGCGTCAGCAACGAATTCAACTGCGTCTGCGGAAGCAATCCGCTCAGCGTGGCCTGGTGCGTGAGCGCCCACCCGGCCGCCAGCAGCAGCACCACCGCGAGCGCGATCCACGGCGCGCGCGAACGACGCTGCACCTGCCGCGGCCGCGCGGCATTCGTGAAAGGCGGCCGGTCGGCCGGATCCGCGCGCATGGTGCTGCGCCGATCATCACGCTCGTCGAGATGATCGAGGTTGCCGAGTCTTGGCTCGGTGCGCCGCAGGTTGTCGCGCGAGGGGTCTTTTCGATCGTTCATGATGGGTTTTGGCCACGCCGCAGCTGGCCGGAATCTCCGCCCATGGGACCACGCGGCCATTCACCGGTTCCATCGCCGGAACGGCCCGGGTTCGATTCATCTTAGCATTCGCCCGGCGCTTGCCCGGCCGCGAATGGCGTGCATTCAGCCGGCGGCAAGACGGCGCGCTTCGGTCACATTGGGCAACGCCGACAACCTTGCGAGCAGCGCGGAAAGCTCACCGTAGTCATGCACGCGCAGCGTGAAATGCAGCGTCACCTCGCCAAGGTCGTGGTCGCTGTGGCTGTCGGAGGCGACGATGCGCGCGCCGGAGTTGGTGACGACATTGGTGACGTCGCGCTGCAGGTCGCGGCGGTCGTAGCCCAGCACCACGATCTCGACTTCGTAGGCGCGGTCGGGCGCGCTCTGCCAGTGCACCTCGATCACGCGATCCGGATTGCGCGCGCGCAGGCGCGCCAGCGATGCGCAATCGGCGCGGTGCACGGTGACGCCGCGCCCGCGCGTCACGTAACCGGCCACGTCGTCACCCGGCAGCGGCCGGCAGCAGCGGGCAAGGGTCGTCAACAGGTTGCCGACGCCTTCCACGGTCAACGCACCCGGTTTGTCGGGAGCCGGCGCGGGTTTGCGCGAGGGCGGCGCCGGCGGCGTCGCCGCGGGTTGCGTCTCCAGCATCGCGCGGGTCAGTTGCGCCACGCCCACTTCGCCCAGCGCCAACCCGACCAGCAAATCATCGCGACCCTTGCGGCCCAGCCGCGCGGGCAGGCGTTCCATCGCTTCGTCGGGCACCGCAAGGCGGCGCGCCTCGCGTTCCAGGATCTGCCGCCCGGCGGCAAGATTGGCCGCGAGATCCTCGCGCCGGAACCACGCGCGCAGCTTGCCGCGCGCGCTCGCGGTGTTGAGATAGCCGAGCTGCGGCGACAGCCAATCGCGGCTTGGCGCGGGTTCGCGCGCGGTGAGGATTTCGATGCGGTCGCCGCTGGCCGGCTGGAACGTCAGCGGCACGATGCGGCCGTTGACCTTGGCGCCGCGGCAGCGGTGCCCGACCATCGTGTGCACGTGATACGCGAAATCGAGCACCGTCGCGCCGGCCTGCAGGTCGAGCACTTCGCCTTTCGGCGTCAGCAGATAGACGCGATCCTCCGCAAGTTCCGAATGCAGTTCGGCGGCGAGCGTGGCGTCGTCCTCGCCTTCGCCTTCGGTGCGCGTCTCCAGCAGCTTGCGCATCCACGCGACGCGCGTCTGGTACGCCGCATCAGCCTGCCCGCCCTCCTTGTAACGCCAGTGCGCGGCCACGCCGAGTTCGGCGCCGCGATGCATTTCCTCGGTACGGATCTGCACTTCCAGGGCCTTGCCGTCCCGCCCGATCACCGCGGTGTGCAGCGAACGGTAATCGTTGCCCTTGGGACGCGCGATGTAATCGTCAAACTCGCGCGGAATGATCGGCCACAAACCGTGCACGACGCCGAGCACCGCATAGCAGTCCGCGACGCTGCGCGTGAGCACGCGCAGCGCGCGAATGTCATACAGCTCGCCGAAGCCGACCTGCTTGCGCTGCATCTTCCGCCAGATGGAATAGATGTGCTTGGCGCGGCCGTTGACGGATGCCGAGACGCCGTGCACGGCGAGCGCCTCGCGCAGTTGCGTGACACTGCGGGCGATCCACGCCTCGCGGTCGGCGCGGCGCTCGTCCAGCAATCGCGCGATGCGGCGATACACGTCCGGCTGCAGGTAACGGAAAGCCAGGTCCTCGAGTTCCCATTTCCACTGGCCGATGCCGAGCCGGTTGGCGAGCGGCGCGTGGATGTCGCGGGTCAGTTGCGCCAGTTCGTGGCGTTCGGATTCCGGCAAAGCGGCGGCCGCGCGCATTTGCGCGAGTTGCCGCGCCAGCAACAGATACACCACGCGCAAGTCGCGGATGATCGCCAACAGCAAGCGCCGCAGGCCTTCGCTGTTGCCGGCGGTATCGCGCGCGGCATGCAAGGCCCACACCCGCTCGGCCTGCTGCTGGCCTTCCACCAGCCGGCGCAACGGCTCCGGCGCTTGCGCGGCGATCGCGTTCCACGCATCCGGATCGTTGCGCGCCACGGCATACCAGGCAGCGGCGGCGCGGGTGTCCTCGTCGCAATCGACCGATCCGAGCAACGCATCGGTTTGTTGCCACAAGCCGTGCTCGTGCGCGGGCAGCGAGGCGACGGGTGGCTCGGGAACTGGGCCGTGATTCCGGGACGAGGGCTGCATGGTGTTGCGTGCTTCCCTTACCGGCGCGCCGGTAAGGGAAAGGTTTGCGAAAGACCATCAGTGTATTAGTGTGTCTTCACCGATACCCCGTGCGACGGGCATGGGGCACTGCTATCATCGCCCACCATGCGCACCCGACTGATGCTGCCGGCCGCTCTGGCCCTGCTCCTCTCCGCCCTGCCTGCCATGGCGCAACAATTTTCCTCACTCGAGGAACGCATGTCTGCGGCCGATTTCAAGGCAGCCGGCCTCGACAAGCTGTCGCCGCAGGAACTGCAGAACCTCGACAACTGGCTGCGCACGCACGAGCAGACCAAGATGGTCTCGGCGAGCGGCGCACCGGTGTTCTATCCGGACAACCAGCCGCGCGACAAATTCAACACGCACCTGGTCGGACACTTCAGCGGCTGGGCGGGACACACCACGTTCACCCTCGACAACGGCCAGGTCTGGAAACAGGCCGAATCCGGCAGTTATTCGTGCCCCGACATGGACAATCCCGAGGTCACGATCAAGCCGATGATCCTGGGCAGTTGGCTGATGTACGTGCAGGGCTGCAGCCAGAGCGTGCGCGTCGAACGCGTGCAGTAGCCGCGCTGTTTTTTCGCCATCACCGCAGGCATGATGACGCTGCGCTTTCTTGTCGCGCAAGGATCGTGACGTGCTGGAAGTCTGGCTGCCGCTGCTGTGCATCGCCGCCATTGCCGCGTGGTGGTACCACGCGCTGAGGTTGCGCGAAAGCGTGGTCGCGCACGCGCGCCATCTTTGCGAACGGCACGGATTGCAGCTGCTCGATGACAGCGTGGCGCTGCATCGCCTGCGCATGAACTGGCGGCATGGCAGCCTGCACGTGAAGCGCGAATACCGCTTCGACACCAGCCTCGGCGGCAACGATCGCCGCGCGGCAAGCATCACCCTGCTCGGCGACCGCATCGTGAGCGCGAGCCTGCCCGAGAGCGACGTTCCCGTCCTCGAACCGGCGTCCGCAGCCCGTGTCGTTCACGACATTGCGCCGAACCAGGCCGGTGTCGACGCCGGCAACAACGTCGTTCCGATCACGCGCGCGCGCAGCACGTTGCACTGACGCGTAGCGCCAGCAAACTCAAAAGCATGGATCCGGCCCAACATGGATGCCGTACGGGCCTGGATGACGCCGTTCCTTCTGGATCCCGTGTCAACGGCCATCCATGGCCTGCACGGGATGAAGTCATCCTGACTTCACTTCACCACGTGCAGCGTGGGTTTGCCCTTGGGCCGCGGCTTGTCCGGACCATCCTCGGGTGAGGGAGGGGATGATCCGTCCGCATCGTCCGCGGCCGGGGATTCCTGGACCGACGTCGGTACGGCCTGCAAGGAAGGCGCGGAGGATTTCGTGGATCGCGCATCCCCCGACGGCTCGATCGCGGATGCGACGCCCGGCGCGTCGTCCGCCAGCAGCATGCCCTGCCCGTTTTCGCGCGCGTAGATCGCCTGCACCGCGGCGACGGGCACGCTGACGGGCTGGCTGACACCGCCGAAGCGCGCCGTGAAGGTGATCGCGTCGTTGCCGATTTCCAGGCGTGCGACGGCGCGCGGCGCAAGGTTCAGCACCACGCGGCCTTCGCTGACCGCCTGCGGCGGCACCTGCACGCCGGGTTTGGCCGCATCGACCACGATGTGCGGCGTGAGTCCGTTGTCGCAGATCCACTCGTGCACCGCCCGCAGCAGGTACGGACGATTGGAGGTCATCGCGGGGG
>Ga0134125_10008665_pt1 | contig 11478 bp, 11 predicted proteins | sample KB31751_FD_96464 | JGI IMG/M metagenome (GOLD analysis project Ga0134125, IMG submission 96464) | Terrestrial soil microbial communities with excess Nitrogen fertilizer from Kellogg Biological Station, Michigan, USA - KB3-175-1 | ecosystem: Environmental > Terrestrial > Soil > Unclassified ... | reverse complement strand
GTGCGGTCGTGGCGGAACTGGTAGACGCGCAGCGTTGAGGTCGCTGTGGCCGAAAGGCCGTGGAAGTTCGAGTCTTCTCGACCGCACCAGCATGCAATGCTCAAAAATGACGACATTCTTGATTCAGGGCGCTCCGCTCACCGCCGCGCCTGCGGACGCGAGGCGCTGCAGCGGACGGGCCTGGATCGAACCCAGCCGCGCCACTGGCCGATTGCCCGAAACCACCGCTTTGACACCAAGGTCCTGCGAAATTTTCGCGGCCGCTGCCGAACTGGCGTTCACTCGCACTGTGTAAGTGCCGTAGGCGACGCGATCGAACAGGAAGAAGCCGTCAAAGTCCGTCCGGGCGGTCCCGGCAAGCTTTCCAGCGGGATCGACGAGCTCCAGATCCACTCCTTCGAAGCCGAGTTCGCCGCTCTTGATCAGCGCGCCTTCGACGTCACCGCCGCCGACAAGCCCGATCTGCACCTCTGCAGGCACTCCCGGCCGCGGGACAACGACCTGCAAGGCCTTTTCCGGAACGAGCATCGGATCGTCGAGGCTGGTCGCGTCAATGCCGACCGGGATGGGAACATAAGCAGTCAAGCCGCCAATCGTCACCGAGCCCTTCGAATCCGTCTTGCGCTCGGACTGGAGTGTTCCGGTGGTGATCAATGCGCCCTTTTCGAGCTGCTCGCCCGGATCGAGCAAACCGTTGTCGTTGTCGTCGCGGAAAACGGTCGCGTGGATCATGCCACCCTGGGCGAGCGGACGCCGCGACATGGTGAATCCGTGGCGTGGGTCGATTGAAAAGTTGAGATTGAAGCCCGCGGCGATGTCGCCATGGGTATCCGCCTCACCCGTGAGCGCGATCGCCATCGTGTCGATCCGCAGGATATGGCTGATTCGGGCGCGAACGCGGTGCAGCAGGCCGTCATAAGCAAGATCGCCCTCCCAGTCGCTGTTCTCCGAGGACGACCAATAAGCATCGATTTCGGCGTCGTGGAATCGGGCAGCCGGGTTCACGTCGAAGTTTGCAGAGCCGCGAATCCTGACCGACCCGATTCGGCCGCTGCCGAGGAGGCCGAGCTCGAACTCGCCCGGCGGTCCGGGCGCAGCGGGCACATAATTTTTCTGGTACGTCATGGTCGTACCGAGATCGAAGCCGTTGAAGGCCGCCGATAGGCGCGTTGCCGCCTCAAGCGTTTGCGACCCGTCCGGCAGATCGGTCAAATGGACCTCCGCATGGGCGGGGACAAGCATCTTGCCGAGCTTGAACGGCACGTCGAGTGAAAGCCGTCCGTCGCGTTCGGTTGTTGGCGGACCCCCACGCAAATGAAAATCACTTGCGATAAGGGCCTCGGCATTCACGTAAACCGGGCCGAATTTGCCGAGCAGCTGCGCGTGGGCGGCGGTGCCCCCGTTGGACTCGTGTGCGGCGCTGATCTCGAGCTCGGCAGCGCCGACTGAACGGCGGACCGTCCCTTCAACGAAGGTCAGGCGCTGGTCGTCGATGAGCATGGCCCGTGCCAGCACACCGACCGATGTGCGCGAATCGAGTCCATGCTCCACCGAGATGGTCGCCTGTGCCTTGGGCAGGACTTCGGCATCCGGAGGCTTTTCGAGGGTGATCAAATCCTTTCCCGGCTCGTTCGCCCCGACCCAGTACCAGGTCTTGCCCTTCGGCACGTTGTCTTGGCCGACGTCGAGCAGCTCGTCATGCTCGCGAACCTGACCCTGGGGACCGTACAGGATGACGTGAATCCGGTTTTCGCCATATAAAAGCTGCACATTATCAAAAACATAGCGCTGCGAGCTGTCCGACTTGGCGAAAGCGAGCAGCTCACCATTCCGGTAAAGCTCGGCTTCCCAGCCAGTCGGGAGGTCGCCTTCGATCCGGGTTCGGTCAAACGCGGTTCGGGCGGCAAGGGGGCGGTTGGTGATGACCGCTCCGCGACCGGCGGCGACCGAGCCCGTCAGCGCGCTGTCAAAACCCTCGACGTCGCCAAAACCGAAATGGGTTGCCTCCAAGGGGCCAAGCAAATGTCCGTTCGGGTCCGAGCGGAAGGCGCGCAGGCGCAACAGGCTCGGCTTGCCCCTGGAATCGGTGGTTACCTGCGCGTCGTAGGAGAGACGCGCGATCTCTCCAGCGGCGTAGACCGATGCCTGCCGGTCGATTTGAACTCCATCGCCAGCGCGATAGGTCGCTCCGCCGCTGACGACAAAATCCAGGGCCGGAGTTCGCCACATCCGATATGGGATTTGCACCCGCGGCAGGCTGGCGAGGTCGAAGCTTGCCTTGTGGATGTGCGCGGCGCGCTGCTGGCGCTCCATTTCGAGCTCGATCGGGAGTTTCGCCTCGGACTGAAGGAGCAGTACCGAGCCCGCGGTGAGGGGGTTGATCCCGATTCCGAACCAGCGGGCGAGCGCCGAGGTCTGGACGCACCATCCCTCCGGCGTCTCTCGGATCGTTCCGGGTTTGATGGCCTCGCTTTTCGCTGCGTAACTGGCGGTCAGACCGGCAAGGTCAATGTTGATCTTGTTGCTTTCCTTGAATGCCCACCCGCTCGCCTTCTTGGCGACGAGGTCGATTTGAACCGGCACATCGAGCGCCTTCACAAAGTCGCCCAAGACGACACATGTGCCCTCCGGCGCATTGTAGGCGCGAACGGTGTCGCCGAGACGCAGCTGGCGAATGTTGACGTCGAGGATGAATTGTTCGTCGGGATCGGGCGTCCACGCCGGTGCCGCGGCGGGGAGCGGCGCGGGCGGCGACGGAGCGGGCGTGGACGGAGCAGGCGCAGAGGCAGCGATGCTGCCGACGCATAGCGCAAGCAGCATCGCTGCCCTTTGCAGCCAGGAGCGGCCGCCCGACATCGGACCTTGCTCGCTGTCTGCCGTCGCGCCCTAGCGCAGCACCGCCTGGGTCTGGGCGAGAAGGTGTGAACCCTCGTCGGTGGTTTCGATATATTCTACCGTAACGGGGCCGCTAAGATCGCCCTTGTAGCTGTCGGCCACCGGCACGCTGACGTGGCGCGTGCCGATTTCGGTGTAGACGGCGACGCCTTTCTCCATCGCGATCGGATCCTTGACTCCGGGCTTCAGGACGCGGACCTCGCCATAGGTCGAGCGTGTGCCGGTTCGAGTGATGTCGAAGCCGACAAAAGTGCCGCCCGGCTTCTTTTCAAGCTGGACGTTCGCGCTTCCGGAAGCGGCCTCGAGGTTGCCGAGACGGACGATCACCGGAATGGTCACTCCGTAGATCGGTGTCAGCTTGAACTGAACGCCTTTGGGGGCCTCTCCGGTCGGCTGGCCCACGGGGGTGGCCGGCGGGATCGCACGGAACAGCATGTGCACGCGATATTCGCCGTCGGCCAGCCCCTGCGGCGGGCGCGCGGCAATTCGGATCGCCTGCGGCTCATGCGGCGCAAGGGTCACCTTGCGCGGCGCATAAATGATCATGTCCTGGGCGGCCCTGTCGGCGGCCGTCGGCGTCGCAACGTCGACCAGGTCGCCATTGCCATTCATTCGGCGGAACTCGACCGATACGCGGTAGGTCGCCGGCTGGTCACCGATGTTGTTGAGAATGATCTCGGCGCCCCTGCGCCCGTCGAGCACCAACCGAGTTGGAGCGACCAGCAGGTCGCCTATCCCGGCTTTGGCAGGGGTTGCAAGGGCAAGAAAAGGCGCGGCGCACAGGCTCGCGGCAAGGATGGACCTGGTCCAGCTGTTCATATCGGCGATCCCACTTCTGCTCCGGACTGGAGCAATCGTCGCCACTTTGGTCCGAATTGGTTTATTTTCGGTCAACCATGAGTCGAAAAGCGCAGAAAATCGGCAAATTCGTCCTGTTTCGACGGTGGTCTCAGGTCGTCGCAACACTTTACCTTATGAGTGGCGAGGTGAAGCGATGACGAAGCGACGACAGCGCCGGATGTTCACTGCGGCTGAGAGCGCTGAGGTTTGGGATCGCTGGCAGAAGGGTGAGGGCCTGAAGCTGGTCGGCCGGGTGTTCGCGAAGAGATCCTCGTCGATCATCCAGCGTTTGAAGCCGCATGGCGGCATCCGGCCGGTTCCACGACGACAATCGCCCGCGGGTCCTTTGGTCTTACCGACCGCGAGGAGATCTCGAGAGGCGTGGCAGCCGGCGGGTCGCTGCGGCCTGTTGCGCGAAGCCTCGGGCGAGCGTCATCGACGATCGGTCGTGAGCTCAAGCGCAACGGTGGTTGGGGCCGTTATCGCGCCGCAGCTGCGGACAGCCATGCGTGGAATCGCGCACTCCGCCCGAAGCTGTGCAGGCTCGCCCGCCATGAAGAGTTGAGGCAGTGCTGCGATGATCGAACGACAAGCCGCTGCAGACACTTGATCCGGGCCTTGTCTTCCTCAACAACGGCCGCGTTCCAGCTCTGGGCCGGGACGATGGGGGGCTCCGATGGAAGGGTTCGAATTCGTCTTCTCGCTTTTCGCGCTGCTGCTCGGCCTGAGCCTTGCGGAGGTGTTGAGCGGGTTCGCCAAGGCTCTTCGGCACCGTCGGGTCGTCCATCTCGGCTGGCTGACTCCGCTGCTCGCGATATTTGTAATGCTCGACCTGACCTTCTTCTGGGTTTGGATTTGGGACGCTCGGTCGATGATCACGCCGCATGCCGGCGTCATGGTTATCGGGCTGATAGTCGCCAGCCTTTATTATCTCGCCGCGTCCGTCATCTTCCCGTCCGACGTCCGCGAGCACGGGGATTTCGACGCGCATTATTTCCAGCACCGGCGGCAGGTGCTCGGCGCGGTCGTGCTGTGCAATCTACTCGGTGAGGGGTGGGGGCTGGTGGCGTCCGCAGCCAAGATCCCGTGGTCCTTGTGGGTGCAGATCGCGCTTTATTACGCGCTCCTTGCGGCGTGCATATGGACCAGCAGCAAGCAAGTTAGCATCGCCATATTGTCGCTGCTCATCGCCCTCTATCTCTTTTCGGCGGTCCAGACGCTCGTGGCGACGCCGTTCACGATTTGAAGCGTGTGTCGCGATGACTGACTGAAACGGCAGGTCAATAATCGACGGTCACGTTGAACGTGCCGACATACGTCCCAGCGACGGTCGTCGAGCCGAGTGTGATCGAGCCCCCGATCGAAAAGTTGGAGCCTGGAAACCCCGAGTTGGCGAGCGTGATGGAGGCCGGTGCATCGGTGACGAGGGTCAGTGTTTGCGAAGGGTCGTTCTGATTGATCAGCGTGACGTTCGGGACGCTGATTTGCACCGGTTGCTGCTTGGATCCCTGAACATTGTAGGTCGCGACCATCGGCGCCCCGGTGCAGACCAAGTTGGCGCTTCCGCAGGTGAACACGCCGGCCCTGGTGATCGACACCTTCGCATTGCTCCAGACGCCGGTGCCGAGGGTGACCGTCCCAAGGTCGAGGTCCTGTACCTTGGTCAGCACCAGCGGCTTGACCACCTTCGCGGTTACGCTCGCGGTCTGGGTCGCGGCGTCCGCGGGCGCGGCGACCCAGACCAACGAAATGGCCGCAAGAAGGCGGGCAGGAATTCCGGTTCGAAGGCGCAAGGTTGAAAGCATTCCCGAACGGGCTGGTTCGAGGATGCGGTACAACCGAATTGGTTTATTTTCGGTCAACCATGGTGCGTATGGTCGAATGAAAAGGGGCCGCACTCGGCAGCCCCTTCCCCCACTCGAGCGGCAGATGACTGCCGCAGAATAGTCAATGACGCTTATTGATAGTCGGCGGTCACCGCAAAGTCGCCGGTATAGACACCGTCGGCGGTGGTGTTCGCAAGGTTGCCGATCGTCCCGCCAAGCGAAAGATCGGCAGCTCCGGTCGAATCGAGAGTGACGGTTCCAGCGAAGCTCGGCGCGAACGGCAAGGTCGCAGCGCCATTGGTGAGGTTGAACCCGGGCGAGGTGATCGTCACCACGGCGTTGGCGGTTCCGGCAAGATGGTAGGTGGCGGGCTGCGGAGCCCCTGAGCAGGTCAGGTCGCCCGCGGTCGTCCCGCACGTCACGACGCCGCTAGTGTTCATCGCGACACTTTCGCCACTGAAGGTCGCGCCGGCGAGCACGATCGTGCCGAAGTCGAGGTTCTGGGTCGAAGCAATGGTCAGCGGCTTGAAGATCTTTGCCGTGGCCGTCGCCTGCGTGGCCGGGCTCACCGCGAGGGCCGGAGTGCTGGTCAGCGCCAGCACCGCAATGGCGCCGGCAGTCGCAAGAAGCTTGTTCATATCACAATTTCCCCACTGGTTACGAAAACGCGGCCGCCGGGCCGACGCCCGTTACCGTGATTGCCCAATTAACCCTCGTCGCTTACGGCTTCCCTCAAGCTCTTGGTTAACGATGCATTAGGTTTCGCGCCGTTTTGGAGCTTTCTTAGTCATATTCGACGGTAATCGGCAGATCGCCGCGATACTGGCCGTCGGAATCGCCCGAGACGATCAGCCGTCCGCCGAAGCGAAAGCTGAGGTTCCCTGCCGGATCGAGTTTCGGGATCGCCGGCAAATCGCTCGTGATATCATCGAGCGTGATCTGACCCCCGCCTACCGAATAGAGCTCGATCCGATGGGGAAGCTCGACACGGACCGAGCGGCCCGCCTGGCCGTGGACCAGAACGGTCCCGACCATCGCCCGCGGTCCAAGATCAATGACTCCACCTTCGGCGAGCTGAGTTCCGTCGGGCCGGATCGTCGCGGCGCCCGCCCCGCTGCCCGACAATATCAGACGGTCAAAATCGAGCTTGGTTTCGATCTGCAGCTGAACCTCGCCATCGGGACCATCGGTCGGCAGCGCGGTCGTCGGTTGCTCGCAGAGGCGGCACTGCGCGAGCGCTGGAGGCGCCGCGCCCGAAATGGCAGCCGCAAGAGCTGCGACCACCAGCACCATATGTCTTTGAACGCCCATCTCCCATCTGCTCTATCAAAGACACAGCTAAGACGGGGTTAAGGCGCCGCTAACCTTGTCTCCGACAGGAGCTTGCCCCTTGGCTATTGTCGGCCTGCCCGGAGCTTTCTATCCCCGCAAATCGAATGGCAACCAAGCGTTCCGCCCACTCCGGCCGATCAACCTTCAAGGGAATCATCAAGGGCCTTGCCTATGCGGCGCTGCTGGCGCTGCTGGCGCTCATCGTCGCCGTAGCCGTCGCGACCGCCTATCTCCCGAGCTATTCGGAGCTGACCAAACGCAACGATCTTGGCCAGATGATCCGCGTCCGTGCGGCGAACGGGCAGGTCCTGGTGTCGATGGGGCCGAGCTTCGGACAGTGGCTCACCTACGACCGGATCCCGCCCGAGATGCGGGCGGCGCTCATTTCCACCGAGGACCGTCGGTTCAGGAGCCACATCGGCATCGATCCGGTCGGGCTGATCCGGGCGATCGGCTCCGCAGTCATCGAAGGGCACCGAGTCCGCGCTACATCGACCATCACCCAGCAGCTCGCGCGGAACATCTTCCTGACCAACAAGCGCGACTATGTACGCAAGCTCAAGGAAGCGATCCTGGCGCTGGCGCTCGAGCGGAAATTCAGCAAGGACCAGATCCTCGAGCTCTATCTCAACCGCGAGTATTTCGGTGGCGGCGCCTACGGAATCGACGCCGCCTCGCGCAAATTTTTCGGCCATGGCGCCGATCATCTGAGCCTCGGGGAGGCGGCGATCCTCGCCGGGCTGGTCAAGGCGCCGTCGAATTATTCGCCGTCGGCCGACATCGAGGCGGCGCGACAGCGCTCCGGCGTGGTGCTTCAGACGATGGCCCGGAACGGCTTCATCACCCCCGAAACCGCCGCGGCGGTCAATCCGGCCGCCGTTCGGATCCAGCAGACCAGCAACAACAACAGCGTTCGCTATTTCACCGACTGGGCGCTTCCGCAGCTCGATACATTGATCGATCAGACCAACGATCCGATCGATGTCTGGACGACGCTCGACCCCCGCATGCAGGCCGCTGCCGACAAGGCGATTCGGGCCAATGCACCCGACGGGGCGCAAGGAGCGCTGGTGGCGATCGACCGTGACGGCGCGGTCCGAGCGATGGTCGGCGGAAAGGACTATGTCACCTCAATCTACAACCGGGCGACGCAGGCCGAGCGGCAGCCCGGGTCTTCGTTCAAACTGTTCGTTTATCTTGCAGCGCTCGAATCGGGCATGAAGCCGACCGACACGATCGTCGACGAGCCGGTGACGATCGACGGCTGGAGCCCACGCAATGCGGAGCGAAACTATCTCGGGCCGGTCAGCCTTCGGGAAGCCTTTTCGCGATCGATCAACACCGTAAGCGCGAAGATCGGAGCGCAAGTCGGTTTCTCGACGATTGCCGACATGGCCCGCCGTTTCGGCATTACCACCCCGATCGCGACTTATCCCTCGATGGTGCTTGGAAGCAACGACGTCCGGCTGATCGAGATGACTCGCGCCTTCGCGTCCGTAGCCAACAAGGGCGTCGCCGTGAATCCTTACGGCATCCGCCGCGTTGTCACCGCCGACGGGCGAGTCCTCTACAACCACGATGGCGACGAGCAACGGGTGCTCGTTGCACCATGGGTCGCCGCGGAGATGACCGACCTCCTCCAGTCGGCGGTCCTTTCTGGAACGGGCCGAGCAGCCCAGATCGGACGCCCGGTCGCGGGCAAGACCGGCACCACGACGTTGAACAAGGACGGCTGGTTCCTCGGCTTTTCGAGTGGGCTGACGACCGGCGTGTGGATGGGCCGCGACGATGCAAAGCCGGTCCCCGGCCTCCAGGGGGGAACGGCGCCTGCGCGCGCTTTCCATGATTTCATGATCGTCGCGGTCGCCAACCGCCCGGTCGAACAGTTCGAGACCCAGGTCCCGATGCCCGATTGGCAGCTGTCGCCCGAGGAAGAGATGTATGGCGACCAGCCGGTCGACGCCAATGACATGGCGCCAATGATGGTCGACGAGAACGGGATGCCGCTCAGCAACCAGCAGTCGCAGGAGCCTGGCAACCAGCAACAGCAGCCGATGGTCCGCCAAGACGGCACCGGCGAGCCTTCGCAGCAGGAGCTCGACCAGGCGTTCCCGCCGCAGCAGCAGCAGCCGCGACAGCCCGGCTATCCCCCGCGCCAACCGCTGGCCGTGCAGCCGCCGCAGCGCCAACCGCAGCGGCAGCCTCCGCAAGGATCAGCGCCGACGCCCGATCCGCTTCAGCCGCGGCCCGATCCTTCTTAGCGCCGCTTTCGCATCGGCGAGCCCGGGCCCATAGAGACGCGCTTCAAGGGTCTTGAACCTCAAGCTGTGATCGAGATGGACGAGATGCGCCACCTCGTGGGCCACGACGTAGCGGCGGATTTCGGCCGGGGCGAGGATCAGCCTCCAGCTAAGACGAATTCGACGCTGTGACGAACAGCTGCCCCAGCGGCTGCCCGCATCGCCGATATTGACCGACGAAGGCGTGACGCCCGCGACGGCGGCATATTCCGCGACCTCTCGGCTCATCGTGTCGAGCGCCCGCCGCTTCAGGAACAGCTCGATGCGGCGCTCCAGGCCTTGCTGCGGACCGCCGCAGCGAAGTTCGGAATGCGCCAGTTCGGGCGTTCGAGGCGCCCGCGGTTCCCAGACGATTCGGACGGGCTTTCCTTCGATTGGAATCACCGCTCCCGGGGCAAAAGGTTCGCCCGGTTTGGCGCGGACGAGCTGCATCTCGATCCAGTCACGCTGGTCGAGCGCCCAGGTCAAGGCGGCTCGGCGGCTGGTGCTAAACGGGCAGGTCAGCTTGAGCTTGCCCGTCGCTTCATCGAACCGGAGGCGCAAGCGCCTCGCGCTCTTCAGACGCCTGATCTCGATCGGCACCGGGAGCGCGGCGTCCAGAGCTGCTTCAGAGCGCCTTGTCGACCACATGATATTCGAGCTCTCCCGCATCGTCCTCGCTGACCGTCCAGCCACGGGTCGACTGGCCGGCTTCGTGCACGGTCTCTTTGCTGCCGGAAAGCAGATAATGCCAATCCGGAAGCGGCTCTCCCGCCGCTCGAAGACGATAAGCGCACGTTTCCGGCAGCCAATCTAGACCCGACAGATTCTTTGGGTCGAGCTTCACGCAATCGGATACCAGCTTCATCCTGTTCCTATAATCGAGGCACCGCCCGTTACGGCGGTCGAGCAACCTGCAGGCGACATTGGTCGCGTAGAGGATTCCGGTCTCCTCGTCCTCGAGCTTGTGGACACAGCAGCGGCCGCAGCCGTCGCACAAGGCTTCCCACTCGCCGCGGTCAAGCGAGCCGAGCGGCTTTTCCCAGAATGGCTGAGGGTCGTTCATTTGAAGTCGAGCCTTGCTCTGCTAAGCCAAGTCAATCAAGCGGGATCAAGAGGCATAAGGTCGTGAAACAGCTGGGTTTTGCTTTGTTTGTCGCCGCCGCGCTTTCGCCTGCCCCGGCATTCACGCAAGCGCTCAATACCTCCACCTATGATTTCATCGACGCGGTAAAGAAGAGCGATGGGAACAAGGCGATCGAGCTTCTCGGTTCCAATCCGCACGGCCTGGTTGACGCGAAGGACGATGACGGCAACACCGCGCTGATCATCGCCATTAGTCGAAGCGACGAGAATTGGACCGGTTTCCTGCTCAACAAGGGCGCTGATCCCAATCTCGGCGGCAAGGGCGGCGACACTCCATTGATCGCTGCGGCTCGAGTCCGCTTCGACGAGGCAGCGCGATGGCTTCTGGGGGTGGGCGCCAAGGTCGACCTCGACAACCGGATGGGCGAAACGCCGCTGATCGTCGCGGTTCAGCAGCGTGATGCGCCGCTCGTCAAAATGCTGCTCGATCATGGTGCGAATCCGGACAAGACCGATGCGGCGGCGGGCTACTCCGCCCGTGATTATGCGAGCCGCGACCCACGTGCGCGCGAAATCCTGAAGATGATCGACGAGGCGAAGCCCAAAGCCGCGGCCACCGCGGCTAACTAGCCTCGCCGAGCGACGGATCGACCTGCACCGCGAGCCTGCGCGCGGCCCGGCGTGCAAAGCGCAATAGTTCGGCTTTCCGGCGTGCCGGCGGCAGCGGCCGATGCGCCGCCTCGCGAACCACGGCGGCATCGTAGCGATCAGCGACGATCAGTCCTGCCTCCCCTGGCAGATAGCGGTCCTCCTCGAGGATTTGCGCGAGGTGCGGCGGCACCGCCCAGAAGAAGCGATCGCAATAGCCCAGATAGTCGGTCCACTTGCCATCGGTGATCAGGTCGGACCTCGCGACCTTGATCTCGACGATCGTAAAGCTGCCCCTGCCGTCGATGGCCATCAGGTCGGCGCGGCGGCCATTGGGAAGCGGCATTTCGCATATTGCGAAAAGATCATGGCGGCAGAACAGCCGGGTCACTCCCCGAGCAACCTCAGCCGCGATCGGCGGCAAATCGATAAAGCAAGAAGACTCGGGCAGTGTGGCCATCGGCTAGGACTAGAACAAAGCGCAAACGCAGCCAATCCGCGCATTGGCGAGAATTGCGCTGCCCAAAGGAAAGCTGGCGAGCCGTGGCCCGCCCGCTACCCACCCGCATCCG